>OFDC01000554.1_pt1 | contig 26984 bp, 26 predicted proteins | sample 1520941 | NCBI WGS metagenome assembly OFDC01 (sample SAMEA94258168, study PRJEB24077) | hot springs metagenome | biome: Aquatic biome; feature: Water | place: India | collected 2012-12-06 | depth 5 m | reverse complement strand
CGCGCTGCGGCCGCAAGGGCAACCGCCCGCCCGCAGCGACGCGACCTTCAGGTCGCATGAGCGAGGATATCGCAGCCCGGAGGGGCTGCGTTATTTACGTAGCGCGTCCCTGATCTCGGCCAGCAGCTCCACCTCCGTCGGCCCGGCAGGCGCGGCAGGCTCCTCCGGCTTGGCAAACTGGGCGGTGATCTTGTTCACGTAGCGCACCATCAGGAAGATGATGAAGGCGAGGATCACGAAGTTGATCACCACCGAGACAAACGCCCCCAGCCCGAGCACATTCGCCCCGGCCTCGCGCGCGGCGGCGAGCGGCGTACCGGGGGCGACCTCGCCCGAGAGCACGAAATAGCGGTCCGAAAAATCGATGCTGCCAAAGATCGCGCCGACGATCGGCATGATGATTTCATCCGTCAGCGATTTGACGATCGCCCCGAACGCCGCGCCAATAATCACCCCAACGGCGAGGTCGATGACATTGCCCTTGGCGATGAAGGCCTTGAATTCCGACAGCATGTTGATCCCCTTCTATCCACGCTTTGCCCCCTTGTGGCACCGCCCCTCACGCGTGCCAAGCCCATGCAATTTTACCGTGCGCGAGCCTTGAAGGCGCAAGGGGGTGTGCTATATCCACAATACAGGAGTTTGCTGGCGGGCTGCTGACGCCCGTGCCTTCAGGAGGGATTGCCACATGAAGTTCACCACCATGCTGCGCGGCGCGTTTGCCGCCGTCGCTGCCCTCAGCCTTGCCGCCTGCGGGATCAACTCGGTCCCGGCGGCCGAGGAAGAGGCCAAGGCCAAGTGGGCCGATGTCGAAGCCCAGTTCCAGCGCCGCGCCAACCTCATCCCCAACCTTGCCGAAGTGGTGAAGGGTGCCGGCGAGAATGAGCGCACCATCCTGACGCAGGTCACCGAAGCCCGCGCCAAGGCGACCAGCGTGAACATCACCGCCGATGATCTGGGCGACGAAGCCAAGATGGAACAATTCGCCGCCGCGCAGAGCCAGCTTGGGGCCGGGATCGGCCGCTTGCTCGCCAGCGTCGAGGCCTATCCGCAGGTGCAATCGAACCAGAACTACCTCGCGCTGCAAAGCCAGCTCGAAGGCACCGAGAACCGCATCGCCGTCGCCATCCGCGACTACAACGAAGCGGTGCGCAAGTATAACACCACGATCCGCACCTTCCCGGATTCGATCGGCGCGAACATCATCCACGGCGCTGATCCGCTGGTGCCCTACAAGGCTGTGACCGAAGGCGCCGAAGCCGCGCCGACGCTCGACATGACGTCGAACTGAGCGGCGTGATCCGGTCGCTGATCCTGCTGCTCGCGTTGGCGGGGGCGTGGCTTGCTGCCCCCCTCGCCGCGCAGCCTGCCTTCCCGGAGCTCACGGGACGGGTGGTCGACAATGCCGACCTGCTCACCCCCGAGGCTGAAGCGGCTTTGTCTGCCAAACTGGAGGCGCTGGAGGCCCAGTCGCAGCGGCAGTTGGTCGTGGCGACGGTCCCCGATCTGCAAGGTTACGACATTTCCGACTATGGCTACCAGCTCGGCCGCGCGTGGGGTCTGGGCGATGCGGAGCGCAATGATGGCGCGCTGCTGCTGGTTGCGCCCAATGAGCGCAAGGTCCGGATCGAGGTTGGCTATGGGCTCGAAGGCTATCTGACCGACGCTTTGTCCTCGCTGATCATCCAGAACCAGATCCTCCCGCGTTTCCGCGATGGCGACTTCCCCGGCGGGATCGAGGCCGGCACAGATGCGATCATCGCCCAGCTACAGCTCCCGCCCGAAGAAGCCGCCAAGGTCGCGGCCGATGCGGGCAAGCAGCGGGAAAGCGACGGCGGGTTTCCCATCGGCGCGCTGATCTGGCTCGCCTTCATTTTCTTCTTCTTCGTCCTGCCGATCATGGCCGGGCGCGGGCGGCGGCGCAAATACCGCTCAAGGGGCACAGGCCCTTGGGGCAGCGCGACCCGCGATGTCGGCGATACGGCGCGCGACATCATCCTGTGGGAAGTGGGCAGCGCGATTGTCCGCGGGCTGGCCTCTGGCGGCGACAATGATGGCGGCGGCTGGGGCGGCGGCGGCGGGTTCTCCGGCGGCGGCGGTTCATTCGGGGGCGGCGGCGCCTCCGGGGGGTGGTAAGCGATGGCCTATCTTGACGCAGCCGGGCACAAGCTCGTCAGCGACGCCGTGACCGCTGCCGAAGCGCAGACCTCGGGCGAGATCGTCACCGTGCTGGCCGAACGCTCGGACGGCTACACCGATGTCGCCCTGCTGTGGGCGATCGGCGCAAGTTTCACCGCGATGAGCGTGTTTGCCGCTTTCCCGCAGCCGTTCCTCACCGCCTGGGACGCGGCGATTGGCGGCTGGGGCCATCAATGGACGACCGGCGAGATGGCGAGCATGGTGATCGCGCTCGGCCTCCTCAAGTTCCTCGGCGTGTTGCTGGTCCAGCAGTGGCAACCGCTCAAATTCGCCCTGATCCCCGGCCCCACCAAGACGATCCGGGTCCACAATCAGGCGGTGCGCCAGTTCAAGGTCGGCGCGGACCGCCGCACCACCGGGCGCACCGGCGTTATGATCTACCTTTCGATGGCCGAACACCGCGCCGAAATCGTCGCCGACGAAGCCATCGCCGCCAAGGTCTCGGCCGAGGTGTGGGGTGAGGCGATGGGGGATATGCTCAGCGAAATCCGCAAGGGCCGCATTGCCGAGGGGCTGGCGGTGGGCATCCGCGATGTCGGCTTCGTGCTCGCCGAGCATTTCCCGCGCGGGGCGGCGGACGTCAATGAGCTGCCGGATCGGTTGATCGAGGTATGATCCTCATCCTTGAACATTGCTCTTGACCCGTTCGCCCTGAGCTTGTCGAAGGGCCGTCCTTCTTCTCCCTCGTGGCAAAAAGAGAAGTGCAGTCCTTCGACAGGCTCAGGACGAACGGAGATTTGTGCTGTGATCAAAGACCGCGACGCCGACCTGCCCGAACAGGTGATGTGGGAAGGCAAGTTCATCACCACCAAGACCCGGGGGCGCTGGGAATATGTCGGCCGCGCCCGCGGCATCCGTGCTGCGGCGATCATCGCGCTCGACGATGATCCTGATGGTACGCGCCATGTGATCCTTGTCAGCCAATACCGCGTGCCCCTGAGCCGCTTCAGCCTTGAAATCCCCGCCGGCCTTGTCGGCGATGACGCGGGGAGCGAAAGCGAAGACGCGACCGCCGCTGCCGCGCGCGAGCTGGAGGAGGAAACCGGCTACCGCGCCTCGCGGATGGAGGTGCTGGGCGAATTCTACTCCTCGCCCGGCATGGTCTCGGAATGCTTCACACTGCTGAAGGCCAAGGGCCTCACCCGCATCGGCGAGGGCGGCGGCACCGAGGGCGAGAACATCACTGTCCACCGCATCGCCTTGCGCGATCTGGCGCGCTTCGTCGCCGAATGGCGGCGGGCTGGCCATGCGGTCGATGTGCGGATAGCGATGCTGCTGACACCAGGATATTTGGGAGAGGATTGAATATGGCAGGACGGGTAGCAGGCAAGATGGCCCTGGTCACCGGCGGGGCGCAGGGCCTTGGCCGCGCGCATTGCGTGCGGCTCGCGCAGGAAGGCGCGCGGGTGTTGGCGACGGACATCAATGGCGCAGGCGCAGAAGAAACCGCGGCGCTGATCAATGCCGAGATGGGCGCTGGCACCGCATTCGCCATCGCGCATGACGTGACTGACCCGGCTCAGTGGGAGGCCGCGGTCGAGGCCGCGCGCGAGCACCTTGGCGGGCTCAACGTGTTGGTCAACAATGCCGGGATCGGGGTGCCGGGGAACATCGAGGCCTGCAACTTCGCCGATTGGCAGCGTTGCTTTGACATCAACGTCAATTCGATCTTCCATGGCTGTCAGAAGGCGCTGCCGCTGATGCGTGAACACGCGCCGGGGTCGATCATCAACATCTCCAGCATCGCCGGGCTGATCGCCAGCGACACCATGCCCGCCTACAACGCCTCGAAGGCGGCGGTGTGGATGCTGTCGAAATCGATCGCACTGCACTGCGCGAAGAAGGGCATGCAGATCCGCTGCAATTCAGTGCATCCGACCTTTGTCGACACCCCGATCCTCGATGGTACGGCCAAGGCGCACGCGCTCGACAAGGATGTGCTGCTGGAAAAGCTGGCGCGTCAGATTCCGCTCAAATTCGTGGGCGAGCCCAATGATATTGCCTATGCCGTGGTCTATCTCGCCAGCGATGAAAGCCGCTTCATGACGGGCGCGGAGCTCAAACTGGATGGCGGTATCTCAGCGATGTAAAAAAGAAGGGGCCAACGTGGCCCCTTCCCGGTTATTCTAATCAGGTGCAGCGGCCCGAAAACCGGGAACCGCTCTTCGTCGCTGCACTCAATCCGCGATCAATGCGATGGCGAGGTAGACCAGTGCCGCCGTGCCGAAGCTGACCAGCGCGCCGACGACAAAGCCGACCCGAACCAGCATAGTGTCGATCCCGGCATAATCGGCAATCCCCGCGCACACGCCAAAAACCTTGCCGTTGGTCTTGTCGAGGCGAAAGCCAACGCGGGGCGGCTTGCCATCGGAATTGCGGGTGATGTTGTTCATCGCAGCAGAACTCCTGTTGAGAGGGGCCAAAATCAAGCCATCAGGCCGGGGCTGGCGGGAACGATCGCATAGGCAAGGCTGGCGACCGTCAGCACGACAGCAAAAGCGGCAGAGGCAAAGCGGGCAGAGATTTCAGGGCCGAACATGATTGATTTATCCTTTGATTGAGAGGGGTTACTTGTGGTGAGGCTCAGGCAACGAGGCCGGGGGTGGCGGGGATGATCGCGTAGGCGAAGAAAGCGGCCGAAATGACGACCGAGAAGGCGGCGGCGAACAGGCGGTTGCTGGTTTCGGTGGCGGTCATGTGATGTCTCCTTTGGTGTGTCTTGCGTTGTTTCCGGGACCATCCCGGGGATGCCAGATACTTTGCAGGAGCCGTGCCAAACTCGAAAAACGGCTGATTTCCGCCATTCGCTTGCTTTCAGCTGGGCATCACCCCATTCAGCCACGCGAAAGCTTGGTAATTTTCACCAAGGGTTGGGATCAGCACTTTTGCCGCGCTCGCACTGGCCAAATTATCGCTCTGTGCTAACCGCCAGAACGTCATGGGCCTCAGCCGGATCACCCTCGAAAACTTCCGCAACCACGCGGCAACCACGCTGGGCGAGACGGCGCATTTCAACCTGCTGGTGGGCGAGAACGGGGCGGGAAAGACCAATATCCTTGAGGCGCTGTCGTTGCTCGGCCCCGGGCGAGGCCTCAGGCGGGCGGCCCTCGGCGATCTGGCGCGCCGCGCAGCGCCGGGGGATGCGCCTCTCCCCTTCGCGATTGGCGCGAGCCTGAGCGAGGCGGGAACCGTCTCGACGCGGATCGGCACCTATACTGAAGCCGGAAGCCCTACGCGGCGGCTGGTTCGGGTCAATGGCGCGTCCGCCAGCGCGGCGAGCCTTGCGGAATGGCTGGCGCTGAGCTGGCTCACCCCGGCGATGGACGGCCTGTTCACTGACAGCGCGGGCGCACGGCGGCGGTTCATGGACCGCATGGCGCTCGCGCTCGCGCCCGATCATGCGCGGCGGGTGAACGCGCTGGAGACGGCGCTGCGTGAACGGGGAAAGCTTCTGGAAACGGGCGGCGATCCGCGCTGGCTCGATGCGCTTGAGGCGCAGGTGGCTGATCACGGTGCGTCTGTTGCGCGGAGCCGGGCGGCGCTGGTGGCGCGGCTGGCGGATGAACTCTCCGCCCTGCCCCCTGAGCCCTTCGCCCGCCCAGCCCTCACCTACCTCCCCGGCGGCCCGCTTGACGAGATAGCCCTGCGCGCCGAACTCGCCCGCAACCGCCCCCGCGACCGTGCTGCCGGTAGGGCGCTGACGGGGCCGCAGCGTGATGAATTGCAGGTCAAGATGGCCTCGACCGGCCAGCCCGCCGCCGCCTGTTCGACCGGCGAGCAGAAAGCGATGCTGATCGCCATCACCCTCGCCCACGGCATCCTCGCCGCTGCGGGTCGCCCCAGCGTGCTGCTGCTCGATGAGGTCGCTGCGCACCTTGATCCGGTTCGCCGCACCGAATTGTTCCGGCGGCTGCGGGAGGGTAAGGCGCAGGTCTGGATGACGGGAACCGAGCTTGCTCCGTTTGACGCAATCCGCAGTGAAGCGGCGATCTGGCGGGTGGCTGGCGGGGCGGTAGAGCGGGCCTAGCGCGCCTTAACCGGCGGCAAGGCCCCCTCGATCTCGTCCAGCGTCGCCCCTACCAGCTGCTCGATCCCCTCGGCGGTCGGGTGGATCTTGTCCGACTGGAACAGTTCGGGCTCCTGATAAATCGCCTCCAGCCAGAACGGGATCAGCTTCGCGCCATAATCCTTCGCCAGATCGCGATAGATCGCATCAAACTGCGCCTGATACTCCGGCCCGTAATTCGGCGGCGCGCGCATCCCCATCAACAGCACTGGCACCTTACGCTCGCGTAGGACCGTCAGCATCTGCGCGAGGTTGGCCCGGGTCTCCTCGGGCGAGAGCCCGCGCAGCAGATCATTGCCGCCCAGCTCCAGAATGAACAGATCGGATGCTTGCTCCTGCGCATCGAGCGTGAATTCGAGCCGCTGCAACCCCGCGGCAGTGGTATCGCCCGAAATGCCGGCATTGGTGATCCGTGCATTCACCCCTTTGGCACGCAGGGCGGCTTCGAGCCGGGCAGGATAGCTCTGCGCCGGATCAAGTCCGTAGCCGGCAAACAGACTGTCGCCAAAGGCAATGATCCGCCGCTCTGGCCCCATCACGGGGATTTCCGGGAGCGCCTCGCCTGCAGCTTCGGCGGCGGCCGGGGCGCTTGCCGCCTCATCCGCCTCTCCACTGCACGCGCTGAGCGCCAGCGCAATCGCCATTGAAACGCCAATATTCGACCAACCGCGCTTGTGCATCCGCGAGCATTCCCCAGCTGTAACTTGTGACAGCTCCCCACCTATGCCATCGGAACCCCGTGACAAGCCCCTCTCTTGCAATCTCCGCCCGCAATCTCACCCTCACCCTCGGCAGCAGTGCCGCGCCGGTGACGATCCTGCGGGGTATCGACCTCGACATTGCCACGGGTGAAGTCGTGGCGTTGCTCGGCCCTTCGGGCTCGGGCAAGAGTTCGCTGATGGCTGTGCTCACCGGCCTTGAACGAGCGACCGGCGGGAGCCTGATGGTTGCGGGCGCGGATTTCGCCGCGCTTGATGAAGACGGCCTTGCTGCCGCGCGCCGGGGGCGGATCGGGATCGTGCTCCAGGCTTTCCACCTGCTGCCGACCATGACGGCGGCGGAGAATGTCGCCACGCCCATGGAACTCGCCGGAATGCCCGACGCGAGCCCCCGTGCGCTGGTGGAATTGGAGGCGGTCGGGCTTGGCCACCGCACCGGGCATTACCCCACCCAGCTTTCGGGCGGCGAGCAGCAGCGGGTCGCCATCGCCCGCGCCACCGCGCCGCGCCCCGCGCTGATCTTCGCTGACGAGCCGACCGGAAACCTCGATGCAGCAACCGGGGAGGAGATCATCAACCTGCTCTTTGCCCGCCGCGCCGAGACCGGGGCGACGTTGCTGATCATCACCCATGATGCTTCGCTGGCCGCGCGCTGCGAGCGGGTGCTGACCATGGCCGACGGGGTGATCGTTTCCGACACGGCGCGGACAGCGGCCCCGGCGGCATGAGCCTGCCGCTCACAACCGCATGGGCCATCGCCCGGCGCGATCTCAACGCGCGCTTCCGGGGCCTGCGGCTGCTGTTGGTTTGCATTTTCCTTGGCACCGCGGCGCTGGCGGCAATCGGCACGCTGACGGCGGCGATTGAGCAGGAATTGGCCTCCAGCGGTCAGGAACTGCTCGGCGGCGATGTTGAGGTTGAGGTGTGGCAGCGCGATCTGCGCCCAGAGGAACGCGAAGCGCTCGCGGAATATGGCGAGGTCTCCAGCGGGTTTCGCTTGCAGGCCATGGCCAGCACGCCTGCCGCCGCCGCGCCCATCGAGCTGAAGGCGGTCGATGCCAAGTGGCCGATGTTCGGCACGCTGGTGCTCACCGATGGCCGCACTGTCGGTGCGCCCAAGGGCAATGACGCGTGGATTGCCGCGACCGCGATCGAGCGGCTGGGCATAAAGGTTGGCCAGACCTTCAAGGTCGGCACCGTTACCCTGCGCGCCGCTGGCGTGATCAAGGACGAGCCGGATCGCCTGTCCGAGGGCTTCCAGCTTGGCCCCACGGTGATCGTCGCTCAAGGCGTACCCGCTGCTGCCGGCCTGCTGCAACCCGGCGCGCTGTATCAAAGCAAGCACCGCATCGCCTTTTCGAGCCCCGCGCGCGATCCCGAGGCGACTGAGGAAGCGCTGACCAAGGCCTTCCCCAATGCCGGCTTCGACACCCGCACCCGCGACCGCGCCTCGCCGGGGGCCGAGCGGTTTGTGCGGCAGATGAGCGATTTTCTCACCCTGGTGGGCCTCGCCGCGCTGGTGATCGCGGGAATCGGGATTGCGGGCGGGGTTTCCTCCTATCTCGACCAGCGCCGCTCCAGCATTGCGACGCTGAAGGTGCTGGGGGCAACCTCGGGCGATATTGTGCGCATCTTTGCGATACAGATCGGCGTCGCGGCTTTGGTAGGCAGTTTGGCCGGGCTGGCGGTGGGCGTGCTGGTGACGCCGCTGCTGGCGCAGGCGCTGCAAGGTCTGCTCCCGGTGGGCAGCGGGTTCATCATTGCGCCCGCGCCGCTGGCGCTGGCAGCGGCCTATGGCCTGCTGGTCGCCTTCGCCTTTGCCGCCGCGCCCCTGCTGCGCGCGCGCACCTTTCCCGCAATGGCGCTGATGCGCTCGGGCGTGGTGCCATTGGCGCGTGACCGCCGTGCGTTGATCGCCACTGCCCTTGGTCTCGCGGCGATCTGTGCGCTGGCGCTGCTCACGACCGCGCAGCCGATGCTCTCGGGCGGTTTCCTGATCGGGGCCGGGGGCGCGTTGGTGCTGCTGGCGGGGCTTGGCTGGGGCATCCAGTCCCTGGCCCGCCGCCTGCCGCGCCCGCGCAATCCCCTGCTGCGCAGCGCCCTATCGAACCTCCACCGCCCCGGCGCGCCCACGGGGGCGTTAGTCACAGCGCTCGGCTTTGGCCTTGCCGCCTTCGTGCTGCTCGCCGCAGTGCAGAGCGCGATTGACGGCAATATCCAGCAGCGCGTGCCTCAGGAGGCACCCGATTACTTCGTGCTCGACGTGCCGCGCGACAAGGAGCCGCGCCTCTTCGAACTGGTGCAGGCCGACTTCCCCAAGGCGGGCATCCGCACCGTGCCGACGATGCGCGGCGCGGTGCTCGCCTATGGGCCAAAGGACAAGATGGTTCGGGTTGCCGATCTCAAGGAGCTCCCCGAAGGCGCATGGGGCCTGCGCGGTGAGCGCGGGCTGACCTATGCCGACACCATCCCACAAGGCAACCGCGTGGTGGCGGGGGAATGGTGGAGCCCGTTCCACAAGGGTGAGCCATTGGTCTCGATCGATGTCGAACTGGCCAAGGCCGCTGGGCTCAAGGTGGGCGATTACATCACGGTTGGCATTCTCGGGGTCGAGCGCACCGCGCGGATCGCCAATCTGCGCGAGATTGACTGGGAGAGCATGGGTTTCAACTTCATCCTCGTCTTCAGCCGCAATGCCATTAGCGATGCGCCGCACAATCTGGTGGCCAGCATCGATCTGCCCGACGATGCACCCCAAGCGGCCAAGGGTCGGCTTCTGCGAGGACTGGTGAAGGAGCTGCCGTCAAGCTCGGTGATCGAAGTGGGCGGATTGCTGACCGAGGCGCGCACCATCCTTGAGCAGGTTAGCCTTGCCACGCTCGCGGCGGCGGGCGTCACGGTGCTTGCAGGCCTTGCTGTGCTGATGGGCGCCATCGCTGCCGCGCGGGCGGCGCGGACCTATGACACAGTGATGCTGCGGGTGCTGGGCGCGAGCCGGCGACAGATCCTGCTGCTGCAACTCGCTGAATATGGCCTGCTGGCGAGCGTCTTGGCACTGGTCGCGCTGGCGCTGGGCGGGGGCCTCGCGTGGGTGGTGATCACCCAACTGTTCGAATTCGACTGGCTGCCCGATTGGGGCCAAGTGCTCAGCGTGCTGGGGCTTGGCGTCGGGCTGGTGCTGGCTTTTGCACTCGCCGGATCGCTGCCGCTGCTAAGGGCCAAGCCGGCGCGGGCGCTTCGGGAGCTTTAGGGCCCCGGCAAACGCTCGCGCAGGCCAGCTGTCAGGCGAAGACGTCCGCTGCGTAGGGGTTCTTGGGATCAGGACCAAAGCGGTTGCTCCCTTCCGTGCCCGGCAGAACCATGAAAACCAACAGCGCGATGCTGCCGAGAAAGCCGATGAACGGGATCAGCCCTACCAGTGCCAAGCCCAGATACCACCAGCCCGACATGTCGCGATCATGGAAGCGCCGCACGGTCACCGCGATCGAGGGGATCAGCGCCGCAAGCGCATAAAGCCCGTAAATGCCCATCCCCACCACAGACAGGCCCACGCCGCCTGCGAACATGTTCTCAGCCAGCGCCGCCTCGGCCGCTGGATCGCCGGCTGCTTCAAGAGAAGCGCCGATGAAGCTGAAAAAGAACGGGCCGGCCAGCACCAGCGCGACAATCACATTGAGGAGCTGGAACATCCAGAACTCCTTGCGCCGCGAACGCCCCTGAAAGTCGGCAAAGCGCTTCCACGGCAAAATCATCCATTCCATTGTGTGATCCCCCTCAACCCGCGTGCTGTCCACGCCTTTGGATAAGCACCATATTTGCAAGGGCAAGGCAAACAAAAAGGCCCCGCGCTGGATGAGCGCGGGGCCTCTTTTCATATGCTTGGCTATCGCCTCAGAACTTGAAGCGCACCAAACCGCCATAGGTGCGCGGCTGGTTCGGATAGCCCGAAACCGTTCCGGCCTGAGCCACGCCATCGAACACCGTGATGATGAACTGATCATCCAGCAGGTTGCGTGCCCACGCGCCCAGTTCCAGCCCATTGTTGAGCTGCAAGATCATCGAAGCGTTCACCAGATTGGTCTCACGCTGGAAGATCCGAGGGTCGCGGCGCGCATTGATCGGCCCGTTAAAGGTCGGCAAGCCATTGTTGATCGCGACGTTGCTTTCATGGGCATAGTCGATCCGGGTCAGCAGCTTGTTGCCGCTGCTACCAAATTCGTAGGTGTAGGTCGCCGAGGTGGCAAGGTTCCACGAGGGAATGCCGCCCGGACGCCGGCCCGTGAGATCCCCGACCGGGCTTGCAACGAAGCTGTCGAAGTTGGGATCAAGATGGGTCGCCGCGAACGTGAACACCAGCCCGTCAGTCGGCTTGATCGTGGTGTCAAGCTCGAAGCCCCTGACCGATTGCTGACCAGCATTGTTCAGCTGGAAGCCAGTACCGGTGAACAGGAAGCTCTGGAAGCCCTGGATCGTCTGGTCGAACAGAGCAAGGTTGAAGCCGAAGCCGTCCCACTGCGCCTTCATGCCGATTTCATAGACTTCCGCATCTTCCGGTCCGGCAAATCGCGAACCTGTACCAAGGTTAGGCACCGCGAGCCCGCCCGTAGTCACTGGCGAAGCTGGCGCGGCGAAGGTCGAGCGGCCGGGACCGGGGATGAAATCTCCGAACGCCGGACGGCTATCACGCGACAGGTTGACCGAGCTTGCCTTGAAGCCCGTGGCATAGCTCGCGTAGATATTAACCTCGTTCGAGATCTGATAAGCGGCGCGCAGCAGGTAAGTGAACTTGTCGTCGCTGGTGCGGCCCGGCTCAACCGCGTTCGGAATGGTGAGGAACGGCGGCTGGAACTGGAAGGCGCTCAGCCCGAGCAGCGGGTTGACCGCAGGGTTGGTCGCCGCGGCCAGCAACGCCTGCTGGTTCGCCGCAGGCAGGGCCTGGAAGGCTGCACGGTTCCTGACCGTACCGCCCGAGGCCTGCACGATGAAGGCATCCACCAGGTTGATGTTGCCCAGTTCGTCAAACGCCTGCTGCGCGAGGGCAAAATCCTTCTGGTCGTCGGTGTAGTTGAACCCGGCGGTGAAGACGAGGCCGTCAAGCGGCTCGAAATCGACCGTGCCGAACACCGACCACGCCTGGTTGTCCATCGCAAACTGCTCGGCAGTGAGCGGGCCGGCGCTGAAGATCGAACCCTGCGGCAGGCCAAGTCCAGCTTCGACCCCGTTGAAGGTCAGCGGGTTACCGGCAAGCAGCGCAAAGAAGGTGCGCGCGTCGGCACCCGTCGTGAGACGGCTGTCCTGCGTGATCGATTCGTCGAAATAGAAGCCGCCCAGCAGGAAGTTGAGCGGGCCATCAAAGTCCGATGCAATGCGGATTTCCTGCGTGAAGGTTTCAACCGCCTGATCGCGGACTTCGGTGACAATATCCGCACTGGTGAAGTCGACGTCCTGATCGAGGAAGTTCTTCAACTCGCGGTAGGAGGTGATCGAGGTCAGCGTGATATTGCCGACGTTCCAGTCAGCCTGGATCGATCCGCCATAATTGTCGACGGTGTTGCTCGGAGCCTGACTGAGGAAGGTGTTGTAGCTGAAGAAATCGGTATCAAGGTTGCCGCCGACTGCACGCACCGCAGCCGCGCTGGGACCAGCAACCAAGGTCGAGACCTGACAGCAGACTTCGTCGATGGCTGAATAGTCACCGATGATGCGGATCTTAACGTCGGGGGTCGGCTCGATCAGCAATTGCCCGCGCGCCGACCAGCGATTGCGATCCGAGATGTCTTGGTTGAGGTTGACGATCTCAGCATAACCGTCACGACGGTTGTAGCTGCCATCGAGCGAGAAGGCGATGTTGTCGGTGATCGGGCCGGTAATATCGCCGCGCAGCACAAATGCGTTGTAGTTGCCGTAGCTCGCTTCGACCTGACCGCCGAATTCATATTGCGGTTCTTTGGTGACGACCGAGATAACCCCGGCGCTCGCGTTCTTGCCGAACAGCGTCGATTGCGGCCCGTTCAGCACTTCGATACGCTGGACCATGTTGAGGTCGGACAGCGCCGCAGCTGAGCGCGAGCGGAACACGCCGTCGATGAACACACCCACCGAAGGCTCGATGCCGAAGTTGTTGTCGCCGTTGCCGAAGCCGCGGATGATGAAGGTGGTGGCCGACGCGCTCTGCAACTGGCTCACCCGCAGCGAAGGCGTGACCGTCTGGAGATCAAGCACGTCGCGGATCTGGGCAGTCTCCAGCGTCTCGCCGCTGGTCACAGACACCGAAATCGGCACTTCCTGCAGGGTCTGTTCACGCTTCGAAGCGGTGACGATGATGACGTTGCTGGTGTCTGGCTCCTCTGCATCAGCCTGGTCCTGAGCCAAGGCCACGCCCGGGGTGCCGAGGGCCAGAGCAGCGGCCCCTGCAAGCAGGGTGAATCGATAGGCGCCGGCAGTGCCGGTGATGGTCGAACGCATGGAAGTTCCTCTCCTAAAACCCGCGATCCCGGTGCCCTGGGCGGGCACGCATCTGATCGATGCGCTCTCTCCCGAAATCGTGCGCGACGGGTAATAAGCCAGTGTTGCGTGCGCCACAAGTCGCCGCGCCTAGCTTTTCCGGGGCTCTTCGCTGGATTGTTGCACAAGAGTAACAGTATAACAGGCCCATGACATGCGCTGCGTCGACCCGGCGCTTGCCCCGAGGGCGCACCCCTGCTACGCGCCCCGGCGATGTTGCAACGCAGCACGTCTGCCACGCCCAAGGCCCATGCCGTAGCGTCGCAGGCTGTCGCTAACCCGCCACAAAGATTGCCTAACCGAGCGCGCCCTGTGCGCCGCTGGTGCTCAATGCTTGTTATTTGACCCCGGACGCCCCGTGCGCCCGCCTTTTTGACCGAAAGCTACCTCGCATGTCGTCCGCCCTCAGAAATATCGCCATCATCGCCCACGTTGACCACGGCAAGACCACGCTGGTCGACCAGCTGTTCCGCCAATCGGGCACCTTCCGCGAAAACCAGCGAGTCGAGGAACGCGCGATGGACTCGGGCGATCTCGAAAAGGAACGCGGGATCACCATTCTCGCTAAGTGCACCAGCGTCGAATGGCACGGGGCGGATGGCAACACCACCCGCATTAACATCGTCGACACCCCTGGCCACGCCGACTTCGGCGCCGAGGTTGAGCGTATCCTCAGCATGGTCGATGGCGTGATCCTGCTGGTCGACAGCGCAGAAGGCGCCATGCCGCAGACCAAGTTCGTGACCGGCAAGGCGCTGGCGCTGGGCCTCAAGCCGATCGTTGTGGTGAACAAAATTGACCGTTCCGACAGCCGCCCTCAGGAAGTCCTCGACGAGGTGTTCGACCTATTCGTCAGCCTCGATGCCAATGACGAGCAGCTTGAATTCCCGGTGCTCTACGCCTCGGGCCGCGATGGTTATGCCAGCGAGGATGAAACCGCGCGCGAAGGCAGCCTTGCGCCGTTGTTCGAAAAGGTGATCGAGCACGTGCCCCCGCCGGGCCTTGATCCCGACGCCAAGTTCAGCTTCCTCGCCACCCTGCTTGACCGCGACAACTTCATGGGCCGCGTCATCACCGGGCGCGTGCAATCGGGCACGATCCGGGTGAACGACCCGATCCACGCCATCGACATGGACGGCAAGGTGATCGAAACCGGCCGCGCCACCAAGCTGATGAGCTTTGACGGGCTCGAGCGCGTGCCGGTAGAAGTCGCGCGTGCGGGCGATATCATCGCGCTCGCCGGTCTGGAAAAGGCGACCGTCGCCAACACCATCTGCGATCCCTCGGTCACCGAACCCATCGCCGCCCAGCCGATTGACCCGCCGACGCTGGCGATGCGTTTTTCGGTCAACGATAGCCCGCTCGCCGGGCGCGAGGGCAGCAAGGTCACCAGCCGCATTATCCGCGACCGCCTGCTGCGCGAGGCCGAAACCAACGTCGCGATCCGGGTCACCGAGAGCGAGGACAAGGACGCCTACGAAGTCGCCGGGCGCGGCGAATTGCAGCTCGGCGTGCTGATTGAAACCATGCGCCGCGAAGGGTTCGAGCTCGGCATCAGCCGCCCGCGCGTGCTGTTCCGCGAGGAAGATGGCAAGCGCACCGAGCCGTATGAAACCGTCGTGATCGACGTGGACGACGAACACTCGGGCACGGTCGTGGAGAAGATGCAGCGCCGCAAGGCGGACCTTGTCGAAATGCGTCCCTCAGGCCTCGGCAAGACCCGCATCACCTTCTCGGCCCCCTCGCGCGGGCTGATCGGTTACCACGGCGAATTCCTGTCCGACACGCGCGGCACCGGGATCATGAACCGATTGTTCGAGAAGTACGATGCCTACAAGGGCCCGATCGAAGGCCGCATCAACGGCGTGCTGATCTCGAACTCGGACGGCGAAGCGGTGGCCTATGCGCTCAACATGCTCGAAGAGCGCGGCGAGCTGTTCATTTCGCCGCAAATGAAGGTCTATCAGGGCATGATCATCGGCGAGAACGCCAAGGCCGAGGATCTCGAAGTGAACCCGCTGCGTGCCAAGCAGCTGTCGAACGTGCGTTCGAGCGGCAAGGACGATGCGATCCGCCTCACCCCGCCGCGCCGGATGAGCCTCGAACAGGCGATTGCCTATATCGACGACGATGAAATGGTCGAAGTGACCCCGCAATCGATCCGCCTGCGCAAGACCGAGCTTGATCCCAACGAGCGCAAGAAGATGCGCCGCAAGAAGACGGATTGAGGGAGCGAGCGGGAGCGCGCGCTTCCGCTATGCGGCAGTGGTGCGGGTAACTTGCCCGCCCCGCTAGCCAAGGGCTTGCGCGCTTGTTACCCCTCGCGCCCATGAACACCTACACCCTCGCCAGCCTCGCCGCCTATTTTGCCTTGATGGTCGCCATCGGGATCTATGCCTGGTTCAAGACGCGCGCGGATTCTTCCGGCTATCTGCTGGCGGGGCGCAACCTTGGGCCAGCAGTGACGGCGCTGTCTGCCGGGGCTTCCGACATGTCAGGCTGGCTGCTGCTCGGCCTGCCCGGCGCGCTGTTTGCCGCCGGCCTGGTCGAGGCGTGGATCGCCATCGGCCTGACCCTCGGCGCGGCCGCCAACTGGATCATTGTCGCCCCGCGCCTGCGCGAACAGACCGAGCGGCTGGGCGATGCGCTCACCATCCCGCAATTCCTCGCCAATCGCTTTCCCGAACAGGGCACTTTGTTGCGAGTCACCTCGGCGGTGATCATCGTCGGCTTCTTCACCGTTTATACCGCGAGCGGGATGGTCGGCGGCGGCAAGCTGTTTGCGACTGCCTTTGCCGGGTCGCTGCCGACCGGGGGCCTTTCCGATTACATGTTCGGCATCCTGCTCACCGCCGGGATCGTGCTGATCTACACCACCATCGGCGGGTTCCTCGCGGTCAGCCTCACTGATTTCGTGCAGGGCATGATCATGATGACCGCGCTGGTGGTGATGCCGCTGGTGATCCTGACGGACAGCAGCAATTCCATCGCCCTGTCAGCCGTACCGCAAGCGGGGTTCCTCAGCCTCACCGAAGGCGCGACGCTGGTCGGCGTGATCAGCGCGGTGACCTGGGGGCTCGGTTATTTCGGGCAGCCACACATCATTGTGCGCTTCATGGCGATCGACCGGGTCGAGAACGTGCCGCGCGCCGGGGTGATCGGCATGGGGTGGATGATCATCTCGCTGGTCGGCGCCGTTGCGGTGGGGCTGGCGGGGCGGGCCTATGCGGAAGGCAATGGATTGACCGTCGAGGATCCGGAGACGATCTTCATCATCCTCTCCCAGCTGCTGTTTCACCCGGCGGTGACGGGGTTCCTCTATGCCGCGCTGCTAGCCGCGATCATGAGCACCATCGCTTCGCAGCTGCTGGTTTCTTCGAGTTCGCTGACCGAGGATTTCTACCGGTTGTTCCTGCGCCGCAACGCTTCGGAACGCGAAGCGGTGAATATCGGGCGGCTGTCGGTGGCGCTGGTGGCAGCGGCAGCACTGGTGATTGCGGCGGACCCCGAAAGCCAGGTGCTGGGGCTGGTCGCCAATGCGTGGGCCGGGTTCGGCGCGGCTTTCGGCCCGCTCATCCTGCTCAGCCTGACATGGAAGCGCATGACCGGCGCGGGCGCGGTGGCAGGGTTGGTGACCGGCGCGGGTGTGGTCGCGGGATGGATCGCGTTGGGGTGGAACAAGGCCTTTCTTGGCGGCCCCGGCCTTTATGAAATCGTTCCCGGCTTTGCCGCGGCCATGGCCGCGATCATCATCGTCAGCCAGATCACCAGAAAAGATCAGGCGGCACTGTAACCACAGGGCTGCGCGCGGCGAATGGCATGATGTCAGGGCCGCATCGTTCTTCCCCTCCCTCCCAAGCCTCTAGGGCGGTGCGGTCCTGCGCCCTTTCTTCCGGCCACAGCATCAGGCATGGTGCGGTTGAGGGAGGAATGGGATGGCCGATGATGCACATGCGGGCCCGCGCGTTACCGGGCTCGGGGGCGTCTTCTACGTAGTCAAGGACCCCACGGCGACGCGGGCGTGGTACCGCGAAACGCTGGGGATCGATGGCCCCTATGGCCCGCAACTCGCTTGGGCCGAGGAGCCTTGCCAGCACCCCTATTCGCTCATCAGTCACTTTGCCGATGATGCCTATATCCAGCCCGGCACCGGCGGTTTCATGATAAACCTCAGGGTCGATGATTGCGACGCTTTCGTCGCTGCCCTGAAAGCCAAGGGTGTGACGATCCTTGGCGAAGCTGACGAAGGCTATGGCAAGTTTGCCTGGCTGCTCGATCCCGACGGGGTGAAGATCGAGCTGTGGCAGCAGGTGGAAGACCAGATCCCTTGAGGCCGGCGCGGCCCGCTTCGTTTCCGGCCTGTTAACCATTTTGGCGCGATAAACCTTAGCCATGAGGTACAAGGGCCAAATCCGCACAATGGCGCTGCTGACCACCGCTCTGCTGCTGGCAGGATGCGGTTCGTTGGTGCCCGGCGGAAGCAGCGGTACGGCCCCCGGCACCGCGAGCCAGACCGCCCGCTCCCCGGCACGCCCGGCCACCACGGTCGCCTCGGCCCCGCAAAGCTACGCCGCGCGTTCGGAGGATGCGAGCTGCCTCGCCGATCTCGGCACCACCGGTGCGCGGTTCGATCCTCTGCCCGATACCTATGCTGCGCCGGGGTGTAACAAGCTCGGAACGGTGCAATTGATGGCGCTCGCCGGCGATCGTGCCCCGCTCAACGTGAGCAATCTTGGCCCCGTGCGCTGCGGAACGGCCAAGGCGTTTAACGACTGGGCCCGCTTCGGGGTCGACCGCGCGGCGCGGCAGATCCTCGGCAGCCCGGTGGCGCGGATCGAGACCATGGGCTCCTATGCCTGCCGTAACGTCGCCGGGACCGAGCGCCGCTCGGCCCATGCCCGGGCGGAGGCGATTGATGTTGCGGGCTTCACACTCGCTGACGGCCGCCGGATCGTGCTCAAGCGCGACTGGAACGGCGGAGACGCCGCTACACGCGAATTCCTGCGAGTAGTGCACAAGAGCGCGTGCAAGCGCTTCGGCACCGTGCTCGGCCCTGAATACAATGCCGCGCACGAAGACCACTTTCATCTGGAAGGCAGCGGCGGGGGAACCTTCTGCCGTTAACCCGGCCCGCCGCGCCCGCTGCGCATCATTGCTGCAGGCGTTGTTCGAGTTTGGCTTCCAGCTTCAGCCGCACCGCTTCGGCGGCGTGGCGCGCGCCAAGCTTGGTCATCATGTTCGCCCGGTGAATTTCGACCGTGCGCGGGCTGATATCGAGTTCGCGCGCGATCACCTTGTTGCTGCTGCCTTCGGCCAGCCAGTCCAGCACCTCGCGTTCACGGACGGACAGCGTGGAGATACGGTCGCGCGCTTCGATCATGCGGCGGCGAGCGGCGCCGAATTGTTCAGCCTCCTTTTCGATGCGCAGAAGGCAGCGGGTGAAGCGTTCCGGATCGAGCGGCAGGGCGAGGTAATCGAGCGCCCCGGCCTTGATCGCCTCAACGATCCGCCCCGGACGGGGCTGCCCATCCACAGCGATCAGCGGGAGCCAGATCCCGAGCCGCCCAAGCCGGTCAAGGATCACATTGACCCCCCCTTCTTCCGGGGTGTCACGGGCGATGACGATGCCTTCGCGCGGCGGATGCACTGCGAGCTCGGAAAGGTCGCCATAGACCTCACAATGGTGGCCCAGCGTGAAACCGACCCGGGCCAGTTCGGCGCGTTGGCGGCTGCACGAATCGATGAAGTGGAGGGTGGCTTTGCGTGTCATGCGAGTGTCTGTGCGCCAAGCTTTGTCAGCTTTCACGCGAGACCGCCGCCGTTACGGAGGATTTACCATATCCTCTTAGCGCCAACCCCCTAACGTCCTTAACTTTTTCATCCGAAACGGACGATCATAGCCCCTAGGTTCAGCCCTTGTCGGTAAAACTATAGGGCGGAAGCGAATGAAACGCCGATCGCAGCGCGTTGCCCCAACCCGATGATATCGTATCGAAATAGGGATCCTCAGCCGTCACCCGATGTTCGTGGGTGGCGGCAAAGCTGTCCTTTCCGATCACCAGCAGATCAAGCGGCAATCCCACTGAGAGGTTAGCCTTGAGGGTGGAATCGAAACTGACCATCAGCAGCTTGACCGCATCTTCAAAGCTCATGTCCTTTTCGTAGCCGCGGATCAGGATTGGGCGGCCATACTTGGTCTCGCCGATCTGAAAGAAAGGCGTGTCCCAGCTCGCCTCGATGAAGTTGCCCTCGGGATAGATCAGGAAAAGGCGCGGTTGCATGCCCTTGATCTGGCCAGCGACAATCATGGTCGCGCTGAAACGGCTCTTGCCGGTATCGCCGTTGGACCGCTGCACGTCCTCGACCGTGGTGCGCAGCAAGCGCCCGATCTCGGTCGCCACCTGGAACATGGTCGGCCCCTTGATCAGGCAATTGTCGCGCTCCGCTGGAGCCTTGGTGCGTTCTTCAAGCTGACTGATCACCGCCTGCGTGGTGGCGAGATTGCCCGCGGTCATCACCGCGATGATCCGCTCGTCCGGCACGGTCCAGTGGAACAGCTTGCGGAAAGTCGAGATGTTGTCGACGCCCGAATTGGTGCGCGTGTCGCTCATCAACACTAGGCCCTTGTCGAGCACCATGCCAACGCAATAGGTCATTCTCTATCCTCTCCGCCGCCGCTCCGGCCTGCCCCCTAGCCGCAAGCAGGCCTTCGGGCAAAGCCTTGCGCGTGGCTTTCCGATTTTGGGCGCGGGCCTTTACTGGTTCGATTGTCCCTGCTGCTGGCCTGCTGCGGATTGCGTCTGTGACTGCGACTGCCCAAGTGGATGGGCCTCCACCGCAACGCCCACGGTCAGCACCTCATCAGCGGCCATGCCCTGGCTGATCCCGGTAATGGGCGCCGCATCGCGGTAATCGCTGCCCGTGGCGACGCGGACATAGCGCGGATCGGGGCTGATCCCGTTCGAGACATCAAACCCGACCCAGCCGAGCCCGTCGACATGCGCCTCGGCCCAGGCGTGGGTGGCTTCCTGCTCGATCCGGTCGTCCATCAGCAAGTAGCCGCTGACATAGCGCGCTGGCACACCGCTAGCGCGCGCCGCGCCGATAAAGATATGGGCGTGGTCCTGACACACGCCGTAACCGTGAATGACAGCTTCCTCGGCGGTGGTGGCGGCATGGGTGCGCCCGGCCTCATAGGCGATCCGCTCACGGATCAGCGCAGCAAGCGCGTGGAGGAAATCGAGCGGCTTGCGGGTGTCGCTCGCCGGAACATCGCGCAGCAGCCCGCGCAGCTTTGGCCCCGGCCGGGTCAGAGGGGTCTGGCGCAGGAAGCTCCACAGCGGCAGGTGGCCCGAATGGCGGCCGATCACCCCGGCATTGTCCTCGGTCTCGACAGTGCCCTCGCAGGTCACTGTCACCTCGCGCGCGCCGGGCAAAAGGCCAATCAGGGTGACATGGTTGAAATGCTGGTCGTCATAGGCGAGCTCGGCATAGGCATTGTCGAAATGCATCGACCAATCGATGATGCGCTGCCCCTGCGTCTCCTTGGGCGTCAGCCGCAACCGCTGCAGCGCGTGCACCACCGGCTCGGCGAAGGCATAGTGGGTGGTATGCCGGATTGTGAGTTTCATCGTGCTCATGCGTGGAACCGGTAATCCTGCGCGATCGCCTGCGCGATGGCGGCGTTGCGGGCGAGGAAATCAACGAGGAATTCGTGCAGGCCCTGCTCGAAGATCTGATCGACCGTAAGATCGCTGATATGGCTGTCTGCCTCGTGCATCAACGCGTTGCAGCGCCCCTCGGCCCCGTGCATCCGCGCGAGCGCATTGAGGTTCTGGCGCAGCGCATTGCGGCAGAAAGCAAGGCTGCGCGGGAAGCGATCATCGAGCACGACGAATTCGACGATCCCCCGCGCCTCGATCTGCCCGGCATTAAGCCACGAGTACACCCGCGCCCCCGCGACCGAGCGCAGCACCTGCTCCCACTGTCCGGTATCAAGGCTCGACCCGACGTAGGAGAGCGAGGGCAGCAGCAGGAAATACTTCATGTCGAGAATGCGCGCGGTGCTGTCGGCGCGTTCGATGAAGGTGCCTGCGCGGGCAAAGTGATAGCCCTCGTCGCGCAGGATCGACCCGTCGAAGGCGCCGTGCACCTGCGTCCCCGCGCGCCGGATCGCCGCCAGCACCTCGCCCACGGCAGTCTGCCCTACCGGCCGCGCGAGCAGGGCGTCGAGCTTCATCCAGTTCTCGTTGACCGCCTCCCACACGTCGGACGAGATGTTGATCCGCGCCATCCGCGCATTGGATCGCACCGCGCCTAGCATCATGCGGACGTTGCCGGGGTTGGAAGAACCGCGCAGCACGAAGTTCCAGACCGCCGTGCCATCATAGCTGTCATGCGCGGCCTCGAACGCGCGTTGCAGGCCGAGTGTAGCGATAACCGAGCGCCATTCCGCCTCGGCCGTCACCAGATCGCGGGTCAGCGCCATGCGCAGCGCCGCTTCGAGCAGGCGCGCGGTGTTCTCGGCCCGCTCGAGATAGCGGAACATCCAGAACAGGCTGTTGGCGGTGCGACCTAGCATGAGGATTCTCTGGGCATGTCAGTCCTTCAGCACCCAGGTATCCTTGGTGCCGCCCCCTTGCGAGGAATTGACCACCAGCGATCCCTTCTTGAGCGCCACCCGCGTCAGCCCGCCCGGCGTGATGTCGATCCCCTCCGGCGAAACCAGCACGAACGGGCGCAGGTCGACATGGCGCGGCGCAAGGCCCTTGGCGGTGTAGATCGGGCAGGTCGACAGCGCGAGTGTGGGCTGGGCGATGTAGTTATCCGGCCGCGCCACCAGCTTTTCGCGGAAAGCAGCGATCTCGCGCTTTGACGACGTCGGCCCGATCAGCATCCCGTAACCGCCTGAGCCATGCACTTCCTTGACCACCAATTCGGCGAGATTGTCGAGCACATAGCCGAGCGCGTCCTTGTCGGCGCAGCGCCAGGTCTGCACGTTGGGGAGCAAGGGCTTCTCGCCGGTGTAGAATTCGACGATCTCGGGCATGAAGCTGTAGATCGCCTTGTCGTCAGCGACGCCCGTGCCCGGCGCATTGGCGATGGTGATCCCGCCCGCGCGGTAGACATCCATGATCCCCGGTACGCCCAGCGCCGAAGCCGGGTTGAAGGTCAGCGGATCGAGGAAATCATCATCGACCCGGCGATAGAGCACATCGATCGGTTTATAGCCCCGCGTGGTGCGCATCTGCACCCGCCCTTCGACCACGCGCAGATCGCTCCCCTCAACCGACTCGGCCCCCATCTGATCGGCGAGGAAGGCATGTTCGAAATAGGCCGAATTGTAGGTGCCGGGAGTGAGCACCGCCACGGTCGGCTTGCCCCCGGTGAAGGCGGGGGGGACGCAGGCGGCGAGGCTGCGCGCGAGGCGGCGCGGGTAGTTCGAGACGCTCTCCACCGCCACCCGGCTGAACAGATCGGGGAACATCCCCATCATCGTCTCGCGGTTTTCGAGCATGTAGGAGACGCCCGAAGGCGTGCGGGCGTTATCCTCCAGCACGAAGAATTCGTCCGGCCCGGTGCGCACCAGATCGATCCCGACGATGTGGGTGTAGATCCCCCCCGGCGGGGTGAAGCCGACCATGTTGGCGAGCCATGCGTCGTTCTGGCGCAAGAGCCGTTCGGGCAGGCGGCCAGCGCGCACGATCTCCTGCCGGTGGTAGAGGTCATAGAGGAAGGAATTGAGCGCCCTCACCCGCTGCTCGATCCCGCGGGACAGCTTGCGCCATTCGGCTGCGGTGATGATGCGCGGCACCATGTCGAAGGGGATCAGGCGCTCTTCCGCCTCGTTCTCGCCATAGACGTTGAAGGTGATCCCGGTGCGGCGGAAAGTATCATCCGCCTCGCGGTTCTTGCGGCGCAGGAATTCGCCCGGTTGCTCGTCATACCAGCGGCAATATTCAGCATAGGCAGGACGCGTCTGGCCCTGACCATCGAACATCTCGTCAAAATTGCCGCCGCCTGCGTGCATTGACCCCCGCACAACCCCTTAGTTGCATTGCAACAATGTAACGGGGCTTTTGCAAAAGGGAAGCGCGAGCGCAAATTTGCGCAATTATCCTTCAGGCGGTTGGTGAGCGGGTGATCTCAAGCTCGCGCAGCACGGTGCGCACCACCTGCGGATCATAGGTGAAACCCAGATGCGTGCAGCGCAGTGCAATCGCGCGGTCGCGCTCGCCCGGGCGGCCGGCGGCGCAGCGCGGGGCGATTGCGCCGTCATTCGCGCTCCACAACGCGACCGTTTCGACCGGGGGCTTGACCGCAAGTTCGGCTTCGACCGGCGGCGCATCGACCGAATGACCGGTGATGAACTGATAGGCGCGCCAGACATTATTGGCGCGCGGCGAGCCTGAGAAGGGCGATCCCATGGTGATCACCTTGGCGACCGCATCGGGCTGGCGCTTGGCAAGCTCGCGCGCGTAGAGTCCGCCGAGACTCCAACCGAGCAGCACCACCTTGCGCCCATGGCGCGCATGAAGCTCGCTGAGCCGCGCCTCGATCGCCTCGAACCTTTCGGCGTTCGGCCCCCAGTTGCGGCCCTGCCCCCAGCGCTTGGTGATGTGCCCCGCCGCTTCCAGCTGCTGCGCGAGGTAGCGCATCCGGCCCGGCCGCGTGCCAAAGCCGGGGAGGATCAGCACCACCTGCGGATTGGCGCTTGTCGGGATCTCCAGCTGACGTCGCGAACGGCGCAGCGGCTCAAGCAGGATCGCCGCCTCGCCCAGCAAGCGGGAGAGGTGCGGCTTGCCGCTTTCGAATTCCTCGGGGCAGGCCTCGCGCGCCAAGGCGACGCGACGCGCAAATTCGCTACTCGCATAGGCCTGCTGCGCCTGCGCCCCCGCTGCCGCCGCTGCGGCGATCAGCGGCGCGGGCAGACCCGCAGGCAGCGACGCCTGAAAGCGCGGGAGTTGAGGGGTGAATCGCGGAAGGGCCATCAGGCGCACAAGCCAGATGCACGCTGAATGTTCAATGAATTGTCATCAGCGTAACATAACCGACACAATTCACCCCGCTGCCTACTTGGCGGGGCAATCCCCGATGCGTTCATGCTTGGCGGTGAAGTTCATCGTCGCCTCGCCCATCCCTTCGAAATTCATCTTGGTGCTGGCGGTGAACTCCGATGTGGTCGGCGTGGCGTTGCCGGTTAGGGTCATGCGCGCCGATCCTTCGGGGGTCTTGCACACCATGACCCCGTCCATCTTGCCGTCCATGAGGCTGAAGCTTTCATAGCTGCATTCGCCGTTCTGGCCCTGCTTCATCAGCTCTTCAAAGCCCTTGTCGACTTCGGCCTGGGTGAGGCAATCCTCGGTGGTGGTGACCATGCCTGCACCATGACCCGCCATTTCAGCGGGCATGCCGGGGATGTCGATACCGGTCATGGTGATGGTGGCCTTGTAGAGCCCCGGCTGCGGCTTGATCCCCGCGGCTTCGGCCTTGGCGGCGACTTCTGCGGCGGTGACCTCGCCATTGCCATCGGCATCGGCATTGCCGTCCGAACAGCCCGCAAGCAGCAGCGCCCCGGCTGCGGTGAGGATAGTGATGCGCTTCATGGGTCAGGCTCCTGCTGCTGAATTTTCGCGTTGTGCGTCATAGTAACGCAAATACGGAAGCAATGGAGGCGCATTTCGCTGCGGGCCTTCACATTCGGGCATGAGGGCTACATATGTTCCGCATGGCTGAACTCGTGATCCGCAGGGGGTTGGACGAGCCCGAGACGGGCGCGGACTTCACCCCCCACCGCCCCGCCCGCCCCGACAAGTCGATGGGCGGCATCCCGTTCAAGCTGGTGTCGGACTACGAACCGGCAGGCGATCAGCCGACCGCGATCAAGGAATTGTGCGAAAGCGCGCTGGCGGGGGAGAAGACGCAGGTGCTGCTGGGCGTCACCGGCAGCGGCAAGACTTTCACCATGGCCAAGGTGATCGAGACCTTGCAGCGCCCGGCGCTGATCCTTGCCCCCAACAAGATCCTCGCCGCGCAGTTATACGGCGAATTCAAAAGCTTCTTTCCTGAAAACGCAGTCGAATATTTCGTCAGCTACTACGATTATTATCAGCCTGAGGCCTATGTGCCGCGGTCGGATACCTACATTGAGAAGGAATCCAGCGTAAACGAAGCGATCGACCGGATGCGCCACTCGGCCACCCGCGCGCTGCTCGAACGAGACGACGTGATCATCGTCGCCTCGGTCTCGTGCCTCTACGGGATCGGCTCGGTCGAGACCTATTCGGCGATGATTTTCGACATCAAGCTTGGCGAGAGTGTCGATCAGCGTGAATTGATCCGCAAGCTCGTCGCCCTGCAATACAAGCGCAATGATGCCAGCTTCACGCGCGGCAATTTCCGGGTGCGCGGGGATAGCCTGGAAATCTTCCCCTCGCACTATGAAGACATGGCCTGGCGCATCAGCTTCTTCGGGGACGAGATCGAGGAGATCGCCGAATTCGACCCGCTCACCGGCACCAAGGGCGCGCGGCTGGAGAAGGTGCGGGTCTATGCGAATTCACACTATGTGACGCCAGGGCCGACGATGAAACAGGCGATGGCGGCCATCAAATTCGAGCTGGAAGAGCGGCTGAAGGAGCTCGAGGCCGAGGGCAAGCTGCTCGAACGCCAGCGGCTGGAGCAGCGCACCCATTTCGACCTTGAGATGATTGCGGCAACCGGAAGCTGCGCGGGGATCGAAAACTACTCGCGCTTTCTCACGGGCAGGCTCCCTGGTGAGCCGCCGCCGACCTTGTTCGAATACCTCCCCGAAAACGCCCTGTTGTTCGTCGATGAAAGCCACCAGACGGTGCCGCAGATCGGCGCGATGGCCAAGGGCGACCATCGCCGCAAGCTGACCCTCGCCGAATATGGCTTCCGCCTGCCGAGCTGCATCGACAACCGTCCGCTGCGCTTCAACGAATGGGACGCGATGCGCCCGCAGACCTTTGCGGTCAGCGCGACGCCGGGCAGCTGGGAAATGGAGCAGACCGGCGGGGTCTTCGCCGAACAGGTGATCCGCCCGACCGGGCTGATCGACCCGTCGGTCACCATCCGCCCGGTCGAAGATCAGGTGCAGGACTGCATCACCGAGTGCAAAGCCACCGCCGCGCTCGGCTACCGCACGCTGGTGACGACGCTGACCAAGCGAATGGCTGAGGACCTCACCGAATTCATGCACGAGGCGGGTGTGCGGGTGCGCTACATGCACTCCGACGTTGAGACGCTGGAGCGCATCGAGCTGATCCGTGACCTCAGGCTCGGGGTCTATGACGTGCTGGTTGGCATCAACCTGCTGCGCGAGGGCCTGGACATTCCCGAATGCGGGCTGGTGTGCATTCTCGACGCAGACAAGGAAGGCTTCCTGCGTTCGGAAACGTCCCTCATTCAGACCATCGGTCGCGCCGCGCGCAATGTCGATGGCCGGGTGATCCTCTATGCCGACCGCATCACCG
>OFDC01000552.1_pt1 | contig 27022 bp, 20 predicted proteins | sample 1520941 | NCBI WGS metagenome assembly OFDC01 (sample SAMEA94258168, study PRJEB24077) | hot springs metagenome | biome: Aquatic biome; feature: Water | place: India | collected 2012-12-06 | depth 5 m | reverse complement strand
ACCCCGGATGAAATGGTAACGCTCGACGGATGACGCACTTCAAATGGAACTCACCTGGTGGAGATTCTGGCGGGCGCGCAGAAGGGCTCCCTGCCGACGCTGCATCGCACGTCCAACTGCTGGATCAGGGTCGAGGGCGAGCGGGCGACTTCGGAGTCCTATGTGATCGCCTATGTCGAGGAAGCGGAGCTGCAGCGCTTTGTGCTGGGGCGCTATCTTGACCGGCACGAGTGTCGCGATGGGGAATGGCGGCTGAGCCATCGGACCTATGTGCTCGACGGCAACGTGAACCGCCCGAACAGCGCCGTGCGCGCCGATCCGCCGACGGGCTTTGAACACTTCGTCCCCGCTGGCGGCAAGGGTGCCGCCGATCCGGGCCGGACGCTGCTCGCCTTCCACGCCGCAAGTGCAAGGAATACAACGATGTCCACGTCACCGAACAAGGAAGCCGCGCTGGATGCAGCGCTCGCCCGCGCCGAGATCCACGATCTGTGCATGGCCTATGCGCGCGGGGTGGACCGGGCCGATGCCGAATTGCTCGCCTCGATCTTCACCGAGGATTCCACGGTGATTTCAGGCGTGGTCAACGGATCGGGCAAGGACTTTGCCCGCGAGATCACCGCGTTCGTCTCCGGCAATCTGGAGATGTGCTTCCATTCGGTGGCCAACGAATGGGTCGACGTGCGCGGCGATGAAGCGGTGGGCGAGCATTACGTCATCGCGCAATCGGTGCAGGCCGGGACCGAAGTGCTGACCGGCGGGCGCTATATCGACCGCTATGTCCGCCGTGACGGGCGCTGGCTGATCCAGAGCCGCACCTTCGTGGCCGACTGGAGCCATTCGCATGAATCGACGATGGAGCGCGATGGCTTCTACGAGGCGCTGACGATCCGGGGCTGCTTCGGGCCGCAGGACCCGGTCCATGCCCACTGGGCGGCGTGAGGGAGAACGCATGATGAGCATTCGCGGACACGTTCCCCTGCCGATGGACGGGCGCGATCCTTCGCACCTGCGCGGCGATGCGATCACCGGTGACCGGTACTTCTCCGCCGAGTTCGCGAAGAAGGAATGGGACCACATGTGGACGCGCATCTGGCATATTGCCGGGCGCACTGCCGACATTCCCGAGGCGGGCGATTTCCTCGTCCACAACTTCATGAAGGAATCGGTCATCGCGGTCCGCCAGGAGGATGGCTCGGTCCGCGCGTTCTACAATTCCTGCGGCCATCGCGGCATGCGCATGGTCCACGATTCCAGCTCGGTCGAGGCGTTCCATTGCCCTTACCACGGTTGGAAGTGGGGCATCGACGGGGTGCTGGAACATGCCCAGGACGCCGATGTCGATTTCAAGGCGGGCAACCCCTGCGGCAAGCTGAAGCTGAAGGAGCTGCGCTGCGACAGCTGGGGCGGGTTCGTGTGGTATTCGATGTCGGACGACAGTCCTTCGTTGATGGACTTCCTCGAGCCGATGCCAGAGCTGTACAAGAACTACCCGATGGACAAGGCCGTGCGGGTGGCGTGGTACCGGATCGAGATCAACGCCAACTGGAAGTTCGTCACCGACAACTTCTCGGAAAGCTACCACACCCGCACCGCACACCCGCAAGTGCCGCCGTGGATCGATCAGGACGTGGACTCCGCGCGGCACGAGATGTGGCCGAAGGGCCATGGCCGGACGGTGCAACCGATGCGGCCCTCGCTGTCGGACCGGCCCGAGGGCGGCGGCAACGCGATGTTCGAGGCCGAGCTGGCCAAGTGGGACATCGATCCCGCGTCTTACGCGACCTATGAGGACTTCGCGATGCAGGGCTGGCTCGACCTCAAGGCGGCCAAGCAGAAGCTGTGGCGCGAGAAGGGCTATCTCCACTACGAGCACGTGGACGACGAGGAAATCACCGACAGCCCGCACACGGTGATGTTCCCCAACGTGACGATCAGCTTCCTGCCCGACAACCTGATCCTGTTCCGCAGCGAACCGCACGCGACCGATCCGGAGAAGTGCTACTTCGACCTGTGGTGCATGGCCTTCCCGGTGGAAGTGCAGAGCGAGGTCCAGTCGATCATGGCGGGGATGAAACCCTTGCGCGAAGTGGCCGAGTGCGAGCACCGCGTGTTCGACGGCGGGCGAGGGGTGCCGGAACTGGCCGGGCAGATCGTCTATCAGGACATGGAACTGGCCGAGGCGATGCAGGCGGGGATGCACTCGCGCGGGTATACCGACGCCTACCTTTCCGATCAGGAAACGCGCATCCGCTTCTTCCATGAAGTGCTGAACGACTGGATCGAGGGCCGTCAGGGTCGCTGAGGTTGCAAACAGAACAAGATATCCGGAGAGAAATCAGATGAGCGGCGGTGAGATGACGTGGGACCTCGAAGCGGATGTGGTCGTACTGGGATCAGGCGGTGCGGCGTTGACGGCCGCCATCGCAGCCCATGATCACGGCGCGAAGGAAGTGGTGATCCTCGAACGTTCTGGCATGGTCGGTGGCACCACCGCAATGTCCGGCGGGATGCTGTGGATTCCGGGCAACCATCATCAGCTGGCGGCGGGGATCGAGGAGTCCGACGAGGACGTCGTCGCCTATCTCGACAGCCTGGCGCCGGGCGCGCTCGATCCTGAAACGCTGTGGGCGTTCATGCAGGGCGGGCCGGAAATGCTGCGCTTCCTTGAAGACAATACGCCGGTGCGCATGGCTTCGTTTTCCGACTTTCCGGACTATCAGCCCTATTCGCCCGGGGCCAAGCCCGATGGCGGGCGTTCGCTGGATAACGAGGCGTTCAGCTTTGCCCGGCTGGGCAAGTGGGCTGCGCGCGTCAATCCGAGCAAGATGGCTTATCCCTTGCGCGGCAGCCTGATCGAGGCGACGCGCGGCACGCTCGACGAAGCCACGATGGCCGAGCGCGAGGCTGGTGACTATCGCGGGCTGGGGCAGGCGCTGGTCGGCTCGCTGTTCCTCGGCGTGATCGAGCGCAACATCCCGGTCGAGTTCGAGAAGCGTGCGCGCAAGCTGGTCAAGGACGGTGAGCGGGTGATCGGCGTGGTGGCCGAGGACGCGAATGGCAAGGACTTCCGCGTGCGGGCGCGGCGCGGCGTGGTCATCGCCACGGGCGGGTTCGAGTGGAACGAGACCCTGGTCAAGGCCTTCATCCGCGGACCACTGACCGGCCCGGTGAGCGTGCCCGAGAACGAAGGCGACGGCCTGCTCATGGCGATCGAGGCTGGCGCGCAGCTTGGCAACATGCAGAATGCCTTCTGGATGCAGAGCGCACTGGAGTTCAAGCCGCAGCACCGCAATGCCAAGCCCAACTACATGCTGGGTTCGGACGAGCGCGCGCGTCCCGGCGCGATCCTCGTCAATCGCAAGGGCAAGCGCTTCGTCAACGAGGCGGCGAACTACAATGCTCTGGGCAAGTCGCTCCATGCCTTCGAAGGCGGCACCCACGAATACGCGAACCTGCCGTACTGGCTGATCATCGACCAGCGCTATCGCGACAAGTACCCGCTGTTCAACTCGCTGCCGGGTTCACCGACGCCGGGCTATGCCATCGAGGCAGCGACGCTGGCGGAACTGGCGGAAAAGGCCGGCATCGATCCGGCTGGTCTTGAAGCGGAAGTTGCCCGCTTCAACCAGATGGTCCGCAACGGCCATGACGATGACTTCAACCGCGGCGACACCACTTACGACAACTTCTACATGTGGGGCGACATGGCGTTCGCCCCGCCGTACCGCACGCTGGGCATGATCGATCAGGCACCGTACTATGCGGTGAAGATGGAAGCGGGCGCTCTGGGCACGGCTGGCGGCCCGAAGACCAATGCCGACGCGCAGGTGGTGGACTGGAGCGGCAACCCGATCCCGGGGCTTTATGCCGCTGGCAATGCCATGGCGGCGGTGCTCGGCGAGGTCTATGGCGGCGCGGGCGGTACGCTCGGACCGGGGCTGACCTTCGGTTATCTCGCCGGCAAGCATCTCGGCACGCATATCTCCAACCATTGATCCATGTTGGCAGAGCCCGGCCAGCGGGCTCTGCCGTCGCCTGGGCCGGTCGTTTCGTCCTTAGGGGCGGAACAGGCGCCGGGCACAGGGCTTCTCTCCGCTCAACGCCTCAGGAGAGATTGATATGCCGGCATCCGCCATTTTCGACACCCACGCCGAAGCCGAACGCGCCGTCAGCGATCTGCGCGGGCTTGGAGTACGTGACACGCAGATGTCCGTGATCGCCCACCACGGTGGCACGACCACGACCCGCTCTGGTGATGGCGAAGTGACCGACGAGCATCACCGCAACGTGCTGCGCGGCATTCTTGGCGGAGGCGCGCTGGGCGCCGGGCTGGGCGTGGCGGCACTGGCTATCCCCGGCGTCGGCCCGCTGGCTGCGGCAGGTGCGATTGCCGCCTCGGCCGTGCCTGAAGCAATCGGCATCGGTGCGGCGCTGGGTGCCATCGGCGGCTCGCTCAACGAAGTGCTGACCAAGCACGGCATCAGCGACCATGACGCGACCTACTACAATGACCGCATGAAGGACGGCGCGGTGGTGGTGACGGTGCAGGACGACTTTGCCGACAGCCGTCAGGTTTCCGAAGTGCTGCACCGCAATGGTGGCCACAACGCGACCACGCCGCGCATGATCTGACCCTATCGCAGTGCCGTGCGCGGAATGCTGATGGCGCAGAATACGCCTTCGGGGCGGAACTGGTAATCCAGTTCCCCTCCGATACCGTGGGTGACGGACCGCTCTATCAGGCGCGTTCCGAAACCGCGTACGGACGGTTCCGAGACGGGTGGACCACCCGTTTCGGCCCATGTCAGCACCAGTGCCGCGTCATCTCTGGACGTGCTGGTGCAGGTAACCTCAACGCTGCCATGCGTTGAAAGCGCGCCGTACTTTGCCGAATTGGTCGCCAGCTCGTGCAGAACCATGCCGAGCGCCTGGGCGGTGGCCGACGTGAGAATGAGGTTAGAGGTTTCGTCCCCGAGCGCGAAGTCGATCCCGTAAGGGGTCAGTTCGTCTTCGATCAGGGCCTGCAACCTCACGCCGTTCCAGCGGTTCTCCGAAAGGTGGCTGTGGGCGCGGCTGATGGCGGCGATGCGCCCCATCAGGGCTTCCTTGAAATCGCTGACAGTGCCCTGCGCCTTCATCATCTGGACGATCGACTGGACCACCGCGAGCAGATTCTTCGCGCGGTGATCGACTTCGCGTGTGAGCAGGTCTTCCCGTTCGCGCGCCTGCTTCAGATCGGTGATCTCGACGCAGAAGATACCGACGCCGCGGCGGAAACCGTCCGCGCCGTGGACGGGGTAGAACACCTCCGACCAGGTGCGCTTCTCGCCAGGCTGCGCCGGGGTTTCGCCGGTGATCTCGACCCCGCGCAGCACTTCGCCGCTTTCCAGGACCTTGCGCAGCAGCGGTTCGGCCGAGGAGCGCAGGTCGGGGAGAAGGTCCCAGACGCTCTTTCCGAGATGCTCCTCTGTCGAAAAGCCGTTCATCTCGGCCAGCGCCGTATTGATGCGCGCGAATTTGAGATCCCCATCAAGCAGGCCCACGCCGACAGGGGCCTCGTCATAGATCGCCTGCAACTCGTCGATCACGCCCAGCAGATGGGCCTTCTGTTCCGCCTGATCGCGACCTTCGCGTTCAAGCGCCGCTTTGGCCGCGATGAGGTTCATCGCGCCGGTGCAGAGCGAGTGCACGACTTCGAGGACGATTATGGTGCTTGGGATGTAAACCAGCATGGCGAGCGGCGCGCCCGGCTGCATTTCGAGACCAGCGCCGGGATCGAGGAATAGGTAACCGGCACACAACCACGCGAGGAACGCCGCCGTGTACCCCGGCAGGCGGCCGCCAAGAAACGTCGCGATGACAATGGATGGATAGAAAGGCAGGAGCGGCGCAGGCGGCGGCGTGCCCATGGCGATGCGAACCACTAGAGCAAGCGCAATCAGGCCGAACGCCGACAGCACGCTATGGACCGGCTGGCCCATGAAGACGTGGCACAGCGAGAACGGCCACCGGCCAAACAGGTGCGCTTCGCCCTTCTGGCGACCCGGATGCATCCCCCATTGCCCTTTCGGCATGTGCAGGCGCAGCAGGATGGCTGCGCGCATCCATCTTGCCCGAGTTTGCCCTCGTGGCAATCCCTGCACAATGCTGAGCCATTGAAAAAGCAACAGTTATGGCGAAGTAGGACGCTGCTGGCCGAGATGTCACAAGATAGGTTAGCGAACCTGGGGGCAGGGGCGACAGATCATGGGGTGGGCGCTGCCGCCAATCCGTTTGCAGGCCACCATGACAGCGTGTGCACATCGTGCGCCGAGGTCCATATGCCCTTGGGCGTGTAACGCAGCGCGCCGCTTCCGGCAGGCTTGCCGCCACGCTGCGCGACGGTCATGGTCACCGGGTCGATCGCCGCCCAGACCTGATCGTCAGTGGTGCGCAGCCAGACCATGCCGCCGCCGGTGTCGATGTCGCCCCACTTGAGGTTCGCGCCGACCTTGACCCGCCCGACGACCTGTCCCGTGGCCGGATCGGCGCGGACAAGCGTGCCGTCGCCCTGTTCCTGCACCCATACGCCACCTTCGCCAGCGGCAAGAAAGCCCGGCATCGTGCCGAGCGCGGCGCGGGCGACGACGGTGTTGGAGGCGGGATCGATCTTCTGCAGCGTCTGCCTGGTGGCGCTCACTGCCCAGACGGCGTCATAGCCGTAAGTGACGTACCAAGTGTCGGCGTCCACCGGGATGGAGGCCACGACAGTGTTGGTCTTTGGATCGACGCGGGCAACGGCGCCTTCGGGCTTGCTTGCCAGCCAAATCGCGCCTGCGCCATTGGCGACGATCAGTTCGCCCTGCTTCTGGTTGGCGATGCCGGTGGGGATCGTGGCGGTGATCTTCGCCGTTTCGAGATCGATACGCACTAGCGAGCCATCGGCGCAATTGGCCACCCACAGCGAGCCGAAGGCCACGGTCATCGCGCCGCAGGGGCGGGCGATCGCCACTTCCGCAAGTTTCCCGGTGCGCGACCACTTCTCGACCTTGCCGCGATTGGTCGCCCAGACCGCGTCGCCATCGACAGCGAGGAAATCGGCGAAACCGGGGACGGTCTGTGCCTGTTCGACCTGCGCGTGGGCGATAGTCGGGGCGAGAGCGGCGGCGGCGAGAAGCAGTTTGCGGAGCATGGGTGTCCTTCCTGCCTGTCAGCTACGCGAGGCGATGTAAGCGCGCCATCCGCCAAGGTGCGTAATGTCCTCGGCTCCGGCCAGCGCCCGCGGTTCCGCGACGAAGCCCTTGACGCTGCTGCCGTCGGCCAGCGTGACCGTGCCGATGGCGAGCGGCGGCGGGACTTCGACGGTGAAGCTGCCGAATTCGGCGAGGCCGAGTTCGTAGACTTCGACCTTTATCGACGCGCCGCCTTCATCGAAGACCAGCGCGGGCTTGGGTGGCACGCTGTTGGCGATGGCGTAGAGCTTGTAGGTGGGCGCGGTCTCGAACGCGCCGACGAACTTCGCATCGCGCGAGGTCAGCTGCCAGTGCAGCGGCATGCCTTCGAGGTGTGCGCCAACGACGGCCAGTTTCACGGTCTGCATCTTGCCCTCCAGGTCGAGCGGGGGTGGGGGAGTGAGGTTCGCGGCTTCGAGCCACTGGTCGGCAGCATCGAGCAGGGCGCGGTCAGTGGCAGCAGGTCCTATCAGCGTGATGCCGAAGCCGGTGCCATTGTGGCGGGTGCCTGCGGGCACGGCGACGGCGGCCATGTCGAGCAGGTTCACGAAGTTGGTGTAGAAGCCGAGGTTGCTGTTGAGTGCCACCGGGGCCACCGCCAGCTCGGCGACGCGATAGGTGGTGCCGGTGGTGGGGAAGGCGAGCATGTCGACGCTTTCCCACAACTGGTCAGCATGGCGCTTCAGTTCGGCCATGCGGTACACGCCGTTCCAAAGTTCCACGGCGGTCTTGTCCCACCCGGCTTCGACGACGGTGCGCACGATGGGGTCGACGGCCTCGGGGATGTCACGAAGCAATGTGGCAATGGCGGCGGTGCGTTCGGCCACCCATGGTCCACCATAGAGCAGTTGCGCGGCTTCGAGCAGCGGGGCGATGTCGATCTCGACCACTTCGGCGCTCTGCGCGAGGGTGGCGAGGGCCTGATCGTAGAAGAATTCGGACTCACCGTCGCCAAAGAACGCGCGCTGATCGCGGCGGGGGACGCCGATGCGCTTGGGGTTGAGCGCAGTTTCGGGAAGTTGGCGCGACCATGGATCGCCCGCGTCGAATCCGGCCAGCGTGTGGTCGACCAGGCGAGCGTCGATGGTGTCGGAAGCGAAAACGGTAATGCAATCTATCGAACGACAGGCGGGGACGAGTCCCTTGGTGCTCCAGCGGCCCTTGGTCGGCTTGAATCCGATCAGGTGGTTGAACGCGGCGGGCACGCGGCCCGAGCCTGCGGTATCGGTGCCGAGCGCGATGGGCACGAGCCCTGTGGCAACCGCGATGGCCGAACCGGAACTGGAACCGCCGCTGACGTAATCGCGGTTATAGGCATTGCGCGGAATGCCATAGGGGCTGCGCGTGCCGACGAGGCCGGTGGCGAACTGATCGAGGTTGGTCTTGCCGACGCAGATCGCCCCTGCGGCCTTGAGGCGGGCGATGACGGTCGCGTCCTCGGCTGGGGCATAGGCGAAGGCGGGGCAGGCGGCGGTGGTCTGGAGGCCCGTGACGTCGATATTGTCCTTCGCGGCATAGGGCACGCCGGCCAGCGGCAGGACTTCGCCTGCGGCCACGCGGGCATCGATGGCGCGGGCCTGAGCAAGCAGGTCCTCCGCCGTGGCGCGGCTGATCCAGACTTGCGGCTGGATTGCGTCGTAGGCGGCGATGCGGGCGAGGGTTTCTTCCATGACGGCGACGGCGGGCGTCGTGCCGGCATTGACCCCGGCAGCGATGGCGGCGGCGCTGCGACGGTCGAGCACGGTCATGCGCACCTCCGCAGGGCCAGCATCGGCGTGCCGGGCTGTAGCGGCTGGCGCTCCTTGATGTAGAGCGCGGCGACCGTGCCCGCGCCGGGGCTTTCGACCGGGCACTCCATCTTCATCGCCTCGATCACGGCGATCGTCTCGCCCGCCGCCACGGTGTCGCCGGGTTGGACCAGCAGCTTCCACACGCTGCCGCCGAACGGGGCTTCGATCAGGTCTGCGCCTTCGGGCACGTCCACCGCGTCCTCCGCCGGCGCTTCGCTTTCGGTGAGCGCGCTGACGCGGTCGAACTCGCCACGGCGCTGCCATTCGGCGCGTTCGGCGTCGAAGGCGGCGGTGCGACGGGCTTCGAAGGCGGCGATGTCATCGGCGTTGTCGGACAGGAACTTGCGGTAGTCGGACAGGCGGAATTCGGACGGTTCGATCCTCAGCGCGCGCTTGCCGCTGGGGAAATCGCGGCGCCACTCGGCCAGTTCTTCGGCGCTGACCGGGTAGAAACGGATCTGGTCGAAGAAACGCAGGAGCCAGGGCTTGCCCTCGATGAAGTCTGCCGTCTGACGATGCGTGTTCCAGACCTGCACGGTGCGGCCGAACAGCTGGTAGCCACCGGGGCCTTCCATGCCGTAGATGCACATATAGGCCCCGCCGATGCCGACGACGTTGGGCGGCGTCCAGGTGCGGGCGGGGTTGTACTTGGTGGTGACAAGGCGGTGGCGCGGATCGACCGGCGTGGCAACCGGCGCGCCGAGGTAGACATCGCCGAGGCCCATGACGAGGTAACTCGCCTCGAAGATCAGATTCTCCACAGCAGAAACGTCTGGCAAGCCATTGATGCGGCGGATGAATTCGATGTTGTCCGGGCACCACGGCGCATCGTCGCGCACCGCGCTCATGTACTTCTCGATGGTCTTGATAGTGGCGGGGTCGCGCCAGCTGAGCGGCAGATGCACGATGCGCGAGGGGATGGCGAAGTCTTCGAGATCGCCGAGGCGTTCTTCTGCCGCCGTGAGCGCGGCGAGCGCCTCGGCTTGCGTCAGATTGCGCCCATCGAAGTGCAGCTGGAGCGAGCGGATGCCGGGCACGACGTCGATCACGCCGGGTAGGCCCATGCGCTCAAGCTCGGTCATCAGCGCGTGGACGCGGATGCGCAGTTCGAGATCGAGGACGAGCGGGCCGTATTCGACGAGGATGTTGCGATCGCCCTGCTGGCGGTAGACGACAGCGGGGCGGCCGGGGGCCTCGGGGATGGTCGCGAGGATCGGCGTCTGCGTGGCGGCATCGCAGGGGCGGCTGGAGGCGGGCCTGGTGCCGGTGGCGAGGAATTCCTGCTGCGCGCGATCGGCAGCCGTTGCCTCGTCCATGGTGACGGGCACGAAGCGGACGCGGTCTCCGGGGACGAGCTGGCCGATCTTCCAGCGATCCGCCGCGATCACCACGAAGGGGCAGACGAAGCCGCCCAGCGAGGGGCCATCGGGGCCGAGGATGATCGGCATGTCGCCGGTAAAGTCCACCGCGCCAATGGCATAGGCGTTGTCGTGGATGTTGGAGGGGTGCAGCCCTGCCTCACCGCCATCGCGCCGCGCCCATTCGGGCTTGGGGCCGACAAGGCGTACGCCAGTGCGGTTGGAGTTGTAGTGGACCTGCCATTCGGCGGTGACCACCATGTCGATGTCGGTCTCGGTGAAGAAGTCCGGCGCGCCGTGTGGGCCATAGAGCACGCGCACGCACCAGTCGCTCGGGAGCGTGGGCAGGGGCGGCGGGGCTAGCGGTTCGCCGACGGGTTCATGGGCGAGGTGGAGAACGTCACCCGCGACGAGACGGCGTGCGGCGTGGCCGCCGAACTGGCCCAGTTCGAAGGTGCTGCGGCTGCCGAGGTAGGGGGCGATGTCGAGGCCGCCCGCGATGAGCAGGTAGCCGCGCATGCCGCCGCCTTTTGCCCTGCCGATGCTGAGCGTCTGCCCTGCCTTTGCCTCGAAGACTTGCCCTGGAGTTACAGGTTTGCCTTCGAGAGTTGCGCCGAAGTCCGCGCCGGTCAGGCACAGGGTTGCATCGGCTGCGAACTGTAGCGTGGGGCCGGTGACGGTCATCTCCAGCCCCGCCGTGCCTTCGGGATTGCCGAGCAGGCGATTGCCGAGGCGGAAGGACTGGTCGTCCATCGGGCCGGACGGCGGCACGCCAACCGCCCAGAGGTGCTGGCGGCCGGGCCAGTCCTGAACGGTGGTTGCGGTTCCGCCGCTTAGCACGCGGATGGATTGCGACATGAAAACAACGTCTTCCAGCGCACGTGTTGAGACTTCACCTGAAGTGAAGGCAGGGGCCGCGACGACGCTGCGCAGCCAGCGCAGGTTGGTCTCGATGCCATCGACGCGCGACTTGGCCAGCGCTTCCTGCATCGCGGTCACGGCCTCGGCACGGGTGGGGGCGTGGACGATCAGCTTGGCAAGCATGGGATCGTACCAGGCGCTGACTTCGCTGCCAGCCATGACCCAGGTTTCGGCGCGGATGTCGGCGGGAAATTCGACGCAGGTCAGCGTGCCCGAGGTGGGGCGATAGTCGAGTGCCGGGTCTTCGGCGTAGAGGCGGATCTGCACCGAATGGCCGTTGGGGGTGGTCGGCGCAGTGCCGAGGAAGCTGTAATCACCGGCGGCGCCCCGGATCATCCATTCCACCAGATCGACGCCCATGACCATCTCGGTCACGCCGTGTTCGACCTGCAGTCGGGTGTTCATTTCCAGGAAAAAGAATTCCTTGCGCTCGGAATCGTAGAGAAATTCTACGGTTCCGGCAGAGCGATAGCGCGCGGCTTCGCCGAGGCGGATGGCTGCGGCGTAGAGCGCCTGGCGGACAGGTTCGGGGAGCAGCGGGGCGGGGGCTTCCTCGACCACCTTCTGGTTGCGGCGCTGCAACGAGCAGTCGCGCTCGCCCAAGGCGACGACGCGGCCCTCGCCATCGCCGAAGATCTGCACTTCGACATGGCGGGCGCGGCGGACGAAGCGTTCGAGGAAGACCCCGGCATCGCCGAAGTTGCTCTGGCCCAAGCGGGCGACGGCAGCGAAGCCTTCGCGGATGTCGTCAGCGGTCTCGCACACGCGCATGCCGATGCCGCCGCCGCCTGCGGTGGCCTTGAGCATTACAGGCAAGCCGATGGCTTCTGCTGCGGCGAGGGCTTCGTCCTCGCTCGTCAGGAGGTCGCTGCCGGGGGCGAGGGGCACGCCATGGGCAGCGGCGAGTTCGCGCGCGCTGTGCTTGAGGCCGAAGGTGCGGATGTTGTCGGGCGTGGGGCCGATGAAGACGATGCCCGCTTCGGCGCAGGCGGCGGCGAATTCGGTGTTTTCGGAAAGGAAGCCGTAGCCCGGATGGATCGCGCCTGCGCCGGTGCGTTTGGCCGCGTCGATGATCGCGGCGATGTTGAGATAGCTCTCGGACGGGCGCGCGCCGCCGATGCACACGGCCTCGTCGGCCTGTGCGACGTGGAGCGAGGCTTCGTCGGCCTCGGAATAGACCGCCACCGAGCGCAGGCCCATCTTGCGCAAGGTGCGGATGATGCGCGTGGCGATGGCGCCGCGATTGGCGATGAGGACCGTGTCGAAAGCGGGAGCGGCGGTCATGCGGCGACGATCATGCGGACGGGGGTGGGATTGAAGGCGTTGCAGGGGTTGTTGATCTGCGGGCAGTTGGAGACGACGACAATCACATCCATCTCTGCGCGCAGGTCGACCGTCAGACCGGGGGCGGAGATGCCATCGACGATGCCGAGTGCCCCGTCAGCCTCGACCGGCACGTTCATGAAGAAGTTGATGTTGGAGACGATGTCGCGCTTGCCGCGGCCTTCCCAGAGGTTGGCCTCAAGGAAGTTCTCGACGCAGGCATGTTGCGACTTGGTGTGATGCCCGTAACGCAAGGTATTGGATTCACAGGAACATGCGCCGCCAATGGTATCGTGGTAATCGACCGCGCTGCCAGTGATGGTCATCAGCGGGCGGCCTTCGTTGGACAGCAGCACTGTGCCTTCGCGCAGGAACAGGTTGCCCTGCGCAGCGACGGTATCCTGCGCGCTGTAGCGTTCGGAATCGTCGGCGGCGCTGTAGATCAGGAAGTCGACCGCCTGGTTGCCTTCAAGGTCGACGATCCGCAGCGTCTCACCCTGCTTGACGTGGTGCAACCAAGGCGCGCGGGCGGGAACGATCTCGTCGTGAATGATCGTGCCGGAAAGGCCGGAGAGGTGGGGATCGGTCATCAGGCCTGTCCTTTTCAGCGGCGGTAGTAGTCTTCGACGTTGAGGAAGGCGCGCTGGCCCTCCGGCGTCGCGTTGCGGATGGAGTCGGCCTCGCCAGTCACGGGTCCGCGCCATGCGGTGAGGCGCAACGGGGTGACGGAGTATTCCGGCCTGTGATCAAGGACATGCGGGACATTGGTGACAACGACTATCACGTCCATCTCGGCGCGCAGGACCACGCTGCGGCCCGGCGCATAGGGTCCGACGATTGGCGTGATGGTGCCGTCTTCCTCGATGCGGGTGCCCTTGAACAGCGTGACGCAAGGGTGGACATCGCGGCGACCGAGGCCGTGCTTGGCGGCGCCCAGAAGGAAGCGGTCGCGTCCGTTGGGATAGGCGCCGCTGTTGCGGCCTTCGCCGTACTTGGCGAGGTTCGAGGCGGCGTTCGAGGTGCCGGAGAAGCAGTCGTGCGTGCCCGCATCGTCGGCCTCGATGCTCATCAGCACGCGGCCCATGTCGGATAGCAGGAGCTTGCCGGTGCCGAGGTAGGCGTTCCACTGCACCTTCACCGTGTCGGCAAAGTTCAGGCGCTCGGTCGGCATTTCGGCGTTGAACAGGTTCAATGAGGCGCAGGCATCGCCCTTCACGTCGATCAGCCGCAGGCGGGTGCCGCGGGCTATACGGCGCGTGGCGTAGCCGCCGGGGGCGACGGTTTCTTCCCAGAGCAGGTCGGTGGCGCTGACGCCTAGGGGCAGATCGGTTGCGACGGGCGGGAGGATCGGCATCGATTCCACGACCGTCCCGGCCATCGAGCGGGCGTGATCGCGGGCGGCATTGGGATTTGCCAGTGTGCTGGTTGGGGCGTCGGTCATGCGGCCGCTCCTTTCTTCGATCCAGGGCCAGCCTCGGACAGAGGCGGCAGCAGGGCGGTGGTGGTGACAAGCTGGAGCTGCTGGACCCCGCGCACGCGGCGCAGCGCATCGGCAAGGCCCTTGAGCCGGGCGGCGGGGCCTTGCACGAGCAGGACTTCCAGCGACTGGTCGTCCTTGAGGAAGACGTGCTGGGTGGAGATCACTTCGGTCTGGAAATCGGCCTGGGTGCCTGCGAGCTGCTGGCGCACTCGGCCGCGATCGCCGCGATAGACGAGGGTGATGGTGCCGGCGAGAATCTCGTCCGGGCGGGTCAGCGCCTCGTGCGCGGCGAGGGCGTGGCGGATCAGCTCGGCAATCAGTTGCGAACGCGAGGGAAGCTGGCGTTCCTCGACCATCATGTCGAGCTTGCGGAACAGGTCCGCAGGCAGGCTCATGCTTATGCGGGCGAGGCTGGCGGGTTCGCTGGACATCACGCCGCTTCCGGTTCCGGCTCGGGCGCTGGTGCGTCCTTGCGCAGGGTGAGATCGTAGACCGCCGTCGCGCCGAAGCGGTGGGGGGCGTGGGGATCGTGGCGGCGCTTGTCGAGGGCGAGGACGCGGGTGCCGAGCGAGAAGGCTTCCTTGATGTCGTGCGTGACCATGATGATGGTCAGGCCGAAGTCCTGCCAGAGCTGGCGGATCAGCACGTGCATGTCGGCCCGGATGCCCGGATCGAGCGCGCCGAACGGCTCGTCGAGCAGAAGGATGCGCGGGCGCATGATCAGGGCCTGCGCGATGGCGAGGCGCTGCTGCATGCCGCCCGACATCTGGCTGGGGTAGAGGTTCAGGCTGTCCCCAAGGCCCACTGCCTGGAGCATGGCGGTTGCTTCTTCGGCGGCGCGCTTCTTTGCCTCGCCGAAGAGACGCGCGAGCAGCGGGGCCTTGGTGCATTCGAGGCCGAACATCACGTTCTGCAGCACGGTGAGGTGCGGGAAGACCGAGTAACGCTGAAACACCACGCCGCGATCGGGGCCGCATTCGCGCGCCAAGGGCTTTCCGTCGAGGGTGATCGTGCCCGAGGTCGGCACTTCCTGGCCGAGGACGACGCGCAGGAAGGTGCTCTTGCCCGCGCCCGAGGGGCCGACGACCGAGACGAACGAGCCTTCGTCGACATCGAGATCGACTTTTTCGAGCACCACGCGGTCGCCATATTCGACCCAGACGTTGCGCAGGGAGAGAAGCGCGCTCAATGGCTTGCTCCGTGAGCCCAGGGGAACGCCTTCTGGCTCAAGGTCCTGAGGCCCCAGTCCATGGCGATGGCGAGCAGAGCGATCCACGCGACGTAGGGGATGATCACGTCCATCGCGAGATAGCGGCGGACGAGGAAGATGCGGTAGCCGAGGCCGACATCGGACGCGATGGCCTCTGCCGAGATCAGGAACACCCATGCCGGGCCAAGCGCGAGGCGCAGGGCAAGGATCAGGCGCGGCATCGCCTGGGGCAGGGCGACGCGGATGAGGATCTGCCAGGAGCCTGCGCCAAGTGTCTGTGCCTTGGCCAGCATTTCGCGGGGCAGGGTGCCGACATGGCCGGCAACGTCACGGATCATCACGGGCGCGATGCCGATGACGATCAGGGCGACCTTGGCGGTCTCACCCAGGCCGAGCGCAACGAACAGGATCGGCAGGAGAGCGATGGGCGGGATGACGGCGATGCCGGTGACGAGAGGACCGAAAGTGGCGCGGACCGGGGGCAGGGCACCGAGAACGAGGCCGACCAGCAGCGCCATCAGCGTGGCGATGGCAAGGCCAAGGCCGAGGCGCTGGAGGCTGGCGAGGGTGTCGGCCCAGAACACCACTGTTCCGGAAAGCACGTCGGCCTTGGTCATCTGCGCCCAGAGCGCCGTCGCCATGCCGGAGGGCAGGGGCAGGATCTTGTCTGCCGGGTTCACCGCGTGGCGCGAATAGGCGGCGAACAGGTAGACGATGACCAGCAGCAGGATCGGCACGGCACCGAGCGCGAGGCGCTGTTTGCGGTCCGGTTCGCGGTTTACCCAGCGCATGAGGAAGTGTCCCGAAGTATCGAGGAGATCAGAGCTTTCCGTCGGCGGCGAGCTTCATGAAGCTGTCGTCGAAGCGCAGGGTGACGCGGGCGGGATCGCCGAGCGTCTTGCCGCCGGGGAAGGCCATGCCGACCGCATCGGCCGAGGAGGCTCCGGGGAACAGGCCCTTGGAAAAGCTGAAATCGCGCACGCGGGTCATGGTCTCGATGAGCTTTGCGTCCTGCGTGGCGGCGACCGCGTCCTTGGCCTGAGCGTAGAGGAACGTGGTCTTGAGCTGGGCTTCGAAGATTTCGGGCGTGGTCCCGGCGAGCTTGGCCATTGCGGCGCGGGCCTGCTTGCCCTGCTCGTTCTGCGCGGTCATCACCTTCATCGTATCGTACCAGATGCCGGCGAGGGCCTTGCCGAGATCGGGGTTGGCCTTGAGCGTGGCGGTATCGACGACGAGGAGATCGAGGATTTCGCCGGGGATATCGGCCGAGGTGAAGACCTTCGACACGCCGGGTTGTGCGGCCATGACCGAGAGTTGCGGGTTCCATGCGACCGCCGCAGTGGCATCGGGCGAGGCGAAGGCGGCGACGATATCGGCGTCGGAAGTGTTGATCGTCTTGACGTCGGTCAGCGCCATGCCGTTGTTGCCGAGTGCGCGGGCGAGCAGGTAGTGCGAGACCGAGAGCTCGGCGAGGTAGACCTGGCGGCCCTTGATCGCGGCCAGCGAGTTTGCGCCCTTGAGCAGGATGCCGTCATTGCCGTTGGAATAATCGCCGACGATGATGGCGCTGGTGCCCTTGCCACCTGCGGCGGGGATGGTGAGGGCGTCCATGTTGGCGACAGTGACGCCGTCGAACTTGCCGGCGGTGTACTGGTTCACGGACTCGACGTAGTCGTTCACCTGCACCACGTTGATCTTGATGTGATACTTGTCGGCCCACTTCTTCACGATGCCGGCCTGCTGGGCGTAGGGCCAGGGCATCCAGCCGGCGTAGATCGACCAGCCGATGCTGAATTCGGTGCGCTTTTCAGCGACCTTTTCACCGCCCGAGCAGGAGGCCAGCGCCAAGGTCGCTGCGATCAGCGCAGTCTTGCCGACCTTTCCAAGATTGGCACCGATCTGCGTCGCAAAAGCCTGTAGCACCAGCCATTCCCCTTCGTGGAGTGAGCTTGATCGCTGCCCCGGACCGGAGAGTCCTTGGTATTACGATCAGCCGCTTTGGTAATACCTGCCCGGCCGAAAGTGCGGATACGTCGATTGACGTAGCGCCCGGATTGGCGGGTTGGGCCTAAGTCTGGTATACGGGTTCAGTTCAGGGTTTTGCGGGCAAGCAACATGAACGTCAGGAAATTTGCAGTCGATATGCTGCCGCCGGTGACGCTGGCGATTGTCGTTTCCTTCTGGGGACTTGCGCCCAAGGCCTGGGTCGAAAGCACCTGGACCGCGATCATCATGACAGCGCTCGTAACGGCATGGGTGCTGGGACTCGAGCTGGTGCTCGAGCGTCATGCCGGGTGGCGGATGAACCGCCAGGAGTTCTTCACCGACCTGTTCTACATGGTGCTGAACGCGACGCTGATTTCGAAGATCTCGCAGCTTGTTGGCGAAGCGCCGTTAATGGCCTTCAAGAAGGCAGCGGGGATCGCCACGCCATGGGCGGCGGAGATGCCGTTTCTGGCGCAAGTGGCGCTGGTGCTGTTCGTCTACGAGTTCGGCCAGTACTGGATGCATCGCCTGATGCACAACTCGACGCCGTTCTGGCTGACCCATGCGCCGCACCACCACATCACGCAACTGAACGCGATGAAGGGCGCGGTGGGCAACCCGATCGAGCTGGTGCTGATCAGCCTGAGCATCGTCGTGCTGTTCGACGTGTCGCAGGCAGCGGTGCTGGGCGCATTCGGCGCAACGGGGGTGATCTCGACCTTTGCGCACGCCAATGTGCGATCGGACCCGCCGAAGTTCTATTCCTGGTTCTTCACCACGATCCGCCACCACAGCCTGCACCATTCGGTCCCTTACGAGGACACGCGCTGCAACTATGGCAATTCGCTGATCCTGTGCGATCGCATCTTCGGAACCTACAAGGAAGGTGAGGCCAGTATCGTCGGGCAGGATGATCGCAGGCGGCTGTCTATCCGCGAGCAGTGGGTTTTCCCCTTCGTGCCGCTGGTCAAGGCGTGGCAGGCACGGCGCGCTGGTGGGCAGGCGGGCAGCAGTGGAGTGGCGTAACGACGTTTGCGCCAGTCGGGCGAGGGCTGCCACAGGAGCTGTAAAAAATCCTGCTTACCCGGTTGACCGGACAGGCAGCCACAGCTAGAGGCCCGACCTGCCCAGCGGACTTCGGCTCCGCGCAACGGGGCGGAGTAGCTCAGCAGGTTAGAGCAGCGGAATCATAATCCGCGTGTCGGGGGTTCGAGTCCCTCCTCCGCTACCATTCAAGTCACTGAAAAATTGGATTTATGTGGGTGGCTTGTGGCTTGGTCTGCCCAAAATCGCATGTTGCGTCTTGTTGCGTTGATTTCCGGGCTTTTCTGTCCATTTCGCTGACCAGCCGCCCCTGACCATTGCGCACGATAGATCGCCGCCGATTGGGGATTTGCAGCAAGCTGCGGTGCGGTTGCTTTTAGCAATGCCGTCCGAGAGGCAGCGCATGGTTGGGCCTGTGACCTTCACATTGCCTTCAGGGCTTTTGCCGGTGTTTTTACCTATCAGGCGCACCAAGGCATCGCGGGATGCCTGCGGGCCGGTTTTGGGGCACGGCTGGTATTGGCGGCAACTGCCATCGGTCTCCCTCGTAACAATCCCGGCAAGGCGAACGCGCTGGCCTTCAGCGCACCAGATAGGGCCATCGCCATCCCAGACGCGGATGTGGGTGCAATTGAAGATCTTGCCACTGGGCACGACTGTAACGGCTACTAGAACTGCTAGGATGATCATGGAACGGGAGTAGGGGGTAGTCGAAAGTCTGCAACGCCCAGCCGGACACCGGATCCGAACTTGCCGACAAACGCTAACCCCATTTTCCTCTCGCGCGCGCAAAAGCCGTGGCTGATACCGGTTGATTAACAGCCAAGTTGGTTGGTGATTTAGGAAAATCTTGGCGAGCCAGAACGGCACGCTGACTGTGTTCAGTGGATCGCGCCTCAATTCGTTTGTGAAATCGCAAAGTGATCGCGGGGGCTTTCCCAACCCGCATGGAGACAATCCCCAATTCACAATCGTGATGCGCCTGTTATGGTGCGCCAGAGCCTAAAGACCCGCAGGTAGCGGTTCAAAATCAGTAGATTGCAAGGATGGTCATGCCGGACGATAAATCGAACGAAACCTCAATCTACAAGCATGGCAAGGAAGCGGTGCAGCGCCCCGATGTTGGGGTTGAGGCGCAGTTCAGCAATAAAAAGCAACCCAAGACCTACCGACATGACTCCAGCCTTGCGCCCGAACTTGTGTGGGATGAGAGCGGCGAGCGGGATTTTGCGGAATGGCTGTTGAATTTGATCGCGGCTGCCACAGAGCGCGGCGACGGCAAGCAGTTTAGCAAGTCGGAGACTTGGGCTGGAACTGGGGAAACCTTCACCTCGGTCGCGCAATGCGTATCGCGGCTGCAAAGCCTGACCAAGCCGTTCCTCAACTGGACCGGGAAAGCGGAGCGGCAGCAGGTAACGGTGCCGACTTTGCCACTCTTCGTGCATGAGCGTCATTCGACACAGGCGATCCTCGACACGCTCAAGGCGCACAAGGCGCGGGGCACCAATCTGGACCTGTTTGGTGACCTCGACCTCGACGTGGCTGACAAACTCGATGCCTACCAGCACAAGGGGCCGTGGACCAACCGCCTGATCCTGGGTGACTCGCTGCAAGTGATGAACTCGCTGCTCGAATATGAGGGCATGGGCGGTCAGGTGCAGATGATTTACTTTGATCCGCCCTATGGGGTGAAGTTCGGATCGAACTTTCAGCCCTTCGTGCGGAAGAACCGGGTCACACACGGGTCCGATGACGAGATGATCCGCGAACCGGAAATGGTGAAGGCATATCGCGACACGTGGGAACTGGGGCTACATTCCTACCTCACCTATCTGCGTGACCGGGTGACGCTGGCGCGCGAACTGCTGACCGACACCGGCTCCATCTTCGTCCAGATTTCCGATGACAATGTTCATCACGTCCGCGAGGTGCTGGACGAAGTATTCCCCGGCGGGTTCGTTTCGCAAATCAGCTTTCAGACGACTTCCGGCTTTGACTCCACCACACTGCCCACGGTCGGCGATTTCCTGCTTTGGTATAGCAAGGACAAGGCAGCCGTCCGCTACAATAAGGTTTTCGCGCCGCAGCCACCCGAACTTGGAAAGGGTAATGCGAAGTGGCTCTTGTTCCCTGATGGAACCTATCGGGGTGTTACCGCGCCGGAAATTCGCGGCGATGTCCCCATTCCAGAAGGTGTGCGGCTCTACAATCCCGGAGATATCCAATCGCAAGGCGCTGCGTCGGAACCACAGCCGTTTGAGTATCAGGGCAAGACCTACCGCCCCGGCGGAAACTCACACTGGAAAGCCAATTATCCTGTTGGGATGCAGCGCCTTGCCGACGCGGGTCGCATCCATGTCGCCAAAAACAGCATTCGCTATCGCCGTTTTTCGGACGATTTCCCGTTCCAGCAAATCGGCAACATCTGGACCGATACGATCACCGGCAACTTCACCGATGACAAAGTGTATGTCGTCCAGACCGGCACAAAAGTCGTTGAACGGTGTATCCAGATGACCACCGATCCGGGCGACCTCGTGCTCGACATCACCTGCGGCTCCGGCACCACCGCCTATGTTGCGGAACAGTGGGGCCGCCGCTGGATCACCACGGACACGTCCCGCGTGCCGATTGCGCTGGCGCGGCAACGGCTGTTGACCAGCACCTTTCCTTGGTATCGGTTGAAGGAACCGGCGAAGGGACCAACTGGCGGCTTCGTCTATGAACGCAAGCGCAACAAGAAGGGCGAAGAGGTCGGCGGCCTTGTGCCGCGCATCACGTTGCGTTCTATCGCCAATGAGGACGAACCGAAGGCCGAAGTGCTGGTTGATCGCGCCGAAGTAAGCGACAAGATCACGCGCGTCTGTGGTCCCTTTACAGTTGAAGCAACCATTCAGGCGGCGATGAGCTTCGACGAAGAGGACGGCGCCACCGCCGCCGCGCCGGACGTGAGCGCCAACCCGCGCTCCTACCTTGATCGCATGATCGAGGTGCTGCGCCAGAGCAAGACGCTCAGCCTGCCCGGCAATGTCGCGCTGGAACTCGCCACGGTCAGCCCGCTGGCCGATATGGACTATCTCCATGCCGAAGGCATCGCCCGCAATGGCAGCGAAAAGCGTATCGCCATCGTGTTCGGTCCGGAGGACGGCGCCATCGGATCGGAATATGTGTTCAACGCGCATACCGAGGCATTGCAGCAGGGATACCAGCAGCTTTTCCTGTTCGGCTTCGCCATTCAGGCGAAAGCGCGCGAGATGCTGGAAAAGCTCAAGCTGCCGACAATCTATGTGGCGGTGACGCCGGACGTGGTAATGTCGGACCTGCTGAAAACCAGCAAGTCGAGCGAGATATTCTCGATCACCGGCCTGCCCGAAGCCGTGGTGGAGCCAGCCGGCAAGCGTGAGGACGGCACGCCGCTGCATCGCGTCGTCATCAAAGGGCTGGACATCTTCCGCCCCGACACGATGGAAACCGAGGCCATCGCCGCCGAAAACCTGCCATGCTGGATGCTGGACACGAATTACAACGGCATGGCCTTCCTCGCCAGCCAGGTGTTCTTCCCCAAGACCAGCGCGTGGGACAATCTGCAAAAATCGCTGAAAGGGCAGTTTGCAGACAGCGTGTGGGAGCATCTGGCGGGCACGGTCAGCGAACCCTTCGTGGCGGGCGACAAGCGCCGGATCGCGGTGAAGGCCATCGACGAACGCGGAAACGAACTGATGGTGGTCAAGACGATTGAGGGGGCCGCCTGATGGCGAGTGCGCCCCAGCCCGCGCCGATGACGGTTGCCGAGGTCGATTCGCCGATCATCAATTCGCCCTTCATCGAGCCGCAAGTTCATTGGCAGATCGAACGCGCGCAAGCGCCGGTGAAGGTGGAGGGCCGCCGCCGCGCCAGCTACTTCTACCGCGTTCCCGACCACGCGGGCACCGGGCGGCGCGGGCGCGCGCAGGCCGATATGTTCGAAAGCGAGCGCGGCGAAGAGGTCGAACTGGCCATCGTCAACCTGATCCGCGAACGGGTGAAGGCATGGCGTGAAGGCGTGCATAGCAGCGGGGTTGCCTATGATGGCGCGTCCGCGATCACCAAGGAACTGCTCGACCTGTGGCGCAGCACCGAGCGGATGCAGCGCCTGTTCTTCGCGCAGATCGAAGCCGCCGAAGTCATCATCTTTCTGACCGAGGCGCGGGAAATCTACCGCAAGGGACTGCCCGAAATCCCGAAGGATGAACCCGGCGTGGAGGCGAAGGCGGCGGGGCTACGCCCGTTCCTGCGCTACGCCTGCAAGATGGCGACGGGATCGGGCAAAACCACCGTCATGGGGATGCTGGCGGCATGGTCGATCCTCAACCGGGTGGCCAGCCCGCGCGATGATCGCTTTTCCGATACCGTGCTGATCGTCTGTCCGAACGTGACTATCCGCGAACGGTTGCAGGAGTTGAACCCGGCGCTTGGCGACCTCAGCCTCTATCGCACGCGCCAGCTTGTTCCGCCGCACCGCATGGAGGACTTGCGCCGGGGCGAGGTGATGATCGCCAACTGGCACCGGCTGGCCAAGAAGGAGTCGAATACCGTCAACGGCGATTCCGCCAGGGTGGTCAAGACTGGCGAGGCGGTCGAAGTCGTCAAGAACGCGGGGAAAGCGAACGAGACGGTTGAAACCAAGTATTTTGAATCAGATGCCGCGTGGTTCAAGCGCATCCGGCAGGAACTTGGCAGCGGCAAGGGCCGCAGCCCGCATTGGCTCATCTTCAACGACGAAGCCCATCACGCCTACCGGCGCGGCGATGCCGCCGAAGGTGCCCAGACGCTCGACGACGACAAGGAGCTTGCGAAGAAGAACGCCCGCGAGGCAACCATCTGGATTGAAGGTCTGGACCGGATCAACAAGCTGGCGGGCGGATCGCGGCGGCGCGGGGTGAACCTGTGCGTCGATCTGTCCGCCACCCCATTCTACATCCAGGGTTCGGGCAACGAGGTCGGTAAGCCGTTTCCCTGGGTGGTTTCCGATTTCGGCCTGCTGGACGCCATCGAAAGCGGCTTGGTCAAGATTCCGCAGCTACCGGCGCGCGACGTGACCGGTGCCGAGGAAGCCGCCTATTTCAATATCTGGCGCTGGGTTCAGGCAAAGGCGAAGGAGGATGGCTATTCCACGACGCTGACGCCTGAGATCGTGATGAACTACGCATCCGCGCCGATAAACCTGTTGGCGGCTGACTGGTTCAAGCGGTTCAGCGAGTGGGAGCAATTCTCGAAGGCCAATCAGAAACACCCGGTCCCGCCTGTGTTCATCGTCGTGTGTCGCGACACGGCGGTTGCCAAAGAGGTTCATCGCTGGCTGGCAAACGGCGACGATACCTATGGCGTCGCCCCGCCGTGGTTCCGCAACGCGCCCGGCCAGGAGGTGTCGGTTCGCGTTGACTCAAAGGTGATCGAGGACATCGAAGAGGGCGGCACCAAAGACGAAACCAAGCGTCTGCGTTTCATCCTCGACACCGTGGGCAAACCTGAATGGCCGGGCGGCAAGATACCCGAAGAGTGGTCGGAGCTTGTCCGCAAGCACAACGACAAGGTCGCCAGCGACGACAATGACGGCTCACTCAAGTGGATTGATGAGCGCGTGCCGCCGGGCCGCGACATTCGCTGCATCGTCTCCGTGGCGATGTTAGCCGAGGGCTGGGATGCGAACACCGTGACCCACATCGTCGGGCTTCGTCCGTTCGGATCGCAATTGCTGTGCGAGCAAGTCGTGGGCCGCGCCCTGCGTCGCAAGAGCTATGCGCTGGACGAAGAGACGCAGATGTTTGCCGAGGAAACCGCCAAGGTGTTCGGCGTTCCCTTCGAGTTGATCCCGTTCAAGGTATCCCCGGCGGGACCGACGCCGCCCCAACCCGAACCGCACCACATCTATTCAGTGCCGGAAAAGGCGGCGTATGAAATCGAGTTCCCGCACGTCACCGGCTATCACCAGTCGGGCAAGTTCGATGTCAACGTCGATTGGTCGCTGGTGCCGAAGGTCACGATTGACCCCATGCGGATACCCGCCACGGTCGAATTGACTCCGCTCACGACTCCCGATGGCACGCTTGCGGCCTTTGGGCCGGGCGAGAAGCCGGTTCTGTCGCTCAAGGAGTGGCGTGGCCTGTTCCGCGAACAGCAAGTGGCGTTCCGCCTTGCCCGCGAGATTTGCGGGCGCTGGTTGACCGACAATGGTGCGGAAGCGGTGCCGGTGCAGACATTGTTCCCCAAAGTGGCCTTCGCCGCCAAACGCTTTCTTGCCGAGAAGCTGGACAGGAAAGGCGGAAGCCAGCCCTGTGACGTTCTCCTTGTGGGCGAGTATATGCAATCCGCAGTCGGGGCGCTGCTCGACGCGATCAAGAGGGGCGCGGCAACCTCGCACGATGAAATCGCGGTCATCCCGCAAGGCGCAGCCGGACGCGGCAGCACGCTCTTCGTCGATTTCCACACGACCAAGAAAATCTACCCGGTCACGAAATGCCACCTCAACGCGATGGTGGCCGACACGAAGAAGTGGGAGCAGAGCGCGGCGTTCCTGCTCGATAGTCACCCCGGCGTGATGAAGTGGGTCAAGAATGAGCGGCTGGGCTTTACGATCCCCTATCGCAACAAGGGCATGGCTTCCCGCTATGTGCCCGACTTCATCATCGAGACAGACCTTGGCCTCAAGCTTATCCTCGAAGTTAAGGGTCAGATGTCCGACGATGCAGACGTGAAGGCCAAAGCGGCGACACGCTGGATTAACGCAGTGAACCAGACCAAGACTTGGGGCGATTGGCGGTATTTGCTCGTCACCGACCCGGGGCGGACGGCAGAAGAGCTTAACGCGTTTACCGGCCAGAAGTGGACCGAGGGTCCATTCCAGCTGTTTGAGCAGTCCTCCTAGGCATTTCGCGAAAAAAACGGCCCGTAATCTGATTCACTTTTTGTTCTAACTCTGCTATTGATCTAGGATAATCTGCGGCGGAGTTGTGCGAATGGGCGGCTGGTGTTCTGGGCGATCTGGCGGGCGACCAACTGCCGATGCAAGCCGCCGTATTGATCTGGCTTTGATGATCCGCAAAGGCTTTGCCCAGCCGGGTCAATTGCGCGCTGAAGCACCTCTAGTTGATCGCCGTTCTTGCAACAGGCAGCGGCATCGGCTTTTGGGAATGCCAGATAATGAAGGATAAGCAACCGGTGGCAGTTCACACGGCTTACGAAGCCATTGCCCACATGACTGATGAGAGCGATAGACTCGCCTTCGCATGGGCAGTGAGGGAGCAAGAAAGCTTCTGGTTCGCCCATGATCACGCAGCAGTGAAATCCGCGACGAATACTTGGCCTGATGTTGATCTTCGCAGGATGCTGCGGACCTACGGCCTATTGCGTGGCAAGGCGGCGACATTGTTGGCTGGCGACGGTCGTAAAGGCTCGAGAAACAACACCGCGAACAGGCGAACCTTTGCAACGCTAGCGAAGGAGTTTTCCGGTCAGCTTAAGGACGGCGATGCCGTTCACAACTCCACGACCTGGCAAAAATTCGGCCATGAGCTGGCTCAAGCCTATGGGCAGCCGGTCGATGAGAAGGGCTGGTTTCTACCCAGTGCCACGGCCAAGATCATGTGGTTCCACCGCCCAGATATTGTGCCGATGTATGATCGCTTTGCGGCGAACGCAATCGGTGTGGAGAAAGAGAGTTACATCTGCGAGTGCTACACTTTACTCGCCACGCATAAGACTGCGATCGCCGACGCTAAGCGGGTTTGGGGCAGCGCCTATCCTTACGACATCCGTGTTCTCGACAAGTTCCTATGGGTCAGGGGAAATGACAGGGGGGGTGCGATCCTGAAAGCATTCAGGGCTGGTTGTGAAGCACTGCTGGGCAATCAGGCCGAATAGCATCCTGACCGTTCTGCCGACTTTTGAAAGCTGGAGCGCACTGCCTTGCAAACGCCGGAAATATTGGGGGCGTTGGTTCAAGCTGCTCAACCCTCGGTGTAACAGGCGAATTTTCACCCCGGCGTATAGGCAGCACCCGGATGATGGATTGATCGGCTGGCTAGGACTTCTCGGTCTACACCAGCCGAATATTTGATCAGCCGACGATCTTACGCAGATCCAAGTCAAATGGGTCATTGAATTCCCATCGGTCTTGGCCCTCCCACGCCCAACCCTTTTGCTGCTTGTCGAGGATTTCACGCAGTCCAGTGAGCTGATCGAAGTCCTTCGGGCTCCACCTCGTGACGGCATACTCGATCACCGGAACGTGCCCGAAGCCGCGATTGAGGCAGGCGATGAAGTAGTCTGCGGCGCGGTCTCGGCTCTCCGCAAGGACAGTGTAAGGTTCGACTAGGTTTATGTCGGAAATCTTGTATATTTTCATGAGGTTACTCGCTTCTTTGTTGATGCGAGTCTCATGACATGCTTCATTGCTGGAAGCGGGTGGGAAATGGTCCGGCGTGCATTTCCAATCCTTCGGACAATGTTAATACTACTTTAGTTATGAGATATAACAGTTCGCGCTTATGCTGATGCGCTCATTTCTCGAACTTCTTGATTACCGACCGAACTTGTGAGGGGCTCCATTTTCCGCCTCGCGGCGCAGGATGCCCCATTTGGTTTAGCCGCGTTGACATCGCTGTGTTGAAGGACAGTTCACAGAGGCCGTAAGGCGACAGCTACCTTTACGAGTTGTC
>OFDC01000551.1_pt1 | contig 27052 bp, 19 predicted proteins | sample 1520941 | NCBI WGS metagenome assembly OFDC01 (sample SAMEA94258168, study PRJEB24077) | hot springs metagenome | biome: Aquatic biome; feature: Water | place: India | collected 2012-12-06 | depth 5 m | reverse complement strand
AGCTCACCGAGCTGTACAAGCAGGCGCGTCAGCAGCCGCGCGAGCTGGTAGGGCAGAGCACGGCGCTGCGCAAGCTGCAGGACGAAATCCGCCTGGTCGCCGGCCATGGCGTCGAAGGTGACGGCCATGCCGGCTCAACCGTCCAGCATCGCTCCCGCGTGGCCAAGGACCCCAGCCAACCGAACCTGCGCCAGGTTCATCTGATCGCAGGCGAGTTCCTGGACGAGCTGAACGCTCAGGGCTTCAATGTTTCGCCCGGCGACCTGGGCGAGAAGGAACAGCTTCGGCATCGTTACCTCCCCACCGCCTGTCGCACCGCCTGCAACACGCCCTCCCGGTCATAGCGATAGACGCTGCCGTCGCCGGTATCGGCCACCGACGCACGCAGCCGCACGACCGGAGTCGCTCCCGCCGCCGCCACCGGGCCCTCCGCCTGCGCCAGCACCAGCGCGGGGCGTTCGTCATCCTTCAACCGTTCGACCGCGCGATACCCGGCCTGTTCCAGCATCGGCCGCAGGAAGGTCCGCATCCATCCGCTGCCGCCATCGGCCAGCAGGTCGAACGGCTGGAAGGCCAGTCCCGCCCCCCAGGTGTTGTCCAGCGCCACGACGAGGCCCTGCTCGCGGGCCACCGCCAGCAGGGCCGCGAGGTCGGGGAACTCCATCGTCACGGAGCCCGGCGCCTCCAGCCACAGCAGCCGGGTCTTGGGGGTGATCAGCCCGCGAAGCGCTTCGGGCTGCAGGGGGTCGTACAGGCGATGGCCGATACCCCAGCGCACCAGCTCGTGCTGCGCCTGCTCACGGCACGGGCCATAGGCGTTCTCGGGGATGAGGACCTCGTCGCCGGCATCCAGCAGCCCCAGGTGCACCAGCGAGATCGCGGCCAGCCCGCTGGGCAGCAGCACGCAATGCCGTCCGCCTTCGAGCGTCGCGATGCGCTCCTCCAGCGTGAACGTGGTGGGCGTGCCGTGCAGGCCGTACGTGTAGCCCGCCTTGTGCTTCCAGTCGCGCGCCCGCAGCGACGCGACATCGGGGAAGATGACGGTGGAGGCCTTGTGCACGCCGACCTGCGGCGCTTCGAAGCCCGCGGGGGGCTGGTAAGGATGATGGATGAGGGTGGTGGGCAGGGAGCGATCGGCCATCCGGCGAGTGTAGGACCGGCGCGCGCACCCTGCCCTGTGCGTTGGGCCTGGCGTCGAGGTCCCTCAGACCGGCACGCCGAGGAGGTCGTGCCCTTGAACGCCGACGATGCGCGCCCGGGTGAACTCGCCGACCTTGAGCGTCTTGGACAGCTTCTCCGGCGGCAGCAGCTTCACCGTGCCGTCGATCTCAGGCGCGTCGGCGTAGGAGCGCCCCACCCCGCCCTTGCGGCCCATGGCCGGCGCACTGTCGACCAGCACCTGCATCGTGGCGCCGACGCGGCGCTGCAGGCGCTGGGTCGAGACCCGCTCGGCCACGGCCATGAAGCGTGCACGGCGCTCCTCGCGGACCTCCTGCGGCAGCGCCCCCGGCAATTCGTTGGCGGCGGCGCCCTGGACCGGTGAATACGCGAAGCAGCCGGCACGGTCGATCTGCGCCGCCTCGACGAAGTCGAGCAGGTGCGCGAACTCGGCCTCGGTTTCACCCGGGAAGCCGGCGATGAAGGTGCTGCGCACCACGAGCTCGGGACACTGCTCACGCCAGCGCAGGATGCGCTCCAGGTGTTTCTCGCCGCTGGCCGGGCGCTTCATGCGCTTGAGCACTTCGGGGTGGCTGTGCTGCAGCGGCACGTCGAGGTAGGGCAGGACGCGTCCGGCCGCCATCAGCGGGATGACCTCGTCCACGTGCGGATAGGGGTAGACGTAATGCAGCCGCACCCAGGCACCGTGGCGCTCGGCCAGCGCGCCCAATGCTTCCACCAGGTCGAACATGCGTGTCTTGACCGGCTTGCCGTCCCAGAAGCCGGTGCGGTACTTCACGTCCACGCCGTAGGCCGAGGTGTCCTGGCTGACGACCAGCAATTCTTTGACGCCGGCTTCGAACAGCCGCTGCGCCTCGCCCAGCACCTCGCCAATGGGCCGGGACACCAGGTCGCCGCGCATGCTGGGGATGATGCAGAAGGTGCAGCGGTGGTTGCAGCCTTCGCTGATCTTCAGGTAGGCGTAGTGCTTGGGCGTCAGCTTGATGCCCTGCGGTGGCACCAGGTCGACGAACGGGTCGTGCGGCTTGGGCACGTGCGCGTGCACCGCATCCATCACCTCCTGCGTCGCATGCGGCCCGGTGACGGCCAGCACCTTGGGATGCACTTCCTGGATGAGGTTGCCGCCGGTCGCGCCCGCCTTGGCGCCCAGGCATCCGGTGACGATCACCTTGCCGTTCTCGGCCAGCGCCTCGCCGATGGTGTCCAGGCTCTCCTTGACGGCGTCGTCGATGAAGCCGCAAGTGTTGACGATCACCAGGTCGGCCCCGGCGAACGTCTTGGACGTCTCGTAGCCCTCCGCCCGCAACTGGGTGAGGATCAGTTCGGAATCCGTCAGCGCCTTCGGGCAGCCGAGCGAGACGAAGCCGATCTTCGGCGCCGCAGTGGTGGAAGCTTCAGGGGTGGGGGCGAGGACGTCACTCATCCTCGGATTGTCCCAAAACCGGCGCTCCCGACCGTCCCGTAAGGGTGTGCGGGCGCGCTACTTCTTGGGCGGCGTGATCCCCGGCATGCCAGGAAAGAGCGTCTCGGCCTGCTTGGCCATCTGCTCCTGCATCTGCACGAACAGGTTTTTCGACTGTTCGAGGTAGTTGCCCATCAGGCCCTGCAGCGTCGGGCCCTGGCCGCTGAGGAACTGCGACCACATTTCCGGCGTGAAGTTCTTGGCGTCGTACAGGCCCTTGGCCTGATCGGCGAAGCGCTGCTGCACCTCCACGAAGGTCTGCAGGTTCTTCTCCAGGTACGAGCCCATCATGCCCTGCATGGCGTGGCCGTAGAAGCGAATGAGGTTGGACAGCATGTCGGTGCTGAACATCGGCACGCCGCCGGTCTCCTCCTCCAGGATGATCTGCAGCAGGATGCTGCGCGTGATGTCCTCGCCGGTCTTGGCGTCGCGCACCTCGAAGTCTTCCCCCCCCAGCACCATCTGCTTGACGTCGGCCAAGGTGATGTAGCTGCTGCTGCGGGTGTCGTACAGGCGGCGGTTGGGGTACTTCTTCAGCACCCGCACACCGCCGGGGACGTCGTGCTCGGTGGCCGCGCCCCGGCGTTGGGAAACCATGCAGGAAACTCCTGTTCGTCGAATTCGTCGAATGCCGGGGGATTCTAGGAGCGGTGGCGACACGACCGCGAGGGGTTTAACCCGGGGCGACCCGCCCGAGCCCGCGGGCGACGAAAGCCGGGTTCACGAAGCCCTGCTTTCCGTATCGCAAGGGGCGGCCGTGCATGTCGCACACGCCGCCGCCCGCTGCACGCAGCACCGCATCGCCGGCGGCGAGATCCCATTCCATCGTGGGGCCGAATCTCGCATAGAGATCGGCCTGCCCTTCGGCGATGAGCCCCAGCTTGAGGGAGGACCCGACCCGCCGCACCTCGTGCACGGGCAGGTTCGCCAGGAAGTCGTCCATGACGTGGCCGTCGCGGTGCGATCGGCTGTCGAGGACCGTCAACCCCTGCGCAGGATCTGGCCGGCACTGGATAGGCTCCCGCCGGCCCTCACCCTCCTCCTTCCATGCGCCATGCCCCATCGCGCCGAGATACAGCCGATCGAGCACGGGAACGAGCACCAGGCCCATCACCGGAACACCGTCGTGCACCAGCCCGACGTTGACGGTGAACTCGCCATTGCGCGCCACGAACTCCTTGGTGCCGTCCAGCGGGTCCACCAGCCAGAACCAGGGGCCTGCTTCCAGCACTGCGCCGCGGCTCGCGCACTCTTCCGCCACCACGGGCCAGCCGAGGCCGAGGTCGTCGATGCTGGCGGTCAGCAAGGCCTCTGCACGCTCGTCGGCCTCGGTCACCGGGGACGCGTCGGACTTGCCCCGCACCTCGAAGTCGCTTGCATAGACATCCATCACCGCCGCGCCCGCGCGTCGCATCGCGGGCACCAGGGCTTCGAGCAGGGCAGGCAGATCGACCATCGGGGCATTGTCGTGGACGAGGCAACCCGCGAGGCGGTGTGCCGCGAGCAGGTGGTCGACCGCAGTCGGAAAAGACAAAGGCCGGAGCCCTTTCGGACTCCGGCCTTCTGCGTTGGTAGGCGCAATTGGACTCGAACCAACGACCCCCACCATGTCAAGGTGGTGCTCTAACCAGCTGAGCTATGCGCCTGTGAAGCCTCACAGTATAGCAGCGAATTTCGCCCGTGCACACCTACGCGCAACTTTCCTGCGGTGCGCCCTGGGGGCCACTCCAGGGGACGGCTATTTACGCCGTGCCTGCCGCACGCCGCTCACGCGCGCCACCGACTGCAGCACCTGGGACAGGCGTGTCGCGTCGCTCACCTCGACCGTGAAGGTCATCCACGCCGTGCCGCCGCGGTTGTCCTTCACCGACTGGGTGTGCACGCCGGTGACGTTGGTCTTGTCCTTGGCGAAGACCTCGGAGATGTCCCGCAGCAAGCCCTGCCGGTCGGCCGCTTCGACGATCACGTCCACCGGGTACATCGACTTGCCGTCCCCGCCGTGCTCGCCCCAGGTCACGGGAATGACCCGGTCGGGGCTCTGCGCAGCCATGTGGCGGAAGTTGGTGCAGTCGGTGCGGTGCACCGCCACGCCCTTGCCGCGCGTCACGAAGCCGCTGATCGCATCCGGCGGCGCAGGACGGCAGCACCGGGCGAGGTTGGTGAGGAGTGATTCGACGCCCACCACGAGCACACCCGCGCGCCCGCCGCCCTCGCCCACCGTCGGACGCCGAACCACGAAGTCCTCGATGGGTGCGGGCGGCTCCGCCGGGCGCAGCAACTGCTCGATGTTGCGCAGGGAGTACTCGTCCTTGCCGACCACCTCGAAGAGCGCCTCGGCGTCCTTGAAGCCGAGCTGGCCGGCGAGGTCGTCGAGCTTCAGCGACGTGCGACCCTCGCGTTGCAGCAGCTTCTCCACCGACTCGCGCCCGCGTGCCACCGTGACCGCTTTGGTCTGCGCGTTGAACCATGCGCGCACCTTGCTGCGCGCCCGGTCGCTGCGCAGGTAGCCCAGCTCCGGGTTGAGCCAGTCCAGCGAAGGACCGCCCTCTTTGATGCAGTGGACCTCCACCGTCTGCCCGCTCTGCAGCGGGGTGTTCAGCGGCACCATCGCGCCGTCCACCTTGGCGCCTCGGCAGCGGTGACCGAGGTCGGTGTGCAGGGTGTACGCGAAGTCCACCGGCGTGGCGCCAGCCGGCAGCTCGATGACGGCCGCCTGGGGGGTGAAGACGTAGATGCGGTCGTCGAAGCCCTGTGAGCCGCCCTCGCCCGCGTGCTGCCCTGCCAGGTCGCGCTCCCAGGCCAGCAGCTGGCGCAAGACCGCCTTGCGCGCCTGCGCCACCCGCTCCTCGAAGTCGCCGGCAGCACTGACGCCGGCATAACCGCGAGCGCCAGCTTCCTTGTAGGCCCAGTGCGCCGCCACGCCGAACTCCGCATGCTCGTGCATGGCGCGGGTGCGGATCTGGACCTCGACCGGACGGCCGTCGTCATCCAGCACCACGGTGTGCAGCGACTGGTAGCCGTTGGCCTTGGGCCGGGCGATGTAGTCGTCGTATTCGCCGGGCACCGCGCGCCAGCGCTCGTGCACCCGGCTCAGCGCCGCATAGCACTGCGGCACGTCCTGCACGATCACCCTCAGCGCGCGCACATCGAACACGCGCGCGAAGTCCAGGCCCTTGCCCTGCATCTTCTTCCAGATGCTGTAGATGTGCTTCGGACGCCCCTGCACCTCCGCGCGGACCCCCACCGCCTCGAGCTCGCGGGCCATGCGATCGCGGATGCCCTCCATGCCAGCCTCGCGCTCGGTGCGCTTCTCGTCGAGCAGGCGGGCGATCTCGCGGTAGCTCTGTGGGTCGAGGAAGCGGAAGGACAGGTCCTCCAGCTCCCATTTGATCTGCCAGATGCCCAGCCGGTTGGCCAGCGGCGCGAACACCTGCTGCGATTCGAGCGCCAGCGCTGAGGGGCACGGCTGCTTGCTCGCGGCGAAGAAGCGCAGCGTCTGCAGGCGAGAGGCCAGGCGCAACAGCACGACGCGCAAGTCGCGCGAGAACGCCAGCAGCATCTTGCGCACGCGCTCGGTCTGCTGGGCCTGCTGCGCCGCCGACACCTGCGCCTCGCGCGCCGCACGCTGGATCTGCACCAGCTTGCGGGTGTTCATCACCAGGCTGGCATAGGACTCGCCGAAGGCCTTGTGCACCACCTCTTCCGGCCGCTGCAGGAAGTCCGATGCGTAGACCAGGTAGGCCGCAGCAGACATGCCGGGCGCCGCGCCGACGTCGCGCAGGATCGCGCACACACCGTCCGCATGGGCGAGTGCGTCCTCTCCGGTGTCGAGCAGCTGGCCTGCGAGCAGCGGCTCGGCGAAGGCACGGGCGCGCGCGACCGGCTGCTCATTCTGGCCCTGGGCCGGTTGCTGCGCATCGACGAGCTGGACGATGGGCGCCGCAGACGGCGAGGGGTCGACCGGCGTCGTCTTCATGGGGACCGCAGGAAGTCGCTCACCGCGCGGACCTGGTCGGGCTGCACCAGCGTCGGTGCGTGCCCGACTCCCGGGAACTCGACCAGCCGGGCGCGTGGCCCGCGCTCGCCCATCACCCGCGCCGTCTCGGCACTGAGCAGGTCCGAGTCCGCCCCGCGGAGCAGCAGCGTGGGACAGTGCAGCCGGTCGTAGGCGGCCCACAGCTGCGCCTGCCCGGCCTGGGCGGCCTCCGGCGTGACGGCCTTGAAGGGCACGGCAATGGCGGGGTCGTAGTGAGGCTTGAACCCCTCACCGTCGCGCACCAGTTGCGGCCGCGTGAGCTCCAGCCACTGTTGCGGCGTGTGCGGGCCGAAGCCGGCCGAGATGGTTTGGAGGTACTCGGCGGCCTGGGCTTCGCTGTCCCATCGCACCGGCAGCCCGAGGTACTGCCCGATGCGCTGCAGCGCGGCGTGCTCGATCACCGGACCCACGTCGTTGAGCACGAGCCGGCGCACCGGGGCGCCGGGCAGCGAGGCCAGCAGCAGCCCGATCAGCCCCCCCATGGAGGTGCCGACCCAGTCGACCTGCTCGACATCGAGCCGCGCCATCAGCGTCACCATGTCCGCGACATAAGTGGGCAGCGCGTAGCCCATGGGGTCGCGCAGTCGGTCGGAGCGGCCGCGCCCGACCACGTCGGGACAGACCACCCGGCAGTGCAGCGCGAGCGCGCGCGCCAGCGTGTCGAAGTCGCGTCCCTGGCGCGACAGGCCGTGCACGCACACCACCACATGCGGGTTGTCGCGCTCACCCCATTCCCAGTAGGCCATGCGGTGCAGGCCGGTCGGATCGAGACACTGCACGTGTCGCAGAGCGGGTGAAGTCATGTAGTTTTCAGGTGCAGCTTGATAATGGATCGTAGCTTCGACCACAAGGGACGTTTCATGCTCAAGGGAAAAACCGCGCTCGTCACCGGCTCCACCAGCGGCATCGGCCTCGGCATCGCGATGTGCCTGGCCCGACAAGGTGCGAACATCGTGCTCAACGGCTTCGGCGACCATGAGGGGCCGAAGCAGCAGCTGCAGGCCCTGGGCGTGCGCGTGGGCTACCACGGCGCCGACATGAGCAAGCCCGGGGAGATCGAGTCGATGATGCAGATGGTCGACGCCGAGTTCGGCGGCGCGGACATCCTGGTCAACAACGCCGGCATCCAGCACGTGGCCAACGTCGAGGATTTTCCGCCGGAGCGCTGGGACGCGATCATCGCCATCAACCTGACGTCGGCCTTCCACACGACCCGCCTGGCGCTGCCCCGCATGAAGTCACGCGGCTGGGGTCGCATCCTCAACGTCGCCTCCGTGCACGGGCTGGTGGCGTCGGCGGGCAAGTCCGCCTACGTGGCGAGCAAGCATGGCATCGTCGGCTTCACGAAGTCGGTCGCGCTGGAGACGGCCACCACCGGGGTGACGGTCAACGCGATCTGCCCGGGGTGGGTGCTCACGCCCCTGGTCCAGAAGCAGGTGGACGCACGCGCTGCGCAGGACGGGGTCGACGGCGAAGAATCCAAGCGCCGACTGCTGCAGGAAAAGCAGCCCTCGCTGCAGTTCACCAGCCCTGAGCAGCTGGGCGAGCTGGCGGTGTTCCTGTGCTCGCCGGCCGCGGACAACGTCCGCGGCGTGGCCTGGAACATGGACGGCGGCTGGGTCGCGCAGTGAGGCACGCGCGCCCGCAGGTCAGGGGCGCGCCGTCATCTGCACGCTGCCGCTGACGGAGACCGTGACCGTCCCCCGTCCCGGTTCCACCGGCACGGGTGCGTCGGCCGCCTCCATGGCGCCGCGGGCCTTCATCATCATCGGCACGGGCCCCGGGATGGGATCGTTCATCGCGATCGTCACCTCCCGGATCGTGTAGCCGCCCATGCCGAACAGCCGCGCCTGGTCCGCAGCCCGGCTGCGAAAGCGCTGGACCGCCTGCGCGGTCAGGTCCGCCTCGACCTTCTCGCGCGCCTCCCGCGACAGTCCCCAGCCCATGCGCTGCACCGTGACCGAGGGCAGCCGCCCGGCCAGTTGCGCGATGCCGGGGATGTCGCGCCCCTCCAGCACGAGCTCGGCCTGCCCCTGCCAGCCGGTGATCGCGCCCTTCGCGTTGTGACGCGGGTACAGCGAGAAGTTGCCCGTGTGCACGTCGATCTGCCCTGGCTTGGCCACCCGCCGGGCCTCGCCCAACGCGGCGTCCATCGCCTGCTTCAGTGCCTGCTGCACCCCCGCAGCATCGGCACCTTCACGGGTGGCGGACAGCACGACGGTGATGAGGTCCTGAGGGACCTCCGTGCTTGCACTGGCTTGCAGGTGCAGCACGTTGTGCGGCACCTGCGGTGGCGGCGGCAAACTCTGCGCCGATGCGGATGTCGCGCCGACGACCAGGACCGCCGTGCAGGCGGATCGAAGCAGGGACGTATCAAGATTCAAAACGGTTCCTCCGGGTGCGAGCAGCGCACAGTGTCCATGACGCGCCACCCCTGGACACCGCTGGCCGGCGGGGCGCAAGATTTGTAACAGAGGGTCAGAATAGGGTTAACCCTAATCAATTCCTGAGCACAATGCCGCTGTTACAAATTCGGAGGCCGTATGAACACTCCTGCCAACGCCCGGGCAGACCGCATCGTCGTCGTCGACGATGACGCCCGCATCCGCGACCTGCTGCGCCGCTACCTCACCCAGGAGGGATTCGAGGTGCTGCTGGCCGAGGACGCCAAGGCGCTGAACCGCGTGCTCACGCGCGAGACCGTCGACCTCATCGTGCTGGACCTCATGCTCCCGGGAGAGGACGGCCTGTCGATCTGCCGGCGCCTGCGCGCCGCCAACGACGTCACGCCCATCATCATGCTCACCGCGAAGGTGGAGGATGTCGACCGCATCGTCGGCCTGGAGGTGGGCGCGGACGACTACCTGCCCAAGCCCTTCAACCCGCGCGAGCTCCTCGCCCGCATCCATGCGGTGCTGCGCCGCCGCCCGGCGATGGAGGCCCCCGGCGCACCCGCCAAGGAGCCCCAGACGGTCAACTTCGGCCCCTTCGAGTTCGACCTGTCGCTGCGACGCCTGACCAAGGACGGCCAGCAGATCGCGCTGACCACCGGCGAGTTCTCCATGCTGAAGGCCTTGGTCCGCCACCCGCGCCAGCCGCTGTCGCGCGACAAGCTGGCGCAGCTGGCGCGTGGCCGCGAGTTCGAGCCCTTCGACCGCAGCCTGGACGTCCAGATCTCGCGCCTGCGCAAGATGATCGAGCCCGATCCGGCCCAACCGCGCTACATCCAGACGGTGTGGGGCGTCGGCTACGTCTTCGTGCCGGACGGCGCCGCCTGACCTGGCGCACCTCGCGTCGTCGCAGCCCATGGGCTTGAACCGCGCCTCCCGCCACGCCCCTGGGCCCCGTCCAGGCGCCGAGGATCCGTCCCGGCGCCGGACTTCCCGCCTTCCCATGCCCCGCACGGTTCCCCCGCTCAGCCTCTTCTGGCGCACCTTCTTCCTGCTGGCGATCCTGCTGTTCTGCGGCGTCTTCGCCTGGGTGCTCGCCTTGCGCGCGCTGGAGTTCGAGCCGCGGGCGGTGCAGTCGGCCCGCGAGATCGCCAGCCTGGTGAACCTGTCGCGCGCGGCCCTGCGCTACGCGGACGCCATCAACCGGGTGACGGTGGTCAAGACCATGAGCGACCAGGAGTCGGTCAAGGTGCTGCCGCGCGAGCCCAAGGATCAGTGGGAGCCGTTCGAGCACGACCGCTTCTCCACGCTCATCGGTGATGAGCTGCGCTCCCGCCTCGGGCCGGGCACCATCGTGGCGACCTCGGTCAACGGCCAGAAGGGATTGTGGGTGGGCTTCTCGATCGAGAAGGACCCGTACTGGCTGCTGGCCGACCCGTCGCGCGTGTATCCCAACGCGGGCGGCGCGACCTGGTTCACCTGGGTGGGCATCGCGCTGCTCGCCACGGTGGTGGGGTCGGTGGCGATCGCGCGCCTGATCAACCGCCCGCTGCGCGAACTCTCCTTCGCCGCCAGCCGCATCCGCGAGGGCGAGTACGACTCGCGCCTGGACGAGAACACGCTCACCAGCGAGATCCGCGAGGTGAACATGGGCTTCAACCGCATGGCGCGCGAGCTGGCCAAGGTGGAGGAAGACCGCGCCGTCATGCTGGCCGGCATCTCCCACGACCTGCGCACGCCGCTGGCACGGCTGCGGCTGGAGGCGGAGATGAGCGTCAGCGACGAGGAAGCGCGCCGCAACATGGCGATGGACATCGACCAGCTCGACGCCATCATCGACAAGTTCATGGACTACGCGCGCCCGGGCGAGGTCAAGCTGGTGCCGGTGCATGTGGCCGCGCTGATCGACCGCGAGGCCTCTCCCTTCCGCGACCCGACGCAAATCCGCATCACCTCGCGGGTCGCGATCGACATCCGGGTGCTGGCCGACGAGACCGAGCTCGGCCGCGTGTTCGCCAACCTGTTCGAGAACGCGCGCCGCTACGGCCGCAGCAACGACACCGGCATCGCGCAGGTCACCGTGACCTATGCCCGCACCGGCCCTTGGGTGATCCTGAGCGTGCGCGACCAGGGCCCCGGCGTGCCGCCGGAGAAGCTGGCCGAACTGACCACGCCGTTCTATCGCGGCGACGCGGCCCGCACGGCCGCCACCGGTGCGGGCCTCGGCCTGGCGATCGTGGAGAAGGCGCTGCAGCGCATGGGCGGCAGCTTCGAGCTGGCCAACGCGCCCGATGGCGGGCTGGTGGCGCACATCCGTCTGCGTCGGGCTCCCTGACAGCGGACACCGCCTCAGGAGTCGCCGGCCGTCGCTGGCGGGTGCAACGCGGGGCGCCGCGCCCCGGCATCAACCGGCGCTCGGTCGGTGCAGAAGACAGATGGCGCGGGCCTCGATCGCCTTGCCCTCGCCCACCGGGCCCATCTTCTCGGCCGTCTTGGCCTTGACGTTCACCCGATCGAGGTCGATGGCCAGGGCCTGGGCGATCCGCTCGCGCATCGCCGGGATGTGAGGCGCCATCTTCGGCGCCTGGGCGACGATGGTGCTGTCCACGTTGACGATGTCGAAGCCGGCCTCGCGCACGCGGCGCGCGGCCTCCGCAAGCAGGGTGTGCGAATCAGCGCCGCGGAAGCGTTCATCCGTGTCGGGGAAATGACGGCCGATGTCGCCGAGGGCCGCGCCGCCCAGCAGGGCGTCGGTGATGGCGTGCAGCAGCGCGTCCGCGTCGGAGTGGCCGAGCAGGCCGTGGGTGTGCGGCACGGTGACGCCCCCCAGCACGAGCGGCCGGCCGGTGACGAGCTGGTGGGTGTCCCAGCCTTCGCCGATGCGCAGGTTCATGGTCATGGTGTCAGCGGCGCGAGGCGAGCAGGCGCTCGGCCAGTGCGAAGTCCTCGGGCCAGGTGAGCTTCAGGTTTTCCAGGTCGCCTCGCACCAGCTTGGGTGCATGGCCCAGCGCCTCCACCGCACTGGCCTCGTCGGTGACGGCCGGCCCGGCCTGGGCGAGCGCGGGGCGCAGCAGCCCGAGGCGGAACATCTGAGGGGTCTGCGCCAGCCACTTGTGCGCGCGGTCGACGGTGGCGCTGACGCGCCCGTCGAGCTCCTGCTTGAGCGTGTCGGCCACCGGCAGCGCCAGCAGGCCGCCCACCTCATCCTCGCGGCAGGCATCGATCAGACGCACCACCCATTCGGGTCGCACCAGGCACCGCGCTGCGTCGTGCACCAGGACCCAGTCGTGCGGTTGCGCACCGCGGCTCAGCAGTTCGTCCAGGCCCCGCGCGACGGTCTCGGCACGGCTGGCACCACCACAGCGGGCGACCCAGCCGCGCTCGCCTTCGAACCCGGTGGCCGCCTCGCGCCAGCCGTCGTCCTCGGGCGACAGCACCACCAGCGTGGCCACGATGCCGGGCACGGCCGACAAGGCCGCCAGGGTGTGGGCCACCACCGTGCGGCCGGCCACTCGCCGGTACTGCTTGGGCAGACCTGCCCCGGCGCGCGACCCGGTGCCGGCACAGGGCACGAGGGCGAAGCAGCGCGGCGAGGAGGCGATCAGCATGCGGCGGATTGTGGCGCATGGCCACGACAGCGACGCGCACGCCTGCCCTCCTAAAATCCTCGGCACGCCCCCTGCCCTTCGCGTCGGGGGCGCTTGTCATTGGTGCGCCCGATTTCCATGCAGCTCCCCTCCATTCCCCGCGGCAAACGCTTCACCCTGCCCCGCCCGGTCGGCTCCGCCGATGCGCTGCTGCTCGCCCGCCACGCCCAGGCGCTGGCACGGCAGAAGCAACCGATGTGTGTCATCACCGCCGAGCCGGCAGACAGCCAGCGGCTGGAAGACGAGCTGAAGTTCTTCGCGCCCGACTTGCGGGTGGCGGTGTTCCCGGACTGGGAAACCCTGCCGTACGACAGCTTCTCGCCGCACCAGGACCTCATCTCCGAACGCCTGGCCACGCTGTGGCGCATCCGCCAGCAGGAGGTGGACGTGGTGCTGCTGCCGGCCTCCACCGCCCTCACCCGGCTGGCCCCGCCGTCGTTCCTGGCGGCCTACACCTTCCACTTCAAGCAGAAGGAGCGCCTGGACGAGGCGGCCCTGAAGTCGCAGCTGACGCTGGCCGGCTACAGCCATGTGAGCCAGGTGGTGTCGCCCGGCGAGTACGCGGTGCGCGGCGGGCTCATCGACTTGTACCCCATGGGCTCGCCGGTGCCCTACCGCGTCGACCTGTTCGGCGACGAGGTGGACTCCATCCGCACCTTCGACCCCGATTCGCAGCGCAGCCTGTACCCGGTGCCGCAGGTGCAGCTGCTGCCCGGGCGCGAGTTCCCGATGGACGAGGCCGCGCGCAACGCCTTCCGGGCCCGCTGGCGCGAGCGCCTCGAAGGCGACCCGACCAAGAGCCGGATCTACAAGGACATCGCCAACGGCATCGCCACCGCGGGCATCGAGTACTACCTGCCGCTGTTCTTCGACGAGACGGCGACGATCTTCCAGTACCTGGGCGAGCAGGCGCAGCTGGTGCTGCACGGCGAGGTCGACGCGGCGCTGCAGCGCTTCTGGACCGACACCCGCGAGCGCCATCGCTTCCTGCAGCACGACCCCGAGCGGCCCCTGCTGCCGCCGGAGGCCCTGTTCCTCAAGCCCGACGACTTCTACGCGCTGGCCAACGCGCATGCCACGCTGTCGCTGCGCGGCAGCGAGCCGGTGGACTGGGCGCGTCCGCTGCCCGATGTGAGCGTGGACCGCGGCGCCCAGGAGCCCCTGCAGCGCCTGCAGGCGCACCTGGACGGCACACCCCACCGCGTCCTGCTGGTCGCCGAGAGCGAGGGCCGGCGCGAGACCCTGCTGGACCTGCTGCGCGACCATCGCATCGACCCGCCCAGCGTCGCGTCGCTGGCCGAGTTCGAGGCGAACGACGAGAAGGTGGCGATCACCGCCGCACCGCTGGCGTCGGGCTTCTTCTGGCATGAGCCGGATGCCGGGATCCGCATCCAGTTCATCACCGAGACCGAGCTGTTCGCCACCGCACCGAGCACGCGACGGCGGCGCAAGCAGGAGCAGGTCAGCAACGTCGATGCGCTGATCAAGGACCTTTCGGAACTGAAGGTCGGCGACCCGGTGGTGCACGCCAACCACGGCATCGGCCGCTACCTCGGCCTGCTGCACATCGACCTGGGCGAGGGCCCGAGCGAGTTCCTGCACCTGGAGTACGCCGACAAGGCCACGCTGTACGTGCCGGTGGCGCAGCTGCACCTGATCAGCCGCTACACCGGCGTGAGCGCCGACGAGGCGCCGCTGCACCGCCTGGGCTCCGGTCAATGGGAGAAGGCCAAGCGCAAGGCCGCCGAGCAGGTGCGCGACACCGCCGCCGAGCTGCTCAACCTCTACGCGCGCCGTGCCGCCCGCGAAGGCCATGCCTTCCGGTTCCACCCGCACGAGTACGAGGCATTCGCGGCCAGCTTCGGCTTCGAGGAGACGCCCGACCAGCGCGCCGCCATCCACGCGGTGATCCAGGACATGGTCAGCCCGAAGCCCATGGACCGGCTGGTGTGCGGCGACGTGGGCTTCGGCAAGACCGAGGTCGCGCTGCGCGCCGCCTTCGTCGCGGTGACCGCGGGCAAGCAGGTCGCCCTGCTGGCACCGACGACGCTGCTGGCCGAGCAGCACTTCCAGACCATCAGCGACCGCTTCGGCAAGTGGCCGGTGAAGGTGGCGGAACTGTCGCGCTTCCGCTCGCCGAAGGAAGTGAAGGCCGCACTGGAAGGCCTGGAGAACGGCACCGTCGACATCGTCGTGGGCACGCACAAGCTGCTGAGCCCCGACATCAAGTTCAAGCGCCTGGGGTTGCTGGTGATCGACGAGGAGCACCGCTTCGGCGTGCGTCACAAGGAAGCCATCAAGGCCCTGCGCGCCGAGGTCGACGTGCTCACGCTCACCGCCACGCCCATTCCGCGCACCCTGGGCATGGCGCTGGAGGGCCTGCGCGACCTCAGCGTCATCGCCACCGCCCCGCAGCGGCGCCTGGCCATCAAGACCTTCGTGCGCAACGAGAACCAGGGCGTGATCCGCGAGGCGGTGCTGCGAGAGCTCAAGCGCGGCGGCCAGGTGTACTTCCTGCACAACGAGGTCGAAACCATCGAGAACCGGCGCGAGAAGCTCCAGGAGCTGCTGCCCGAGGCGCGCATCGTGGTCGCCCACGGGCAGATGCCCGAGCGCCAGTTGGAACATGTGATGCGCGACTTCGTGGCCCAACGCCACAACGTGCTGCTGTGCTCGACCATCATCGAGACCGGCATCGACGTGCCCAGCGCCAACACCATCGTCATCAGCCGGGCGGACAAGTTCGGCCTGGCGCAGCTGCACCAGCTGCGCGGGCGCGTCGGACGGTCGCACCATCAGGCCTACGCGTACCTGCTGGTGCCCGACGTGCAGGGGCTGACCAAGCAGGCTTCGCAGCGCCTGGAGGCCATCCAGGCGATGGAGGAGCTGGGCTCGGGCTTCTACCTCGCGATGCACGACCTGGAGATCCGAGGCGCCGGCGAGGTGCTGGGAGAGAACCAGAGCGGCAACATGCAGGAGGTCGGCTTCCAGCTCTACAACGACATGCTCGGCGAGGCAGTGCGGTCCCTGAAGGCCGGCAAGGAGCCCGACCTGCTGTCGCCGCTGGGCGCGACGACCGAGATCAACCTGCACGCGCCCGCGCTGCTGCCCGACAGCTACTGCGGCGACGTGCACACCCGCCTGAACCTGTACAAGCGCCTGGCCACCGCGGAGACGCCGAACCAGCTCGACGCCCTGCTGGAGGAGGTGACCGACCGCTTCGGCAAGCTGCCGGCGCAGGGGCAGACGCTGTTCGACACCCACCGGCTGCGGGTGCTGGCCAAGCCCTACGGCGTGCAGAAGGTGGATGCCGGCCCGATGCTGATCACCATCACCTTCCGCCCCAACCCGCCGGTCGATCCGATGGCCATCATCCAGCTGGTGCAGAAGAACCGGCACATCAAGCTGGCCGGCAACGACAAGCTGCGCATCGACAAGGCGCTGCCCGAGCCCAAGGACCGGGCGCAGATGGTGCGCGACATCCTGCGCTCACTGGGCACGCCGGTCACCGCATGAGCGGCTGCGCGTCGATGACAGAATCCGAACGATGTCCTCTTCCTCCTCCTTCGCCCCGGGCCTCGTCGTGCGGGGCTTCACCCCGCCGCTGCGACTGGCCGATTTCCGCCTGATCGCGTTCGACATGGATTCCACGCTGATCAACATCGAGTGCGTGGACGAGATCGCCGCGGCCGCCGGCCGCAAGACGGAGGTGGCCGCGATCACCGAGGCGGCGATGCGCGGCGAGATCGCCGACTACAAGGAAAGCCTGCGCCGTCGGGTCGCCTTGCTCAAGGGCGTGCCGCTGAGCGCGCTGGAGACCGTGTGGTCGCACCACCTGCAGCTGAATCCCGGCGCCGAGGCACTGGTGCGGGCGGCGCAGGCGGCCGGCCTGAAGACGCTGCTGGTGTCCGGCGGCTTCACCTTCTTCACCGACCGGGTGCGCGACCGCCTGCGCCTGGACCACACCCGCAGCAACGTGCTGGAGGTCGAGGCCGGCCTGCTCACCGGCCGCATGGTGGACCAGCCGTGGGGCGACATCTGCGACGGCGACGAGAAGAAGCGCATGCTGCTGCAGACCTGCGAGCAGCTGGGCATCGCGCCCGCGCAGTCCATCGCGGTGGGCGACGGCGCCAACGACCTGCCGATGATGTCGGTGGCCGGCTTGTCCGTGGCCTACCACGCCAAGCCCAAGGTGCGCGAGCAGGCGATGGTGTCGATCGAGGACGGCGGGCTGGACCGGCTGCTGGAGGTCGTCCGGCCGTGAGGTTCACGCCACGGCGGCCGACCCGTCACCCGCTCCCGGCCATGACCTCCTGCATCGCAGCGCGGCGGCTCAGCTCGACAGCTGGGCCCAGGCCTTGTCCAGCCGCTTGACGCTCACCGGTTGCGGCGTGCGCAGTTCCTGCGCGAAGAAGCTGATGCGCAGTTCCTCCAGCAGCCAGCGGTACTCCGTCAGCCGCGCGTCCTGCTGTCCCTTCAGGTCCGCCAGCCTGCGCAGGTAGCGTTGCTCCAGCGGGCGCAGCTCGGCCAGCCGCTGCGCATCGCGCACCGGGTCGGCCCGCAGCTTGTCCAGGCGCAGCATGATGCCCTTGAGGTAGCGCGGGAAGTGCTGCAGCTGCGCATACGGTGTCAGCGCGACGAAGCGCTTGGGCATCAGGCGCTGCAGCTGCGCCTGCAGGTCGTCGGCCACGTCCTTCGGCGCCCGTGCATCCTTGAGCTTGCGCAACGCCGCGGCGTACTCGGTCAACACGCTCCCAGCCAGCCGCGCCACCTCCTGAGCAATGAGGTTCAGGCGAGTGCGCCCTTCCTCGATGCGGGCCTTGAAGCCGCGCTCGTCGGTCGGCAGCGGGTCCTGCAGGAACGCCCGGTCGAGCGCAACGTCGATGATCTGCTCGCGCAGCTCCTCCTGCGTGCCCAACGGCATGTAGGCCACGGCGAGCTTCTGCAGGTCGGGGATGTTCTTCTCGAGGTACTTCAGTGGTTCTCGGATCTGCAGGGCCACCAGTCGGCGCAGGCCGATGCGGTGCCGTGCCGCCGCCACGTCCGGCTCGTCGAACACCTCGATCTCGACATGGGAGCCCTTGTCGATCAGGGCCGGAAAACCGATCAGGGTCTGGCCGCCCTTGCGGACCTCCATCAGCTCGGGCAATTCGCCGAAAGTCCAGGCCGTGTGACGGGCCGCCTCGACCACAGGGGCCGGTGCGTTCGCCGGTGCCGTCGGGGAGATCGAGCCGCCCTTGCGGGCGTGGGCCGGCGTCTTGTCCGGCGTCACCGGCACCGCCCCCTTGAGCGCGGCCAGGGCCTGGAAGGCGCTGCGGGCCTGCCCCCCGAGCTCCGCCTTCAGCGTACTGAGCTGGCGACCCGTGCCCAGCTGCCGGCCATGCTCGTCGACCACGCGGAAGTTCATGAACAGGTGCGGCGACAGCATGTCCAGCTTGAAGTCCGCACGCTGCACCGCCAGCTGGGTGCGCTCACGCACCGCCTTGAGCAGCGCATCGACCAGCCCGCCTTGCGCGAAGGGCGCGAGTTCCACGAACTCGGCCGCGAATTCCGGCAGCGGCACCAGCCGCGAGCGCGGCCTTTGCGGCAGGCTCTTCAGCAGCGCCTGCACCTTGTCCTTGAGCATGCCGGGCACGAGCCACTCGCAGCGTTCCTCGCTGACCTGGTTGAGCGCGTAGATCGGCACGGTCACGGTCACCCCGTCCTTGGGGTCGCCCGGATCGTGCAGGTAGCTCACCGCGCAGTCGACGCCGCCCAGCCGCAGCGTCTTCGGGAACGCGTCGGTGGTGATGCCCGCGGCCTCGTGGCGCATCAGCTCGTCCTGCGTCAGCCAGAGCAGCTTGGGCTCGGCCTTCGAGGCCTCGCGGTACCACCGCTCGAAGCTGTGACCGCTGACCACGTCCGGCGGCAGGTGCTGGTCGTAGTAGGCATGGATCAGCGCCTCGTCGACCAGCACGTCCTGGCGGCGGGACTTGTGTTCCAGCTCTTCCACCTTGCGCACCAGCTTCTGGTTGTGCGCGAGGAACGGCAGCCGGGTGTCCCATTCACCGGCCACCAGCGCCTGCCGGATGAAGATGTCGCGTGCGGCCGCGGCATCGACCTTGCCGAAGTTCACCCTGCGGTTGCTGTAGACCACGATGCCGTACAGCGTCGCGCGCTCCAGCGCGATCACCTCCGCCGCCTTCTTCTCCCAATGCGGCTCCAGCAGCTGCTTCTTCAGCAGGTGTCCGGCGATGAAGGGAATCCACTGCGGCTCGATGGCCGCGAGGCCCCGGCCGAACAGGCGGGTCGTCTCGACCAGCTCGGCGGCCACGATCCAGCGCCCCGGCCTCTTGCTCAGGTGCGCGCCGGGATGGCGCCAGAACCTGATGCCACGCGCTCCGAGGTACCAGTCGTCCTCGTCGCTCTTGACGCCGACGTTGCCCAGCAGACCAGCCAGCAGGCTCAGGTGCAGCTGCTCGTAGGTGGCGGGCGAGCCGTTCAGCCGCCATCCCTGCTCGGCCACCACGGTGTGAAGCTGGGAGTGGATGTCGCGCCACTCGCGCACCCGGCGCACCGAGACGAAGTGCTCGCGCAGCAGCTGCTCGTGCTTGCGGTTGGACAGCCGATGCTCGCCGGGCTTGCCACGCGACTCCTCCAGCCATGTCCACAGCTTGAGGTAGCCCACGAACTCCGACTTGTCGTCGTCGAACTTCTTGTGCTTTTCGTCGGCGGCCTGGGCCTGCTCCATCGGCCGATCGCGCACGTCCTGCACGCTCAGGGCGCTGGCGATCACCAGCACCTCCGCCAGCGCCTGTCGGTCGCGCGCCTCGAGGATCATCCGCCCGATGCGCGGGTCCAGGGGCAGCTTGGCCAACTCGCGGCCGATGGGGGTGAGGTCGTTGCGCTCGTCGACCGCGTTGAGCTCGCCCAGCAGCGCGTAGCCGTCGGCGATCGCCTTGGCCCTGGGCGGCTCGATGAAGGGAAACTGCTCGACCTGGCCCAGCCCCAGGGCCTTCATGCGCAGGATCACGCCGGCCAGCGATGACCGCAGGATCTCGGGGTCCGAGAACTTCGGCCGCGAGGCGAAGTCAGCTTCGTCATACAGCCGGATGCAGATGCCGTTGGCCACCCGGCCGCAGCGGCCTGCGCGCTGGTTGGCGGCGGCCTGGCTCACCGGCTCGACCTGCAGCTGCTCGACCTTGTTACGGAAGCTGTAGCGCTTCACGCGGGCCAGGCCGCTGTCGATCACGTAGCGGATGCCGGGGACGGTCAGCGAGGTCTCGGCCACGTTGGTGGCCAGCACGATGCGCCGCGCCCCGTGCGGCTCGAACACCCGGTCCTGCTCGGCCTGCGACAGGCGCGCGAACAGCGGCAGGATCTCCACCCCCGGCGGATGATGCTTGCGCAGCGCCTCGGCCGCCTCGCGGATCTCCCGCTCACCCGGCAGGAACACCAGCACGTCGCCGGGACCCTGGCGCCAGATCTCGTCCACCGCCTCGGTGATCGCCTCGTTCAGGTCGGTCTTGGACTCGTCGTATGGCCGCCAGCGCATCTCCACGGGGTACATGCGCCCCGACACCATGATCACCGGCGCCGGGCCGCGCGTCGACGCGAAATGGTTGGCGAAGCGCTCGGCGTCGATGGTGGCCGAGGTGACGATGAGCTTCAGGTCAGGACGTCGCGCCAGCACCTCGCGCAGGTAGCCCAGCAGGAAGTCGATGTTCAGCGAGCGCTCGTGGGCCTCGTCGATGATGAGCGTGTCGTAGGCCCGCAGCAGCGGATCGGTCTGCGTCTCGGCCAGCAGGATGCCGTCGGTCATGAGCTTGACCGAGGCACCCGGTTGCAGCCGGTCCTGGAAACGCACCTTGTAGCCCACCACCTCGCCGAGCGGGGTCTTGAGCTCCTCGGCGATCCGCTTGGCGACCGACGACGCCGCGATGCGCCGCGGCTGGGTGTGGCCGATGAGGCCGCTGCCGCCCGCGCCGCGTCCCCGCCCCAGGGCCAGCGCGATCTTGGGCAGCTGCGTCGTCTTGCCTGAGCCCGTCTCGCCGCACACGATCACCACCTGGTGCTCGCGGATGGCGCGCATGATCTCCTCCCGCTTGCCCGACACGGGCAGGGATTCCGGGAAGTCGATCGGCGGGACGGGGGTGGCGGGAGCGGGCGCGGGCACGCCTCGCGGGCGGCGCGGGCCCGGCGCGTTGCTCGGGCGGGGGTCGGGGGCGTTCACGAGGGTGCGGATGATATGCGAGCGCCATGCCCGCCCCTGGACGGCCCTGCCCTTCGGGCACAATCCCAGGCCCGCCTGCAGCCCTTGCCCGCCTCCGCCCGGACGCCTCGATGAGCCTCGTCTTTCCCCACACGTTCGTGCCCTGGTTCCGATCGGTGGCGCCGTACATCCATGCGTACCGCGGCAAGACCTTCGTGGTCGCCCTGGTCGGCGAAGCCATTGCCGCTGGCAAGCTCAACGGTTTCGTGCAGGACCTGGCCATCCTGCACGCGATGGGCATCAAACTGGTGCTGGTGCACGGGTTCCGCCCTCAGGTGAACGAGCAACTGGCGGCCAAGGGGCAGCAATCCCGCTTCAGCCACGGCATGCGCATCACCGACGCGGTGGCCCTGGATTGCGCGCAGGAAGCCGCGGGCCAGCTGAGATTCGAGATCGAGGCGGCGTTCTCCCAAGGGCTCCCCAACACGCCGATGGCCAATGCCACCGTGCGGGTGGTCTCGGGCAATTTCCTCACGGCGCGTCCGGTGGGAATCGTCGACGGCGTCGACTTCCAATCCAGCGGCCTTGTGCGCAAGGTCGACGGCGCGGCCATCAGCAAGGCCATCGACACCGGCGCCATCGTGCTGCTGTCGCCCTTTGGCTTCTCGCCCACGGGGGAAGCCTTCAATCTCGCGATGGAGGACGTGGCGACCAGCGCAGCCGTTGCGTTGCAGGCGGACAAACTCATCTTTCTGACCGAGCTGCCCGGTGTGCGCGAAAACCGCGCAGACCCGGATAGCGCGATCGACACCGAACTGACCCTGGCCGACGCCGAGAAACTGCTCGCCACATTGCCCCGCCCCACGCAGCCAACGGAAATTGCCTTCTACCTCCAACACTGCGTCAAGGCCTGCCAGCAAGGGGTGGAGCGATCCCACATCCTGCCGTTTGCCGCCGATGGCGCCCTGCTCATGGAGGTCTATACCCACGACGGTATCGGCACGATGGTGGTGGACGAGAAACTCGAGAGCCTGCGCGAGGCGACCGCCGACGATATCGGCGGCATCCTGCAGCTGATCGAGCCGTTCGAGCGCGATGGCACGCTCGTGACCCGCGACCGCACCGAGATCGAGCGCGACATCGACCACTACACGGTGATCGAGCACGACGGCGTGATATTCGGTTGCGCAGCGCTGTACCCGTATCCCGAGGCACGCACCGGCGAAATGGCGGCCCTCACGGTCTCGGGCAACGTGCAGGGGCAGGGCGACGGCGAGCGCATCCTCAAGCGGATCGAGCAACGCGCCAAGGCGATGGGCCTGCAGAGCATCTTCGTGCTGACGACCCGCACCATGCACTGGTTCATCAAGCGCGGCTTCCAGCAGGTCGACCCCGACTGGCTGCCCGAAGCCCGAAAACGCAAGTACAACTGGGACCGGCGCTCGCAAGTGCTGGTGAAGAAACTGGCCTGAGACCGGGCCGCAGCAAGGAGTTCGACATGCCCCGCACCGTCCATTGCGTCTATCTCAAGAAGGAAGCCGAAGGATTGGACTTCGCCCCCTATCCCGGCGAACTCGGAAAGCGCATCTACGACAACGTCAGCAAGGAGGCGTTTGAGTTGTGGAAGCGGCACCAGACCATGCTCGTCAATGAAAACCGGCTCAATCTCGCAGACGCGCGGGCACGCCAGTACCTGGCCCGGCAGATGGAGCGCTTTTTCTTCGGCGAAGGGGCCGACCAGCCGGCGGGATATGTCCCTCCCACGCCCAACGGCGGTTGATGAAGATTCTTACGCCGGTATTCGTGCACGGTGCTATATTCGACCCCGTTTTCCCCATTCCTCATGGAGTCGATGAAAGTGCCTACCCTGCAGGAACTGCTAGCCCAGAAAGCCGCCCTCGAGAAGCAGATCGCCGAAACGCAGCGCCATGAACGGGCCGAAGCCATCGCCAAGGTCCGGGCGCTGATGTCCGAATACGGCCTGACCGCGGCCGATATTGCGGGCAAGGCCAGTGCCCCGACCCCTCGCAGCAGCGCAGCCGGCAAGAAGGTGGCGCCCAAGTACCGCAACCCGGAAACCGGCGAAACCTGGACCGGCCGGGGTTTGCAGCCCAACTGGTTGAAGTCCGCGGTGGCTTCGGGCAAACATTTGAACGACTTCGCGATCTGACAACTCGATTCCGATCTTCCACGAAGGCCGCGCACGCGGCCTTTTTCCATTTCTTGGCGCCCAGCGCCATGGAGGAATGGCGAGTAGCCCCCGGGTTAGACTGAGGCGGTGATCCCAACCAGCTTCATCCAGGAACTCGTCGCCCGACTGGACATCGTGGAAGTGGTCGGGCGCCACGTCGAGCTGAAGAAGGCAGGCATCAATCACAAGGGGCTGTGCCCATTCCACGGCGAAAAGACCCCCAGCTTCATCGTCAGCCCGAGCCGGCAGACCTACCACTGCTTCGGGTGCGGTGCCCATGGCGACGCCCTGCGATTCGTCATCGAACATCGCGGGCTGGGCTTCCTCGACGCGGTGCATGAACTCGCGCAGCAAGCCGGCCTCACCGTGCCCGAGGACGACGCGACGCCCGAGGAGCGCGCGCGGGCCGCGCAGGCCAAAGCCCAACAGGCGAGCCTCAGCGATGTCCTCGCCCGGGCGGCAGAGCATTACAAGCGCCAGCTGAAGCAGAGCCCGCGCGCGATCGACTACCTCAAGCAGCGCGGCCTGACCGGCACCGTCGCTGCGAGATTCGGGCTGGGTTACGCACCCGAAGGCTGGCGCGGACTGGCCAGCGTGTTTCCTCGCTACGACGATCCGCTGCTGGCGGAGGCTGGCCTGGTCATCGTCCAGGGCGACGAAGGGCCCGACCAGAAGCGCTACGACCGGTTCCGCGACCGGATCATGTTCCCCATCCGTTCAGTGCAGGGCGAGGTGATCGGGTTCGGCGGCCGGGTGCTCGACCGCGGTGAGCCCAAGTACCTGAACTCGCCGGAGACGCCGGTCTTCGTCAAGGGTCGCGAGCTGTACGGTCTGTACGAGGCACGGCAGGCGATGCGGGACAAAGGCTTCGTCCTGGTGGTGGAAGGCTACATGGACGTCGTCGCGCTCGCCCAGTTGGGCTTCCCCAATGCCGTCGCCACCCTGGGCACCGCCTGCACCGCCGACCATGTCCACAAGCTCTTCCGTTTCACGGACGACGTGGTCTTCAGCTTCGACGGGGATGCCGCCGGCCGGCGCGCCGCGGGACGGGCCCTGGAAGCCGCCCTGCCCCACGCAACGGACACTCGCCGCATCCGCTTCCTGTTCCTGCCCGCGGAGCATGACCCGGACTCCTATGTCCGCACCTTCGGCCCCGAGGCGTTCGACCGTTGCATCGCCGAGGCCGTGCCACTGTCCCGGCAGCTCATCGACACCGCCCAGGAGGGCTGCGACCTGAGCACGGCCGAAGGCCGGGCTCGCTTGGCCTCCCGGGCTCAACCGCTATGGCAGGCCCTGCCCGAGGGCGCGTTCCGACGGCAGATGCTTGGCGAACTGGCGCGGCTGTGCCTTTTGCAGGACGAGGAACTGCAGTCGATGTGGTCCGGCCAGCCGCGCACAGGGCACCACCAGGCGCCGCCGCAGCACTCGCCGAAGGACGATCGGCCCCTTCGGCGCAAGCGCGGTGAGGCCGCGGCAGCCGGCGTTCGCGGGCGTTCCCTGGTGACTGGCACCGCGACCTTGCTCGACCGGGCCCTGTGGCTGCTGTTGCAGCGCGCCGAGCTGTGGGACGCGCTCGGCAGCGTCGAGCATGACCTGCTGGCCAACCAGCCGCCCCCCTACGGGCCGGCTTTTTCCTGGCTGGAGCGTCATCTCCACGAGCACGGCAGCGAGCAGGCGGCCTCCCTGCTGCAGCAGTTGGGCGCCGAGGACCTCGGACCGCAGGGGGAAGCCCTCAACCGCCGGCTGTCCGCGCTGCACGAGGTGGAGGCCGACGTGGACCTCCAGCGCGAACTGGCCATCACCCTCGATCGGCTGAGGCTGCAGGCGCTGAAGGAAGAACTCTCGCTGATCACCGAGAGCGGCGACCCGGACCCCGACACCTTGCGTCGGGCCCGGGAACTGCATCAGCAGTACGCCGATCTCATCAAGCGGCTCAGCGCCTGACCGGGCTTTTCCCAAGGGCGAACCGCGTCGGGGCCGCCCGTCGTCTACAGGAAACACAGACTTGTGTTTTTGACGGCAAGCACTACATGCTGGGTATAATGACGGGTTCGTTGCCCGCGGCAAGAGTGACAGCAGCGTAACGATAGGACACCCGAGGACACCGGCCCCCCGCGACACGGGGTTTCCATACTGGCCACCGCTTCCTCGCCTACACGCTGCACCGATTGAGTCCACGCGACCTTGCCCGCCCGACGTCCGCCGATGCGCCTTGTCCGCTCCGGGACCGCGCCGCCGTGCCACCAGTGTCGAACCTAGTGGCAAGCGGTTGGCTTCCCTGAGTGAGAGGACCCGTTGCCGGCCGAACCAGGGCCCGTTTATCGCCTCATCCCCCGAGACACCGTCGAAGGACCGTCGAATGACCGCCAAGAAGCCCGCCGCACCCGCCACGAAAACGGCCGCCAAGGCCAAGACCAGCGTTGCCGTCGAGGACACCAAGAAAAAGCCCGCCGCCAAGGCGGCCGCTGCCAAGGAAGACACCAAGGGCAAGCGGGGCCGCAAGCCGAAGGAAGAGAAGAAGGAAGAGCTGATCGAGGACGACTTCAGCGACGTCGAGGCGGAGCTGGAAGTCGAAGCGGAAGCCGATCCCGAGGCGGTCGAGGCGGCCGATGCCGGCGAGGACGAAGCCAAGGCCAAGGCGAAACCGCTGCGCATGAAGGTCAGCCGCGCCAAGGAGCGCGCGCTGATGCGCGAGTTCGGCCTGGACGAGACCGCCCTCACGGAAGAGGAAGTCGCCAAGCGCCGCCAGGAGCTCAAGACGCTCATCAAGATGGGCAAGACGCGTGGTTTCCTGACCCACCAGGAAATCAACGACCACCTGCCCGAGAAGCTGGTCAACGAGGAGATCCTCGAGGCCATCGTGTCGATGCTCAACGACATGGGCATCGCGGTGTACGAACAGGCCCCCGACGCGGCCACCCTCCTCATCGCCGGGGGCACGACCACCACCGCCACCGAGGAAGAGGCCGAGGAAGCCGCCGAGGCGGCGCTGTCGACGGTCGATTCGGAATTCGGCCGCACCACCGACCCCGTGCGCATGTACATGCGCGAGATGGGGACGGTCGAGCTGCTGACGCGCGAAGGCGAGATCGAGATCGCCAAGCGCATCGAAGGCGGCCTGCAGGCCATGATGCTGGCGATCAGCGCCTCGCCGACGACCATCGCCGAGATCCTGTCCATGGCCGACCGCATCGCTGCCGGCGAGATGCAGATCTCCGAGGTGGTCGACGGCTTCGTCTCCGACGACGAAGCCGACGACTACGTCGCCGAGGAGGACTTCGACGAGTTCGACGAGGAAGACGACGACGACGGCAATGGCGGCAGCAAGGCCCTGACCAAGAAGCTCGAGGAGCTGAAGAACGCCGCGCTGCAGAAATTCGACCACCTGCGCCGCGAGTTCGACAAGATGCGCAAGGCCTACGAGAAGGAAGGCTACAAGTCCGTCTCGTACAACAAGGCCCAGCAGGCGATCAGCGACGAGCTGATGACCATCCGCTTCACGGTCAAGATCATCGAGCGCCTGTGCGACATCCTGCGGGGCCAGGTCGACGATGTCCGCCGCTACGAGCGCGAGATCCGCAAGATCGTGGTGGACAAGTGCGGCATGCCGCAGGACCACTTCATCAAGACCTTTCCGCCCAGCGCGCTGAACCTGAAGTGGGCCGAGAAGGAGATCGCCGCGGCAAAGCCCTACAGCGCGGTGCTGTCGCGCAACCTGCCGGCGGTGCAGGAACTGCAGCAGAAGCTGATCGACATCCAGTCCCGCGCGGTCGTGCCGCTGGAGGACCTGAAGGAGATCAACCGCCGCATGAACGAGGGCGAGAAGGCCTCGCGCGACGCCAAGAAGGAGATGATCGAGGCCAACCTGCGCCTGGTGATCTCCATCGCGAAGAAGTACACCAACCGCGGCCTGCAGTTCCTCGACCTCATCCAGGAAGGCAACATCGGCCTGATGA
>OFDC01000550.1_pt1 | contig 27085 bp, 29 predicted proteins | sample 1520941 | NCBI WGS metagenome assembly OFDC01 (sample SAMEA94258168, study PRJEB24077) | hot springs metagenome | biome: Aquatic biome; feature: Water | place: India | collected 2012-12-06 | depth 5 m | reverse complement strand
AATATTGGAATATTGTCAAACAATTTAACGCAGTTTTGCCAGATTTAGGCATTTTTAGGCCATTAAAAATACTTTGTTCCGAATTAGGGACACGCCCTAATCTACAGTCGTTATATGAAGGCAACATAAAGAACGCATCATTATAGCAAGAATGGGTAAAAATTTTGTGTTTTTAGGCAAAAATCATCTTGACAGCAAAATCAGTTTTCAATAAAATACGCGCACTCTTAGGCAAAGCAGTCTAAATAATTCCCAAAAATGGGGCTATAGCTCAGTTGGTAGAGCACTTGCATGGCATGCAAGGGGTCAGCGGTTCGACTCCGCTTAGCTCCACCACTATTAAGTCTGCTTAGAGCACCTCGTGCGATTGCGTCCCCATCGTCTAGAGGCCTAGGACATCGCCCTTTCACGGCGGTAACCGGGGTTCGAATCCCCGTGGGGACGCCACTTATTTTAAAAAAGCCATTGTCTAACGGACGATGGCTTTTTTGTTTTGGTATTTGATTCTAGCTACTTAATTTAAGCTACTTAATTTAAACCACTCGGGATTTTACCACTCGGGATTTTACCACTTGAGTTTTGACTCGCTGATTTTAAGCTATTGGGAAACTGGGCGAAGACTATGGCAAATTTTAACACCCACATAAGTGTCGCTTTTGTCGCAAGTGGCGTCACTGGCTTGGTGATTTATAAGGCAGGGATGCTGACCGCGCCTGAATATTTGATGTGTGTGGTGGCTGGTACCATTGGTGGCTTGCTGCCCGATATTGATTTGGACCACTCGGTACCCGCGACCGTAGGATTTAATGTCGTATCGCTGCTGACGGCATTTTTTATTGTTATCTTGTGTGTCGGGCAGTTTTCGTTGGTGGCATTGGCAGGATTGTGGTTAGCCTCTTATTTGCTGATGCGCTACGGTGTGTTTAATTTATATAGCAAATTGACGGTGCATCGCGGTATCGTGCACTCGATTCCCTATCTGGGGATTATGGCGATGACCCTCGTGTACGCAAGCTTTTATGGGTTTAAGCAAGGCGCTGTTATTAGTTGGTTTTTGGGGCTATTTTTGATGTTTGGCGCCATTGTTCATCTGCTGTTAGATGAGATGTTTAGCGTCAACCTGTTAGGGCTGAGTGTCAAAAAATCTTTTGGTACCGCGTTTAAAGTGTTTAAATTCGATCAAGTAGGCTGGTATTTGGGTTTATATGCCGTGTTGGCTGCCCTGATTGTGTTTGCCCCGCCGTTTAAACTATTTTGGCAGACGCTACAAGACCCCATTAGTTGGCTTATTTTAAAGAAAAATATCTTGCCTACCGCCATCAACCTACCGAACATTCATTAACATGATACATACGTCACCTTGCCTCATGCAGCGGGTTTGGATTTAGCGGTTTTAGACAGCAGCAAAGGCGTCCATCATGAGCTATCCACCTTTGTGAATATTCCCACCCAAGGCAACAGCCGTTGGTATTTTTTGGATCCGACAGTGGTCATGCCTGTCACCCAAAAGCAGCCTTGCCCCTGTGGCAGTGGTGAGAAATACAAACGCTGCTGTGGACAGTTTTTGGCTTAATCACTGCACCATTGATAACCAAAAATGTAACAACCGCTCTACAATATTTTTGGTTTTTAAAAGGGCTTTTTTGCTAGACTAATTTTATTTGCGATTTTGCGAGAAAGACAACGATATTAAAGGAGAGTCCCATGCCAGCGCTACGCCAAGATATTGATCCAGACGGTTTATTAGAATACTCTGTGGTCTACACCGACCGCTCGCTCAATCACATGTCCAAAAAATTCCAAACCGTGATGAATGATTTGTCCACAAGTTTAAAAAACGTGTACAACGCTGATGCGGTGGCAATCGTGCCCGGTACAGGGACTTACGGTATGGAAGCGGTTGCGCGCCAGCTTGCCACTGACCAAACAGTGCTTATCATCCGCAACGGTTTTTTTAGTTTTCGCTGGACGCAAATCCTTGAAAAAGGTCGTATCACGGATGACGTGACCGTCCTGACCGCGCATATCGGTGACAACAGCGATTCAATTGGGCAACAACAGCAGTTTGAGCCAGTGGCAATCGACGCGGCTGTCGCTGAAATTCAATCTAAAAAACCTGCGGTGGTATTTGCCCCGCATGTCGAAACCGCGGCAGGCTTGATGCTGCCTGATGACTATATCAAACAACTTGCCGATGCGGTGCATAGTGTCGGTGGTTTACTGGTCATTGACTGTATCGCCTCAGGCTGCGTGTGGCTTGACATGAAAGCGTTGGGCATTGATGTGCTCATCTCTGCGCCACAAAAAGGCTGGTCAAGCACGCCATGTGCAGGACTAGTAATGATGAATGAACAAGCCGTTGCCAAAGTGGAAGCCACCGAATCGACCAGTTTTGGATTAGATCTCAAACAGTGGCTCACTATCATGCGCGCTTATGAAAATGGCGGTCATGCGTATCATGCGACGATGCCAACCGATGGGCTGACCCAATTCCGCGATACTGTCAAAGAAGCCGAAGCGATTGGACTTGATAAACTCAAAAGCGCCCAATTTGAATTGGGTGAAAAAATACTATCCGTCCTCAATCAACACAATATTATCAGCGTCGCAGCTAAAGGCTACCAAGCGCCTGGTGTGATTGTGGTTTATACTGACCGGGATGATATGCACAAAGGGGCGGCATTTGCAGCCCAAGGCTTACAAATTGCAGGCGGCGTGCCACTGAAAGTTGGCGAACCTGACAGCTTTAAAACCTTTCGTTTGGGGCTATTTGGGTTAGATAAATTAACAGATGTCGACGGTACAGTCAGCCGTTTTAAGCAAGCGCTTGAGAAAGTATTAGCCTAATTATCAACGTACGTGTTAGTGCATTTATTAGCATAACAAAGGTTTATTTTAAAAGCTCTGTGAATTTAAAAGCTCTATAAATTTAAAAGCTCTGGGAAACAGGGCTTTTTTTATCTCTTAACACTCACTCATACAGCCTTTTTGCCGTGCGAAAGGTATTGCAATGGGCTTCAACCACATCGTCAATGTTCTCTGAGTAACCGCCACCCATCACCACCGCCACTGGAATCCCATGGGCTTTAGCTTGGCTAAATACAAACGCATCACGCTTGGCGCAGCCGTCACGGGTGAGCGCAAGTTTACCGAGCTTATCGGTGGTAAGCACATCCACAGCGGACTGGTAAAACAGCATATCGGGTTTCACTTTTGCAATAAGTCTAGGCAGCGTATCCATTAATATGGCTAAATATGCGTCATCGCCTGTCTCGTTTGGCAAATCAATATCCAAATCGGATGCTTGCTTGCGAAACGGATAGTTTTTTGCGCCATGCATACTGAAGGTAAATACCCGAGGTTCATTTGCCATCAAATGCGCTGTACCGTTGCCTTGATGCACATCCAAATCCACGGTCAGAATTTGGGTCGCCTGTCCACGTGCCAACAATAAATTACTCGCCACCGCCACATCGTTAAACACGCAAAACCCTTCGCCATGATCGGCAAACGCATGATGGGTACCGCCTGCGATATTGAGCGCGACACCGAATTGTTTGGCGAATAACGCACATTCATAAGTGCCGTGGGCAATCACACGTTCTCGCTCAACGAGCCTTGGCGTCATCTCAAAGCCGATGGCGCGCGCGTCTTTGGCGGGCAATGTTTGCTGTTTTAGATGCTGCCAGTACCTTTGTGTATGTGTGGTGAGAATTTCGTCTTCGCTCAATCGCTGCGGGGCAAAAAAATTGGCTTGGGTGAATGTACCCTCCGCCAATAACCGCGCCGCAATCATCGGATATTTTTGCATAGGGAAACGGTGACGCTCAGGGACGTCATATTTAAAAATATCAGAATAAGCGACTTTTATCATATTATAAGCTCGCCCCCACTTTGCGGGCGATGGCAATGCCTTCTTCAATGGTTAAGCGGGTCGGATTATCAGGGGTATCTTTAAATAAAATATCGCCATCCCGAAACATCAAACATTCATCCACATACAGCTGTTGCCAGTGTTCGTTATAAGTCAAAGGAATAGTAGTAATCAAGGTCACTTTATCGGTCTGCGAGGTCACCTCGCTAAAATCAATCGCCAGCTCACTGTCAGCGAGTTTCGCCTCACCAAATGGCGCTTTACGGGTGATAAAAAACAGCAAGCTCCCTGCATACGCTAACTGCCAATCGCCATTGCTAATGAGACAATTAAACAAGCCCAACGCCGATAACTCACGACAAATCATGGTCAAAAACTGGAATAACACCTCGTCACTGGGCGGCTCACTAAACTGTGATTTGAGGCGATTGAGCAGATAACAAAACGCCATCTCCGAATCAGTTGTACCTACGGGCTGATAGTGGGTGGGCACAAGGCTGAGCTGGTCCATAAAATCCATCTGCAGCTGCCCATTATGCGCAAATGCCCATTCCTCGCCCCATACCTCACGGACAAATGGGTGAGTATTAGCCAAGCAATTTGTGCCTTGCGTGGCTTTGCGAATATGGCAAATCACATTCATCGCCTTAATCGGATAACTATTGACTAAATCCGCCACCGGTGAGCAGAAACTCGGCTTGTCATCGTGAAATTGACGTATCCCTGCTTTACCATTACCCTGTGATGGGTCGGGATTTTTTTCAAAAAACACGATACCAAACCCATCGGTATGGATATCGGTCTGCCCGCCCCGCTTGCGAAACCCCGCAAAGCTAAAATGAATATCGGTGGGTGTGTTACAATTCATACCCAGAAGTTGGCACATGGTGATTAGGGTTCCTTTCTACTGCAATTTTGCTGAGTCGTTATGGTCTACCAAGTCGTCATCCGCTAGTTGCGAGGTGTCATCGATATTATCGAGCAAAGCTTTGGCTTGCTCAACATCTTCAGGGGCAACCCATAGCACACCGCCTGTATTTAGTCCCATCAAATCAACGAGTTGGGTCTGCACGTTGATGCCGTTGTTTTGTAAATAGATGGCATGGGTTTCTGCCAATAAGTTGGTCGGGTATTGGGCAAGTTTTTGCCAGTGATTGCTATCGTTCATTTCTATTGTCCTGTAAGCATGGATTTGACTGTGAAGCATGGATTTGACAGTGAAGATAGTATAACAATTAGAGGTAATACGCCCCCAACCCTGCGTTATTCTTTTTAGGATAAACGTAATCGGGGCTCTCTTTTGTCCTTGTTTTACCAATCTATTTGTTTTACCAATGTACCTAGTGACGATTTGGTAAATTCTGCCATGCGATAAGAATACCGCAATGCCTTATTTAACCTTCCCCCAATGAAAGCTGGCTAGGCGTTTCATCAAATCAGGGTTTTTCACCATAATATTATCGCCCGTGCGACCTTGCTGACGGTTATAATAAATCACATTCAAACGCAGCAGCCAAAACGTCACGCCCGCCATAGCAAGCATAACTGGCAATGCCTTTTTCTCATCATCGCTCAAAGCGCGTTTGCTCTCGTACCCTTGTAAAAACGCTTGCATCTTGGCGTCATCAAAATTCACCGCTTCGCCCTGCCCTGATAAAGCATTGGCGTTACCCCAAGTGGTGCAAAAATCATTAATGGTAATCGCCACATCCATCACAAAATGCTCAACACTGACTTCGGTAAAATCAAGCAAACCTGTGAGTATTGGCTGGGTTTCATCACTAAAATCCCACAGCGTGTTATCGGCAAACATGTCCAGATGACATAAACCTGTTGGCAAATTTTTGCTCGCTACGGTTTCGTAGGCTTGCCAAATATCATTCATCAGTTTGGCTTCATCGCTTGGCATAAACTTGGTTTCACGGTCACGCACCAGATGCCAAGGATATAACTCAACGCCATAGTTTTGTGCAGGGGTTAAGGTTTGCAAAGTTTGGTGAAGAACGGCTAAAGCCTCACCCATTTGGCGGCACATATCAGGCGTGATTGCTTTCGGGTGACCGCCCGAGAGTTTTGGTGACACCACAATGGCTTTGTTGTCAAAATACAGCAAAAACTCGCCGTTTTTGGCGGCTAGCGGTGCTGCTACGGGTAGCTGGTCTTTTAAGCGATTTAGGATAATCGCCATTTTTTGAATTTCATGCGGTTTGCGTTCTTCAAACAAAGTAAACACATAAGACGGCTCGCCGGCTTTGTCCGTGGTTGTTTCAATAAACCAATTACTGTTTTTGATACCCTGTGTGATAGGTATGGCTTTGGCAAAATCCACACCAAATTGTTGGCAAAAATCACTAAATTGTTGGTCAGTCAACTGGGTATATACAGACATAAGGCATCCTTGAAGCGCAGCACACGGATAAAACTGCGGTAATGGCAAAGTAAATTTGATAAACTTACGGCTATTATAGAAGGAAATCGAATATGTTAGCAAAACGAATTATCCCTTGCCTTGATGTTGACAATGGTCGGGTGGTCAAAGGTGTGCAATTTGTCGACATCAAAGACGCGGGTGACCCTGTTGAAGTGGCGCAGCGCTACAACGAACAAGGCGCGGATGAAATCACTTTTTTGGATATCACCGCTACCCATCATGGACGCGACACCACCTATCACACGGTTGAACGCATGGCAGAAACCGTATTTGTACCGCTGACCGTGGGCGGCGGGGTGCGTAAAGTCGATGACATTCGTCACTTGCTAAACGCGGGCGCGGATAAAGTATCGATTAATTCAGCCGCGATTTTTAACCCTGAATTTGTCGGTGAAGCGGCAGCGCGTTTTGGCAGTCAGTGTATCGTGGTAGCGATTGATGCCAAAAAAGTGGCTGACAATCAATGGGAAATCTTTACTCACGGAGGACGCAAAGCGACTGGCATTGATGCGGTGGCATGGGCGGTCAAAATGGCAGGGTTTGGGGCGGGTGAACTGCTTGTGACCTCGATGGACTCAGATGGTACCAAAAACGGCTATGATATCGCCTTGATGAAGCGCATTACAGATAGCGTGAATGTGCCAGTGATTGCGTCAGGTGGGGTCGGTAATTTGCAACACTTGGCAGATGGGGTGCTGCAAGGCGGTGTTGATGCAGTACTAGCGGCGAGTATTTTCCATTTTGGTGAATATACCGTGAGCGAAGCCAAGCAGTTTATGGCACAGCAAGGCATTGAAATGCGCCTGTAATGATGAGCCTTGTGAGAACGATAGCCGCTGGTAATAACTAAAAGGGCACAGCAAACAATAGCCCAAGCCCAAACTAGCCAAAACTAGCCAAAACTGCTATGATATTGGCATTTTCGATAATGACTAAATTGCCATGTTTCCACTAATTTTAACTCACCCGCAATGGGATCCTGTCGCTCTGAATTTGGGACCTGTTCAAGCCCACTGGTATGGGCTGATGTATTTACTGGCTTTTGCTGCCGCTTATGCGTTGGCTTGGTATCGCACTAAGTCACGCCCAGACTGGAATGCCGACATGGTCGCTGACCTGGTATTTTACGGGGCGATGGGCGTGATTCTAGGCGGTCGTATCGGCTATGTGCTGTTTTATCAATTAAGCGAATTTTTAGCCAATCCGATGTATTTGTTCAAAATCAACCAAGGCGGCATGTCGTTTCATGGGGGATTTTTGGGTGTCGCCATCGCAATGCTATTTTTTGCCCGCAAATATCAAAAGAACATTTGGAATGTGCTAGATTTTATTATTCCCTGCGTGCCAACCGGACTGCTGTTTGGGCGTATTGGCAATTTTATCAATGGCGAATTGTGGGGTCGGGTGTCTGACGGGGGTTACAACTGGCTGATGCTGTTCCCGCAAGCGGTCAATGAAGACAATGAACTGCTCAAACAAACCCCTGCCCTGCAAAGCCTTGCGCAAACCTTTGTGATTGATGGCAACAATTATTTGTTACTCCCCCGCCATCCGTCACAGCTGTATCAGGCTTTTACCGAAGGGGTGGTACTGTTTGTTTTGGTTTGGTGGTTTGCCAGCCGGCCGCGTCCGCGTATGGCGGTTAGTGGCTTATTCGTGATGGGCTACGGTATTGCACGTTTTATTACCGAATTCTTCCGCCAACCTGATGCTGACCAAGGTTTTATTTTATTAGGGTGGATGACAAAAGGGCAAATGTTAAGCCTACCGATGATTATCGGCGGTTTGGTTTTATTGATTTGGGCGTATAAAAACCAAATCTATGATTGGGGCCATCAAAAGAATGTGGACTAACAAAGAAAACTAACCAAGGAACTCATCACCCATGATTACGTCAAAAAACGAACAAGCCTATTTGGATTTACTTAAACTGGTGCTAGATAACGGCATACAAAAAGGCGACCGTACCGGTACGGGTACCATCAGCTATTTTGGCGCGCAGATGCGGTTTGATTTGAATGAAGGTTTTCCACTACTCACCACCAAAAAAATCCATACCAAAAGCGTGATTTATGAGCTGCTTTGGTTTTTAAAAGGCGATACCCATGTCCAATACTTGCAGGACAATGGGGTACGCATTTGGAATGAATGGGCAACCGCCGAGCAAACTGCCCGCTTTGGCAAGCCGGAAGGCGAACTTGGCGCGGTGTATGGACACCAGTGGCGCAACTTCGGGGCAAGCAAAAAAGCGGACGGCAGCTACCATTCAGACGGTTTTGACCAAATCAGTTGGGTGGTCAATGAAATCAAAAACAACCCAAACTCGCGCCGTTTGATTGTCTCTGGCTGGAATCCTTTGGAGGCCAACGAAGTGGCCTTGCCCCCTTGTCATACCCTGTTTCAGTTTTTTGTTGCCGATGGCAAATTATCTTGTCAGTTGTACCAACGCTCGGCGGATTTGTTTTTGGGTGTACCGTTTAACATTGCCAGCTATGCCTTGCTTACCCATATGATAGCCCATGTGACGGGTCTTTGTGTCGGTGAGTTTGTGTGGACGGGCGGTGATTGTCATATCTATAACAATCATCTACAGCAAGTGCATGAGCAGCTTAGCCGCGAGCCGTTTGCCCTACCCAAACTTTGGCTCAACCCTGACATTACTGACATTTTTGCGTTTGATTTTAACGATATAAAAATTGAAAACTATCAAAGCCATGCCACAATTAAGGCCGAAGTCTCTGTATAAGCTTGCAGCCCAATGCCAAAACTCACAACAATAAGGATAAATCATGAGTTATTCTAATGTGGAAGTCGCCCAAATCGTGGCGATGAGCCAAAATCGCGCCATTGGCAAAGACAATCAATTACCTTGGCACATCTCTGAGGACTTGAAACATTTTAAAAAACATACCAATGGCGGTATCGTGATTATGGGTCGCAAGACCTTTGAATCCATGGGCGCAAAACCCTTGCCCAACCGTACCAATTTTGTGATTACCACCAATTTGGATTACCAAGTGGATGATGATGCCGTCATTGTGATGCACAACCTAGATGACGCACTGACCCAAGCCTCATCTCTGGCGCATGGTAAAGGTTTGCAAACGATTTGGGTGATTGGTGGCGAAAAAGTCTTTCAACAAGCCCTGCTGTTTAGTGATCGCTTAGAAATAACCCAGGTCGATACCGTGATTAACAACGCAGCGGCGTTTTATCCAGAGATTACCAGTGATTTTGTTAAAACATCAGAAAGTGAAAAATTCACGGATGAGCAAAGCGGGTTGAGTTATCAGTTTGTCACTTACCAAAAAGCTTAAGCTTGACAGTGACGACTTAGCGCACAAAAAAACCACGTTATCTAACGTGGTTTTTTTATGTATCTGTGGTTTTTTATTTAGATATTGATGTGTTATTTTGATTGTTCTTGAGATTTGACCGCTGAGGCAACAGGTGGTGCGATATTTGGGGTTTCACCTGTTTTGGCTTTAATCTCTGCTTTGGCTTCAGCCGTTGAGGCATTGCGCGCTTCAATGGTCGATGTTTTTGCAGTAGCCGTTGGTGCAGAAGATGGCGTCATCGAGGCATTATCTGGGCTGGCAACCGTGGTATTTGGACCTGTTGCGGTGTCTGCATTGGCAGTGGCGGTGGTGGTTTCACCCGCCGCAGGTGAGGTTGCCGCAGGCGTCGAACCCGCTGGTTTGGCAGCGGCAGCAGCAGATGCAGATGCAGCGGCTTTGGCTTCCACTTCAGCATTGAGTTTTGCAACGTCGACATGGTTACCAGCGGGGCGAACAATTGCTGAAATAAGGATTAATAAAACCAAGCCTAGAAACGCTAAAATGCCAATTAAAGCGTAACTAAGTTCTTTTTTGACATTGTTTTCCACGACTTCATGATGAGCCATCGTAAACCTCACTGTAAATCATTGGGGCAAGAGTTGTTGAATCTAAATGAATTCAAGTCTAATTTTTAACTATTATACGGAACTTTGTAACCATTATATACTAAATTTTTGCAATGGGTGACAAAACCTTACTGTATCTAAGGTTTTTAACGTGTTTTACGAATCAGCCAACTAATCAGTAGCAATAGCGCTGCCAGTGCCAAGATAGGATAACTACCCCAGCGCATAAATGGCGTATTGCCAACGCGCGATTGAATTTCACCCCGTAGCACCGTGCGTTCAAAGGCTGGCGCTTTGGCAACAATATTGCCTTTATCATTGATGATGGCGGTCACGCCTGTATTGGTCGCGCGCATAAACCAGCGACCGGTTTCAATCGAGCGCATTTGCACTATTTGTAGATGCTGCAATGGACCTGCCGATGTGCCAAACCAGGCATCATTGGATACGGTCAATAAAAAGTCGGTATTTTTGGCATTGCGGCGGGTGGTATCAGGATAGGCGACTTCATAACAAATCGCCACGCCAACTGGGTGGTTTTTGACTTGCAAGGGCGCTTGGTGCGCAGAACCACTGCGAAAACTCATGGTACCGCTCATCAAGTTTGGCAATGCCCAATCTAACATTCCTTCAAACGGGATATATTCGCCCACGGGTACCAAATTTTGTTTCTTGTATAAGCCTTTGGCATCGGCGCCCAAAGCAATCACACTGTTGTAAAATGGCTCGTATTTATCAACTTTTGGGTCGTATTCATTGACATCCACATACGGAATACCGGTGAGCCATGCGCTATTGCTTTCGCGGGCTTGGGCAGCAATTTGGCTGATAAAGGGCATGGCGTCGGTTTGAAACATCGGAATTGACGACTCTGGCCATAAGATAATGTCCTGACCCCATTCTGTTTTACTCAAGCCTGCATAGATACCCAGTGTTTGGATTTGGTATTCTTGCAGCCATTTTAAGTCCTGCGGAATATTGCCTTGTACTAAGGAGACTTTCAGATTCGGCGTGCCTTTGGGGGTCGTCCATTGCGGGGCAATAAGCCACAGCGCAACGCTTGCCAGTAACATCACAGACGATGGGATTAAATAACGGTATTTTTTTCGCGCCGCTTCCACTAGGCTTGCTGAGACGAACACCGATACAAAGCTTAGCGCCAACACCCCAAAAATTGGCGCAAGGCTGGTCAGCCAAGGCTGCGCTGTATAAGCATAGCCCACAAATAGCCAAGGAAAACCCGTAAATAGCCAGGTCTTTAACCACTCTTGTACCACCCATAATGACGCAAAGCTTAGCGGCTGTTTCGCCACGAAGCGGTTAAAAATGACCGCTAAGGCGCCATGAAACAATCCCATCCCCAAGCCAACAAAACCAATCATCAGTAAGGCTAACAAGGTAGGGGTATCACCATAGGTATGGATGGAGGTAAACAACCAAAACGCGCCCACGCTCCACAATCCCATGCCATACATTTCACCGAGCCAAAACGCCCGCCAATTTGACATTGTGGGCAATAACAGCCAATACAGCACCAGTGGCGATAACAGTGCCACTAGCCAAAAATCGTAAGGCGCTAACGCAAAGACAAATGCCGCACCTGCAAGCCAAGACAGCACCAGTTTGGGTAACAGGGGCTGTTTGGTATTTGCAGATTTGGCACTCTCGTGATGAGATTGTACAGAAAGTTGCTTTTTTAGGGACTGGGTAGTAAGACGCATTGGCGAGTATTGCCTTTAGGGTTAAACGGTTTTGCAAACATAAGTAATTGGACTAATCGTCGAGCTGATTATACCCTTTAACCAGTTCAATTTCTTGGATAAATCGACCATCTGCTGACAATACCGTCAAACGACAATCGTCAATAAAGACGGTTTGACCCAACACCTCATTGACTTCGCCCAGCTCTTGCATGACCAGTCCGCCCATACTGGCGACATCCTCACTATCAAAATGGGTGCCTAACTGTTCATTACAGTCTGAGACTGAGGTGATGGATTGCACAATCCATGTGTCAGGCTGGTTTGGCACAGGCACTATATGATTGATATCGGTATCTTCTTCGATGTCGTCATGCTCATCGATGATATCACCGACAATTTCTTCGAGTAAGTCTTCCATCGTCACCACGCCTGCTGTTACCCCAAACTCATCGATAACGATTGCCATGTGAATTTGGTTTTTTTGAAACAGACGCAGCAGGTTGTCAGAGCGCGCAGTTTCACTGATATAAATTGGCTGGCGTACAATCGCTTCAAGATTAAAATGGTCAATATTTTGACCTTGCGCTTTGGCGACCAAAAACGGAATCAAATCTTTGGCAAGTAAGATACCCATCACCGTGTCTTTGTTGTCATCGGTAAATACGGGATAACGCGAGTGGGCGGTTTCCATATAGAGCGACATGATGTCTTGCAAGTTTTGGTGCTGGGTGATGCCTGCAACGTGGCTGACAGGGGTCATGATTTCTCGCACTTGAATGGCGGGTAAATCTAGCACGCCCTCTAACATATCGACGGTGTCGGGCGCCAAAAATCGACGTGAATCATGTACCAATTTGACTAGTTCATCACGGGTTTCAGGGGCGGTAGATAGCCAGCGTTTCAGACCGCGTGACCAGCTACTGCTTTGCTGTTTGTTTGACAGGTGTGAACTCGAATTGTCGTCTGACATAGCCGACGAGACCCTCATATGGCGAAAGATTTTTTTACCTTACCTTAACCCCATGATGATTGCAATGGTATTTTTCTTAATTTTATGGTATTTTTTGGCTGATTTTACTCACCCATCAGCTTGCTCGGTGCTAGTAAAGTCTCGCATAACCAAGCGCTATTGGCAAATCCAATGGATTACCCGCTCTTCCTGCTCTAGCTCAGAGACTTCTGTTTCAGACTGACAGCGTCCCGCCACGCTGATATTTTTTTGGCGCATCATGGCTTGTGTCACGGCAGCATCTTGAGTGAGGAGTAAATGCCAGCTTGGTAGTGTTTGCCCGTAGTACAAGCGCTTGTAGGCACAGCTTGCCGGTAGCCAGTACATCTCGCCAATGTTATCGATGGTTAGGCTGATGCAGTCGGGTACATAGTCGCGCCTTGTTGGGTAATGTTGGCAAGCCCCTGTGGCACAATCAAGCAGTCGACAGGCGACATCACTGTATTCAACTTCATCGGTGTCATCGTCTTTAAATTTAATCAAACAACACGCCCCACAACCATCGCACAAGGCTTCCCATTCAGCTTGGGTCAGTTGTTCTAACGAAAATCGCTCCCAAAATTGCGGGCGTAAGGTAACAGATTGGCTCATTATTTTTTCAACTTTTGGCTTGTATAAAACAGTGACAGTATTATAACGGAAAATGCGATGATTTCAGTATACAGTAGTGCCTGTATTAACCGTTGCACTGACTTGCCACGCTTTAAGTAGCGTATAAAGCAACGTATGAATCCAGCGTTTTTATAACGCCAGTGTCTTATAACAATAGCAACCAATCATATCATTTACCGTAACATAAGGATGCATGATGCCAATTCAAATTTTACAACTCGAATCTACCACCAGCGATGGCGTGGTGCTTAAAAGCTATGTCTGTCTACCAGAATCAGCGAGCCACGACAACCCTGCCCCAGGGATTTTGGTGGCGCCTGAATGGTGGGGCGCCGCCGCGCACCCACAAAAAGTCACTGAGCGTTTAGCCGAAGCGGGTTTTGCTGCCGTCGCCATGGATGTGTATGGCGAAGGTAAACTGACCACAGATGCCGCCCAAGCCAATGAATGGATGAGCCAAATGCTCGCTGACCAAGACATGTTGATGGCGCGCTGTAAACTCATTATGGATGACTTTACCGACCTTGAAGCGGTTGACAAAAACCGTCTGGGCGCGATTGGTTTTTGCTTTGGCGGTAAAATCGTCTTAGACATGGCGCGTGAAGGTTTCCCGCTCAAAGCAGTGGCGACTTTCCACGGTAACCCTACCCCAAAACAACCGGCACAAAAAGGCAAGTTCACCGCCAAAGTGTTGGTGGCACATGGTGAAGCCGATAGCATGGTGTCAATGGATGCCATTGAAGGGCTAAAAAAAGAGCTGGACAACGCCGATGTAGAGTACACAGTCGATGTGTACGAAGGCGCTAAACACGGCTTTACCAATCCTAATGCTGACAAACGCGCCGAAGAAAATGGCGTGGACTTGGGCTATGATGCAGATGCCGCAAAAGCCAGCTGGGATAAAATGATTGCGTTTATGCGGGACAATCTTGTATAACATACAGTTGCATCGTTAGTCCCAAAAGCAATATCTGTGACGATATTGCTTTTTTTATGTCTATGTCCCAGTTTGAGTGCAGCTTTGTTAAGTCTGTTGTCAGTCACTATTGAATCCTAACTATAAAGTCTTATATAGCTATCACGATAGTAACCCGATGGTGAATTTTGAACGCACATCCGAACACCAGCCACTCAACGATGCCAAGTCCCAATCAGCACTTAAGCCACAATTATACCGAAGCGCATACCGAAACACATACCGAAGCGCATACCAAAGCGCAGCTTGATAGTTTTGCACCGCGTATTTTGACCTGGTTTGACCATAGCGGGCGTCATGATTTGCCGTGGCAGCGGCATCAGCTTGACACGCCAGACCCCTATCCGGTGTGGTTATCTGAAATCATGCTACAGCAGACCCAAGTGGCGACGGTGATTCCTTATTTTGAGCGATTTATGGCAAGTTTTCCCACCGTGCAGGATTTGGCAAACGCATCTTGGGAGCAAGTCGCTGAGCACTGGGCAGGACTGGGTTACTATGCGCGTGCCCGCAACCTGCATAAAGGTGCCAAGCAGCTGGTGGATATCATCGAGCAAACTGGCACATTTCCGCAAACGGTTGCCCACTGGGAGCAGATTTCTGGGGTGGGTCAATCTACGGCAGGCGCGATTGTGGCGATGGGTGTCAGAGCTGACCAATATGGCGGTGACAGGGGGGTGATTTGTGATGGTAATGTCAAACGTGTGCTGACCCGCTGGGCAGGTATTGACGGTGATATCACCAAAACTGCCACAACCAAAGCGCTTTGGCAACTTGCCGAGCGCCTAACACCGACCCGTGATAGCGGGCACTACGCCCAAGCGATGATGGATATGGGGGCGACGCTATGCACCAAAGCCAAACCTGCCTGCCTACTGTGTCCCGTGCAAGCCGACTGCGTGGCAAATGCCCAAGGCAAGCAAAGTTTTTATCCGGTAAAAAGTAAAAAATCCCCCAATCCGTCTAAGTTTTCGCTAGCACTAAAACTGGTTTGCGGTGACAAAACCTTGTGGCTACAACGTCCTGACAATGGGATTTGGGGTGGGCTGTGGTGTCTACCATTGGCATTTGTCAAAAAACAACCGGGGACAGAAAATACAGGCGCGCCACTACTGGCAACCTGGCAGCAAGAGGTGACATTTGAAGCCGAATACAACACCGCTGAGCAGATTATTTTTGCGTTCTTACAAGCTGAGCAGCTGCTAAATATCGAGCAGGTTAACTTAGATAGTACTGATACTGTCAAACATAGCCTCACCCATTTTCATTGGTTTTTGACCCCGCTCACCATGACGCTGACGCTAGAGCAGGGTATGCGGCTGACGCAAACACTGCAACAAGCGCTACAAACGCTGTCATGGGTAGATAATTCAGCGCAAAACAGCTTAGCCAAACCGAAAGCCATGCAGCTATTGACAAGGGCTTAAGGCGTGTAAAATCGTCTCAGGCATTAAATCAGGGATGATGGTTATGTTAAGATTGGCCTGCTGTAATAACATTTGCTGTGCAATACGCGACTGCAATACCAAATAATAACAGCTGGCAACCATGTCAGTGCCTGATGTTAGTTGTTGCCAGTTTTGCCAAGCGGTCAAACTTGAGATGAGGACAACAACGGGTTGGTTGTGGGTCTGCGTTTGCTGCCAAACCGCAAATGCTTGGGTGGTTGCGCTTGGTAAAACCCGTTGGTACAAGTTTAGCAAATGCACTTGCACACCTTTTGCCGCCAATGTATCTGCCAATAATTCTCGCCCGCCGATGCCGCGCCATACTTGCAAATAATCGCCTTCACCAAGCGCTTGGATTACCGGCAAATTTAATAGCCCTTCATTGTTTTGCGCGCGTTTTTCACTGGGAAAGATAACGGTAGGCGCTGGCAGATCTGTGAGCTGCTGCCAAGTCTGGTGAAAGTAATTTGCGGTTTTGTCACCCACTGCAGCCCAGGTAATCTTTTTGGACAATTCCGTTAGCTTGACCAAGGTGGCAAGCCTTGCTAAGCCATACTTTACTGCCGCTTCGCTGACTAGCACCACCACTTGATAACGGTCAATCGATTGTAACACTGCTCGCTCTGCCACTGTCAACGGCTTTTCTACCAACGTCAACAGCGGCAGCTCAATCACTGTAACGCCATGCTGGCGCAAAAATAGGCTTAGCGCCTTGGCTCGCTGATCAGGTCTAGTATTGATAAATTGCATGGCTATGGGAATTGTTCAATATCAGCGGTCTTGATAAATCTGTGCCAAAATTTTGTCCGCACCTTGTGCGATGAGCGCTTCAGCCACCACCACGCCCATGGCTTCAGCGATTTGCTCAGACGCCTGTGCGTCATCAACTAACGCGTTATGATGCTCGGCTTTTAACAAGGTTTTACCATCGACACTGCCGACCCGACCCTGTAAATAAATTTGTCCCTCTTGAATGGTAGCAAAGCCTGCAATCGGTACTTGGCAACCACCCTGCAAATGACGATTCATGGCGCGTTCTGCCATCACGCATAGACGGCTTGGCTCGTCATTGAGCGGTTTTAATAGTGCCAGCACCTCGGCATCATCACTTCGGCATTCAATGGCAAGCGCACCTTGTCCGACCGCTGGCAGACTGATATGTGTATCAAGTTCATGGCGGATACGATCGGTAAGCCCCAAACGCGTCAAGCCACTGGTTGCCAAAATAATGGCATCATACTCACCTGCATCTAGCTTGGATAAGCGCGTGCCTACATTGCCGCGTAAGCTGATAATCTCTAAGTCAGGACGATATTGCTGAATTTGGCATTGACGGCGTAAACTTGATGTACCAAGTTTAGCCCCTTGTGGCAACGCATCTAGACTCGCATAGTGATTTGATATAAAGGCATCGGTTGGCTGCTCACGCTCACAATATGCGCCAAGTGTCAGACCTTCCGGAAGCACCATAGGTACGTCTTTGAGTGAATGCACGGCGATATCGGCACGTTTTTCATACAAGGCTTGCTCAAGCTCTTTGACAAACAGACCTTTTCCGCCGATTTTCGCTAGCGGGGTGTCTAGGATTTTGTCGCCTTGGGTGACCATCGGTACTAGATTGATGGTCAGGCTTGGGTACAGCGCTTGCAAACGCGCTTGGATGTGTTCGGCTTGCCACAATGCAAGTGGGCTTTGGCGAGTGGCGATATTTAAAGTGGTTAACGTAGTCATAGCAGTATCTTTTTTAGCAAGCAATAAAAATGCCTAACTCTCTAAGCTAGGCATTTGTCAGATGGGTGTCTGTCATTGATTTAGCGAGTTAGCCATCAGTATAGCAAAATGTCAGGATAATTTCTCTGACTGCTCGCTAAAGCATACGCAAACATACGAAAGACGACACTACATACACTACATTGATTGGATTTTATCGCGTAGTGATGGCAAATGACGGCGACTAACGGCAAGCTGGTCGGGCAAACCTTTGAAACGAACTTGGTACTGACCTTGGTCAATCGCTTCAAGCATTTCTAAGTAGTTAACATTGATTAACGCATTGCGATGGATACGAAAGAACGCATCGCCAAATTCTTGTTCAAGCTCTTTGAGGGTTTCATCAATTAAAACCGTGCCGCCTTTATGACGGATTTGCACGTATTTTTGGTCTGCCGTAAAGTAATAGATATCTTGCAGCGCAATCAGCTCCACCCCGCGATGGGTACGCGCTGCAATATGCTGACGATTGGACTGTGCTAACGGGTCTTCTAATCGACTGATTTCATTGAGCTGTGCATTACTAAGCAATGACGCTCTTGATAGTACCTGTAACAACTCTTCTTTGTTGGCAGGCTTTAGCAAATAGCCAATCGCATGTGCTTTGAATGCGGCAATCGCATAATGGTCGTACGCGGTCACAAAAATAATGGCTGGTGGATTGTTAAGTTCATTGAGCTCTTTGGCGCAGCGGATACCATCCATTTCTGGCATACGAATGTCTAACAAAATTACATCGGGTGCGGTTTCTTTGACTTTTGCAATGGCCTCAATACCTGTGGCTGCCTGTGCAACAACCTCATGTCCTTCTTCTCTTACGATACGCGTTAGCCTCTCTCGGGCCAGTGGCTCATCGTCACAGATCACAACTCTCATTGTTTACTCCTTTGAGGTCAAAAATACCTGTATTCAACCCTACAAGTCTTACTTTCTTCATAATCTAATGCCAAATCTAACACAACCGCTTGGTGAGCAATCAAACACTCATAACATACCGCTTAACTGATTAGATAAACTAATAAACGCATTGTTTTAAGTAGACGCAAATTAATATACCATAGTTTGTTAGATAAAATGTGAAATGCCGCGTCAGATTGGTGACTTTTTTAGACCCATTGCGACTAACAAAATGACTGTGCTAAAAAGCCGCGACATCTTTGAGGGGATAGCGAATTTGAGTCACTAACAAATGTCCAGATAATTCAAAGTGAATGTTGGCTTCATCACCAAAGTACTGACGTAAAATTGCCAGTTGACTGTTAAACTGCAGTTTTTGGTGAATATCTTGACAAATCAGCTGATACGTCGTGGCTGGCAGCTCAATTTCGATATCAATTTTGGCAACATCGTTTTGCCAATCGATACTAATAGTAATGTGAATGAGGTCGGTGCTGTTTTCAACAATCAGTACGATCAGTTTTTCAATCACCATTTGCAGCGATAACGAGGTAATCACCATATCATAGAGCAAATCTTCATCGGGCAACTGCCAAGTTACTTTCAGCTTTTTATCAAAACGGTATTTTTCGATACTCAAATAGCTTTCGCATAGCGCCATCTCATCAAGGAGCGCAATCTCACGCGTTTCATCAAAGCTCACCCGGTATAGATTTGAGATATGACGAATCATTCTCTCGGCTTCATACGGATCGGTTTCTATCAAGTACTGCATAGTATTGAGTAAATTAAAGAAAAAATGCGGGGTGATACGTGCCTTTAACTGCTCGTTTTGTTCGATGAGTTTTTGTTGGGTACGCAGTTCAACGCGGCGAATATTTTGGTACTGTATCTCAAAATAAGTGAGCAGCACCGCTATCATCAAAAAAGCAAACAAAGTATTCGCAATAGTTTCTAGGATCAGCGCATTTAAACTGACTTCATAGCCGAGCGTAAAGACTAAAATCAACCGACCTAGTAAGCTCAGTACCGGCACGATAATAAACACGGTTGACAGCAGATAGGCGGTGATTTGTTTTGAACGCCAATTAAATTCTCTGAATTTTTTGGCAGAATTCGCCACAAAACCCATTTCCCCCGTCACAACTAAGCTAGTAATCACCACCGTTTCAATGCTATGGCGGATAATCAAACTGATATCATTGGTAAAAGTTAAATAGGTTAAAATCGAAACCAGTGAAAAAAACGCGATATAGCTTGCCCATAGTTTAATGGTCTGTTTTTCGCTCAGATTGGGCAGGAAAAAGGTGCTGGTGAGCGGCTCTTTAATCCGCTTGAGTGAAATTTGTGAGGTATCCTCAGTTTTTGCTATACTAGCCCTAGATTTTGCAGAGGGAATTAACAGCTCCAGCAATCTCATTGTCTTTATTCCTTTCACACTTACACAAAAAATGGACGTATTATGAGCAATCAACTTTCCGCTGATTCTAGCACATCTAGTATGTGGGGTGGACGTTTTAGCGAAGCCACTGACAGTTTTGTCGCTGAATTTACCGCGTCTGTCGGATTTGACCAACGTTTTGCCAATCAAGACATCGCAGGCTCGATTGCTCATGCCACCATGCTTGCCAAAGCGGGCATTATCACCGAGGCGGACAAAGACCAAATCGTTGGCGGTTTGACCCAAATCAAACAAGAAATCGCCGATGGCAAATTTGTGTGGTCGGTGGCGCTTGAAGACGTGCACATGAATGTGGAGTCTCGTCTAACAGCTATTATTGGCGATGTCGGCAAAAAACTGCATACAGGGCGTAGCCGTAATGACCAAGTTGCCACCGATATCCGTTTATATCTGCGTGATCAAACTGATATTATTTTAGGATTACTAAAACGTCTACAAACGGGCTTACTTGATTTGGCAAGCCAACATACCGACACTATCATGCCAGGCTTTACCCATCTGCAGACCGCGCAGCCTGTCAGTTTTGGTCATCATGTGATGGCATGGTTTGAGATGCTAATGCGTGATAGCGAGCGCTTGATTGATGGTCGAAAACGTATCAACCAAATGCCCTTAGGTGCCGCAGCGCTGGCAGGTACGACTTATCCGATTGAGCGGGAATTTACCGCACAGCTATTAGGCTTTGAAGGGATTTGCCAAAACTCGCTGGATGCGGTATCCGACCGTGATTTCGCCATTGAATTTGCCAGTAGCGCAAGCCTGTTAATGATGCACTTGTCACGTATGAGTGAAGAAATCATCTTGTGGATGTCAGCGCAATTTGGGTTTGTGGTCGTCCCCGATCGTTTTTGCACGGGTTCATCGATTATGCCACAAAAGAAAAACCCCGATGTGCCAGAGCTGGTACGGGGTAAAGCGGCACGCGTGTTTGGTGATATGATTACCCTATTGACCTTGATGAAAAACCAACCGCTGGCTTACAACAAAGATAACCAAGAAGATAAAGAGCCGCTATTTGATGTGGTAGATACTGTAACCGGCTCCCTACTTGCCTTTGCTGATATGCTGCCTAATTTGATTCCAAATAAAGAAAATATGCGTGCCGCGACCATGAAAGGGTATGCGACCGCCACCGATTTGGCGGATTATCTGGTGCGTAAAGGCTTAGCCTTCCGCGACGCGCATGAAGTAGTGGGTAAAGCAGTAGCATTAGGTGTGCAAAAAGGCGTAGATTTGAGTGAATTATCGCTTGATGAGCTTCAAGGCTTTAGCGACTTGATTGGTGAGGATGTGTTTGAATATCTGACCCTTGAAGGCTCGCTCAATGCCCGTAACCACATTGGCGGTACAGCGCCTAATCAAGTCAAAATGGCGATTGAGCGTGGGCGTCAGCGTATCGAACGATTGGGTCATTAATATGCCAAAACTGTTCTCGTATGGCACATTACAACAAGAAAATGTACAGCTTGCCACCTTTGGGCGTACACTGGTGGGTAGTAAAGACCAACTCATTGGCTACCAGTTGGGTGAAATCGAAATCACCGATGAAGATGTGCTCGCCACAAGTGGCAAACGTTTTCATCCGATACTACTTAAAACCAATAACCCAACCGACAAAGTGGCAGGTGTGATTTTTGACATTACCGATGATGAGCTTGCCCAAGCCGACCGCTACGAAGTCGATGCCTACGCACGAGTGGAAGGTCACTTTGACAGTGGCGCTACCGCGTGGATTTATGCCGATGCAAGAGACATAGACTAGCAACTTAGACTAGCAACTATTAACAGGATAAAAAATGGAAACTTATAACCCCGCTGACCACATGGTCATGTGCCGTAAATACAAACAAAAGCTACCCAAAATGCCAAAACCGCCGTTTCCTAACAAGCTGGGTGAAGAACTGCAAAACACCGTGTCTGCCAAAGCGTGGAACGAATGGCTAGAGCACCAAACCATGCTCATCAATGAAAATCACTTAAGCATGATTGACCCAGAAGCCAAAAAATTTATTACCGAGCAGCGCAATAAATTTTTGGATAATGAAGACTATGAACGCCCCAAAGGCTGGACGGCTAAGAAATCATAGAATTTTAATAAATTATTATAATTTACGTTGACAATGTATAAAATCTTCTTTGTCAACGTGAGTTAAATGTGTTTGAAAACTGATAAATGAATCTTCTTTCTTATAGCTCTCCTGTTGTCAAAACTTCAATTCTACCAGTCATCCCCGAAAGTTTGTTATTCAATTCAGTTTTAAACAAATCTAATTCTTTAGGGTCAGTATCATTCTTAAGAACTATTACTAAATGGTATTTAGGATAAATGTTTTCATTTCTTATTCGCAATATTCTTTCATAACAAGCGATAGATCCCATCCATTTACCTTTTACTTCTTCAGTAGTTTCCAGCCATAATTTTTTTTGTGTTCGTTTTAACCCATCATGGTCTAAACTCTTTACAAAATTTCTTACATCAGTAGAAGTATCTCTTAATAATGCTTCACACTCTATACAGTCCTTAATATCATTTTTTAAATCAGTGAGTTCTATTAAATATATATGGGAGGTGTCATTGCTTTTATATCTAATATAATCAACTATTTTTAAACAACCTTTACTCTGAAACTTTAATAATGGAAAAATCCCCTTATCCCCATCTAACAAAAAAGCCTTTCTGTTAGACTTTTCAATATAACCATTTTTATCAGCAGAATGCTCAATATATTCTTCATTTATAACAGAATCAATCATCAAAGAAACCTTGCTTTCTAATATTCATTCTTTGGTAAGGTTTTAACAATTCTGCTCTTGCAGAGTTCAGTTTATCAATTGGGAGTTCACCATCTAATTCTAATAAGCCACCATTGTTTGTAAAATATGTTGTTGAAATAAAAGATTTATCTTCAACTAAATCCTTTTCTTTTAAATTTACTTCTAAAGCTTTTAACATATCTGAACTATGAGTAGCTATAACAACATTTACACCATTATTAGCTAGTTCAACCAAAATTTCTGCAAGCAAAATCTGCCATTCAGGATGTAAGTTTGACTCTGGTTCATCTATAAAAATAAATGAGCCTCTAGTTATAATTTCTTTTTGAAGTAAGGCATGAATCATTCCAAGATTAGTCATACCAAAGGAAATAAGATTTTTTGGAATTTCTCTTGAAGTTATATTATCAATATAAGTCAATGTTCCTTTATCAAATTTAAAACTGCCTTGCAAAATTTCTTCAATTTTTTTTGCTAAGTCTTCAAATTCGTTTTTACCAGTAGTTGTCAAATTTAAATTAAATAATCTATCTAAGTCATAAAAGTATTTTGGAACACCTGTAAGTATGCGGTTTTCATAATTTTCAAATCTTGCAACATCCTGCCTATATATTAATGCTTCTCTAACTTTCCAATAGGCTGGAGATTCAAAAAAGACAATTTCGTTTAAACTTCGTATACTTTCCGAAAAATCTAACTTTAAATCAATATCATTGTTAGAACCTCTATTTATTTGATATTCAAATAATCTGTCTATTGAAATAGTTGCAAAGTCTTCTTTAAATGATATAAGTTCATTTGATGACTTAATTTGGAAGTTGCTGTTTAATTCATTATTTATTCTTGAGATTATAAACTCATAGTAAGAATTTGGACTATTAGTTATTTTTTTCTCAATTGAAACCAGTCTTTGATTAGATGCTTGTAAAAGATGTTCAATTGAAGCAAATTTCGTTTTAGTGCCTTTAATTCGTTTTTCAAAATTTTGGAGTAATCTTTTAAGTCGCTTAGTGTTAGGTTCAAGCTTTTTAATTGTTAAAAGATACGACTCTAAATCCAGAAAATTTAACTCTTCTAGTCTTTGCTGAATCTCATTGGTAGCTTCTCTAAGTAAATCTATTTCTTCAATATCAGTTTTGCTCTTTCGAGATAAATTTTCTGTCAATATTTGTAAAAGCCTATCTATAACAGCAATTTCCTGATTAATACTGTCTCTAAACAAATTTTTATTCAAAGTTGTTAAAATAGAATATAATGATTTAGTAAAAAAACTTTTACCACTACCATTTGCTCCTGTGATAATAGTCAAAGGGGTTATAGGAATTGTAGCATTTCCTACTTTGCCTAAATTCTTTATATGAACCTCAAAATTCATAAGATACCTTATTATAATTATCCAATATAGCTAATCTTTTCTTAACTTGAAATTATGTCACAAAAATGTTAAGACTTAAACTTTTTCGCAAAATAATTTCAAGTTTTTAAAAATTCCTTCTTAACAAAAAAACCCCAAACTAAAAAATTTGGGGTTTTTGCTTTTTTTGGTGTTGGCTAAATCATGATCATCACAATTTAGCCCATTTAGGCAAATAATAAATAACGCAGTTAAAGACTTAAGCTTGCGCTTCTTCTTTACGCACTGACAGTTTTTCACGGATACGTGCTGATTTACCAGAACGTTCACGTAGGTAGTAAAGTTTGGCACGGCGTACATCACCACGACGTTTTACTTCAATTTTTGCAATTTGTGGTGAATGGGTTTGGAACGCACGTTCAACACCTACACCGCTAGAGATTTTACGTACGGTAAACGCAGAGTTTAAGCCGCGGTTACGTTTAGCGATAACAACACCTTCAAATGCTTGTAGACGCTCACGGTCGCCTTCACGCACTTTTACTTGTACGACAACAGTGTCACCAGGACCAAAACTTGGTACGTCTTGCTTAAGCTGGCTATTTTCGATTTGTTGAACCAAAGGATGTTTGTTACTCATGAGATTTTCTCCTCTCACTGGGGACAGAGGCTAAGCTGACTAAAGTTAGTTGATGTCAGCAAATGCGCATACTCCCCGCTAATTTTATGTGTCTTGATAGCAATCGACACGATTAGGCATCCGTCAAGTGGATGAATCTGGGTGGCTGTCTTTAGCAGATTGCGCTGCTTCTGTCAGCCATTTTTGTTGCTGTTTGGTTGGCACAAAGGCTTGCCACAAATCAGGACGTCTTAGCTGGGTGCGTGTTGCCTGCTGAATAAATCGCCACTTGGCGATATTGGCATGATGCCCTGACAACAGCACGTCAGGCACTTTGATGCCTTGAAATTCAGTCGGTTTGGTATATTGTGGACAATCGAGCAAGCCATCCACGAAGGAGTCTTGCTGCGCCGATAAATCATCGCCCATCACATTGGGCAATCGGCGTATCACACTATCCATCAATACCATCGCGGGCAATTCGCCCCCTGTCAGCACATAATCACCAATTGAGCATTCGATATCGACATACTGACTCAGTAGTCTTTCATCGATGCCTTCATAACGACCGCATAACAAAATCAAGCCGTCATATTGGCAAAAATCAAGCACCCCACTTTCGCTCAGTGTCTTGCCTTGTGGCGACAAATACACCACAGGACAGGTTTTACCGCGCGCATTGGCTTGCGTTTTGGCGTAGTCGATGGCTTTTTGTAACGGCTCTGCCATCATTACCATACCAGGCCCTCCACCAAACGGACGCTCATCGATACGCCGATAATTGTCTGTGGTAAAGTCTCTTGGGTTAATCAGCAAGATTTCCGCTTGCTTGCGAGCTAGCGCCCGCCCAGTGATGCCAAAGTCAGTAATACTAGCAAACATTTCGGGCAAAATGGTTATTACCGCAAAAAACATACGCTATTCTCACTATAAACTGGCACTTTAATCTACTAAAACATCAGTGTTAGTAATCACTGCCCCAATCGACCATCAGGGTCTGCTCGGTCAAGTTTACCTCGCCAATGGTCTGTTTGTGCCAAGGAATCAATCGTTCTTCGCCATCCACACTATCAGCAGTCGGCTCGACTACCATAATGGCATGCGCCCCTGTTTCAAACAGCTCTTTTACACGTCCTAAAATGACATTTTCTGACTGGCTAATCACCGTCAAACCAATCAAATCTGACCAATAATATTCGTCTTCTGCAAGCTCAGACAGATTGTTTTTTTCTGCCCAAAGGCTCACGCCAAACATAGTTTCTGCGATATTGCGGTCGGGTACTTCGTTAAGTTGTACCACGTAGCCTTTACCTTGTTGTCGCCAGTTTTTTACCGTTAAGGTCTTTTGACCCATGGCAGTATTGATGACCCAAGGCTGCATATGAAATATCGCTTCACGGTCTTCAGTAAAGCTAAATACCCATAGCCAGCCATGAATGCCATAAGGCTTTTTTAGCTCGCCGATTTTAAACAGCGATGCGTTAGCCTCATTGGTATGCAAGTCTGTCGGTTGTTTTGCCATATTAAAGTCCGCTGTACCTAATTTTTATAAAAAATTAAGCCGTTGCTTGTGCTTTGCTAGCTGCTTTAAATAAAGCGGCAACACGGTCAGAAGGTTGGGCACCTTTGTTGATCCATGCTTGGTAAGCGTCAGCGTTGATGCGTAATGGCACTTCTTGACCTTGCGCTAGTGGGTTAAAAAACCCGATGTTTTCGATGTAACGACCGTCACGGGCATTGCGTGAGTCGGTTACCACGATTTGATAAAATGGGCGTTTTTTCGCACCACCGCGTTGTAAACGGATAACTACCATAATGTTCTCTCTGTGAATGCAATCAATTGAATCTAGTTCAGTGGTTAGAGCCTAAAAGACCCAAACAATTGAAAAACAGCATAAATACAGTTTTAGCAAAGTTTAGGTACACCAAAAAGGGCAGTAGTTTAGCATATTTTTATCAAAATCAATAGCTTTTTGGGGTAAATTTTGACTTTTTATAGTTAGCGCAAGTTTAATCACATTAAAGCGATGCCACCACCCACAGGTTACCAAGCGTATCGATACCAAAGCTCAGCAGTACCCTTGACTTCCTCCCCTCCCTATCGTTCGGGGATTCCTTCTGCAAGACGGTCAAGCCCAACCGCAAGAATGTTGTTACTGGCATTAATATCTCTATCATGCCATGTGCCACACTTTACACAAGTCCATTCTCTTATTCGCAAACCTGCTCTACCGCTCAAGCTACTGGACAT
>OFDC01000548.1_pt1 | contig 27211 bp, 29 predicted proteins | sample 1520941 | NCBI WGS metagenome assembly OFDC01 (sample SAMEA94258168, study PRJEB24077) | hot springs metagenome | biome: Aquatic biome; feature: Water | place: India | collected 2012-12-06 | depth 5 m | reverse complement strand
AATGGCGTCAAGCTAACCCGCTGATACCACTCACCTTAATTTCGGATCAGGCTCTAAGACATAAGGGTAAAGCAAGACATAATGGCTCGATCCTCGCGCAGCTCCAGATGACTTCGATCGCCGAATGGTGGGGGATGATCCTACCATGAGGACACGCGATCGGTCTCAACCCACCACCGTCACGAAACTATCCAGCACCCGCTTCTCGCCCACATCCTCGAACAGGATCGTGAGCTTGTTGCCTTCCTGATCGATCACGCAGCCGGTGCCGAACTTGGCGTGGGTTACCATCGCGCCGATCGCGATGTCGCTGCGGGCGGGGGCGGCGAAGCTGGCGGCTGAGCGCGTGTTTTCGCGCACCCGCGCGGGCTTGGTGTCGTAGCCTGAGGTCAGCGCGCGCTGCCAGCCGGGGCCGCGCTGCTGGGCCTTGTCGGGGTAGTCGCGCGCGACATGGGCGAAGGGGTCTTCCTGCTCGCTCCAATTGGCGCGCCACAGGCTCGCGCCGCCGGTGAGGGTGGTTTCCTGCTCGATATGTTCAGGCGGCAGGTCCTCGATGAAGCGGCTGGGAATGCTGCTCACCCATTGCCCGTAAATCCGGCGGTTCGCTGCGTGCAGGATCGTGCAGTGCCGCCGTGCGCGGGTGATCGCGACATAGGCGAGGCGGCGTTCCTCTTCCAAGGATGCCAGTCCACCCTCGTCGATCGCACGCTGCGAGGGGAACACGCCTTCCTCCCAGCCGACGCAGAAGACATTGTCGAATTCGAGGCCCTTGGCGGCGTGAATGGTCATGATCGTGACGGTTTCCTCGGCATCCGAGCGGTCATTGTCCATGACGAGGCTGACATGTTCAAGGAAATCGCCGAGCGTCTGATATTCCTCCATCGCGCGCGCAAGTTCGGAGAGGTTTTCAGCACGGCCCGCGCTTTCAGGCGTGCGGTCGGCGGCGAGCATGGCGTTGTAGCCCGATTCTTCCAGCACCAGCCGCAAGAGGTCAGCCGGGGTCAGCACCTCGGCCTGTTCGCGCCAGTGGAGGAATTGGTGCATCAAGCCGCCGATGGTGATCGCCGTGCGCTTGGGCAGCTCGTCACTGTCGGCCAGTTGCAGCGCGGCGGCCGCCAGCGGCAGGCCCGTGCGGCGCGCGTGGCTGTGCATCGCCTCCAGCGCCTTGGCGCCAAGCCCGCGCTTGGGTTGGTTGTGGATGCGTTCAAACGCCAGATCGTCCTGCGGCTGCGCGATCAGTCGTAGGTAGGCGAGCGCATCGCGGATTTCGGCGCGTTCATAGAAGCGGAAACCGCCGATGATGCGGTAATTGATCCCGATCTGGATGAAGCGATCTTCGAACTCGCGGGTCTGGTATTGCGCGCGCACGAGGATCGCCACCTGGTTCAGCGCCGCGCCTTCGCGTTCGAGCCGCTCGATCGCCTCGCCCACCCGGCGCGCTTCCTCGGGCGCATCCCACACGCCGATGACCTTGACCTTGTCGCCGCCGTTGACTTCGGTCCACAGGGTCTTGTCGTGGCGCTGTGAATTGGCGCGGATGAGTCCGGATGCTGCGCCGAGGATATGCGGCGTGGAGCGGTAGTTCTGTTCGAGCCGGATCACCTCCGCGCCGGGAAAATCCTTCTCGAACCGCAGGATATTGGCGACTTCCGCGCCGCGCCAAGAATAGATCGACTGGTCATCATCCCCGACCACGCAGATGTTCTTGTGCCCCTGCGCCAGCAGCCGCAGCCACAGGTACTGCACCGCGTTGGTGTCCTGATATTCGTCCACCATGATGTAGCGGAAACGGCGCTGGTAATCGGCGAGGATGTCGGGATGCTGGCGCAGAATGTTCAGCATGTGCAGCATCAGGTCGCCAAAGTCGCAGGCATTGATCTGCTTCAGTCGCTCCTGATAGCGGGCATAGAGCGCCGTGCCCCTGCCGTTGGCGTAAGCTTCGTTCTCCACTGCATCGAGATCGCCGGGATTGAGCCCCCGGTTCTTCCAGCGGTCGATCAGCCCCGCCAGCTGGCGCGCCGGCCAGCGCTTTTCATCCAGATCAGCCTCGGTGATGAGCGCCTTCAACAACCGCAGCTGATCATCGGTGTCGATGATGGTGTAATTGGCCTGCAACCCCACCAGCTCGGCATGGCGGCGCAGCATCTTGGCGCAGATCGAGTGGAAGGTGCCGAGCCACGGGATGCCCTCCGCTCCCGGCCCCAGGTGATGCGCTACCCGCTCGCGCATTTCGCGCGCGGCCTTGTTGGTGAAGGTGACGCACAGGATCTGCGATGGATAGGCGCGCCGGGTTGCCACCAGGTGCGCGAGGCGCGCGGTGAGCGCCGCTGTCTTGCCCGTGCCCGCGCCCGCTAGCATCAGCACCGGGCCTTCCGTGGCCAGCACAGCGGCGCGCTGCGGCGGGTTCAGCCGCGCGGCATAGGCGGGGACAGCGTCGCGATCAGGCGCGGGTGAGGGCAGGGCGGTGCTCATGGTGTCAGTGAACAGGTAGGGAACAATCGCCGTAGGGGCAAGTCAGGAGCGCCGCCCTGTGCCCAGCTTCGCCTCGCTCGGAAACGGCTCGCCGCTTTTCAGCCACAATCTTGGTTCGATTGTGGCCTTACCGGGATGCATTTCCAGCGCTGCTGTTGCCTCCATTGGAGACCGCCCCATACTTGCAGTGTCCGGATAGCAGGGGACTGAGTGTCCGGGCAAAAGATGCGTTCGTGATGGCTTGGGAAACGACAACGACGGAGAAACCCATGCACAAGACACTGAATAAGCTCGCCCTTGCCGGGATGACTGCGGCATTTGTCATGACGCCCGCCTTGGCCAGTTCTGTCGATGATATGGCAGCCAAAACGACGTCTGCGGCTCCCGAAGGAGCGGTCAATATGACCCCCGAGCAGAAGGCTGCGATGAAGAGCTGGCCAGCGGAAAAGCAGGCCGCCTTCAAGGCCTGGCCGGCTGAAACCCAAGCTTACTACTGGTCACTGGCCAAGGAACGTCAGGCGAAGTTCTGGTCACTGACTGATCGCGAAAAGGTGGCGCTGTCAAAGATGTCTGAAGCCCAGCGCGAGTCGACGTGGGCCCGGATCGACGCCGAAACTGCGCCCTCACGCAGTTAAGCGGTTCCCTGCGGTGAAGTCGGGTCGGCATCGAGGGTCGCCAGCCGCATAAGGCTGAGCTTGCCCTTGCCGACCCGGCGTTGGCTGTCGATCGCAAGGCCCTTGACCGCCGGGTCTTCGTTGAAGGCGGTCTCAAGGCTGATCCAGGTCTCCGGCCCGATCCAGCCGAGGCGGAGCAGCCGGTCCAGCGCCACTTCACCCGCGCCCGAATGATAAGGCGGATCGAGCAGGATAACGTCGAACGGCTTTGGCGCGGCGCGCAATTGCGTGACTGATCCGGCCTCGACCCGCGTTGCGGCTTGCGCGCCCAGCATGGCGATATTGGCGCGGATGGTGTCGAGCGCGGTGCGGTCCTGTTCGACAAACAGGCACGAAGCTGCCCCGCGCGACAGGGCTTCGAGCCCGAGTGAGCCGGAGCCTGCGAACAGGTCGGCGACGGCCAGCCCTTCGAAATCGCCGAGTCGGCTGGTCAGCATCGCGAACAGGGTTTCGCGGGTGCGGTCCGCTGTCGGCCGGGTGGTGTCACCCTTGGGCGCGGCGAGCTTGCGCCCGCGCCATTGGCCGGCGATGATTCTCATGTCTTCGGCCCGCGCGGCGGAGTGTTGCCGCGGGTGGGCTTGGGCCGCTTGCGCGCGCCGTGACCGGAGCGCGGCGCGCCCGGCTTGGCCGCGCCCTTGCGTTCGGCACCGCGCGGCGCGTTGCTCAGGGTCTCGCGGGTCTCGCGTTCAGGGGCGCGGGGCGGGCGCGGGGTGCGCTGGGGAGGGGCAGCCTTGGCTCCCCGGCGCGGTGCGGCGGGCGCTGCGCTTTCATCCTTGCGCGGCGCTGGGCGAGCGGAGGAACCCTTGCGCGCTGGGGGGCGGGCCGGGCGCGGCGGTTTGACGGGATTGGGAGCCGGGGCGGCAATGGCGATCCGCTCTGCCTTCTTCACGCCCCCGCGCGGGATCGGAACCCCGGTCATCTCTGACAGGAAATGCGCCACCGGCTTACCGGTCAGCTCCACCGCCTGCCCGCGCGGTAGATCGCCGAGGTTAAACGGGCCATATCCGACGCGGATCAAGCGGTTGACCTGCAGCCCGAGATATTCGAGCACCCGGCGCACTTCGCGGTTCTTGCCTTCGGTGATGGTCATCTCGATCCACAGATTGCGCCCGCTGGAGCGTTCGAGATTGGCGTCGATCGCGCCGTAGCGAATGCCCTCAATCTCGACCCCGTCCATCAGGTCTTCGAGTTGGCTCTGCGTGACCACCCCGAACGCACGGGCGCGGTAGGTGCGGGGTATGCCGCTTGCGGGCAGTTCGAGCTTGCGTTTCAATCCGCCGTCATTGGTGAGCAGCAGCAGGCCTTCGGTGTTCATATCGAGCCGCCCGATCGGCATCAGCCGCGGGGTGCCCTTGGGCAAGGCATTGCGCAGCGCGGTGTAGATCGTCGGGCGGCCCGCGGGATCACGCTCCGCGGTTATGAGGCCGGTGGGCTTGTTGAAGGCGAACAGCCGGGTGGCTTCGGCGGCGGCGACCGGGTTGCCGTCGACCGTCACGCCCTTAAGGCTCGCGAGAATCGTGGCGGGGGTATCGAGCACGACGCCATCGAGCGCCACGCGCCCCTCGGCGATCATCCGCTCGATCTCGCGGCGGCTGGCGACACCTGAGCGGGCGAGCAGCTTGGCGATGCGCTCGCCCTCAGGGCGGGTTTCGGAGCGGGGGGGCAGGGTGGGCATGGGGGCCGCGCCTAGGCGCTCATCCTGCCGCCCGCAAGGCCGCGTCCACAATCTGGTCAAACCGGGCGATCCCGCCTTCCAGCGTGCCGAGCGTGATATGCTCGACCGCGCCGCTCGAAAGCCCCTGCTGGCCGAGTTCAGCCGCGCGGAAATCCTCCGAGGCAAACACCCCGCCGTCGAGCAGTGCCCAGCTCTTTTCCCAATGCGCTAGCGCTTTTTCGGTAGCCGGTGCTTCGGGGATCAGCATGAAATCCTCGACCAGCGTCAGGTCATGCGCCTGCGGCATCAGCACCATCACGTTTACATAATCGGGGCTGGGGACGATGATCGTCGCGGGGAGCAGCTGATAGGCGAAGGTCACCACGCGGCGCAGCGCCGCCATGTCGGTGAGATCTACGCCCTCCATCTCCTCCAGCCGCCCGACTGCCGAGCGCTGGTGCGGGCCGATTTGGTCGCCCGCCGTGATCCCATCCTTGAAGAACGGCCCGATGGTCGCGGCGTGGAGGCGGGTGACGTGGTAGCTTTCAAGGAAGGCATCCATGATCAGCTTCCAGTTGCCCTTGACCGTATGGGTCTTGCGCCGGAACAGGTGCGATTGCGGCAGGCCGAAGGTGGCAAGGTCCTCGCCCAGTGCGCGGGCGTGGCTGAAATCGGCACCCTGCTCAGGGGCGAACCAGATCAGCCCTCCCGCTTCAAGGCTGGGGAGTTCGACGAGACCATAGTCGCCCTTGTCGAGCCCCGGAAAAGTCTCGGGCCGGGGCAGCGCCATCAGCCCGCCGTCGAGTCGGTAAGTCCAGGCGTGATAGGGGCACACCAGCCGCTTGGCGCATTGCACCTCGCTCCCCTCGACCAGCCGCGTCCCCCGGTGGCGGCAGACGTTGAGGAACACATGCGCGCGGCCCTCGGCGTCGCGGGTGATGAGCAGCGGGCGCCCGGTGGCGTCATGCGGCACCGCCATGCCCGCCTTGGGGAGCAGAGCCGAGGGCGCGAGCACCTGTGGCAGGCGGCCAAACAGCGTTGCATTCTCGCGCGCAAAGTGATCGGGACAGGTGTAATGGCGCGCCGGCACGGTCTGGATCCCGCTCGCGACCTTACCGACCCCACTGCGGATCGCCTCGGCCAGCGCCAATTGGCCGGGCGTCGGGCGCAAAGTGGGCATATCTGTTGTTGCGGCGTTCATGGCTCTTTTCTCATCCTCTCATCCCGGCCTAATGTGCCAGACATTATGGCCAAGCAAAAGGACGAGCGTGCATGAGCGAGATCGGGGCGGCCCCGCAGCGTGACTGGGCCAGCGCGCTGAAACCCTATCTGGAGAAGGAATCGCTCGCTGCGTTCTTTCTCGGCGTGTCCTCAGGCTTTCCTTATGCGCTGATTGGGGCGACGCTGACGAGCCGGTTGGCGCAGGACGGAATCGACAAGAAGACCGTGACCGCCTTCACGCTGGTGTTCCTCGCCTACAATTTCAAATTCCTGTGGGCCTGGATCATCGACGGGGTGCGCTTGCCGGTGTTGGGCGCGCTCGGCCAGCGCGTCTCGTGGATGCTGCTGACCGGCGCGCTGGTGATCGCGGCGGTGGCGAACCTTGCCTGGGTCGATCCGGCGGCGAATATCGGCTGGGTGGCGACCTCGGCGATCCTGGTCGGCATCGCGGGCGCGACCTTTGACATCGTGATCGACGCTTACCGGATCGAGACGCTGAAGCCCGAACAGCTCGGCGTGGGCTCGGGCATGACGCAATATGGCTGGCGCATCGGCTCGGCGGCGGCAGGCGCGCTGGCGCTGGTGCTGGCGGCAAGACTGGGATGGGAGCTTGCCTATACCCTGTGCGCGGCCTTCGCGCTGCCTGCCATGTTGACCGCGCTGGTGCTGGGCGAACCTGCCCGCCGCCGCATCCCTGCCCGCGCCAAGGGCATCGGCGAGGCCTTCCGTGCGGTTTACGGCCCCTTCACCGAGTTCTTCATGAGGAAGGGCGCGCTGCTCGTGCTGCTATTCATCCTGCTACACAAGATCGGCGACACACTCGCCAACCTCACCGTGCGGCTGCTGCTGGACGACAAGGGTTATACCAACGACGAGATCGCGATCTACGACGTGGGCGTCGGCTTCTGGGCGTTCCTGATCGGGATTTTCATTGGCGGGGTGATCTATTCGCGCATCGGGATGAAACGCTCGGTCCTTCTGAGCCTGATCCTGATGGGCGTCTCTAACCTTAGCTTCGCGGTGCTGGCGGCGGTCGACAAGACCAACGCTGGGCTCGCCGCCACCTTCCTGTTCGAGAATGTCGCGAGCGGGATCGGCGGGGTGACGGTGGTCGCCTATTTCGCCGCGCTAACTGACCTGCGCTTCACCGCCTCGCAATATGCGCTGATCTCGGCAGCGGCGAGCATTGTCGGGCGGGTGCTGACGGGGACCACGGCGGGCGCGCTGGTGGAAAGCTTCGGCTACGTGAACTTCTATCTCTTCACCACGGCGGCGGCCCTGCCGGGGATCGTGCTGTTCTGGTTGATGATGCGCGCAGGGCTGATCGACGCCTCGATCGGGACCGCGGGGACCGAGCGGGGCGGGGCTGAGGCCTAGTCCGGCAGCTCGCCATTCAATCGCAGCACCTCACCCGCGAGGTAGAGCGATCCGGCGATGAGGATGGGCAGGCCGTCGTCGGGGATCATCGCCATCGCACTTGGCACATCAGGAGCGGGCCGGGCAGAGGAGCCGAATTCACTGGCCGGGTGCCAATCATGCCCCGGCACCGGCACAGCCGTGATGCTGGCGAGCGAGGCGGCGAGCGGGGTGGTCAGCGCGGTGGGATCCTTCCCCTCGATCATCCCGATGATCAGGTGGAGCCGCTGGCCGGCGAAGTGCTCCCCCAGCATCGCGCCCGCCTGCGGATTGTGACCGCCGTCAAGCCAGACCTCGCGTGTGCCCGTCAACGGGCCGTGGGCAAGGCGCTGCATCCGGGCAGACCAGCGGGCGTTCTTCATCCCCCTCGCGATGGCCATGGCGCCGACCGGAAGCCGGTCATTATTCTGGATCATGGCGATGGCGAGCCCTGCATTCTCCGCTTGATGCGCGCCTGCCAGTGCCGGGTGAGGGAAAGTGTAGGTGCCGCTCGGGTCGCGGTACGTCAGCATCGGCCCGGCCCGCACATCCCAAGAATCGCCGCACATCGCTAGCGGCGCGCCCATGCGGGCGGCGGCGGCGATCACTTCGCGGTTCGACTCGGGACGATAGGACAGCGTCACCAGCGGCACACCGCGCTTGGCGATCCCCGCCTTCTCGAACGCGATCCGCGCCATCGGTTCTTGCGGCACGCCATCCTCGGGTGCGAGCAGGAAGCGTTCGTGATCGAGACCCAGCGCGGCGATCCCGCAGGCTGCGAGCACCTCGGGTTCGAGCACGTTGGTCGCATCGAAGCGCCCACCCATGCCGACTTCGACCACGCAGGCGTCTGCGGGGGTGCGGCTGAAGGCGAGGAAGGCTGCGGCGATGGTAACTTCAAAGAAGCTGGGGCCGAGGTCCTCCCCGGCATCCAACACCTCCTCCAGCACCGCCGCCAGCTCGGCGTCTGAAATCAACTCGCCCGCCAGCCGGATGCGCTCGTTGTAGCGCACCAGATGCGGCGAGGTGGTGACGTGGACCTTGTAGCCTTCGGCCTCCAGCATCGCGCGCAGGAAGGCGCAGGTTGAGCCCTTGCCATTGGTGCCCGCGACATGAAACACGGGCGGCAGCGCGCGGTGCGGGTTGCCGAGACGCTCCATCAGCGAGCGGATGGTTTCGAGACCCAGGCGCCCCTGCGGAAGGCTCAGCGCGGCCAAGCGGTCAAGTTGGGCCTGCACCGCTGGATTATCTGACTTGCCGAAGTCTTTCATTCCAACCTCGTCACCCCAGCGAAAGCTGGGGCCTCAGGCGGCAAGCGCCGCGTGTGAAGCCCTGGGTCCCAGCTTTCGCTGGGATGACGTTTATGAGCTACGCTGCCTTCACCGGCTGCAGATAATCCAGAACCTGCCCCAAAGTCGCCTTCAGCTCGCGGCGTGGCACCACCATGTCGACCATCCCGTGCTTGTGGAGATACTCCGCGCGCTGGAAGCCTTCGGGGAGCTGTTCGCGGATTGTGTCCTGAATGACGCGCTGGCCCGCAAAGCCGATCAGTGCGCCGGGTTCGGCAATGTGGATGTCGCCAAGCATCGCGTAGCTTGCGGTGACCCCGCCGGTGGTCGGATCAGACAGTACCACGATATAGGGCAGCCCGGCCTGCTTCAATCTGCGGGTCATCACGGTCGCGCGCGGCATCTGCATGAGGCTGAGGATCCCCTCCTGCATCCGCGCCCCGCCAGCGGCGGTCACCACCACATAGGCGCAGCCGCGATCCAGCGCCTTTTGCGCGCCATCGCAGAAGGCCTGTCCCACGGCCATACCCATCGAGCCGCCCATGAAGCTGAAATCCTGCACGCCGACCACAGCAGGCTTTGCATCGATGAAGCCCGAGCCGACCACGAAGGCGTCGTCATGCGGGTTCGCGGCGCGCGCGGCCTTCAGGCGGTCGGTGTATTTCTTGGTGTCCTTGAAGCCGAGCGGGTCCTCGGCGACCTTGGGCAGCGGCAGTAGCTCAAACCCGGGGTCAAGCAGCAGCGCGAGCCGCGCATCGGCCCCGATCCTGCCATGATGCTCGCATTTCGGACACACGCTGAGGTTCGCCTCATACTCGGCGACAAACAGCATCTCCTGACACGAAGGGCACTTGATCCACAGATCCTTCTCGGTGGAGGTCTTCTTCTCCGACGAGAAGCCGAGTGAATTGCGGACGCGGGTGAACCAGTTCATGCAGGCTGCTCCTGACGGGCGGTGTGGACCGCGCGGGCGAGGGCTGAGGTCAGTTCCTTTAGCTTGGCCGGAGCCTCAGCGCCATATTCGCCGCAAATCTCCACCAGCGCCGAACCGACCACCACGCCGTCCGCGACGCGGGCGATGGCGGCGGCCTGCTCGGGCGTGCGCACGCCAAAGCCGACCGCGACGGGCAGATCGCTCGACTGCTTGATGCGGGCGACGTTGGCCTCGATGCTTTCAATCAGCGCCTGCTGTTTGCCGGTGATCCCGGCGACAGAAACGTAATAGAGAAACCCTTCCGACCCGGCGAGCACTTGGGGCAGACGCGCGGCGTCGGTAGTGGGGGTGGCGAGGCGGATCGGGGCGATGCCACGCTCGCGCAGGGCCGGGCCGAGCGCATCATCTTCCTCGGGCGGAATGTCGACGCAGATGACGCCGTCAACGCCCGCTGCGGCGGCGGCTTCGGCGAACCACTCGGGGCCGCGGCGTACCATCGGATTGGCATAGCCCATCAGCACCAGCGGCACGTTCGGGTGGCGCGCGCGGAACTGGGCGGCGTAGCGCAGCACGTCCGCCGTGGTCGTCCCCGCGCCGAGGCTGCGCAGATTGGCGCTCTGGATCGCGGGGCCATCGGCCATGGGATCGGTGAAGGGCATGCCCAGCTCGATCACATCCGCACCGGCTTCCACCAGCGCATCGAGATTGGCCGCCGTGTCGCCATCGCCCGCCGTGATGAAGCAGACGAGCGAAGGGCGGGGCTGGGCGAAGGTGGTGGTGAGGCGGGTCATCGGCGCACAGACTTGAAACAAGATCGGATACCCAGCGCGGCAATCCCGCTGGCCACCACAATCAAAAGAGGGTTAGGCAGCGCGACATCATATCTGCCGTGCAGATAGGACGTGACTGCGATACCGAGCCCGGACAAAATCGCGAACAGGATCAGCGAATGGCGATCGAGCAAATTCTTCATAATTCAACCCCCAGACGCTCCGCCACTGTAAAGATGTCCTTGTCGCCGCGCCCGCACAGGTTGGCGAGGATGATGCTGTCCTTCGGCATGGTCGGCGCGACCTTCTTCACCGCGGCGATCGCGTGCGAGGGCTCCAGCGCCGGAATGATGCCCTCGGTCGCGCAGAGCAGCTGGAAGGCGTCGAGCGCCTCCACGTCGGTGACGGCGGTGTAATCGACACGGCCCGATTCCTTCAGCCACGCGTGCTCGGGGCCGATGCCGGGGTAGTCGAGACCCGCGCTGATCGAGTGGCCCTCGGTGATCTGGCCGTCTTCGTCCTGCAGCAGATAGGTGCGGTTGCCGTGCAGCACGCCGGGCGATCCGCCGAGCAGGCTCGCGGCGTGTTCGTCGCCATCAAGGCCGTGGCCCGCCGCTTCCACGCCGAGCATCTTCACGCTCGGATCATCGAGGAACGGGTGGAACAGCCCCAGCGCGTTCGATCCGCCGCCGATGCAGGCGACCAGCAGATCGGGCAGGCGGCCGGTGCGGGCGAGCATCTGCGCGCGCGTTTCCTTGCCGATCACGCTCTGGAAGTTGCGGACCATCTCGGGGTAGGGGTGGGGCCCTGCCGCGGTGCCGATAATGTAGAAGGTGTCGTGGACATTCGCCACCCAGTCGCGCAGGCCCTCGTTCATCGCGTCCTTCAGGGTCGCGCCGCCGCTGGTGACGGGGATCACTTCCGCGCCCAGCAGCTTCATGCGGAACACGTTGGGCGCTTGCCGCTTCACGTCCTCGGCACCCATGTAGATCACGCAAGGCAGGCCGAAGCGCGCGCAGACTGTGGCGGTCGCCACGCCGTGCTGGCCCGCGCCGGTCTCGGCGATGATGCGGGTCTTGCCCATGCGGATCGCGAGCAGGATCTGACCGATACAATTGTTGATCTTGTGCGCGCCGGTGTGATTGAGCTCGTCGCGCTTGAACCACACCTGCGCGCCGCCCAATTCTTCCGTGATGCGTGGCGCGAAATAAAGCGGGCTGGGGCGGCCGACGTAATGCTCGAGCAGGTCGTCGAACTCGGCCTGAAACGCCGGATCGGCCTGCGCTTTCCGATATTCGCGCTCGAGATCGAGCACGAGGGGCATCAGGGTTTCAGCGACATAGCGCCCGCCGAACTGGCCGAAATGGCCGCGATCATCGGGTTGGGTGCGGAAGGAATTGAGAGGTGTGTTCATAGGCTCGCCGCTTTGCAGAAGGCGGCGATCTTGTCCACGTCCTTGATGCCGGGCGCGCTCTCGACACCCGACGAGGTATCGACCAGCGGTGCGCCTGTCAGGTGGATGGCCTCGGCGACATTGGCAGGGGTGAGGCCGCCCGCAAGGCCCCACGGGGTCGGCGCGCGGTAGGCCTTGAGCAAGCCCCAATCGAAGCGTGTGCCATTGCCGCCGGGTAGGCCGCTCGCGGGGGCATCGAACAGAAGGCGGTCTGCCGCGCCGTGGAAGCGCGCGGCTTGGGCCAGCGAATCCGCATCTTTCACGCCAAGCGCACGCCATGCCTCCACGCCCGTTGCGGTGCGGAAGCGGGCGAGGTCTTCGGGGGTCTCGTTCCCATGGAACTGCACCACATCGGGGCGCACTTCGCGCAGGGCCTCAGCGAGGGTATCGGGCGCGGGGTCCGCCACCAGCAGCACCGCTTTGACCTGCGGCGGCACTTCGGCCCGCAGCCGCGCGGCATCGGCCAGTGACAGGTGACGCGGGCTTTTGGCAAAGTGGACAAAACCAACATGGCTCGCACCTGCGCGCACGGCGGCGGCGAGGGTTTCGGGGGTGGAAAGCCCGCAGATTTTTACCAGGGTGGCCATGGGCTGTGCCTTAGTCGGGCCCGAGCGGCTTTTCCAGCACCGCGAAGGTCACTGGTGGATCGCGCAGGACAGGAAAGGGGCGCGTCTCACCCGTGCGCATGTAACCGCGCCGTTCGTACCAGGCGATCAGGCTCTCGCGGCTGTCGATCACGGTCATTTCCATCGCGGCAAGGCCCTCGCTGCGGGCGATGCTCTCGGCTGCGTCGAGCAGGCGGCGGCCGAGTCCCGCGGACTGGAGCGCCGGGAGGACACACAGCATCCCGAGATAGGCGAGGCTGGCACCCTTACGTGTCACCGCCACGCAGCCGATCAGCGTCTCAACATCCCGCGCGGTCAGGATCGTGACTTCCGGGTCAGCAAGAAGCGTATCGAGCTCCGCGCGACCGATACGCTCATCGTCGAGAATATCGGCCTCATGGTTCCACCCGGCCCGCGCCGAATCGCCGCGATAAGCCGCTTCGAGCAGGTCTTTCAGCGCGGGCGCATCCGCTGCGGCGGCGGTGGTGATGCGGATGTCAGGCATGGTCAGTCGTTCTGAATAAGGCGCAGCAATGTGCCATCGGGATCGATCAGATAGGCGATCGTGAGCCCGCTCGGGTCGGGCGCGGCGGGGTGATAGCGCGGAATGCCGAAGCGCGCATCGGGCACACCACTGGCCTCGACCTGCCGCATCATCGCGGGCAGATCATCGAGCCTGAGGCAGCAGCTGAAGGAGGATTGGTAGGGATCGAGGTCGGGGTAGAGGAAGAATTCGAGCGTCACGTCTCCCCGCGACAGGATCATCCACCCGTCCGAGCGGTAATCCTCCCCGAACCCCAGCTTGGCGTAAAACGCCGCCGTCGCCGCGAAATCGCGCGAAGGCAGGTTGGGCGTGGCGTGGTCGGTCACCCAGCTTGCCCTAAAGCGTCGCCTCGATCGCCCGCGCGGCAGCTTCCGGGTCTTCGGCGCGGGCGATGGGCCGGCCGATCACCAGCACGCTCGCGCCATTGTCGCGCGCCTGCCGGGGGGTAACGACGCGCTTTTGATCTCCGGTGCCGCCGCCTGCGGGGCGCAGGCCGGGGACGACAAAATAGCCGTCCTTCCACGCTTTCCTGACCATGCCGACTTCCTGCCCAGAGCAGACGATTCCATCCAATCCGGCCTCATGCGCAAGTTCGGCCAACCGCATGACCTGCGTTTCCGCGCTGCCATAGACGCCGGTAGCGGTCAGATCGCCAGCATCGAGGCTGGTGAGCATGGTCACCGCCACCACCTTCGTCCCAGCGGCGGCGGCCGCCTTAGCATCCTCCATCATCGCCCGGCCACCCGCTGCATGGACGGTGACGATCGCGGGCTCATAGACGTGGATTGCCTGCATCGCCTTGGCGACGGTGTTGGGGATGTCGTGGAACTTGAGGTCGAGGAAGATCGGCAGGCCCAGATGCGCGATCTCGTGCACCCCGTGCGCGCCGTGGGCGCAGAAGAATTCCAGCCCCAGCTTCACCCCGCCGATATGCGCTTTCACCTTGTTCACCAGCACCTTGGCCGGCTCCAGCTGCGGCACATCGAGCGCAAGGTAGATCGGGTTGCTCACTTGGCGCCTCCGTCAAAGCTGGTGCTGTCGGGGGCCAGTGGGTCGCCCAGTTCTCCCGCGTCTTTGCCGGGCTTATCCACAGGCTTTTCCGTTGGCATCGCCGCCGCCATTCCGGGCGCGGAGGTGTCGGTCTGCCGCGCGAGCGCAGCCTGCTTGAGCGAGTTTTCCAGCGTGCGGATGCGGCGGCTCATCCCCCAGGTGACGCTGCGGTAATAGGCCCAGAGCGGCAGGAACCCCAAAGCGAAGGCCACCAGCACCAGCACCGGCAATTTGGTCTCGAGCACCAGATTCTGCCAAAGGGTCAGCTCGGCTGGTATCCAGTTGTAAATCGAAAAGATCAGGAACGCGAAGGCCGCCAGAACCCAAAGGATGGTCCGAAGTATCTTCACCGCTTAGTGCCCTCCCGTCGGCCCGAATGCCATGCAAGCCTAGGCAATTTGACCGCCATGTCCAGCGCCTGGCCGCGTCACCCGAACACCCGCGCGAAGATCGTTTCGACATGGGTGAAGTGGTAGGCGAGGTCGAATTTCTCGGCCAGTTCCTCAGGGCTGAGCGCGGCGGTGACCTGTGGGTCGGCCTTGAGCAGATCGAGGAGCGACAGCGCGCCGCCCGATTCCCACACCTTCATCGCGTTGCGCTGCACGAGGGCATAGGCATCCTCGCGGCTCACCCCTGCCTGCGTCAGCGCCAGCAACACCCGCTGCGAATGGACGAGCCCGCCCATGCTATCGAGGTTCTTCTGCATCCGTTCAGGGTAGATCAGCAGCTTCTCGACCACCCCGGTCAGCCGCGCCAGCGCGAAATCGAGGGTGATAGTGGCGTCCGGGCCGATGAAGCGCTCCACCGAGGAATGCGAGATATCGCGCTCGTGCCAAAGCGCGACATTCTCGAGCGCGGGGAGGGCATAGGCGCGGATCATGCGGGCCTGGCCGGTGAGATTCTCCGTCAGGATCGGGTTGCGCTTGTGCGGCATCGCCGAAGAGCCCTTCTGGCCGGGGGAGAAATACTCCTCTGCCTCAAGCACCTCGGTGCGCTGCAGGTGGCGGATTTCGACCGCGAGGCGCTCAATGCTGCCCGCGACCACGGCGAGCGTGGCGAAATACATCGCGTGGCGATCGCGCGGGATCACCTGCGTGGAAACGGGCTCGATGGCGAGGCCGAGCTTCTCAGCGACATGCGCTTCGACCCGCGGGTCGACATTGGCAAAGGTGCCCACCGCACCCGAGATCGCGCAGGTCGCGATCTCTGCCCGCGCCGTCACCAGACGTGCGCGGCAACGGTCGAATTCGGCATAGGCTTGCGCAAGCTTGAGGCCAAAAGTGACCGGCTCGGCATGGATGCCATGGCTGCGGCCGATGGTGGGGGTGTATTTGTGCTCCATCGCCCGGGTCTTGATCGCCGCAAGCAGTGCGTCGATGTCGGCAATCAGGATGTCCGTGGCGCGCGCCAGCTGCACCGAAAGCGTGGTGTCGAGCACGTCTGAACTCGTCATCCCCTGATGCATGAAGCGCGCTTCATCGCCGACCTGTTCGGCGACCCAGGTGAGGAAGGCGATGACGTCATGCTTGGTCACGGCCTCGATCGCGTCGATTGCGGCGACATCGATCGCGGGGTTCGTCGCCCACCAGTCCCAAAGCGCCTTGGCGGCCGGGGCCGGGACGACGCCCAGCTCGCCGAGCTTCTCGGTCGCATGGGCTTCGATCTCGAACCAGATGCGATACTTCGCCTCGGGCTCCCACAGAGCAGTCATGGCAGGGCGGGCATAGCGGGGGACCATCGGCGGCTCCGGGTGAGGGATCAGATATGCCGCGGGGGGCTAGTCGGGCACGGCCCGGATGGCAAGCGGGGAGAGGTAAGCGTCCGCAGTCTCAGGCTTCCACCTTGCGCCACCCCAAAATACGCTCGCCCACCAACCACGCTCCGAGACCACCCACGATCTGTGCGCCGATGAAGGCTGCGACATCCTGCGGCGCGATCCCGGCGAAGGTGTCGGAAAAGGCGCGGGCCACGGTTACCGCAGGGTTGGCGAACGAGGTTGAGGCGGTGAACCAGTACCCGGCGACGATCACCAGCGCGACGCTCGCCGGGACCGCCGCGGGCCGGGCAACCAGCGTGCCGAGAATGGTCAACACGAGCGCAAAGGTGGCCACCGCTTCCGACAGCCACTGCGCAGGTCCGGTACGGACATGCTGGGACATTTGCATCAGCGGGAGCTCGAACATGGCATGAGCCAGCACCGCGCCCGCTACACCGCCGATGATCTGAACCAGCGCATAGGCCGCCAACAGGCCGAGGCCGTGCTCGCGCCGCAGCACGAACACCAAGCTAACTACCGGATTGAAATGCGCGCCCGAAACCGGTCCGAAAATGGTGATCAGCACATACAGAATCGCCCCGGTCGCAATGGTATTGGCCAACAGCGCGACACCGACATTCCCCGCCGCCAGCGTCTCGGCCATAATGCCTGAACCGACCACTGTGGCCACCAGCAAGGCCGTGCCGAGCCCTTCGGCGATAAGTTTGGTTGCAGCAGTTGCGGTCATGCCGATGGGTCCCCTGTCTGTTTGGCCGACGTCGCCCTCGCGCTGCCGCCGTATCAGCGCGCCAAGCTTGGCACATGTACTTGGAGCGATATTTTCAAATAAGCCCCTTGGCGCGCAAGCTGGTGTGCCCTTCGCGCCCGATGATCACATGATCATGCACGGTCACGCCGAGCAGCCGCCCGGCTTCGGCGATGCGCTGGGTGATCTGGATGTCGGCGCGGCTGGGTTCGGGGGAGCCTGAGGGGTGGTTGTGGACAAGGATCATCGCACTCGCGCCGAGGTCCATCGCCCGGCGGATCACCTCGCGCGGGTGGATCGCGGCTTCGTCAATCGAGCCGTCGCCGACGTGGTGGTCTTCGATGAGGCGGTTCTTGGTATCCATGTAAAGCACCCGCACGCGTTCCACGGTCAGGTGCGCCATATCGGTAGTGAGATAGTCGATCAGGGCCTGCCAGCTACCAAGCACTGGCTTCTTGATGATCTCACCGCGGGTCATGCGACGCGCAGCGATGGCGACCGCCTTCAAGGCGGCGGCGCTGGTCTCGCCCACGCCCTTGACCCGCTGTAAGGCCTTGGGATCGGCATTGAGTACGCCGGCAAGGCTGCCGAATTGGGCAATCAGGGCCTTGGCGATGGGTTTGGTGTCTCCCTGCTTGATCGCAGCAAACAGGAGGTATTCGAGCACCTCGTAATCGGCCAGCGCCTCGGCGCCCCCGGTCAGCAGCCGGGCTCGCAAGCGGGCGCGGTGGCCTTCGCCTGCCGACTTGCCCGCGACCGAGGCAGGCGCCGGGGCGCTGGCGAAATCGAAACCATCCTCAGCTTGCCCCATGGCGACCTCCGGGTATCGCTGTGTGTGCCTCTTTCATTGCCTTTGCGCGGTGATGGGCGCAAGTGTGGGGCACAATGGCGGCGCCTGACACGCAAGTTGAGACCCCTCCGCCAGCGGCCCGTGGCCGGCCCTGGCTGCGCCGATTCGCGGGCGGGGTTGCGGGCGTGGTCTTGCTCGCGGGGAGCGCCGCGTGGATCAGCCGCGAGCGGATCGTGGACAATGTGATCAACGATTATCTCGCCGAGGCGGGGGTGCCCGCGACGTATGACATCGTCGCCATCGGCCCGCGGGTGCAGGTGATCGAGAACCTTGTGGTGGGCGATCCGGCGCGGCCCGATCTGACCGTGCGCCGGATCGAGCTGGAACTCGGGCTCGGCTGGGCGGGGCCGCAAGTGGAGCGGGTGACGTTTGAGGGGGCGCGGGGCTATGGCAGCTACCGCGACGGCCGCCTCAGCCTCGGCGCGCTCGATCCGCTGGTGTTTACGGACAGTACGGAGCCGCCCGCGCTCCCCGCGATCAACGTGGTGCTGCGCGATGCCCGCGCGCTGCTGGACAGCGATTACGGTCGCGTCGGGCTGAAGCTGGAGGGGGCTGGACGGCTGGATGATGGCTTTGCCGGAACGTTGGCCGTGGCCGCGCCGGGGGTTGGCGTAGATGGCTGCCGAGCCGAGGCTGCGACGCTTTATGGCAAGCTCACCACCGCGAGCGGCGCGCCGAAACTCGCCGGGCCGCTGCGGATTGGCGGGCTTTCCTGCGGTGCAGCCAGCCTTGCGCGCGCGGATATCGGCACGGTGCTGACGCTAACTCGCGACTTGGCCGGGGCTGAGGCTGATTTCAACATCAGGGGCCGCGCGCTCGCCTCCGATGGCCTGCGCGGCGATGCGTTGACTGGCACGGCGCGGCTCGGCTGGTCGGGCCAACGGCTCGCGCTCAATCATGATCTGGCCCTTGACGATGTGACGATCCCGGAAGCCCGCTTCGCACGCGTCACCACGGAGGGCACCTGGCGTGGTGCCCTCGATGCCAGCCGGGGGGAATGGCAGGGGCAATTTGGCGGGGAAGGGCTCGCCTCCGACGCCGAGTTTGACGTCAGCCTCGCCGCAGCCGAACACGGGGTGCAAGGCACGCTGATCGCCCCGCTGATCGCCAAGGCGCGCAGCGGCATGGCCCGCGCGCTCGCCGATGCCAGCTTTACCGCTGATGCCGTGATCCGCCACAAGGCCGGGCAGGTCGCCGTCATCATCCCCGAAGGTGCGTTGACCAGCGCAGCCGGAACGCGGGTGCTGGCCGTCTCCAGACTCAGCGCCGGGATCGGGCCGGAAGGTATCACCACGCTTAGCGGCAATATCCTTGCAGGCGGCGACGGGCTGCCCAGCATCAGTGGCCGGATGGAGCAGGAGGCGGGCGGGGCCTTCGCGCTGCGGCTGGCGATGGCAGAGTACCGCGCCGGGGCAAACCGGATGGCGATCCCGCGCCTGTCAGTGCGGCAGGCACGCGCGGGCGCGGTAAGCTTTGACGGTTTGGTCACGGCCAGCGGCGAATTGCCCGGCGGGGGAGTGCAGGACGCGGCGCTCCCGCTCGAAGGCACATGGTCTCGGGCCCGCGGGCTTGCGCTGGGCACCCGCTGCCTGCCGATGCGCTTTGCGGCGCTGTCGCTCTCGGGGCTCGCGCTCAAGGGCCAGACCATCAGCTTGTGCCCTGAAGGCGGGGCGCCGATGCTCGCCTACAACACCGGCCTGAGCCTTGCCGCGCGCACCGGACCGCTGGCGCTTACAGGCACGCTGGAGGGCAGCCCGGCCAGCCTCGCCGCGCAAAGCCTCCGGCTGCGCTATCCTCAGCCCTTCGCGCTCGCAGGGTTGGCGGTCCAGATTGGCGAGGCTGACAGCGCGGTGCGGCTATCCGCTGACAGCCTCAGCGGCAGCCTTGCAGGCGATGTGGGCGGTGTGTTCACCGGCGGCACAGCAAGGCTAGCGGCGGTGCAGCTTGATCTCGGCGCGGTGGAGGGGCGCTGGTCGTTTGCCGATGGGGCGCTGCAGATCGCGGAAGGCACCTTCACGCTCACCGATCGTCCGCCCGAGGGCGAGGCGCGCTTCAACCCACTGATCGCGACCGGCGCGAATCTGCGCCTTGTCGACAACATCGTCACCGCCAATGCGACCCTGCGCCGCCCCGGATCGGCTCAGACGGTCACGAATGTGGCGATCACCCATGACCTCGGGAATGCCACAGGACGTGCGCAGCTGGATGTCCCCGGCCTTGTATTTGATCCACGCTTTCAGCCCAAAGACCTGTCCTATTTGGCCGAGGGCGTGGTCGCTTTGGCGAGGGGCAAGGTTTCTGGCGAGGGCCGGATCGACTGGACCGCCGATGAGATCACCAGCAGCGGTCGGTTTGGCACCGACGGTATCGACTTCGGGGCTGCCTTTGGTCCGGTGCGCGGGCTTAAAGGCACGGTGGTTTTCACCGACCTCCTCAACCTCACCACCGCGCCCGATCAGACCGTCACCATCGCCGCGATCAATCCGGGGATCGAGGTGCTGGCAGGGACGGTGCAATTCGAGCTTACCGATGGCACGCGTCTGTCGTTGGAGGATGCGCGCTTTCCCTTCATGGGCGGCGAATTGCAACTGCGCCCGCTGGTGATGGACTTCAGCCAGCCCGAGGAACGCCGCTATGTCTTCGAGATCACCGGGCTCGATGCGGCGACCTTTGTCGCCGAGATGGAGCTCAGCAACCTCACCGCCACCGGCGTCTTCGATGGCACCGTGCCGATCGTGTTTGATCAGGACGGCAATGGCCGGATCGAGGGCGGCCTGCTGATCTCGCGGTCCGGCGGCGGGAACGTCGCCTATATTGGCGATCTGACCTACGAAGATCTGGGCGCGATGGGCAATTACGCCTTTTCCGCGCTGCGCTCGCTCGATTTCCGCCAGATGCAAGTCGGGCTGAGCGGTGATCTGGCGGGCGAGATCGTCACCAATTTCGATTTTGACGGGGTGCGGCAGGGTGCGGGAGCGAGCCGCAATTTCATCACCCGTCGCCTCGCAAAGCTCCCGATCCAGTTCAAGATCAATGTGAGGTCCGAGAATTTCTCGCAATTGGCGCTGATCGCGCGCGGCTGGTCCGATCCGACCGCGTGGGGTGATCCGGTGGCCATGGGACTGATCCGCGTTGAAAACGGCCAACTGATTATGCGTGACGACAAGGCTCCGCCGCCACCTGCTTCCGTGCAAAAGCCATAATCCGTTCAACGTTCAGAAAGCGACCCTCTGCCATGCCGAACCTCAGATTGACCCGATCACCGCGCAGTGCAAGAGCCCAGCTAAGCCGAACGACTGCGAGGGGAACGGGAATGAAGGCCATGATCGCATTGAGCGGGCTGGCGATGATGCTGGCGGGATGCATCAATATTCAGGCACCCGACAAGCCGATCGTCATCCAGCTCGATATCAACATCCGGGCCGACGTTGTTTATGCTCTGGCGCAGGATGCGTCGAATACAATTGAAGAGAACGCGGACATCTTCTGATGATGTGCCGCCTCGAGGAGAATACATGATGCGCAATTCGGTTCTGGCTGCGATCGTCGCTCTGACCACGCTCGGGGTGGTTGCCGCCCCCGCGCTTGCCCAGCGCGACCCGGCCTACGCCGCCGCGCGCGAGGCGGGCAAGGTGGGCGAGCAGGCTGACGGCTATCTTGGCATCGTAGGTAGCGCCGATCCGGCGCTCCAGCGGATGGTAGACGACATCAATATCAAGCGCCGGGCGGTCTATGCCGAAAAGGCGAAAGAGAACAACGCAACGCTCGAAGCCTATGCGCTTACCGCCGGGTGCCAGGCTGTGGCTCGTACCACGCCGGGCGAGAAATATCGTGCGCCCGACGGCAGCTGGCAGACCCGCACCGCAGCGCCCCCGATCCGCGATCCGCGTTGTCCCTAAGATCGGTCGTTTCAGCGAACGCAAGCGCGACTGCGCGCCCGCAGGCCCTCATGAGCCGAGGAACTTGCATCGCGACGCGATGCAAACCAACAAAAGTCTTTCGCACTTGCACAAATCAGCATCCGCGTGATGTTGACACCTATGTGCCCCCCTTCTAAGGGGGCGGCGCCCTCGGCGGGCACCTTGTTGCGCGTGCCGCGTTTGTCCTTTGACGGAGCATGGCATGAGCGATGAGAAACCCGCCCGAGAACCCATCCTTGAGGATGCGCGGATCGACGCGCTCGAAGCGCGGCTGAAAGCCGCCCGCGAGCGCGAGGAACAGCGCAACCGGCCCAAGGTGCAGGGGGTCGATGCGAATTACCGCAGCGGCAACCGGGCCTTGGCCAGCTTACTGGGTGGGATTATCGGCGGTCTGGTGATCGGCTTTGCGATTGACGCATTGTTCGGCGTCCAGCCCTGGGGTCTGTTGTCCGGCCTGTTCCTCGGAACGGCATCGGCCTTCAGGAGCATTATTCTGAGCGCGAATACGCGCCCCGCAGATGAGGCCGAGCAGCCGGATAGCGAGGGATAGACCCCCGCCAGACCGCTTCAGGCCCCCTCTAGGGGCGCGTTTCATGTGAAACATTTGGGGATTGTTTGATCGTGGCAGCCGAGGATGGCATCAAGGCAGCTGGACAGAGCGTGGCTACGGCCGTGCAGCAAGTGGAAGCAGCCGAAGCCGGCAAGGTCGATCCGATGAAGCAGTTTACCATCGAGCCCATTTTCGGGGCCGATTGGCAACTGGGTGACGGGTTGAACATCGCATTCACCAACTCCGCGTTGTGGATGGCCCTGACGGCTGCGCTCGTTTGGGTGTTCGTCGCCGGCGGCATGAAGCGCGCGCTGGTGCCGGGGCGCTGGCAGATGGCGGTCGAGACCATGACCAGCTTCATCGACGATCTGCTTGAGGCGAACGTCGGCAAGGCCGGGCGCAAGTATGTGCCTTACATCTTCACGCTGTTCATGTTCATCCTTTTCGGCAACCTGCTGGGTCTGGTGCCGTTGGGCCTGATCCCCCACGTTCATGCCTTCACCTTCACCAGCCATTTCACCGCCACCGGCGTGCTGGCGATCATGAGCTTCTCGATCGTTTTGATCGTGGGCTTCTGGAAGCACGGCCTGCACTTCTTCTCGCTGTTTTGGCCCTCGAACACGCCTGCGTTTCTGGCGCTGCCGATCAGCCTGATTGAGCTGGTCTCGTTCATGGTCCGCCCCTTCAGCCTCGCGCTGCGTCTGTTCGTCGCGATGATGGCCGGGCACGTGCTTTTGAAGGTGCTCGCGAGTTTCGTTATTGCAGGCGGGTCGGGCGGGGTCGGCACCGGGGTGCTGGTCGGCGTGCCGAGCTTTATCCTGATGGTCGCGATCAGCGCGCTCGAAATCCTCGTTGCGGGCATTCAGGCCTATGTGTTTGCGCTGCTGACATCGCTTTACATCAACGACGCGGAAAACCTTCACTGAGGGCTAAGAAGCTCTCTTCACAACCCTCAATAACAATCAGATTTACCTCAAGGAGTTTATTATCATGGACGCAACTGCTGCAGCTCTCCTCGGTGCAGGTCTCGCCGCCATCGGCGCTGGTCTTGCGGCGCTCGGCGTGGGCAACGTGTTCGCCTCGTTCCTCGAAGGCGCGCTGCGCAATCCGGGCGCGGCTGATGGCCAGCAGGGCCGCCTGTTCATCGGCTTCGCGGCCGCCGAACTTCTGGGCCTGCTCGCCTTCGTTATCGCCGTTTTGCTGATCTTCCGCTAAGATCAAACGCATGAGAGTACCGGCGGGTGCAGACCTGTGTCTGTCCCCCCGGTGCCTTGTTGAGAACTGCCGGTAACAAAAGGCCGCCAATGCCTCAGATCGAACAACTTGCCGAAACGCTGTCCAGTCAGGTGTTCTGGCTGCTGATGTTCTTTGGCCTGACCTTTGTGGTCGTCGGGCTGGGCATGGTGCCCAAGATCCTTGGCACGGTCGACATGCGCGACCAGCAGATTGCCGATGATCTCGCTGCGGCGCAGGCCGCGCGCGATGCCGCGGACAGCGAGGAAGCCGCATGGCGCACGCGTGAGAACGCCAACCGTGCCGCGGCGCAGGCTGTGATTGCCGAGGCCAAGGCCAAGGCAGGCGCCGCCAGCAGCGCCAAGCTTGCCGCGACGCAAGAGCGTCTCGATGCGCGTCTGGTCGAAGCGGAAGCCGGGATCGCAGCCGCGCGCAACAGCGCCATGGCCGAGATCGAAGCCGTGGCCGCTGACGCCGCGCGCGACATCGTCGCTCGCATCGCCGGGGCCGACATCGAACCCGCTGCCGCCGAGGCTGCGGTGAAGGAGGTAATGGCGCATGGCTGACATTCTGATGCTGCTCGCCAGCGGAGCTGAAGCCCACGCTGAACCTTCGGTGCTGGGGCTCGATTCCTACCAGTGGGTCGCGCTCGCCATGAGCGTGCTAATCGGCGTGTTCATCTGGAAGAAAGTCCCCGGCCTCATCACCGGCGGGCTCGATGCCAAGATTGGCGAAATCCGCCGCGCGCTCGACGAAGCCAAGAGCCTGCGGGCCGAGGCTGAGACCCTGCGCGCCGAATACGCCGCCAAGATCGCCAGCGCCGAAAAGGACGCCGAAGCGATGCTGGCCGGTGCCCGCGAAGAGGCTGACGCCATCCTCGCCAAGGCCGAAGCCGACAGCGAAGTGATGGTCGCCCGCCGCCAGCGCATGGCCGAAGACAAGATCGCCGCCGCCGAGCGTGCCGCTATCGCCGAGGTCAAGGCCCGCGCCGTCACGGCTGCCGCGGCTGCATCGCGTAAGCTCATCGCCGAGCGCCACGACAGCGCAGCGGACCGCAAGCTCGCCGACGAAGTCATCGCTTCGCTCTGAGCCTGAGGTTCTTTCGATTATGAATGAAGGGGCGGTCCGATTGGGCCGCCCTTTTTCGTTGGCGTTTCATGCCCCCGGCACAAACACCACTTTGCCCACCAACTGGCGCTGCGCCATCGCATCAAAGCCCTCGCGCCAGCGCGAGAGCGGCAGGATGCGGTCGATCGCGGGGGTTATGCGGCCCTCTTCGGCGAGCCGTGTGATGGCGCTTTGGATCGCCGCCCCGCGCTCGGGGAAGCGGCGGGCATATTCACCGGCGCGCAGGCCCACGATGCTGAAGCCCTTGATCAGCGGGATATTGGTGGAGATGTCCGCGATCCGGCCTGAGGTGAAGCCGACCACGATCAGCTTGCCGCCAAAGGCAACGCAGCGGGTCGATTCGTCGAATATGTCGCCGCCGACAGGGTCGAAGACGATGTCGGCTAACGCGCCGCCGGTGATGGCAGCGACCTGTTCGCGAAAGCGGCCCTCGGCAAGGATTACTGCCTCTGGCCGGGCAATGGCGGCAATGCGCTCGGCCTTGGCGGGGCTGCCAGTGGTCGCGATCACCCGCGCGCCTAGCGTCTGCGCCAGATCACAGGCGGCAAGGCCCACCCCGCCGCTTGCCCCGTGGACCAGCACCCACTGCCCCGCCTGCAAGCCGCCAAGCTCGACCAGCCCGGTAAAGGCGGTCGAATAGGCCGCCCCCATCGCAGCGGCCTGCGGAAAATCCATGCCGCGCGGCATGGGCGAGAGCTTGGCGGCGGGCAGGCTGGCCACTTCAGCAAAAGCCCCGGTCTTGTTGCCGCCCATGACCCCGTCGCCGGGAGCGAAGCCGCTCGCTGGGTCAGCCTCCAGCACCTCGCCGGCGAATTCGAGGCCGGAGACGAAGGGAGTGTCGGGTTTGAACTGATAGTCCCCGCGCGTCATCAGCAGGTCGGGAAAATTGAGCGACGCCGCGCGCACCCGGACGAGCACATCGCCGGGTGCGCGGGTGGGGGGCGGGATGTTTGCGAGGGTAACGCCTGAAAGATCAGGCGAAAGATGCTCAACCCTAAGGGCCTGCATCGGCCTAGAAATTGTCCTTGGCCGCCCGCAATGCCGCGAAGGTCTCATGCGGGGCATCCCCGCCCCATTTCGCCATCATCGCCGGATCATCGGCGCGCAGGAAGGGGTTGGTGGCGAGTTCGCGTTCGAGCGTGGTCGGCACGGTCCATTCATCGCGTGCACGCTTTGCGGCAATCTCTTCCGCATAGGCGGCCAGCGCCGCGTTCTCCGGGTCGGCATGGAGCGCGAAGCGGGCGTTGGAGGCGGTGTATTCGTGCGCGCAGTAGAGCAGCGTTTGCGGGGGAAGGGCCTTGATGCGGCTGAGGCTCGCCCAGAACTGCCCCGGTTCGCCTTCGAACATCCGTCCGCAGCCCAGAGCGAACACGCTGTCGCCAACAAAGGCCATGCCCGCGCTGGGGAGATGGAAGGCGATGTGGCCATTGGTGTGGCCCGAAACGTCCATCACCTCGGATGTCACCGAACCCAGCATCACCGTGTCGCCGTGGCTGACGATCCGGTCGATCGGGAATTTGCCCGAAATCTCGGCCGGTCCGGTAATGGTGCAGCCTGTCTCGGCCTGGATCGCTGAGTTCCCGCCGGCATGGTCAGGATGCCAGTGCGTGTTCCAAATCTGGGTGATCCGCCATCCTTTCATGCTGGCTTCCAAGAGGTAGGCCTTGGCGTCGGGGGTATCGATCGCCACGGTTTCATGACTGTCGGTGTCGTGGACAAGGTAGCCGTAGTTGTCACTAAGGCATGCGAACTGGTGAACATGGATCATGGGCGCGACCTTACAGGTGCAGCCCCCAAAGGAAAAGGCCCGCCTGCGCAAAGCAAGCGGGCCTTTTGTTTCAGGTGCGTCCCCGCGCAGGCGGGGACCTCAGGCGCTCAGGCACCCTGTCGCATGAAGCTCCCGCCTTCGCGGGAGCTCACACTTGGGATTACTCCTGACCCTTCTTGAGGGCAGCGCCAAGGATGTCGCCGAGCGAAGCGCCCGAATCCGACGAACCGAACTGTGCCACGGCTTCCTTTTCTTCGGCGATCTGACGCGCCTTGATCGAGAAGTTGGGCTTCTTCGAACGGTCGAAACCGATCACCATCGCATCGACCTTCTGGCCAACCTGGAAGCGGTCGGGGCGCTGTTCGTCGCGGTCACGGCCGAGGTCGGCGCGCTTGATGAAGCCGGTTGCGCCGTCTTCACCCACCTGCACTTCAAGGCCGCCGTCGCGCACTTCGAGCACGGTGACAGTAACGGTCTGGTTCTTGCGCAGCGAGCTGCCGGTCGCGGTGGCTTCAGCCGAAGGCGCGCCCTTTTCGAGCTGCTTCATGCCAAGGCTGATGCGCTCCTTCTCGACATCCACATCAAGCACCACGGCCTTGACCATTTCGCCCTTGCGGTGAAGCGCCAGCGCGTCCTCGCCCGAGATGCCCCAGGCGATATCCGACATGTGCACCATGCCATCGACGTCGCCATCGAGGCCCACGAACAGGCCGAATTCGGTCGCGTTCTTGACTTCGCCTTCGACGACCGAGCCGACCGGGTGCTTCTCCGAGAATTCTTCCCACGGATTGCGCTGGGCCTGCTTGAGGCCGAGGCTGATGCGGCGCTTGTCGCTGTCGACTTCGAGCACCATCACATCGACTTCCTGCGAGGTCGAGACGATCTTGCCCGGGTGGACGTTCTTCTTAGTCCAGCTCATTTCCGAAACGTGGACGAGGCCTTCAATGCCGGCTTCGAGTTCGACGAAGGCGCCATATTCGGTGATGTTGGTGACCATGCCCGACAGCTTGGCGCCGACCGGATACTTGGCGGCAACGCCATCCCACGGATCGCTTTCAAGCTGCTTCATGCCAAGGCTGATGCGCTGGGTATCGGCGTTGATGCGCACGATCTGCACCTTCACCGTGTCGCCGATGGCGATCACTTCGCTCGGGTGGTTGACGCGCTTGTAGCTCATGT
>OFDC01000546.1_pt1 | contig 27315 bp, 20 predicted proteins | sample 1520941 | NCBI WGS metagenome assembly OFDC01 (sample SAMEA94258168, study PRJEB24077) | hot springs metagenome | biome: Aquatic biome; feature: Water | place: India | collected 2012-12-06 | depth 5 m | reverse complement strand
ACCGGCTCGCCCAGCATGACCACAGCGCATGCTGGCCGGGCTTGACGCGGCCCATGAGGGTCCACTTCAGCACGGTCACCGCCAGCAGCAGCGCGAGCAGCGGGGCCAATGTCGCCAGCGGAATGACGATCAGCGCGAATTCGAGATTGCTCGATTCCGGCGCGCCTTCGACCAGCAGCTTGTACCACAGCACCGTCGCCAGCAGCGGGCCGACCGGCAGTACGAAGCGCAGCAATTCCCAGAACACGCGGTTCCAGTAGCGGATCGGCGAGGGATCGTGCGTCAGACTGCGGTCCATCTCGACCACCTGACGGCGCGGCAGATCGAAGCTGGGGCGGCCGAAGCGCGATTGGCCGGCGGCGATTTCCCTGGAGTTTGCCACCGTGCTGATGCCGATCAGGATGTCATCCGGCAGCACTTCGCCCGCCGGGATCACCGCATGGTTGCCAAGGAACGTGTTGCGGCCCAGCACGATGGGCGCAAGCCGCACCGTCCCGCGCGAGATTTCCGGTCCGCCGAGGTAGATGCCATCGGCAAAGAAGGTCTCCGCGCCGATCGTGACGAGTTCGGGCGTGACGTCGAAGATCGTGCTGATCTCGCACTTCTCGCCGATGTTTGCGCCCGCGAGCCGCAGCCATTGCTTCCAGAACAGCGTACCCGATAGCCACTGGCCCGCGTTGAAGGTCGTCGCGGATTTGAGCCAGACGCGGATATAGGCAAGGCTCCAACGGTCAATCACGCCGGGCTTCACGCGGCCCATCGCGCGCACCATCAGCGCGCTCCACACGAGGCTGACAGGGACGCTGATCACAGTCACGCCGAAGACGACCGCGAGGACATGCGGATCGAGCTTGGGCTCGTAGATCCAGACCCAGATTTCCTCCGAACCGACCCCGAGGAGGCCGCACAGCAGCAGCGCGAGGAGCCCCGTCGGCAGTGCACCAAGCATGGTGGCGACGCCCTCGGCCGCGAGCATGGCGAAGCCGTGGGTGACCGGATGGAGGTGGCGGCCATGCATGGTGAAGGCCGGTGCGTCCGGCGCCGGGCCGACGCGGCGGGCGGGTACGCCGTCCCACAGCTCGCCCGCTGGAATCGTGGTGCCCGGATTGATCACCGAGAGCGGCGCGATCACGCTGCCCGCGCCGATGCGGCAATCGTGCTCCACCGTCGCACGGGTTTGCAGCGTGGCATCGGCCTCGATCACGATATGGCCGAACACCACATCGCCCCGGTCATATTCGGCGAGCCCGATATGCGCGTCCTGCCCGAGCGTCACATTGTCGCCGATCTCGAGCAGGTCCCAGCCGCCGCGATGGAGGTGCACGCCGCGATGGATATGCACGCCGCGCCCGATCTTTGCGCCCAGCAGCCGCAGCACCGCATTCTGGAAGACCGTGCCGGACAGCATCGGCCAGGGGATCAGCCGCGCCGACTGGACAGTAACCCAATGCCGAAGATGATAGGGGCTCCACACCGGTGCCCGCACCGGACGATAGCGCCCGATTGCGATCGCCTTGACCAGCAGCGTGAAACCGACCGAGACCGGCAGGTATAGCGCGACACCGGCCACGGTAATCAACGGCGTGAGCAGCACGAAGCCGACCAGATCAAGCTTGTCGAACAGTGCCGGGAACAGTTCCCACGCCACCCACCAGCTGACCCAGCCGCCAAAGGCAAGCTCGCCGGCCAGCCATACCAGCTGCACAATGTTGGCGAGCAGCGGCTGCGCCTTGCCCTCGCGCACCAATTCGGGCGCCTTATGCTGCGCAGCATGGACAGCAGCAGCATTGGCTTCCTCGCCCATCGCAGCCAAAGCGCGCACAGTGCGCGCAGCATAGATATCGCTGACGGTGATCCAGTCTGCCGCGCCTTCCTCCCGCAGCAACGTGACAAGCAGCGCCGCGCTGAGGGAATCGCCGCCGAGATCCTCGAAGAAATCGTCCTCGACCGACACCCCGCCCGGTCGCGTCAGGATATCGGCAAAGGCGGCGGCCAATGCGGTTTCGAGCGGCGTTGCGGGCGGCACGATGTCGCGGTCAGGCTGGGTATCCGCCGTGAAGCTCATCGGCGGCAATGCGGCCCGGTTGAGCTTGCCGCCGACCGTCGTGGGCAGTTCATCGAGCAGGCCGATCCGGCGCGGCACCATGTAACCCGGCACGGTGCTGGCGAGCTGGGTGCGCAAGTCGTCGAGATCGAGCGCCGTGACGCCTTCCCCCGCCACCACATAGGCGACCAGTTCCGGCACCCCGCCTGCATCCTGCAGCCGCGCCGCCGCTGCGCGCACGCCGGGAAGTGCGGCCAGGCGGGCCTCGATCTCGCCCAGTTCGACACGGTAGCCGCGGATCTTGACCTGCGCATCGATGCGGCCGTGATAGAACAGGCTGCCGTCAGCTTCGCGGTGGACGAGGTCGCCGGTGCGATAGATCCGCCCGCAAGTCGGGTGGTCGACGAACTTTTCGGCGGTGAGGTCCTCGCGGTGGCGATAGCCGCGCGCAACCCCTGCCCCGCCCATGCACAGCTCGCCTTGCTCGCCCTCGCGCACCGGCTGGAGCGCATCATCGAGCACATAAGCGGCCATACCCGGAACCGGGCGGCCGATAGTGATCGGGCCGCCGGGCACGATATCGCCGCGCAGGCAAGTGACCGCGCATTCGGTCGGGCCATAGCCGTTGACCATCCGCCGCCCCTTGGCCCAGCGGTCCGCAATATCGCGCGGCAGGGCTTCGCCACCGACATAGAGCAGTTTGAGTTCAGGCAGGGCGCTTTCCGGCTCGCGGCAGCCGCTGGTGCGCAGCAAAGTCGGCGGCGGGCAGAACACCGTGGCACGCTCGTTACGCAGCCATTCGACGATGTCGGGCCCAAGCCGCGCGGCTTCGTCGTCCATCACCACCAGCGTCGCGCCCGAGGCGAGCGCCAGCCAGATTTCCTCGATGGAACTGTCGTAGGCGGCGGACGAGCCTTGAATGACGCGATCTGACGGGCCGAGACCGAATTCGGCGAGATCGGACGCAACAAGGTTAGCGACGTTGCGATGTTCGACCATGACGCCCTTGGGCTTGCCGGTCGTGCCGCTGGTATAGATCACGTAGGCGAGCTGTTCCAGGCGGATTTCATCCGGCAATGCTGCGCCCGCAGGCGGCTCCTGCATCGCCAGCTCCGTCACTTGCAGCAGGGGCACCTCGCCCGCGACGGAACCGAGCCGCGCGGCACCAGCCGCATCGGTCAGGACCGCGACCGCATTGGCGTCTTCCAGCACTTCGGCAATGCGATCATCCGGAAACGAAGGATCGATCGCCGTGTAGGCCCCGCCCGCCTTGAGCACCGCGATCTGCGCCGCATAGAGCATTGGCGAGGTGCGCGGTAGCAGCAGCGCGACAATCCGCTCCGCCTCCAGCCGCGGCGCGAGATGGTGAGCGAGCCGGTCGGTAAGGGACACAAGTTCGGCATAGCTGATCGCCTGCCGGTCCGGCCGGTTGCGCGCAGGCGGCACCTCGATCGCGGTCTGGTCCGGATAGCGGGCAGCGGCCTCCGCAAGGAAAGCGTGCAGCAAGGCAGGACGGACTTCGGGCGCGGTCAGCATCGCGCCCCTCTATCGCTGCGGCAATTGCGGTCAAGCCGGTGTTCGCCCCGATTCCGTGCAGGAAGTTCCCGTTGCCATAGGCCTCTTGAGGGACCCAGTGTGCAGTGCAAAGAGCATGTGGCAGCACACACTGCGGCAACCACCCTCCTCCGCACTGAGGGCGATCAGCTCCCGAAAAGCCGCTGCGCCGCAGCATCGCACAGCGCAACGCAGCGCTCGCGCGGGGTGCGCTGGTCCGAGAGGTAGAATTCGATCCACAGGCCATCAAGCACGGCAGACAGCAGCGCAATGCCATCCGCAAGCGGCAGCTTGCGCTCCTCCTGCGACAGTTGCGCGACAAGCCGTTCGAGCAAATCACGCTGGCGGAAGTTGAACCGTGTGGAGACAGCCGCGAAATCGTCCCGGCTGCGCGCCAGCTGCCAGAACACCATCCACGCGCCGATAATGTCCGGCCCGGCCCAGTCGTCGGAGAAAACCGCGACGAAGTAGCGGTGCAGCGCCTCGCCTGGCGCGCCTTCACCGGGCATTGCCGCCGCTTCGAGCTGGATCAGCATGTCCTCGCAGAGCTGCTCATAGGTTTCGAGCAGCAGGTTGTCCGGATTGCGGAAATAGTGGCGCAGCAGGCCATGGCTGACCCCGGCCTGCCGGCAGATCTCGCGCCCGGTTGCGCCCTTGGCACCCAACCGGGCGAGGCAGTTGACCGTCGCGGCGACAAGGTCTGCCCGGCGCACTACAGGCGAAGCCCGGCGGCGGCGCGGCGTTGCCTCCTCCCCAGGTGGGCTGGCCATGTTCTTCACGCCGACCGCCTGGCAGCGCGTTGGCCAAGGAGGTAGACGACTGATCCACTGCCGAGAAGGATCGTGGTGAGACCGAGAATCTTGATCACGGCGAGCAGCTTGTTCGGCTCATCCGGCGCAGGAAATCCCGCCAGCACCAAGGCGGTCAGCGTCGTGGCGAGGCCAATGCAGGCGAATGCGGTCGAGGTGACGCGACCGCCCGGCAGGCGCGTGAGGGGCACGTCGCTCGGCACGCCCTGCAGCCGGATCACCGCGAGGAAGACGAGCGCGAACGGAAGAAAGGCGGCGATGATTCCCATGCTGACGAGCACGTCATAGGCGCCTTTCACGCCAGTACCAGCCTGTCCAAGTATGCATAGGACTGCACCAAGCCCGCCCTGCACCAGGATGGCGACATAAGGCGTGCCCCATTTGGGGTGGACCTTGGCGAAAACGGGAGGAAGCAACCGGTCGATGCCGACCGCAAACGGGATGCGTGCAGCGCAGGAAAGAAAGCCGCTCGCCGCGCCCAGATTGCCAAGCGTGATGAGGAGCGCGAGGGGCACGACGATCCACCCTGCCCCCACTTTCTCAGCCGCCACCGCGCCCGCCTGAACGAGGCCCTGCAGCGTATTGACTTCGCTGGAAGGCATCGCCAGCAGCACCGCAAAGGTGCCGATGATGTAGCACGAGACAATCACCAGTCCAGCAATAGGCAGCGCGCGCGGGATGGTGCGGCGCGGGTCCTTGATCTCGCCGCTCATGAACGAGGCCGTCTCCGCACCGGAAAGCGCAAAAGCGATCGCGGCCCACATGATCATGTGCTGCAGATCGAACACCGGCACGAACGATTGCGACGTGAACTCGGTTGCGGAACCGAACTGCGACCACGCGATTCCGCCCAGCACGATCACGATCAGCGCCGGCCCCCACATGCCGACCGCGCCCAGATTGTGCAGCCAGCGTCCGAAGCGCATGCCGAAAATGTTGATCGCGGTGATGAACGCGAGGGCCGTCAGCGCAAAACCCATGAAGAACAGCGGATTGCCGCGCAGGAACAGCAGGCTCGTCCCGCCGATGTAGAGCGCATTGCCGGCATCGAAATAGAGCACGCTGGGGAAATAGGGGAGGTTCGAGGTGAAGTAGCTCCACCCTGCCATGAAGCCGACATATGGGCCAAATGCCTCGCGCGTCCAGATGTAGAGCCCGCCTTCCTGCGGGTAGCGCGAGGACAGCTCGACGATGGCAAGGACGAACGGCAGATAGAAGCACAGCAGCGCCCCCACCCAGACGACGATCGAGCTTGGCCCGAAGGCGGCGGCGGTCGCGATCCAGCGCAGGCTGACGCCGGTTACGATGTAGAACATCGCGAGATCGGCAACGCCCATGACCTTGTGAGGCTGAGGCGCGCCGCCGGCCATCAGCGACGACCTTGCTTCTTGGTATCCTTGAGCACCTGCATCGCCGCGTTATGCCCCGGCGCCCCCGTCACCCCGCCGCCGGGATGCGCGCCCGCACCGCAGAGATAGAGCCCCTCGACCGGCGTCCGATATTGCGACCAGCGCGGCACCGGGCGCATCGAGAACAGCGCGCCGGGATGCAGGTCACCGTGGAAGATATTGCCTTCGGTCAGACCGTAGATCCGTTCCAGATCGAGCGGGGTGAGCATGACGCGGCCGATGATCAGTTCGCGCAGGTTCGGCATGTGGCGGCTGATCTGGTCGATGATCGTCTCCGCCAGCGCCTCGCGCTTCTCGTCCCAGGTGCCCTCACGCAGCTCGTAGGGCAGGTACTGGATGAAGCAGGTCAGCATGTGATGCCCCGGGGGGCACAGGCTGTCGTCGACGAGGCTGGGGATCACACAGTCGATCCACAGCTCGTCAGGCACATCGCCGAAGCGCGCGGTATCAGCGCAGCGCTGCGCGCCTTCGAGCGTGGGCGCGATGGTCAGCAGTGCCCGCTCCAGCGGCGTCGCGTCAGGACTGCGACCGATGACGGTCGGCTCGCCGGAAAGCGCGATGTTGAGCTTGGCCGCCGGGCCGCTCATCTTGATCGCGGCGATATCGCGGCGGAAATCGTCCGGCAGATCGGCCTTGGCCAGCAGCGCAAGGAAGGTGCGCTTGGGATCGGCGTTGGACAGCACGACTTTCGCGCGCACCTGCCGCCCGTCGAGCAGCGTCACACCGGTCGCGCGGCCTTGGTAGACATCGATGCTGCCGACCGGTGCGCTGGTCTCGATCACCGCGCCGAAGCCGCGCGCGGAGGCCGCAATGGCGCCGGAAACCGCACCCATGCCGCCCATCACATGGCCGTTGAAGCCCTGAACCGCATGATCGCCGCCCGCGAGCAGGTGGAACAGCAACCCGACTGCCGAGCCCGGCTCGTAAGGCCCGCCGTGCTTGCCGTAGACGTTGTTGGCAAGGATCATGCGCTTGGCCGATTCGGACTCGAAGTGCCGGTCAAGGAACTCGCCGAGACTGCCGGTAAGGAACTGCACCATCTCGCCGATCTCGCTGCCTTTGATGCGGCGGAAGCGGCGGATCATCCGCAGCCCCTCGCGGATACGGTCGAGCCCGCGCGCGGCAAGGTCCGGCGGCGATTCCAGGAAGAACGGCTGGAGATAGGCAGCAAGCGCCTTGAGCTTGCGGTCGACTTCGAGGAAGGCCTCGGCATCGCGCGCGGAGAAGCGCGCAATCTCCTGCGCTGTCCGTTCAGGATCAGCCCACCAGCGGATGATCTCACCCTCGCCCAGCGGCACGGTCAGGATCGGATCGCAGGCCACCATCCGCAAACCGTGACGGCCAAGATCGAGATCGCGGATGACCGTCGGCATCAGCATCGAGGCGATGTAGGACGTGAAGGACACGCGGTGGCCCGGGATCACCTCTTCGGTCACGCAGGCACCGCCGACGATGGGCCGCGCCTCGAGCACCAGAACCGAGCGTCCGGCCTTGGCAAGATAGGCCGCCGCGGTCAGGCCATTGTGCCCGGCCCCGACGATGACCGCATCCCAGACCTTGGTCGTCACATCCACCACTGCGCCCGATTTCCCCCTTGCATTCTGGCTCGCTGAGTGCCTCAATGCCACTTATAAGGCAAGCGTCTAATAAGCGGTGCGGAGTGCTGGTGATGAGCGACAAGGCCAATGGCGGAATGGAAAAATCGCTCGACAGCGCCGCCTACCTGAACGCAGATGCCTTTGCACGTGACAAGGCCGCCATCTTCCACAGGCAATGGTTCTGCGCCGGCCGCGAAGAGGACATGCCCGCCCCCGGCGACCACAAGATCCTCGATATCGCCGGTGAAAGCGTGATCGTGGTGCGCGGCAAGGAAGGCGCTATCCACGCCCACTATAACGTCTGCCGCCACCGCGGCGCCCGGATGTGCGACGCCGTGAGCGACGCGCGCTGGGGCGTTAAGCTGGACGCAGGCGTGGTCGGCCGCACGATGATCCGCTGCCCTTACCACGGCTGGTCCTATGCGCTTGACGGCCGCCTGCTCGCCGCACCGCAGCTGCAGGACTCGCCGGGTTTCGACAAGGCCGCGTTCGGCCTGCATCCTGTGGCGGTCCAGACCTGGGGCGGCTTTGTCTTCCTCAATCTCTCACCCGATACCGCACCCGATTTCACAGCGGACCTTGCCGAACCCTCGCGCCGCCTTGCCAATTATCCGCTCGCCGATCTCGTGACGGCGCGGACGATCAATTACGAGGTCAACGCCAACTGGAAGCTGATCCTCGAAAACTACAACGAGTGCTACCACTGCCCCGGCGTGCATCCGGAGCTGACCGCGATTGTCCCCGCGTTCAAGGTGCGCGGCGGCATCGATCTCGATTGGGAAGCCGGCATCCCGCACCGCGAGGGCGCCTATACGTATACCTGGGACGGCACCACAAGGCGCGCGCCCTTCCCCGGCCTCTCCGAGGACGAGAAAGTGCGCCACAAGGGCGAGCTGATCTACCCGAACCTCATGTTCAGCGTTTCGTGCGACCATGCCGCCGCTTTCGTGCTCTGGCCGCTGGCGGCGGGTCGTACGTTGATCGAATGCCGGTTCCTGTTCCATCCGGACGAGGTGGCCAAGGGGGATTTCGACCCGTCGGACGCGGTCGATTTCTGGGACCTCGTCAACCGGCAGGACTGGGCGGTGTGCGAACGCGTGCAGTCGGGCATCGCCGCGCGCGTCCACACCCACGGGTTTTACGCCCCGATCGAAGACCTCAGCCTCGATATCCGCCGCTATATCGAACGCTGCGGCGAGCCCTGAGGCGCAAGCTCAGCTCGCAGCCATCCACCGCTCGCGCTTGCGATAGAGCGTCGACGGGCTGACACCGAGCGCCTTTGCAGCCGATGGCAGGCTGCCGCCCGCATTGTCGATCGCGGCCTCGATGGCGATGCGCTCCAATTCATCGAGCGTGAGGCCCTTCACGGCATTGACCACCGCGAGGACATCAGTGGGCTGACCGCCAAGTGCCGGGGTCTGGGAAACCACGAGCGCAGGCATGGAGGCAGACGGCGGCGCCATCTGATCACTTGTCAGCGGGAATGCCGAGGCCGGCAGATCAGGTCCCGCATGGAGCACGGCGGCACGGCGCATCACGTTCTGCAATTCGCGCACGTTGCCCGGCCAGCGATAGTGCTCGAGCGCGGCCAGCTGCGCGGCGCCGAGCGGAGCGAACTTCTTGCTTTCCTCGCGCGCGAACCGCTGGAGGAACGCTTCGGCGAGGTCGCGGACATCGCCGCTGCGTTCGCGCAAGGGCGGCATGTGCAGCGGCACCACGGCGAGACGGTAGAACAAGTCCTCGCGGAAACGGCCTTCCGCCACTTCGCGCGCCGGATCGCGGTTGGTCGCGCAGACGATACGCACATCGACTTCCTCGACCCGGTTCGAGCCGACGCGCTGGACCGTCCCCGTCTGCAGGAACCGCAGCAGCTTGACCTGCAGCGGCAGGGCCATTTCGCAAATCTCGTCGAGGAACAGCGTGCCCTTGTGCGCGGCTTGCGCGGCACCGACCCGGTCGCTCACCGCGCCGGTGAACGAGCCCTTGAGGTGGCCGAAGATTTCGGATTCCAGCAGGTTTTCCGGGATCGCACCGCAGTTAAGCGCGATAAACGGACCGTTGGCGCGCCCGCTGGAGCCGTGGATCGCCTCGGCGCAGACTTCCTTGCCGGTGCCGCTCTCGCCGGTGATGAACACTGTCGCCCGGCTGGAAGCGACGCATTCGATCTGGCGGTAGACTTCCTGCATCTGCGGCGAATTGCCGATGAACGTGCCGGGCTTGGCCTTCTTCGCTGGCCGCGATGCGCCTGCCGGGGCTGCCTTGCTGGCGGATTTGCCCAGCTCGATCGCACTTGCCAGCACCGAAAGCAGCCGCGTTCCCGCGATCGGCTTCACCAGAAAATCGAACGCCCCGATCCGCATTGCCTCGATCGCGCGCGAAAGCGAGCCGTCCGCCGTGGCGACGATCACCGGATGGCTCTCGCAGATGGCAGGATTGGCGCGCAGCCAGTCAAGCCCGTCGGCATCGGGCAGCTGGAGATCGAGCAGGATGGCGGCGAAATCCGGTGTCTCACCCAGCGCACTTAGCGCGGCCGCGGCCGAATACGCGACAATCGGTTGGTGCCCAGCCTTCTCGATCTGGGCCGCATAGGCCATGGCCAGCGAGGCCAGATCCTCGACGATCAGAATTTTTGCGCGTGCCATACGCTGTTCCAATCCATTTTGCTGCTTTGCAAGATGCGAGCAGCGCTTCGTTCCCATGTGTAAGCGGCCGGCCGGCTCGAAGCTGTGCGAGCAGCCCGTTAAGACGGTCGACCGATGCGCCCCCTTAGGGAGGCGCCACGTCCTTTGCGCTTTGCGCAAGGACCCGTACTATACTAGTGTCCAATATAACGCAGGAAGCATGCCAAGCGCGAAAATGCTTGCATTCTGGAGATGCTGCATACCCCGATTTGCATTTCGCGAAGATTAACTTTCGCCAAATGCATAAGCAATTATACGCATTTTGCAATGTGCATACCGGCGTCACCTGCAGCAGATCCAAGCATATGGCGCAGATTTCCGCTGGTTAACCTGCAAGATGCGACGCTGGCACGCGCCTTGCTCTCTCCTGGCACAGATCAGGAGAATATCATGAAGTCCCGCCAGTTCCTCAGCATGCTGCTTTGCACCGCCCTGCTCGGCGGCTGCGCGACAATGCCGCCTCCGGGCAATCTGCCCGGCGCCCGCTACCAGCGCGAGCAGCAACTTGAGGACCAGCCGGTCGCCACCTGCAGTGTTCCAGGGACGCCCGCCATCACCGCCGGTCTTGCGCGGGTCGACGCCGGCGCCTTTTCGGAGAGCGCCGACCTGATCGGCCCGGGTGACCGCATGAAACTTGCCGTCGCGGGCGATACTGATACGCTGACTGGCGGCTATGTCGTGGCTGCCAATGGCCGCCTGACGATCCCTATTGTCGGTGAAATCGTCGCCGCCGGACGTCTGGTGAGCGCAGTCGAGACCGAAGTGCGGGGGCGTCTCCTTGCCGCCGCGCTCGTCCGCGAAGTGGCCGGCGGGGTGAAGCTGACCCAGGTCGAGGCTGCTGGCGTGCAAGTCTCGGTCGAAGGCGCGGTTTTCGAGCCCGGCCTCGTCCGCGCCGGTGAGCGCGCGGCGGAAGCGCGCGCGACCACGGTGAACCATCCCGCTGCGGGTGACTTCAATTCCGGCCGCTCGCTCTCGTCCGCCCTGCGCGCGGCGGGCGGCATCCGCCCCGATGCGGCGGCGCAATCGGTCTATCTCCTGCGCGGGGATCGCTATGCGGTGATCGACGTGACCCCGGCGTTTACGGGCGGCGTACCTGCCGATCCGCAACTGGCAGCCGGGGATCGCATCATCGTGCCGACTGCGGGATGCTTCCAGGCCGATTACGTCCGGCCCAGCAGCGTCACGGCACCGGGCGTGCGCGTCTACCTCTCGAACCTCTCGCGTCCGGCCACGAGCAATTCAGCATCAGGCATCAACAAGGATTCAACCAGCTTCCCCTATGGCACCCGCATGCTGCAGGGCCTTGTTGCAGCCAACTGCGTCGGTGGTTCGGCAATGAACGCAGGGCGCAAGGCGGTGCTGATCTCGCGCAATCCGCTCACCGGCCGTTCGATCGTTATCGCCCGCTCGGTCGAAGGCCTTGTCCGCCGCGCGGATCGCGATGACCTCAACCCCATGCTCATGCCCGGGGACGCCATGGCCTGTTACGACAGCGACGCGATGACCTTCGTCGATGCACTCAGCCTTGCCGGGAACCTGCTTGGTCCCGCCGTGCTCGCAAACGGCCTCCGCAAATGAGCGGGTCGCACACCCGCATGCCTGCCCGCCGCCACGAGTGGCTGGATCGGCTGCTCCTCCTTGTCCTTCCCCACCTGCCCAAGGTGAACCGCTATCAGCGCTATGTGCGCAGCATCGCCCCTGTGCTCGGCGCGATCTGGTTGGCGACCGCCGCCTACCTGCTGCTCGTGCCGCGCACGTATACCAGCGAGTTCAGCCTGATCGTGCCGGGTTCGGGCGTGGGCAGCTCGCTCAACGTGGAATCGATCGGGCAGGCGCAGTCCTCCTCCAATTCGGCCTTCTCCAGTCCCACCCTGAGCCCGACCGAGAACTACAAGCAGCTGCTCTCGGCGGACATCACCCGGCGCGCCGCGGCAAAGTTGACCGGCGAGGACGGCGACCGCTTTCCCGATCCGGTGATCAAGCTCGTCGACCAGACCAACCTGATCCACGTGCACATCGCCGGGAGGACCGCTGCCCAGGCCAAGGCGCGCGCCGATGCGCTTCAGAACGCCTTTCTTGCGCGGCTCGATGTGCTGCGCGCCGATGAAGCGCACAAGCGCGAAGAATCGGACGTGAAGCACCTCGTCGAGCTGTCGAACAAGGTGCAGACCGCGCAGCGCAAGCTGATCGCCTTCCAGGCGAGCCACGGCCTTGCCACGCTGGAGCAGTTCAACTCGCGGATCGCCGCGGTCGATGCGCTCCACGACAAGGAGCGCGAAGTGCGCATGCAGCTGCGCCAGTTTTCCGGAACCGCCGGGCGCCTGTCGGGCAGCCTTGGCAGCAATCCGCACGCGGCGGACATCGCCATGCGGCTGCGCGGCGATCCGGTGTTCCAGCAGCTCGCCGACCGCTACGCCACGAGCAATGCGCAGGCGAGCGAGAAATCGGCCACCCTGGGCGCGCGGCACGTTGAAATGGCCAAGGCCAATGGCGAACGCGATGCCTTGCGCGCCGCGCTCGTCCAGCGCGGGCGCCAGCTGACCGGGCTCTCCGAAAATGCGATCATGGCCGGGATCGACCTGCAGGTGGCGGACGGCCGGTCCAACCTCATGCAGGCGATGACTGTAAACGACGCGCAGGCTGCAGGGGCCGGCGCTGCGCTCGCCGAAATCCGCGGCGATCTTGCCCGTGCGCAGGCCCAATCGCCCGCGCTGATCGCGCAGGCCTCGGAACTCGCCGATCTCCAGCGCGATCACCGCGTCGCCGAGGCAGTGTTCTCCTCTGCCCTTGCCCGCATCGACACCAACAAGCAGGATCCTTTCGCATCCTATCCGCTCGTCCAGACGCTGGCCCCGCCCTCGCTGCCCAAGCGGCCTTCGAGCCCGTCCTTGGTGATAGCTCTCGCCGGAGCACTGGCGGCAAGCCTGCTGGTCCTGCTAGCGTTCGCGCTGGCATGGCTGCGGCAACCCCTTCTCGAGCGCATGTTGCGGAAAGGCTGACCGCCGGGACGATCGGCGCGACCTGGATCCTGTGGATCACAGGCGGCCTCTACTTTGCAGGGCCGCTGCTCGGATGGGCGCTGGCCCTGCTTGCCGTTCGGGCGTGGTATCTTGCTCCGGTCCTTCCCGAAGCGGAGCGCCCTGCCCACTTGCCGCGCAGCTTGTGGGCATGGCTGATCGGCATGGCGGTCATGCTGGTGGTTCTGCTCATCGGTCACGCCGATTTCGGCCTCGGCACCGCCCAGACGATCAAGTCGGCGGTCGGCTGGGCCAAGGGCTGGGCCTTGCTCGCGCTGTTCCCCTTTGCCGGCTTCGCGCTCCCCATCCGCGTCGAGACGCTGTCACGCGCGGTGTGCAAGCTCGGCCTGCAGACGCTGATCCTACTGCCGCTGTTCCTTGCCGCGCCCTTCGTCGGCCTGCCCCAGAAACTGTGGGTCTCGCCGCTCGCCGTGCTCGGCGGTTCGGGCGACGAGTATTTCGCCGCCATTCTCTACACTATCGAACCCGGCGTCGGCACCGCCCGCTGGCAGTTCTTCGCGCCGTGGTCGCCGGCGGCCGGCATGGTCGCGGTGATCCATTTCCTGCTCGCGCGGATGGAGCCGGACGCGAAGTGGCGCTGGACCGGCTATACCGCCTCGATCCTCGTCGCGCTGCTCTCTCAAAGCCGCCTCGCCCTGATCGCGCTCGCGGTGATCATGCCGCTGGCATGGCTGGCGGGTAAGGTCAGGGGCCCGGCGCTGTGGTTCAGCACAGCCGCGCTCGTCCTGATCGGATCATGGTTCTCGCCCCAGCTTCAAGCGCTGGTCGACAAGATGAGCAGCGATTTCTCCAGCGCACGCGCCGATTCCTCGCGCGTGCGCGCCGCGCTCGGCCGGATCGCGGTGCAGCGTTGGCAGTCGGAGGCCTACTGGTTCGGCCATGGCATCGTCGAGCGCGGGCCGCACATGGTGGAATACATGCCGATCGGCAGCCACCATACCTGGTACGGCCTCCTCTTCGTGAAGGGGCTGGCGGGCGCCATGGCGCTGGCGGTACCGATGATGTGGATGCTTGTCGCCACTTTCCGCGCCGCGATGGACAGCAAGGTCGGGCGCCTCGGCTTCGCCATGGCGCTGACCTACTGGCTCTACAGCTTCGGGGAAAACCTCGAGGTCCTCACCTATATCGCCTGGCCCGCGCTGCTGGCCATCGGCATCGCGCTCAAGCCGGGGCCAGCACGCGCACCGGAACCGCCTGATGCGGAGCCAGCCGCCGGATGAGCCGCGCCCATTCGCGCTGCCGATCCAGCCCGCAGTCCTGCGTCGAGCGACGCGCCGCACGCGCCATTTCGGCAAGGCGCGGCCCATCGAGCTTGGCAAACGCGCGGGAAATGGCATCGGGATTGGTGAAATCGATCACCAGCCCCGCCGCGCCGACCTGTTCGGGAAGGCCGTCGACCGGCGAGACGAGGATCGGCCGCCCGGCCTCGCGCGCCTCGCAGGCAACCTGGCCATAAGCTTCCCAGCGCGAAGGCACGGCAATCACGTCGCATTCCTCGAGGAAGCCGGCGACATTGTCGATCTTGCCGACGAACTCGATAAGGGGCGAATTGCCGGCCAGTCGGCGCAGATCGCCCTCCAGCGCGCCGAAGCCGCCGATCAGCAGCTGCGTCCCCGGCAGAGCACCGGCGCGGTGGGCACCGATCAGGTTTTCCAGCCCCTTGGCTTCGTGGAACCGGCCATAGGCGCCGATCACCAGCGGGCGGTCCGCCGCAAAATCGGGATAGGCCAGCGCGTCGAGACCCGGGTTTTCCGAATAGGGATAGATCACGTCGACCTTGTGCCAGGCAAGGCGTGTCACTTCGCGCAGCCAGTCCGCCTGGCCGCACGAGACGCAGACCACCTGATCGACCAGCCGCAGCGCAAGACGAAGCATCAGGCGGAAGCGGCCCCTGTGCTCGACATTCCGCGCTTCCCACGCGCGGGTATAGCTGTGCTCGACATGCACGATCCTCGCCCGCGGATTGCGCGCGCGCAGCGAGAGCAGGAAAGCAAGGCGCCGCCAGTTGGGCGGAAAATGCAGCACAATGATATCGGCATTGAGCGCGGGCGCGATCACGGCATCAGGCCGGACCGCCATGGTGCTGCAATCGGCCACATCGCGCACCGGCTGCGAAGAGAATATCCCAAGCCCGCGCGAGACGCCGCCTAGGGCGAAGTCGTCGAGCAGGTTGACGAGGCGAGGTTTGCTGCGGAACGCGCTCATGCCACCAGCCTCCCGCCCGCAGCCAAACCGGCGAGGCGCGCAAAGCGATCCGGCCCGATGATCCGCCCGGCCAGTGCGGCCACGACTGTCACCATGGTCTTGACCGGTTCCTCCAGCAAGGGACGGCGGTTGCTCGCCATCGCCTCGCGCAGCAAGGCCAGCGCCATGCCCGGATCGCCGAGCTGCACCGCGCGCCGCGCAAGATAGCGCAGCTGGTAGGCACGGGCGCGGCTGACATGCTTGCCGGCAAATTCGGCGGCATAGCTGTTGAGCCGCGCCACGACCTGCTCCCAGCTCTGGTACTGGCGCACGACCTGCGATGAGAGGCCCCCTCCATTGACGCGGTACTCGGTCAGTGCGGGTTCGATCCCGGCGAAACGCACGCTGCCTGCGACCGAGAGGCGCAGCCACATCTCGATGTCTTCGGACTGGCGCAGACTTTCATCGAAGCAGCACAGGCGCTCCGGCTCCTCGGGATGGCGGAACGCGACCGACTGCAGCGCGGCAAGGCGGATCACCGGGGCCGAGCCGTTGCCGACCGGATTGCGGCAGAAGATATCCGCCGCTTCGATACCGTCGAGCTTCGGAGTCTGCATGAGGCGCATCGGACGGCCATCGCGGTCGATGAAGCGCGAGGGCGAGAAGCTCACGCCGACATCGGGATTGTTGTCGAGATGGATCACGTGCAGGGCCAGCTTTTCAGGCAGCCAGCGATCATCGGAATCGAGCAGCGCGATATAGATGCCGCGCGCTTCCAGGATGCCGGTATTGCGCGCGCCGGCCAGGCCGCGATTGGCCTGCGTGACGATGCGGATGCGCGGATCATCATAGCCGCGCACGATCTCCATGCTGCGGTCTGTGCCACCATCATCGACCACGATCAGTTCGAATTCGGTGAAAGTCTGGGCGAGCACGGAATCGATTGCCTCGGCCACATAGGCTTCGACATTGTAGACCGGCATGACGACGGAAACGGTCGGATTCATGGCAATATCCTCTATAAAACAGCGTGTTCAGGCGAAGACGTGACGGCGCATCGCGCGCGGCAGGATCGGGGCGGCAAGCGCTCCGGCGAGCGTGCCGAACCCGCGGCGGGGCTCAGCGAGGAAGGCGCGGGCATCGGTGCGCAGGCCCTCGAACGCGTATGACAACGCCTTGAATGGCGACCCGCCCGAGCGCAGCGTGCGCCGGGCGAGATAGCGCAGGTAGAGCGCCTCGAGCCCGGTCAGCGCCGGGCCTTCCAGATGGCGCCGCGCCAGCAGCTGCCAACCCGCCTTCATCCGGTCGAAGTCCATCGAGAGGCCGTCCGGGCTGAAGCGGTAGCCGACGAGCACCGCATCGATCGCCTCGATCCGGCTCCCGCGCGACAGCAGGCGTGCAACGAACTCCTGATCCTCGGCGTGCGAAAGGCCGGTATCGAGCCCGCCCGCAGCGAGGTAGACATCGCGCCGGACCACGAGGTTCGACATCGTGCAGACCGGATTTTCGCCCAGCACGTCCAGCAACCGCAGCGAACCCTCGCCAACCGAGGACAGCGTGCGGCAGGCATCGAGCGAGGTGGCATGCTGCGGCAGAAAACCGATCCGCGCATAGCTGGCCGCCAGCCGCATATCGCGGGCATGGCGCGCCACGTGCGCGGCCAGCTTGTCGGCGGCCCAGAGATCATCGGCGTCGATGAAGGCGATCAATCCGCCCCGCGCCAGTTCGACGCCGAGATTGCGCGCGCTGGAGACGCCGCCGTTTCCGCGCGAGACGAGATGGATGCGCGCATCGGCTTCGGCCAAAGGCATCAGCCGGGCGAGCGTGTCGTCGGTCGAACCATCGTCGACGATGACCAATTCGAACGCTGTGAAGCTCTGCGCAAGGACAGAGGCGATGGTCTGCGCGACAGTCTGCGCGGCATTGTAGACCGGCAGAACAACAGAGACGGATGGTTGGCTCATGCGGGCAGCTCCATGGCGGGGACGGTCCGGCGCAGGGCCGGTGCGAGGGTTATCGCGGCGGAAATCGCAGCGGCGAGCACTGTGCCGCTGACGAGGCCGATGACGGCAAGGGTCAGGCTGCCGGTGCGGGCGCCGATGGCGAGACCGCCCAGCGCCAGCGTCAGGCCCAGCAGGCTGCGCCCGGCATCACTGCCGACGCGGCCCTCGGCGCGCAGCCAGTTGGCGGTCAGGACGGAGGCCAGCTGGGCCAGACCCGCAAGGCACATGATGGCGATGAGCGGCGCCGCGAAAGCCCAGTGCGCGCCGAACACGATAGGCACATAGAGCGGCGCCAGCAACGCCTGCACGGCCACCAGCGGCACGAACAGCGCCGCGCCGCCGATCACGATGCTGCGCAGCATGGCACGGCGGGGCAGCCCGGCCGGCGCGGCACAGAGCATCGGGAACGAGACGGTGCCGAACGCACCGACAAGCGAGGTGACGATGCCGAGTCCGGCATTGTAGGCGAAGTAGTAGGTGCCGAGCGCCGAGCTGCCCATCGTGGCCACAATGACCAGATTGTCACCCTGCTGGCGCAGCGCGGTGAGGCCCTCGGCGAGGAGCACACCGCCGCCGAAACGGACCATGCCGCGCCAGCAGGCGATGCCGGCATGCGGATCGGGCCGCCACGGACGATTGCGGCGGGTCATGACCAGCCAGATCGGCGCGGTCAGCAGCTTGGGCAGGACAACCGACCATGGGCTAGGCCAGGCGAGGAGCAGCAGCGCGGTCAACACATGGTCGGCAATGGCCTGGCTCGCCACGGTGCGGGCCATCGCGGCATTGCGGCCTTCGCGCATCGCGAGATGGCACTGGACAAGGCCGGCGGGCATGACCGGATAGACCAGCGCAAGCAGCGCCAGCATCGCGGCGGGGGCGGCCGCGCCGAGACCGAATGCGAGAACGACGGCAACGGTCCACTGGATCGCCACAAGCACCAGCGCCCAGATCCAGTACAGGCGGCGCGCGGTGTTGCAGACTGCGCCCAGTTCACGCTCCGAAGCCGAGATGATGCGCTGGCCGACGCCGATCCCGTTGAGCACGCGGACGAGTTCGAACAGGGTCAGCGCAAGTGCAGCCTCGCCGACAATCTCCGGCGCCAGCTGCCGCGCAATAACCACTGTGGTGACAACGCGCACCACTCGGTTTGCGAGCTCGGCGCCCCCATAGGCACCAAAGCCACGCATCAGCGGCCCGGCCAGGACAGCACGAAGCCGGAACAAGGTTGAGGCAAACGGGTGAGACACGAAATCGACCTGTGCAACTGCGAGAGATGCCTAGGCAGTTTCAATGCTCGTGCCACTTCCATATAAGATTGTTTTTATTGTATTTTTGTCAATGCTATCAATCCAACTTCGCGAAATGCCTATGCAAATTGCAAAGGGCCCGGAGAAATCATGCCGGAATGCAAGCCGGAACCCGAATTTCAGAATCAGCGCAGGCGCACCAATGGCGGATTTCCGCGGTTTTGAACCCTTTTGGCACAGCGTCTGCACAGGCTGCCTTCATTCTCGATGGAGGCTTCCATGCTCAAACGTTTCGATACTCTCCAGGACAGCTTCTGGCCGGTCCGTGCGTCCCCTGCCCCTGCGCCTTTCCGCCTTGGCGACGCGCCGGCCACGCGCCTGTTCGGCCTTGATCTGGTCAACGGCTCGCTGGCCAATGCCGCGGATGCAATCGTCGCCATGGCAGATGGGCTTGCTCCCATGACGATCCAGTTCATCAATGCCCACTGCGTCAACGCCCTGCACCGCGACGCGGGCTATCGCGCCGCACTGGCGCGGGCCGACTATCTTCTGCCCGACGGCAGCGGCATGGCCATCGCCGCGCGTCTTGCCGGTGAGCCGATGGGGGAGAACCTCAACGGCACCGATCTTTTTCCCGAACTTTGCCGCCGCGCCGCGCAAGGCGGCCAGTCGATCTTCCTGCTGGGCGGCAAGCCCGGCATCGCCGATGCCGCCGCCACCAGGATGATGGACGCCTATCCGGGCCTTCGCTTTGCCGGCGCGCGCAACGGTTATTGGTCCGCTGCCGAAGAGGACCGCGTGATCGCCGAGATCAACGCCTCGGGCGCGGCGATCGTCATGGTCGGGCTGGGCGTGCCGCTGCAGGAAAAGTGGATTGCCCGCGTGCGCAGCCGCCTCGCCGCGCCCGTGGTGATGGGGGTCGGCGGACTGTTCGACTACTACTCCGGTGCCGTCCAGCGCGCGCCGCTCGCCATTCGCAAGCTGGGCTGCGAATGGGCCTGGCGCCTGCTGCTCGAACCGCGCCGCCTGTTCGTGCGCTATGTGCTGGGCAATCCGCTGTTCCTGATGGCTGCCGCAGCTTACGCATGGCAGGCGCGCGGCCATGCCGCGGCGCTCTCCGCCCGGCTCAAGCGCGGCTTTGATCTTGCCGCCGTGTTGGGCGCACTGATGATGTTCATGCCGCTTTTCGCCCTGATCGCCCTCGCCATCAAACTCGAGGACGGCGGCCCGGTGTTCTTCCGCCAGACCCGCATCGGCCAGCGCGGCCTGCCTTTCCGCATGTGGAAGTTCCGTTCGATGGTTCCCGATGCGGAAGCCCGTCTTGCCACGCTGGTGGCGCAGTCAGAGCGCGACGGCACCTGCTTCAAGATGCGCCGCGATCCGCGCGTCACCCGCGTCGGCGCGCTGCTGCGCCGGCTTTCGCTCGACGAGCTGCCGCAGCTGTTCAACGTGCTTTCGGGCGAGATGTCGCTCGTCGGTCCGCGCCCGGGACTGCCCCGCGAAGTGCTCGCGCTCAAGCCCGATCAGCGCGAGCGGCTCGCGGGCCAGCCGGGACTGACCTGCACATGGCAGGTCTCCGGCCGCGCCGAGATTCCCTTCGAGCAGCAGGTGCGGCTCGACATCGAATATCTGCGCACGCGCTCGCTGCTGAAGGACATCGCGCTGATCCTGCGCACGGTGCCGGCGGTACTGACTGCGCGCGGAGCCTACTGAAGACCGCTCACTGCCGCGCGCAGGGCCGCAAGGCTCGCGTCGCGGCAGTCGCGCAGATCCTGAAGGGCCTCGTCGGCGGCGAGAGTGCCGGCACAGCGATCAAACAGCAGGGTCATGCCGAAATTGCCGCAAATGCCTTTGAGCGAATGGCGCGCCCGGCTCTGTTCTTCGGCATTGCCCTGCTGCCACGCCAGCGCCAGCCGCTCGGTCCATTCGGTGGTATCGGCGGCAGCGGCATCGAGAAGCAGATCGCACGTGTCGGAATCCATGCCCCCGAACAGGGCGTCCACGGCCTGCGGATCGACAAGTTGAGCGGGTGCATCAGAGAACATTGCGGGCAGCTCCGAAAAAGGCGGTCAGCGGCAGACCGATTTGATTGCGCGATAGAGTTCGTCGAGCACGATGGGCTTCTTGACCACGCCAATCGCGCCCGCTGTCATCATCGGCGCAAGCTCGGCGCGTCCGGAATAGGCGGTCAGCGCGATGATCGGCGTTCGGCTGACTGCGCCGGGCAACGCCTTGATCCGCCGGGTGGCTTCAGGTCCGTCAAGCACGGGCATGCTCATGTCCATCAACACCACGTCGAAGGCATCGCGCCGCAGGGCCTCGACCGCTTCCTCGCCGTTGGTCACCAGTTCGACATCACAGCCCAGCTTGCTCAACATGCCGCGCGCGACGATCCGGTTGGTCTCCACGTCCTCGGCCACCAATACCCGCAGCCGTCCGCCGTCGAACCGGAGGAGGCGCCTTTCGTCGCGTTGCTTGGCGGCGGTCGGACCGTCCACTTCGACGAACGGCAATTCGACCCAGAAGCATGAGCCGACGCCCTCGGGGCCGGCCTCCACGCCGATGGTGCCGCCCATCAGATCGACAATGCGGCGGCAGATCGCGAGGCCGAGGCCAGAGCCGCCGGCCTGCACGTCAACCGTGTGCAACTGTCCGAAATCCTCGAAGATTTCGGCACGGCGCTCGGGCGGAATGCCGATGCCGGTATCGATGACTTCGAAGCGGAAGCGATCTTCGGCAATCGGCCCGACGCGCACACGGATACCGCCGCGCTTGGTAAATTTGACGGCATTGCTGACGAGGTTGTCGATGATCTGGCGCAGGCGGTAGCGGTCCGCCACGATCCATTCGACCAGCGGCCCGCGCCAGCCGAATGCAGCCCGTTCCAGCTCCAGCGTCAGCCCCTTGCCGCGTGCCGCGCGGGTCCAGAAGCCGATCGAGGTGCTGAGGAACGTTCCCACTTCGAGCGGGAAAGCCGCCAAAGTGAGCTTTCCGGATTCGGCTTGTTCCAGATCGATGATATCGTCAAGCAGCATGCGCAGCTGGTCACCGCTCGCACGCATCAGGCCCAGCATTTCGTGCTGGCTTTCGCTGAGCCCGACGGCGTCGAACAGCTCGAGCATGCCGATCACCCCGTTCATCGGAGTGCGGATATCGTGGCTCATCATCGCCAGAAAGCGCGTCTTGGCAGCATTGGCCCGTTCGGCCGCCTCGCGCGCGGCGCGCAGTTCCACCGCGAGCTGCTCCAGCTCGCGCATGCGGCGCTGGTCACGCTGGTGCAGCGCTTCGGCTTCGTTCGCCGCCTCGATCTCGCGGGTGATGTCCTGCACGGTAATGAACACCAGCACTCGGCCAAGATCCTCATCGACCGACGTCTCGGCAAGCGCGCGGATCATGCGGTTGGCTTCGCCCGCGTTCCGGCCGACAATGCGGAATTCCAGCATGCGGTCGCAATCGGCGAGGTGTTCGCAGGTCCGGCAGTCGTCCGCCTTGCAGGTCCGGCCTGCGCCCGCTTGCATCAGCGCGACGCGGTTATGCTTGAGCTGGAGCGCGCCGGTCGTCAGACGCCGCGACCATTCGAAGACCTTCTCGCGTTCTTCCGGGGAAACGCGGTCCAGGATCGGATGCGGACTGTCCGCCGTCTTCGCACCCTCGATCTCGGCAAGCCCATGAAGGCCGAGCAAATCCTGGCAATGCGGCGAAAGCTCCGCCTTGAACGCTTCTGCATCCCAGATCATCGTGCCGAAGCCGGCCACGCGCTGGGCTTCGAGCAACTGGCGTGTACGCTGGCCGAGTTCGATCCGCAGGCGCTCGCGGTTCTCCTTGAGTTCTTCGTTGGCCTGCGCCAGCACACGGCTCTTGAGCTCAAGCAAGGCCTCGGCCTGTTTCCGCGCTGATTCCGAACGAGCCAGTCTGCGGCGCACCAGCGCCAGCTCCGCCTCCATCTCCTCCGCCGTCATTGCCGCCGCCGCATCCCAGCCTGTGCCATCCATTGCGCAATGCTTACTACAAGCATGCGGTTAATGCCCTACTTGCGCTGGACGATGAACCGTGCGGCGTGCGGTCCCGGCGTGCCTTCGTCCCGTATGATCACAAGATCGTCGCCGAAGTAATCGATGTAGCCCCGGATGAGCCCATGCGCGACTTCGGCGAAGGGGCGGTGCGAGGCATAGCTGACGAGCAGGTCCTCCCCATCGACTTCCGCGATCACGCTGGGGGTCAGCGCATCGGGATAGAGGCGGGCCACCTCCTTCTTGTGGATGCCATCGATGGCCCTCAGGAAGTTGATAGCATTGGTGTGCCCCATGAAGACTTCCGGATAAAGCTGGGCGAAGCGCGCCGAAAGCCAGTAGCCATATGCATCGGCGAGGTCGTTTACCGGCTCACCGGTGATCTCCACCAGTTGCCCGATCATGGCGAGCGCCTGTTCGTGGGGATAGCTCCCGACGCTGGTATAGCAGCCGTCCCCGGGCAAGTCGGCCTGCCGGATCATCTGATCGGCAATGCTCGGGGAATAGGTCTCCTCAACCCAATAGATGAGTTCGGAGAAGATAACGCCCTTCATTTGGTATCCCCGGGTCCATGTTAGCACCGGGTTTGAAGCAAGGAGTATGCCATGAGTTGGAAAGCCTTGCTGCAATGGCGAAAGGTCTTTGCCAAGTGCAAAGCAGCGTTGCATTCTGCATAGAGCTTCATTGCATTTTGCAAAGTATTCTTCGCAAATTGCAAAACAACCAATCAGGCTGTAATTTGCAAAATCGTAAAGCGCGCCGCCGTGCCGGCCGGGTCGAGATCCTCGCGCGCGATCGTGTGGCGGTTTCCGAAGTAGGCCACAAAACCCTCGATCAAGCCATGTGCCAAAAGCGCGAACGGGCGGTGCGAGGCATATTCGAGCTGCATTCCATCAGGCAGCGGGTTGGCCTGCACCCGCGGCGGCTGCGCTTCGGGGTAGAGCCGGGTCACTTCTTCATGGATATGCGGCCCCACCCCGGCGAGAAGACTTTCCGCATCGGGATAGATTCCGACCATTTCGGGATAAAGCGTGACAAATCGTCCCGCTAGCCAATAGCCATAGGCCCGCGCCAGTTCGCCCACCGGTTCACCGGTAAGGTCTGCGAGCGCGCCAAGCAGCGCCAGCGCTTCGCCATGCGGGTAATTGCCTACCGACGTATAGGCGCCGTCATTGGGCACGCCCGAGTGCACGATCATCTGATCGACCAGCGCGGGAGAGTACACATCCTCCGCCCAGGCCATCAATTCCGAAAAAACCAGCCCCTTCATGCGCCTTTGATGCCATGGCGGCCGTTACGAGACAAGCGGTTCGTTCGATTTGGCACGGTTGGTGCTGAGGTGGCGCCACAAGGCTCCCACGCACCCAGCCGCAGGCGGAGCAGACCATTTCAAGGACCGGACACAATGAGCATCGACGAGAGCATTTCGCGTTTCATGGGCCTGTTGCTGGGCCACGCACCCGGCTTTGATGCGTTCATGCTGACGGTGTCGGGCAGCAATCTGCTCAAGGGCGCCGTGCTGATCGCGGCGGCGAGCTGCTTCTGGATTGCCCCGACCGAAGGATCGACGCCGGGCAACCGCATCGGCCTCGCGGCGGATCGGGCGATCCTCGCCTCGGCCATGCTGGCAAGCTGCGTCGGCGAAATCATCGCGCTCGCGATGGCCAAGCTCGCGCCGTTCCGCCTGCGTCCGTTTCTTAATGAAGACCTCGGCATGCATGTTCCGCAGGGCTTGCAGGCACTGGCGCCGAAGATGATGGAGCAAAGCTCGTTTCCCAGCGATCACGCCGTGCTGTTCTTCGCGATGGCGACCGGCCTGTGGCTGGTGAACCGCCGCGCCGGCTGGCTCGCCTTCGGCTACGTCGCCACCGTGATCGCCTTGCCGCGCCTCTACCTCGGCCTCCATTTCGCCTCCGACCTCATCGTCGGCGCAATGATCGGTGTGGTCGTGGTCTTGGCGGGTGTCCGCGTGATGGCCGACAGCACGCCGATGCGCTGGCTTTCGGCGCAGACGTTCGAGCGCCCGGTGCTGGTCAATCCGATCCTGATGCTGATCACCTTCCAGATCGCGACCATGCTGAGCGATTTGCGCGACTTTGCCGACCTTGCCGGGCATCTGACCGGGCTGGACAACGACACCCCGCAACTTAGCGCGATGAACACGGCGGCGACCGGGGCGACGCACGCGCTGTAACCGGTGCCAGCCGCATCATGTGTAGCGACACAGGGGCGGAGACGCGGCACCGTGTTCCCCGGTCGGCCCCACTCTCATCGCAGCATGGCGCCAATCGATAAAGAAGCCGGACGAATGCAGCGAGAGCCCGGCAGCACGCGCGATGCCTAGCCTTTCATCGCCAGCTTGGTCCTGTGGTGGGGGGCAATCTGGGATCCCGAGCCGGGACCACGACGCCTTCTTGGAGTTATCGCTTAACCCGCTTTTTCCGATATGGCATGCCCATGGCCCTGCCCCCGATCCTCGCCGCCGCGGCGATCTGCGCAGCGCCAGCGGTACATGATGGCGATTCACTCCGCTGCGGGGCCGCATGTATCCGCGTTCCCAATGTCGATGCCCCCGAACTTCCCGGCTTTCCCAAGTGCGCGGACAGGCGCTCACCCTACGCCGATGGCGACTATGCCAGATGCTTTGCGGGCTTTCCTCGCAACCGGGTCGGTTCTTGTGAAGCGCATGAGGCCTGATCGATAATGCTATCGTGGGCCTAGTGGTGGGCCAAGGCCAGCCAGCCCCGATTTACTGACCAAATTCAAAGGCACTTGGCGGAGAGGCAGGGATTCGAACCCTGGATACGGTCACCCGTATGCCGCATTTCGAGTGCGGTGCATTCGACCACTCTGCCACCTCTCCGCGAAGTGTCGATGAGCCAGCAAGCGCCGTCCCGGTCGAGGAAGAGCGCCGTTAGCGCATGGTCTCCCGCTTGCCAAGGGGAAACATGTTACACCTGCCCTACAATCCACGGCTCCGCAGCACGGCTCGCTTGTTTCCCTCAGGCAGCGCCCTATATTCGCGCGTATGGATAGAGCGATTTTCTTTTCGCCTCAGGCTGGCCGGGAGATCACGGCTCCCCACGTCGCCAAAGCTCGGTTCGGCATCGGTGATGTCGTGCGGCACAAGCTGTTCGATTTCCGCGGCGTCATCTTCGATATCGATCCGGTCTTCGCCAACAGCGAAGAGTGGTACGAATCGATCCCGGCCGAGATCCGCCCCCCGCGCGAGCAGCCGTTCTACCACCTTCTCGCGGAGAACGACGAGAACAGCTATGTCGCCTATGTCAGCCAGCAGAACCTGATGGCTGATGCGGAAGGCGGCCCGGTGGACCACCCTTCGGTGCACGAGATGTTCGATGCGTTCCGCGACGGGCGTTACCGCTTGCGCCGCGGCCTCTCGCACTGATCCGATGCGCTGACGGCGGCGCGCCCTGCCGTCAGTTCTTGAGCTTCCAGCCCGACTGGAAGATGGCGTATATCGCCACCCACAGCACGAGGTTCAGCACGCCGAGCCCGATCGCGCCGTGCAGCACCGCCTCATTGGTCGTGCCGATATCGCTCTGGCCGAGGAAACCGAAGCGGAATCCCGATATCACATAGAAGATCGGGTTGAACCGGCTGATCATCTGGAATGTCGGCGAGAGGTTGCTGATTACGTAGAACGTGCCAGAGAGCATCGACATCGGGGTGATCACGAAGTTGGTGATCGCAGCGTTGTGATCGAACTTTTCCGCCCAGAGCGAGGTCAGCACGCCGATCAGGCCGAGGAGGATCGATCCCATGAGGCCAAACCAGATGACAGCCCACGGGTGATGCACCGTAAGGTCAACCCCTGGCCAGAACAGCATCGCGCCTGCGACCGCCAGGCCCACGAGGATCGCCCGCGTCACCGCGGCTGCCACCAGCGCCAGAATCAGTTCCGCGTTCGAAATCGGCGGCATCAGGTAATCGATGATCGTGCCCTGGATCTTGCCCACCAGTAGCCCGAAGCTCGAATTGGCGAAGGAGTTGTTGATCATCCCCATCGCGATCAGGCCCGGCGCGACGAAAGTGGCGAAGGGCACGCCGAGCACCAAGCGGCCGCCGCCACCCAATGCCAGCGTGAAGATCATCAGATAGAGCAGCGTCGTCACCGCCGGCGCCCAGATCGTCTGGGTCTGCACCTTGAAGAACCGGCGCACCTCCTTCATATAGAGGGTCCACAGCCCCAAGCGATTGAAGCTGCGGAAGCGCAGTTGCCCGGGCGGCGGAAAATCGCCCGAACGGCTGGGTTGTTCACGGAAGGATGCGGCCCCGTCGTGGGGGATCGGTTGATCGGCCATGATCGGTGCGGTATCGCGCATGCCGGATCAAGGCAAGGCATTGCACGGTTTGCTTCACAGGGCAGGCCCTGTCCTGCGGCGACGGTGCCGACAGGACCACGTACTGAAGGATTTGAGACGGCATGAGCTGGACGGACGAGCGGATCGAGAAGCTGACCAAGATGTGGGAAGGCGGCGCCACCGCCAGCCAGATCGCCGAAGAACTGGGCGGGGTCAGCCGCAACGCTGTCATCGGCAAGGCGCATCGCCTTGGTCTCAAGGCGCGCCCATCCCCGGTCAAGCCGAACGAGAAGGCCGAGCCTGCGCCTGCTGCCAAGGCCCCGCGCCCAGCGCCTGAACCTGCCGCCGCGCCCGCCGAACCGCGCGCCGCCACGCCGCGCCCCGTCTCGGCCCAGGCCCAGCCAGCGCCAGCC
>OFDC01000544.1_pt1 | contig 27429 bp, 27 predicted proteins | sample 1520941 | NCBI WGS metagenome assembly OFDC01 (sample SAMEA94258168, study PRJEB24077) | hot springs metagenome | biome: Aquatic biome; feature: Water | place: India | collected 2012-12-06 | depth 5 m | reverse complement strand
CCGCCGCGGCGGAGCCGCCCGAGGAGCCGCCGGGGACCCGGTCGTGCTGCCAGGGGTTGCGCGCGGGACGCCAGGCGGAGTTCTCGTTGCTCGAGCCCATGGCGAACTCGTCGCAGTTGAGCTTGCCCAGCGAGACCGAGCCTGCCTCGGCCAGCCGTTGCACCACGGTGGCGTCGAAGGGGCTGCGGTAGCCCGCCAGCATCTTCGAGCCGGCGGTGGTGTCGCTGTCGCGCGTGACGAAGATGTCCTTGTGCGCCAGCGGCACGCCTGTCAGCAAGGGGGCGTCTCCCTCGGCCAGCCGCCGGTCGGCCCGGCCGGCTGCGGCCAGTGCGCCTTCCCGGTCGACGGCGAGGAAGGCGCCGAGTTGTTCATGGGTGTCAATGCGCGCAAGCAGGTGTTGCGAAAGTTCGGTGGCGGACACCTGGCCATCGCGCAGTGCGCGTGCGGCCTCGGCCACGCCCAGTTCGTGCAGGGCGCGGCTCATTCGATCACCTTCGGCACCAGGAACAGGCCGTCCTCGACCGCCGGCGCGCTGGCCTGGTTGGCGGCGCGGTCGACGGCCTCGGTCACCTCGTCGTCGCGCAGGCGCAGGTGAACCTCCTGCACCGCCGACAGCGGGGTGTACAGCGGCTCCACGCCGGTGGTGTCGACCGCGCTCATGCGCTCGACGATGCCGAAGAAACCGTTGAGCTGCTGCAGCATCGCTGCCTGCTCGTCGGGCCGCAACTCCAGCCGCGCCAGGTGGGCAATGCGGCGGACGTCATCGGAAGTCAGGGCCATTCGAAGTGGGCTGGGAAGTGGGCTCGGAAACCCGTTGATTTCGTTGCTTTCGCAGGTGCGCCCAGGGGCGGCAACCGAGAGGCGATCGGGTATTATCTCTGGTTATCCACAAGCCTCCGGGCCGGGTCGAAAGCCGCTGCCATCTGCAGCGCGTTCGCACCGGTCGCCGGGGGATTTTTGTGCCCGTCGCCACCCACCCATACATGCGTTTGCCGCTGCGCCTCGCGACCCCGGCCCCTCGTCGGCTCGTGCAGTGCGTCGCCCGCGGCTAGGACGCCTTCCCCACACACCCATGTTCGGATCCCTGCGTCGCTACTTCTCGACCGATCTCGCGATCGACCTGGGCACCGCCAACACGCTGATCTACGTGCGCGGCAAGGGCATCGTCCTGGACGAACCCTCGGTCGTCGCCATCCGTCACGAAGGCGGTCCCAACGGCAAGAAGGTCATCCAGGCCGTCGGTGCCGAGGCCAAGGCCATGCTCGGCAAGGTGCCCGGCAACATCGAAGCCATCCGTCCCATGAAGGACGGCGTGATCGCGGACTTCGTGATCACCGAGCAGATGATCAAGCAGTTCATCAAGATGGTGCATCCGCGCAGCGTGCTCACGCCCAGCCCGCGCATCATCATCTGCGTGCCCTGCGGTTCCACCCAGGTCGAGCGGCGCGCCATCAAGGACGCGGCGGAGGCCGCGGGTGCCAGCGCCGTCTACCTGATCGAGGAGCCCATGGCCGCGGCCATCGGCGCCGGGCTGCCCGTCAGCGAGGCCTCCGGCTCGATGGTGGTGGACATCGGTGGTGGCACCACCGAGGTGGGCGTCGTGTCGCTCGGCGGCATGGTCTACAAGGGCTCGGTGCGCGTCGGTGGCGACAAGTTCGACGAAGCCATCATCAACTACATCCGCCGCAACTACGGCATGCTGATCGGCGAGCAGACCGCCGAGGCCATCAAGGTCGGCATCGGCAGCGCCTTCCCGGGCAGCGAGGTGCGCGAGATGGAGGTCAAGGGCCGCAACCTCTCCGAAGGCGTGCCGCGAGCGTTCACCATCTCCAGCAACGAGGTGCTGGAGGCCCTGACCGACCCGCTCAACCAGATCGTCTCCGCCGTCAAGAACGCGCTGGAACAGACGCCGCCGGAGCTGGGCGCCGACATCGCCGAGCGCGGCATGATGCTGACCGGCGGCGGCGGCCTGCTGCGGGACCTCGATCGTCTGCTCGCGGAGGAGACCGGCCTGCCCGTGCTGGTCGCCGAGGATCCGCTGACCTGCGTCGTGCGCGGCTGCGGCATGGCCCTGGAGCGCATGGAGCGCCTGGGCTCGATCTTCACCTCGGAGTAAGCGTTCGCCCCCGGTCGTCGGGCGGCCGCCCCCCGCGGGGGCACGAACGGTGGCCGGGAAACCCGTCCACCGTTCGCCCGTCTTTCACCATCGCCCCTGGCCGTTCCGGCCTGTCCCACGGGGAGGGCCGCTTTGCGGCCCCGGATGGTCCCTGATCTGCACCTCATGCCGCTGGGCACCCTCGACCGCAACCCGCCACCGATGTTCCGCCAGGGGCACTCGGCGCTGAGCAAGCTCGTCTTCTTCTCGGCGCTGGCGGTGTTCCTCATGGTCGCGGACGGGCGCTTCCGCATCGCGGTGCCGCTGCGCGCCGGCATCGCCACCGCCCTGCAGCCGCTGCAAAGCGCCCTGATGGTGCCGGTGAAGATGGTGCAGGGCGGCGGCGCCTATGTGCAGGGGCTGGACCGCGCGCTGGCGCAGGAGGACCGGGCCCGGCGGGCACTGGCCGACCAGGCCGTGCAGGCCAGCCTTGCGCAACAGCTCACGGCGGAGAACCTTCGCCTGCGCGCCCTGCTGGAACTGCGGCCCGCGCTGGCGGTCAAGTCCATCAGCGCCGAGGTGCTGTACGAAGCGTCCGATCCCTACTCCCGCAAGGTGGTGATCGACCGCGGACAGGTGCACGGCGTCGTGCTCGGCGCGCCCGTGGTCAACGAGGCCGGGGTGTTGGGTCAGGTCACGCGCCTGTACCCGCTGAACGCCGAGGTCTCGCTCATGACCGACAAGGAAGCCGCCATACCCGTCCTCAACACCCGCACCCAGCTGCGCAGCGTGGCCTTCGGCACCGCGCTGGGCGCCGGTGTCTGGCATGCCGGCGCGCTGTCGCCGCTCGACCCGGCCGCCATCCGCGAAGACGCCACGTACGCCTGGCTGAGCGACGCCGGTGGCCCGCAACATCCGCGCAGCGGCGTTACGCGGCCGGAGCCGGACAAGCCTGGCGCCTACACCTGGAACAAGGCGCCGCGGCTGGCCGGCGAGGTGGTGGAAACCGGTGCCATCGCGCGCCAGCTGGCGAGCGGCCATCCGCTCATCGTCGATCTGGTGGGCCGGCATGGCGGCACCGTCTATACCCGCGTGGTGGCCCGCCTGCTCGAACTGGCGCGCGTCGTCACGCTGATGGAAGACTGGCTGCGCGCGCTGCGGCCGGGCGAGCCCTTCTGCACGCCGGGCCCGCTGCCGGACGAAGGCATCGCGGCCGGCCTGTCCGAAGCCGCGCGTGGCAGCCTGGGTCACTGGATTTCGGTGCGCGACGGCCGCATCGCCAACTACCAGATCGTCGCGCCCACCACCTGGAATTTCTCGCCGCGCGACGCCGACGGCCGGCCCGGCGCGCTGGAAGCCGCGCTCGAAGGTGCGCCGGTGCGCGATGGCGAAACCACGCCGGTGGCGGTGCAGCACATCGTGCGTTCGTTCGACCCCTGCATGGTATGTACTGTGCATTAGGTCTAACTAGCTGATTTATATAGATGTACGGAAAATTTGCAGAAAACGTGCAGAAAATGCGCCTGCAATTTCCAGCGGATTCATGATATTTGAGAGCTGATTCAGAAAAGGAAAAGCCCGCTCGAGGCGGGCTTCTTTCGATCTGATTTGATCGGATCAGCCGGCGATCTTGGGCCGGAACCATCCGTCCCGCTCATCCTGGTAGAGTGCGGCCATCTTGACCGACTTGTGCCCCAGCAACGCCTGGGCGAACTCGTCGCCGTACTTGTCCTTGTATAGCCTGGCCGATAGCGAGCGGATCTCGTGAATGGTCGGTGGATTGTCGCCGACTATGCCGACCTCCTCGCGGATCGCCGCAAACTCCTCGGCGATGGTGTGCTCGCGGATCTTGCTGCCGACCTTGGCGCGGCCAGCCTGCTTGATGTGGTGGACAAGGTACTGGCTGACCACGTTGCGCGTGCTGGCGATGGTCGCCTGCAGGCTGAAGCCGGCGATCTGCAGCTCAAGCGGGATGGCTACCTTGTGCCCCACCGCATCGGTCTTCTTGTTCTTCTGCTGGACTACATTCAACCAGGCATCCTGCATGTCCTTGTAACGCATTTTGGCCAGGTCGCCCCGACGCTGCCCGGTCAGGATGGCCAACTCCAGGAAGTGCACCAACCAGATTGGTCCCTTTTCCTTGGCCTTGGCGTGGATTGCCATGAACTGATCAAGTGAGAGTCGCTGCCGTTTTGTCTCGACGCGTTCGGACCTGGTGACTTCGACAGGGTTGCGCTCGCACCAACCGGCGGCGACCGCCTCGCGAAAAATGTCGAGGAGCAGCGAGCGCATCGCCTGGGCCATGCGCTCTTTGCCGTCGTAGCGCTTCAAGAAATCGGCGATGGTCCGCGTGGTCAATTCCTTGAGGATGGTTTCGCCGATCGCCTCGGCGATTGTGTTGCAGCGCTGCTTCATGTTGTCGCGCGTGGACTTGGCGATTTTCTCGTCGTCGAAGCGCTTGTCCAGGATGCCCTTGTAGGTCTCGAGCCAATCAAAAAGGGTCTCGGGCCGGCCGGCGATACGATGCACCAAGCGCGGTTTTTCCAAGAGATCGAGGACAGTGAGGTTCGCTTCGTGCGCCTGGGCGAAGGCGGCCTGCCGATTGCTGCCGAGGCCGTACACTTTGCCGGTCACCGGGTGGCGCCAAACATAGGCCCCGCGGTTCGTATAGACGTTGAGCGGGAGCCCGGTGTTTCTGCGGCTACGCGGCCGTGGTGCCATACACTGCTCTCATGCGGGAGAGGATCGAGCCGGTGCCGGAAGATATATATTTTGCGTCCGGCGATACAAACCAACACTTGCCATGCTGTTCGGCAGGCGGAAATAAACGTCCTTCGCGTGCCCAGCGGCGCAGGGTGCGCGGGTCGGGAGCATCATCACCGTACAGTGTACGAGCCCAATTTTCGAGTTTCATCCAGCGAGGCATAGTTTTCGGTTCATTAGCGTTGCGCCTGTTCTTCATGATGCCGAAAGCCCTATTGCATTTTTGAAATAGCCGAACATGTGGCGCTGCATCGATTGTTTTTCTGGGTGCTGTGGGGAAACGCGAAAGCTTCCCCCTGTTTGTCTGGATACCGCCGTACGTCTTGTGCTCGGTGTCATATGGCTACCCTTGGACCAATGAACTGTGAATGCCCCTGATTCTGGCCGGTAGTTATCGGTGGCGGAAGTCACAAATACAGCTCAAATTGGCCGCTTAGACGTATAAATGGACTTTCAGGCTGAAAAAAATTCGGATTTCGGTATGTTTTAAGAAATTTCCCTTCGAGTCGGGGGGGCAGTTGAGGGCCTTGAATCAGCATTTGCCGCGTACTCTTCCCATGAGAATGGGATAATGCGCCCCTGAATGCATATGTGCTTTTTTGAATGCTGACAGCTCCTCGAAATAACAAAGACTTCTGCCTGCCGATTGTCGGCTTGATTGCAACCCTCCCGACGAGAGATACCCTGACAAGGGTGGCGGTCCCGTCCATTGCCAATCAAACGAGGCAATTGGATGCCTTGGTGATCGTAATCGATAACGCCACCTTGCCGGCTAGCCTGGTCCAGGCACTCCGACACTTGATGTCATGCATCCCTGTCCATTTGCTCACCAATACAAGAGCACAAGGTGCCGCCAATACCTGGAACACTGGGATTGAGTACATTGCCCAGCACTGGTCAGAAGCATATGTCGCTATTCTGGACGACGACGACCAATGGGATTCCGATCACCTAAAGGTTTGCGAGAATGTAGCCAGGACAGCAGGCTGGCCAGATGTCGTGGTTTCTGGCCTTCGAATGCGGATCGATGCTGACGAAGTACCGCGGGCGCCTCTCCTGTCTCTTTGCGTTGAGGATTTCCTGAGCGGTAATCCGGGGTGGCAAGGCTCAAACACCTTTATCCGCCTGAATACCCTGATCGAGGCTGGCCGCTTCACAGAAGGGCTAAGAAGTTGTAACGACAGGGACTTGGCAATCCGGGTCCTGTCGCTGAACGGTTCTCGATTTGCCTTTACTGGCAGGCATACGGCGTCCTGGAATCTAGACTCTGGCCGGTGCAGCCTCTCCTCCCGAAGAGGTGAGGCGAAGCGTGCAGGGTTGGCGCAATTCTTCGCGCTGCATGGTCACCGGATGAACGACGCCGTCAGACGTCGCTTTTTTGAACGGGCACAGAGGCTGTTTGGCTGGTCCGAAGATGAAATCCTGGCAGGTACCGGAACCACTGCTTATGCGTGACACTGCACCGCGCGTTCCCCGGACCGTACTCTCGGCCCGTGCGCTCCGGCCGTTGGCTCCGCTGCCGGCTTCGGTCCTGTCCGCCGATGTCGTAATTGGTATTACCGTTCGCAACCAGGCGCGGTGGCTGCCAAGAGCACTGAGGTCTGCTCTATCGCAGAATGTCGTCGAGAGCGGCCAAGCAATAGTTGTCCTGCTCGATGACCAATCCACTGACAACTGGCGGGAGAGTTGCGGCAAGCTGCTGGAGCATCCCCGCGTGTTGGTAATCGAAGGTGTATGCGGTTCGGCCTCCCGTGCCCGGAATGCGCTGCTCGATTTTGTCGACCAGCACCTTCCCAACGCTCGCTGGGTCGCACGACTGGATGCAGACGACACTCTCGCATCCAACGCATCGGTTACTGCGCTGTGCTGCAAGGGCGATGAGTCCGCGGTTCTATATGTGCTTGGCAGTAACCACCTTTCGGTCGATGGCGAACTGCTCGAACACTCCAATGTCGCGGATCCGGCAGTCTTGCTGGATCGCCAGCAGCTGCTTCAATTCATAGAAGCGTTCTGCTTGAAGGACGCGCCCCAGGAACTTCCTTCCTGCAATCTCGTTCTACGCTGCCATTCTGGGATCCGCTACCCGGATGTACGAAGCGCTGAGGACCACTGGCTTGTCGCATCGCTTTTGTTCTTCCATTCCGATAAGGGAGTCGTCGTTCCCACGCCGGTTTATGCGGTGTACTCGCTTGGTGGCTCAACCACTCAGCATAATCGGCGTTCTGCCCAATGGGTGCTTCAGCGGGAACGTCTAGCCGTCGCGGTACGCTATTGGATGGAGACTCTCCAGAACTCAGGGGTGATACTGGGTGCCGGCCAGGAGGGTATCGTCTGGCGGGATGGGGACCGAGTCCGCAAGCGGTTCTATCCGTGGGCGATGGATGTAGGGGCAGTGGTGAGGTTGAGATCGCTGTGCGATGCAGTTGGCGATGCCGGACCGATCCCTGCTGTGGACTGGGTTGTCGATGCGGAAGGAGGGTTCCAGTGCCACTACCCATGGATCGACGCCACGGAGTTCAGGACCACCCTGCCTGCGCACATCGTCACCCATTTTCTGCGGCAACTTCATCAATTCGGATTCGTCACCTCCAACATCAAACGATCCAATTTCAGGGTTCTGAACGATGGCAGACTGCTCTATATCGACGTTGGCAAGGACATCGTACCTTTCACGCCCTCCCGTTTCCTGGACGCGGCAGCTCGACTCTACAGCATTGCAATACTGGGTAATTCCGACCACGAACTCGCACGCCGGACCTCGATGCTGCATCCGCATGAGGCCCTCGAGCACTTGGTTGGTTTTGCGCCCTTTTATCGCTCCCTTGTCGACAGCCTGTTTCCCCACCTCCGGTCGATCAGGGAATACGCCGGCCCGCCACAGGCGCACAGTGCTCGGCACGTCACCCTACTGATCAAAGCGTGCCCGCAAGATGCTGCGCTGATGGAAGACCAAGTGCGGCACATCGCTACCCAGCTCTCCTATCCGAGGAGAACCGGAACAATCGTGCTGGCCATTGATCCGTACGTGGGCCCTTATCTCCGACAGTTTTCAGCGGGCGACCTAGATCGCGTCAGAACGACGGCGGCGGAACTGAAATCAAACGGGGTGGTGGACGAGGTCTGGTATTCACCGACTGACCGTGCCGAAATCCATGCCACGTACGCAAGCTGGTTCGGGAACCATACTGTCCAGGAGCCCCACACCACAAGCGGGGCGCCCTTGTTCCCCCAGCTGTGGGCGTTCGACCAGATCCGCACCCGCTATGTGCTGCAGTGTGATGTCGACGTACTAATCGGACGCAAAGACTTTCACCATGATTTCCTGGCGGACATGCTCCTGGCGGCAGAGCCCGATGACGTTCTTGGAGTGGGCTTCAACATTCCCCAGGTCACAGAGGGCTTCAATCCGTATCAGGCCGAGCCTGGCAATTTTGTCCCCGAAATCAGGTTCGGTCTGTTTGACCTGGAGCGGTTGAAGGCCCAGCTACCAATGGTAAACCCGGTCCGGGAAGGACGTTTCGAATGGATGTGGCACCGCGCAGTCCACCACCGACAGCAGCAAACAGGGATGCGCTGCGTCCGAGGCGGAGACAGTCGCTCCTTCTATATCCATCCTAGGAATGAGGACAAGGCACATGCAAGCCTGCCGATTTGGCGAGACCTTATCGCGCAGGCCATAGTTCCAGAGCCGCAGCAAGGGAAGTGGGACTTGCTTCCTTTGGCGGAATGGTCCTATCCCACCCGGACGGAGTCACTGGTTTTCCTGATGAAGGGCCGGGGAACGGGATATGCCCGGCTCAAGCGGAGCATCGACTCGCTGCGGATGCAGGAGGATCAGCGCTTCGGCGTCATCGTCATCGACGACGGCAGTGAATTCGAAGAAACCTGGTTCATTCCGGAGTTGCTCGGCCCCTTGCGGGAGCGGACGACGCTAATCCGTCGGAGGAGCCGACACGGGTACATCCGGAATTTTATCGAAGCCATCGAAGCGGTCTGCCGGAACGACGAGAGCCTCATCGTTACGCTGGATCTCGACGACGCTTTGATGTCATCGAGCGTTTCGGCACGGCTGTTGAACGTTATCGACGACGGCGCTGACTTGGTCCACGGCGTGATGTTCCGTCCCGACAAGCCGCTCCATCTCTACGAGCCTGACTACGACAATCCGAGGACCAAAGGCGGCGGCAATGTCTGGGCCCATTTGAGAGGACTCCGGAAATCGCTGTTTCAGCAGATCCCCAAGGACCACCTCCGTATCGACGGCCACTGGGTCGACGACGTCACGGACTACGCCATCATGATGCCCGCGGCGGAGCTCGCCCAGAAGCCGGCATTCATCCATGACATTTTCTGCTATTACCACGAGCGTGACCCCTACTCGGCTGAACGCAAACATGAGCAGCAGGAAATCTTGCGGCGACTATTTTCCTATTCGTCTCTTAGTTGCCCATCAACTCGAGCTGACACAGCATGAGCATGTGCAGGATATTGTTCAAGGGCACGGATATTCGGTTGCTGTAAAGCCACCAATTGGGCGTATCGGAACTATGGCGGCTCAGGAAGAAGTAGCGCTCCAGGGCTATCAGGCATATTTTCTCGGCATTGCGAACCCACGCGCTCTGCCCAACATCCGTTAGCTGCTCCAGCGCTTCCGCGAGGTCGCTTTCTTGGAAATACCTCCCTTGGCTAAAGAGATCCGTCAGCAGCATTAGCGGATTCGAATCAGTCGGCTCATCTCTATCCACGACCGGTTCAAGGGAGAGCGACTTCCAAGAAAGACGCTCGGGACCGTACTCCTGCAGGAGGAAGAGTCCGACGCGCCGTTCACCGAGCCAATTGTGAAAGGCACAGGGCAATGGTTTTCGAGGCGGCATATCGGCGGCGCGAACGAAACTGGGCATGAGGGGCATGTTGTAGATGGAAACCCGCTCAGCAATCTGCAAGGCAGCATGGATCCCGACTAATCCAGACGATGGAAAGCAACCAAGCAGTTGCTCAAGAGCCATTGCCGAATTCCTGAGTAGATCCTCAAATTCCCGACACCAAGCAGGCCCCAATCTGGCGGCATAAACGATGAACGGCTGGCAATCTGTTTGGAAACCAGCATGCTTCCAATTCGAGATTTGAATGTCCCCTCCCATTGATTGGTGCCCTATGGAGGGATTAAATGTGATCGTCAGCTGATTATCGACCGGTTCCACCTCTCGTCCCGGTCCATTTCCAACGATACGTAGGGTATCCAACTGCATTTAGACTGCTTAGCTAAACAGTTCGACGGCTTGCTCGGGATCGTCGACGCACAGGCAGGGTGCCATCCCGCCCGAGGTCAGGCGCTCTCGATGGAGAGCTTCTGCACATGTGGCTTGAAGGCCCGCTCCAGTCGGGTCATTGCATCGACCATGGCGGCATGCACCGCCTCGAACGTTGCCTCGTCGTCGCGGTATCCGCCGCCTTCGAGCAGCACGCGGACGCGGCAGGCCCGCTTGTTGTCCAGCCGCTGCCAGTCCAGCTTGCCGCCGAATGCAGCTTCGATATCGTCCTTCTTGGCGTGCAGGGCGTCGAAAATCGCCTTGTTTTCGTCATCGCATTCCTTGCCGCGGTCGATGTAGAGCTCGGCCGCCGCCTCGTGCTCCCAAACGACATAGTTGTAAGCGAGCCCGCTCTTGCCGGCGCCCGTGCCGACCCAATTCTGCTTACCGGGGGAGATGCCGGAATGGAGCTTGGTCTTCGTCTTGGCGTAGGTCAGGAGTTTCGTCCAGAAGTTACGCCGCAGATCGTAGCGCTCCGCGAATTCCTGCTTCGCCTTACCGACCGCCTTGGTCGATTCGCTCGGGCCGACGATCAGCGTCAGGAGCGGCGCTGGAGCGGAGTTGCCGATCTGGATAGCTTCGAGCTTCAGGAGGTAGAAGCTCGCCGTCGACGCCTCGTTGAGCCAGGTTATGGCGGAGACATGCTCGGGGCGTGGATCGGAGACGATCCAGATGGCCGTCTTGGCTTCGAGGGCGACGAGGTAGGTGATGACCTTGCCGAGATGGTCATGGTTCGACTTTTCCAGCTGGTTCTCGATGATGACCTTCGAGCCCGATTCATCCTCGCAGACGATATCGACCGAGAAGTCGCCGGCCGCCTGCTCGCGCTCGGCGTTCGAGAGGGTGATGTCGAGGCAGTCGTTCAGGACATCGATGTTCTCTTCCAGCCAGCGCGTGAAGTCCAGCGCCTCATGCTTGAATGCATCCCGGAGCGGGATGCGGGTGATTTTCTGGATCATGCTTTCTCCCTTGCCTATGCCGCCGAGACGGTCTTCTGGCAGTCCATGCAGTAGATGTTGCCGCCGAATTTTGGCTTGTTGAACCAGCAGAACTTCGCCACGTTGTAGCCGACGGAGGTTCCGCAGGAATGGCAGACGAGCTTCTGCTTGGGCTTCTGCTCCGGCTCGGCGGGCACCGCAGGTTCCGGCGTCGGCGCTGGGGCTTCCGCCTTGGGCGCCTCGGGAGCCGGCTCGGGCTTCGCCGCTGGCACCGCGGACGGCTCCTTTGGTAATCCGAACTTCGCCGCCCAGTCGAAGGCGATGGGTTTGTGCAGTTTCGCGATGTCGCGCGCCAGGGCTTCGAGCGTGTCCTGCCCGATGATCTTCGCCATCAGCAGCGGGTTATTGCTCTGGTCGATGGCCTTGTCGATGTATTTGAAGACCTGATCATTCTTGATGATCGCGTCTATGCCGTCGATCTTCGCCTTCGGGCGGCTGATGCGAGCGCTCTTGGAGACGAGGACGAGGCTCTTCAGATCGGGCTTGATGGTGAAGCCGAGCCGCGTCGGCAGCTTGACGGTGCCGGCGTCGAAGAGCTTCCTCAAAATCAGGATGTGCTTGGCGTTCTGCTCGATGGGGGAAGGCACGCCGTAGGGCTTGCCGCCGAAGAAGGCGGCGAACTCGCCGTGCTCGTTGATGCCGATCCCCTCGGAGAAGTGCTTGCTCTCGCAGACCCAAATTTCCATGAATCGGTTGATCAGCAGATGATCGATCTGCGCGACCAGCCCGCCATGCTCGATGCGAAGGTCGTGGATGGCCATCCAGTTCTTGGACTCGCCCCAATGGACCTTCATCTCGTAGGCGGCTTCCTCCTCGCCGCGGGCGCCAGCCTGGATGTTGCGGATTTCCTGCTCGATCCGCTTCTTCGCGTCGGCCTTGCAGTCGGGGCGGGACAGTAGGGCTTGCAGTTCCCGAATCGCGGGCTTCTTGTCGTCGGCTTCCTTGATGATCATCGCTTGAAAGTTGCGTATTGCATAAGCGACGAAGGGTAGCATGCCGGCCCGTGCGGTCCAATGCCATCGGGCTTGCCAAAATGCCCGCTTCCGCGTCAGGAATCATCCCACGAAGGGCTGCACCGGAAATCCTGCTTCCAAATTCCAGATTTTTTGACGATTTCAGGGTGATCTCGGTCCATTACTACGCCTAAGGGTGGGTTTTGGGCGGCATTTCGCTATTCCCAGGCCCCAATTCCGGACATCACAATCTATAGATACTTTTTCAGGAAATACGGGTCGTATCGGACCTATCTCTATTTATGCGTGATCGAACCATCATTCCAACCAACCTCATGGACTGGGCGCGCGTTGCACCTTTGCTTCCAGAAGTGAAATTCATTTATTCCTCCGGTTTCTGGGGGAGTCGTTATACCAACATGATTGGTGTGGCTGAAATTCCCCTTCGGCCGTTGGCTGCGAGCCTTGGGCTTGACCCATCCGCCTTGCAATCTGGAATTAAGGTTCTTTGTCATGAAGAACTGATTGTTGGCGACTGGGAAACATACGAATTCTTTATTTTTGACTGGTTCCGCTTTCACAAATTTAAGGGTGCCGGTATTGCTATGGCGTTGCAGCAGTTCTCCAAGATCAGATCGTCGGTAGTCCAAAAAATCATTTTCAACGCTGCACCGTGGTTGGCCGATACGCCTGCAATTCAATCAAAACAAAGAGGTAGTGCCCCAACAGCAGAAAAAAAAGAAACTTCTTCTTCTGCGGGGAAAATCCGCGATCGTCGTTTAAGTGGGATTGTGACCTACTGGCCAACCGATTCCGAACGAGCAGCGCGGATCGAAAAAATCTACACGGATGAGCAGATTGCTCTTGCTGTTATAGCTGTAGAGAAGGACGGGAAAGAGCCTGTTCCCGGACTGGTTGAAAAAGCAATTGAGTTTCGAATCAAGGCAGAAGCTCGTAAGGCAGAAGCAGCCAAGTCCTCACCTCTGCAACGCGATCAAGCAACAGTCTCTCGTCGGTCTGACCAGGAAATGGCAACTATCTGGCGCGCAATTGGATTGGAGCCACCCAAATGCAGCTAAGTCCTTGGTCGTTATTGCTGCTTGTAGAACTATCGCCGGCAAAAACCAGACATACATCACTTTTCCCTCTGGCGCTGGGATTGGAGCGGATTTTAAAACCTGCTTTTGCCCAGACCAAGGTTTTAGTGATGGTCCAGGAGGGAGATGTATGAGCCGAACGTCTCTAGCGGACCAGGTTCTGCCCAAGCGCTTCCGGGATGAACTCGATCGCATCTTGATTCAGCACAACCAAAAAAACCATTCGGTGATCAGGGCCGTTCCACGCGACAGCAGCCGTAAAACGCGGCGTGAACGACGTGGCAATCTCCGTCTGGTTTTTGCTGAGCTCCGCCAGCTTGGCTATCGACTCGAAAGTCCGACGCATTTGAAGCCCAAGCATGTTCAGGCACTTTGTTCCCACTGGCTCGGGAAAGGGCTGGCCACCAAGACAGTTCATGGTCTGTTCTCGAACCTACGGGCGTTTTGCCGATGGATTGGCAAAGACGGAATGGTCGAGGACATCAGTGTTTACGCTGGCGGACGAGAGCACCTTCAAAGGAAAACGGCCGCAACCGAGGATCTCAGTTGGGAGGCCAGTGGAATTGATGTCGAGGAATTTCTTGCAAATGCAAAGCTACTCGATTCCAGGCTTGGGGTGATGCTTGAATTTCAGCGGTTTTTTGGACTTCGTGCCAAGGAGTCGATTGAAATTCGTCCCTGGCGGGCAATAGCCTTGGGGAGCGATCATCTGTATGTAACCGACGGAACGAAAGGCGGTAGGCATCGGATGATTCCAATCCGTAGCGACCGCCAACGCCGAATTATCGAAGCAGCCAAGCAGCTGGTTGGAAATCGCCTCAATGCCCAATTGCGCTGGCCTGACACCACATGGCGGCAAGCGCAATCCCATTTCTACTATCTGATGGGGCAGCTCGGTGCCACGCGCGAGCAGCTTGGCATTACGGCCCACGGACTACGTCACGGCTATCTGCAGGATGAGTACCAGCGTTACGCCGGTGTTCCTGCGCCGGTCAAAGAGGCTGGCGTTCTTCCTGCAGACCAGGAGACCCACCAAAAAGCCATGCTGGCCGTCTCTCTCCAGGCCGGCCATTTCCGGCAGTCGGCTACTGGCATGTACTGCGGAAGTCTTGGCCACAAATTGCGTCCCGTCAAAAACGACCCCCCCGAACAACCCGCCAACAAACCTGAAGGAGATTCAAATGACGAAGCAGCCTGAACCGGTGCTTGTATCCCCCATGACTTCTAAAGACTACTTCCCCCAATACCTGTATGGAGCGGTTGTGCCTGAGCACTGGCTGAATGCAGACTGGTGGGGGCCGGCATACATGGGCTACCCGAACCTGAAGTTGTCTTTCGAGAGTCGATCCGTAACTGACTGGCTCCTTTATCGGCAGATTGAAGCCCTTAGCTCCGCCATCAAAGTGCCATTTGCACATGCTGCCCACTGGGCTGTCCGGAAAGCGCTTGGGGAAAACTTTGAGCGGGCTAGGCAAATGGATATGCAGCAAATCCCTTGGGACCCAGAGCTTAAATATGTCTGTCGCCGCTACGCCCTGCAGCTTTGTAAATCAGAAGGCCCTGGTGACGAGCATGAGATTGGTCTTGTCGATCACATGATTTTTCCACTCCTGCTGCCCGACGAGTTGCTCATCTATGAAATGAAGCCAAAGAATGGATTGCCTTGCTGAGAGTCCTGTGCGGACGGCCTGGATTTGCCGTCCGCACAGGACAGCATGAGTCATCGCGTGGCATTTTTTAACCACCGTTTTCCATTGCCGGCTATCGACATGGGAAAAAACAGAAAAACCTGCCGCATCTCGGTAGATTGAATTGCGAACAGGGTTTGTTTTTTCCAAGGGGAGCGAAATGGCCATTTATATCTACTTGCGGGTATCGACGAGCGCACAGGACACGCAAAATCAACTGCACGGCATCCAGCAATACTGCCGGGAACGGGGTATCGAGGCGGATACGGTGGTTGAAGACACGGCGTCCGGTAGCGTCGCCTGGACCTCAAGAAAAATCGGGGAACTGCTGTCTGTCGCGGACAAGGGTGATGTTCTGCTGGTTGCCGAGGTCAGCCGTCTGGCTCGCAGCACTTTGCAGGTGCTGGAAATCCTGAAGTTCGCGTCCGAGCGCCAGGTGTCCGTCGTAATCGTCAAAAACGGACTGACATTCGATAACTCCATGCAGTCCAAAATCACCGCCACGATCCTGGGGCTGGCCGCTGAGATTGAACGCGATTTCATTTCCATGCGGACACGGGAAGCCCTAGCCAAACGTAAGGCGTCCGGGAAGCAACTCGGGCGTCCGCAAGGGGCGCTGGCTAGGAACTACAAACTCGATGAAAAACGGACGGAAATCGAGCGCTATCAAAAATTGGGCATCAATCAGACCGCGATTGCCAAGCTGGTTGGCGTTAGCCGACCAACCCTCCGTTCTTGGTTGGGCAGGCAGCAGCCCGCCCAGCAGGGTTAATGCCGAGTTCTCGCGGCAATTCATACATAACCATTCGTATCGTACGTTTCGTATCAACCAGGAAGATCACTATGCCTCGTGAAGCCACCATTACCTACGATCAAGTAGTCCGCTATGCTGAAGCCATCAAGGCCGAAGGCGGCAAACCAACGCCGCGATTGATCCGTGACCGGCACGGATCGGGCAGCTTCGGCACGATCCATAAGCTCTTTCAGCAATGGGAGAGCACGCAGGCCCTAGCGATCGAGGCCGCGTTGAGCCTGCCGCCCTCCGTGCAGCGTGCCATCCTAGAATTTGTCCGCAACGAACTTTCCATCGGGCGTGCCGATATCGAGGGACGTTTGAGCCAAGCGGCTGGTTGCGCTGAAGATTTGGCGTCGGAAAACGAGCGTCAGGCCAGGCAGCTCGAAGAACAGCTGAATACGATTGAGACACTGCGGGGAGAAAAGTCGGCACTGGAGGGCAGGCTGGGCGAAATCGAAATCGCCATGGGCACACTTCGTGACGAGTCAGCCTGGGAGCGCCAAGCCGCTGAAGCAGCCCGGACCGAAGTCGCCAAGCTCACGCTTCGCCTTGAAGGTTTGCTTCGGCTGGAGACTGAACTCATCGAGGTACGTAAAGAATGTCAGTTGATTGATCGATGCCGCCAGGATGCCGAGAAGGAACTTGCGGTTTCCAAGGCAGCCTACCAATCGCTTGAGCAATCCAAGAACGACCTGGTTGAGAACCTTCGAGCCCGTCTTGCCGACGCTCAGGAAGAATTGAGAATGGCCTTCGTGCAATTGAAGGAGGCTCAAGACGAAAGATTCAAAGCTGTTGCAGAATTGGCTTCTGCACACGCTACACGTGCTGATGAGGGAGCTCGCGTAGCGGAGAGGATTGGGGTTATTGAGGGATCTCTGGCCATGTTGCAAAAAGAGCAGCCCCAATGCCAGTCGGCATGAAGCAGCGAGGCAAGCGGCCATATAACTGCTGGCTGTGAAACGGCGGCTCCTCGACTCAGCGGTTAGTGCTCGCCTCTTCTATGGCTTTTGTCATTTGCGCATGCTCCCATTTCACAGCCTTGCATCCGTTCTGCTGAAACACAGATGGCAACTTAGCAGGTGGGGCGTCGCCCTTGTAAACACCGATGACTCCCTTGCCGCGCTTGATGCTTTCCTCAATTTCCCAGTTCACCCACTTGCTGGATGCTGACTGGTCGGTGAGATAAACCATCGTTACCGAGCAACGATCGATCTTCTCGCGGATCTGCCTCTTGATGTAGTCGGCATTGGTGCTGTCGTAAGGCTCTTTGACCGAGTGGTCGTCGAACTGCAGGTCGACCTTGTCATTCTTGGCCTGGCCCCGAAGCAAATTCACCTCATCCATATCCTCATGGGCGAAGCTAATGAAAACGTGTCGACTGACATCGGCCTTGGCTTCGGCGAGCCGCTGCTTGACCTTGTCCTCTAGATTTCTGATGTCTGAACCAAGCAAGCCACCGCCCGAACCCCCACCCATGTCACGCCTCCTTCTCAAACTGAAATTCCAAGCAGGCAATGCATCGCCCGCAAGGCTCTGAATTTCCGGTGTGGCACGAATAAGTGCCGGTGATTCCTTTCGCATCGGCCAGCCTGACAACGTCAGCTTTGCCAAACTCAATCAGTGGCGTCAGTACCCTGATCGATCGCCCCATCGCTGCCGCGATGGTGCTCTCGGCCTGCGCAAGAAAGAGAGGCCTCTGGTCAGGGAACAGGCTGAATTTCTCGGACAATATACCAATGGCAACCGAGGATACGCCTATTTGATAGGCATACGCGCTGCCCATCAACAAGAACATCAGATTACGGCCCGGCGTAAACGCATTGTTCTTGACGTGCAACTTCTCGCTGGTAAGCCCTGATGCAATCACGCGACCGAACCCGGACAGATCCATCCTGGTTGGCTCAGGAAGACCCAGCGCCTTGTGAACTGCCTTACAGGTTTCCCATTCCCTGCTCGCCGCGCGTTGCCCGTAGTCGATAAACAGCGGGTAGTGATCGATGCGATCTTCTGTCGCCATTACGCCGACAAGCGTCGAGTCGAGCCCCCCGGATACCAGATTCACAAAACTCACAGGAGCGCTTCCCGTTTTGCAACCCGCATGGTGAGCCACGTTGCCAGATCGACGCAGCCGAGCGAGTGGCCGAAATCGGCGGCGACCTCCCGGAATGTTTCTTCGATTTCCTCATAGAAAGATAACCGGCCCAACTTGCTGGGTGACAAGGAAATACCACGAGCCAATTGCAGGTAGTCCAGCACGTGCACATCCAGGACGGCGAGATCAGCGCAGTAGCTCACGCGGCGCAAGAAAAGGCTGGCCTGCTTGGGGCCAAAGCCCCAAATGTGCCGCGTCAACAACTCCCTGGCCTCTTTCGCGTCTCGGGCCGAAAATAGAAAGCCTCTAATCGTCCGCGACTGCCCGTAGATCTCGACCATGGTCGAGGTGAGCAACGATGCCAGCCGGTTCTTGAAGCGTGGCCGCACCCATCGCTGCGCACCTTCGCCATTGGTCATGGGCAAAGGCTCAGAGAGCGCATCGGCGACCTGACGCTCGAATTCCTCCACGCTTTTGCCCCGCAGTCCCGGGCGGATCAGGCCCAGTTCGCGTAGCCGATCAGCCGTAGCCACGGCCATCTCAAACAATATTTGGCTGCCAAAAATGCAGATTGCTGCCTCGTAAAGCAACTCCTCTTCCGTCATGAGTTGCCAATCTTGCAGGGACGATCCTTGTACCTTGACCTCCTGGCACATGGCACGAATGGTCTGATTGATGATGGCCACGTTCATGACAGGCTCCAGCCGGCGACATTGGCACAGTGCTGAAAAGCACGAGTAGGCAGATTGATGCGGCAGAACTCGAGGATTCGTCCCTGATTTACTGCGCCGCGCAGCCGCTGCATCCAGTCCGCGAAGAATTCAAGATTGTGGGCAAGCGTCCGCGCCTGATACGACAGCCCGGCGTCGCCCCACTCGGTCTGCGCGGCAAAGAAATCAGCTTGGGAGAGGTGGTAAAGCAGCGCCGTGTCGTGGTCGACAACGGTTTGGCACCATTCGAGCCCGTCAAAGCTATCGGCGCCCATCGCCGAGTAAATGGCAATCGAGATCGGATTGCCAGTGCCCAACAAATGCAAGACAACGTAGCGACCAAGCCTGTCCAGTTCGGCCCGGATGGCTTGTACCGCCCGAGCACGCTCCAGAACACCGTCACCCAATTTTCGTTCGGCAACAGCAATCATCGTCACACCGGTTTCAACTGCCACGGCTGAAACCAAGGCAGGCAATTCGGCTGCGGTGGCATGGACGATAGGAATGATCTGACATTTCCCTGCCGCTTCCTGATCGGCCCGCCAGCGTCTCACGATCAGCGCAACGTGTTCACCTGGGTCGTCGGGCGGATTTTGCTCGTCGAAGCCGAAGGCAAGATCACAAGGGAAATCGCCCAGCATTTTGTGAAATTCGGCTTGCCTCCAATCTGTCTGCGCGTCTTTCCAGAAGCTCTCGTAGTTTCCGGAGTCCATCAAGGTAACGGCACCGGCCTGACGGGCAGCCGCTAACGCCTCACCAACTGATTTGGGATTCTCGATGCCGGCGAGATCAAAGGCCGATACTAGGAATTGGCCATTCAACCCGACCAGGGAGGACAGAAACTGCAAGTAGTCCTGTGGCCGCAGCGCCGTCTTGACCGACGAAATCGAAGGAAAATATACCGGCAATGGCAGGGACCGACTCCCGATGGTCAGTTGTGCTGGACGCTCAATAGCCATCATGCCCCCTCGGTTTTTTGCGCAGTGGTGGTGCGCCGCGTTTCGTTGAACCAATTGGCGTGCTCGGTCGAGACATGTTCCTCGACCCGTTCCGCTAGTGCAACTAAGCGATCAGACTCGGCCATGCCCTTGTAGGGTCCGGCGTTCGAGAGGAACAGGTATTGCTCGTGCTTGAGGCGTTCTGCAGTGGCGCGGTAGGTAACCCATAAGGTCGAGTATTGGTTCATCTGTTGGACTGCCTCCAGGACGGCGATCAAGATGCCAGCGATAGATGCTGTCCATTTGGCGCACTCGGCGGGCAGAAGGCTGGTGGCAGGAATCAGTACTGCAAGTGTGACCTGCGTGATCTTCAAGCGCTTGTACCAGCACTGGCAGTGCTCGCTCTTTTTGTCGTACCAGTTTCGCTGATCGATCAGCCGGAACCAGGCCGGATGCGCTTTCACCGATTCGGGCACCGGCGGTTCGCCGGGCATATTGTTCTTGTCGTCGCTCACCTTGTTCTCCCTGGCTGTTATGCGAATACTCGCTCTAGCGTCGCGGGCAGCAGCGCGGCGTTGGATTTACGGAGGGTTGTGTGTTTCGTTTTGAGCGCAATGACTTCGGCATGCAAGTGATCGAAGGTTTGCTGCGTGACCAGCGGCGGCACAGGCACTTCGATCTTGCTGAGATTGCCGAGGCTCAGCGTGCGGTTCCGATCTGCGGTGCCTGGCGACGCGAGGCCAACTTTCTCCAATCCAGCTTCACTCAATAAGTAGTAGGCAAGGAATCTCGCCGTAGCACGTGTCGAGTCAGGTACGCATGTGATGTAGCGGTGGGAGGCAATACAGCCGTCGTGCTCATCGTAGGCCAATGCAATTGCGCCCTCCCATGCTTTGATGTTGCTCAGCACCAAGTCACCGGTGTTTATCCAAACCGGCTTTTCCCAAGTGGCTTCGGCCCCATCAAAGTCTGGCTTGATGAACAGTCCCTTACCGAAAGATCGGGCACCAACTTCCCGGTAGCGAGTAGCGATGTCAATCTCAACAGGACGACGAACGGCGGGAGCCACTTCTCCTATCGGCCGCAGCGGTGCATCGGCAATCGCATCGCGGAAACGCAGGGCCAGCAGGTGTTCGGCATCGCGTTCGACGGCATCCAGATGCGCTTCAACTTCGCGGGTTTTCTTGGCCAGCGCGTCGAGGCGGGCGACGAGGGCTTGTTGATGGGGCAGCGGAGGCAGTGCGATCTGCTGATCGAGAAAACGATCCTCCTTTATGCGAACCCGGTTGGTCGTGCCTTCGCTGGCCGCCTTGCACAGTTCAACAAAGGGAGCTGAGCGAACCAGCCAGCCCATGAATGCAGCATCACACAGTTCCGGATCACGAAACTCGAATGAGGGGAAGTCGTTACTGACAATTGCACCATCGAGTTCCGGTGGCACCAAACCAATCGCGCCATTACGCGCGTCGATCTTGGACAGGATCAACTGATTGGCCCTGACCACTCTGCGCACCGACACGACATCGCTGCCATGCACCTTGCCCCGGCTGACGACACCTTTGCCCCACAGTTTGATCGTCACCTCGTGGTATTCGGATGCCGGATCAAGCACTGCGGATTCGTCGGAGCGCCGGAGCAACTCGCCCAGGGCAACTTTGGCCCACGACTTCATTTGCCGCCCTCCACATTTCCACCGCGCCCAATCCGTCGCACCTCCAGTTCCCTCCGCGTCTTGTCCAATTCCTCGGCTAGAAGTTGTTCATCGGGTAGGACGGTCTGGTACTCGGCGGCCAGCACCTTGTTAGGTAGGCCGTCCAGCGCATAGTGGGCTTCGGCCGCGCCTTTCTCGGCACAGAGTATTAGGCCCACCGGCGGGTTCTCGCCGGGCTTCATCCAGTGCTCGCGGGCGTAGTTTAGGTACAAATGCATCTGGCCGGCATCGGCGTAACCAAACTTGCCGACCTTTAGGTCGATGACCAGCAGGCACTTAAGCCGGCGGTGGAAGAACAGCAGATCGACGCGGAACCAGTTGTCATCGATGCGTAGGCGCCGCTGGCGGCCAACAAAGGCAAAATCGTCACCCAGTTCCAGCAAGAAGTCGGCTAGATGCTGGATCAGGGCTTCTTCCAGGTCGGACTCGGAGTATTCGTCCTTGAGGTTGAGGAACTCCAGAACGAAGGGGTCCTTGATGGCCTGCTCGGGCGTGAGGGTGTCACTAGGTTCGGCCGCCTCGCCCTTCTGCAGCATGGCCGCCTTGTTGTGCGATAGGGCCGTGCGCTCGTAGAACTGGCTGCCAATCTGGCGGTCGAGCTGGCGTACGCTCCAGCCACCGCGGAGAGCTTCGGTTTCGTAGAAGGCTCGGGCCTGCGCATTCTTGACCGAGAGCAGGCGCACATAGGCCGACCAGGGCAGCGGAAAGGCCCGGGCGAGTTTAGGCAGATCCGGGAATTGCCCAGATACTGTCTGGGAATTTTCAGGTGCAGCAGATTCTCCAGACGCTGTCTGCGAAATCTGGGGAGCTGCCGATTTCGCAGACAGCGTCTGCGAAATGTGTTCGGGGGGCCAGGCCAGGTAGAACAGTCGCATCTGTTCCAGGTTGCGCTCGGAAAAGCCGCGACCAAAACTGGCGGACAGGTCTGCCGCCAAGCGCTTGAGCAAAGCCTGCCCGTAAGCCGCCCGCTCCTGCCCGCCCTGTTCAAATTCGACAATGCGCCGGCCGATTTCCCAATAACTGGCAGTCATTAGGGCATTGACGCTGCGCGCGGCGGCACGGCGGGCGGCTTCCAGCAGGGCGACGATGTCGCCGTGGATGCCGCTGTAGTCGTTGGCGTTGGCCGGGGTGAGGTCTGTCATGCCTGTACCTCATTGACCAGCGCCTCGATCTCACCCAGGAGGCGCATCACCTCGGCCTCGTGACCGCGCATCGAGGCGATCAGATCTTTCGGGTCGGCGTGTTCCAGCCCGGCACGGGCGTGCGGGTTCTTGAGATCCAGGTTGTAGATCGGCCAGTACAGGGCATCGCCTTCGGCCTGCGCAGCCTTCGCGGCCTGCTCGTGAGCTGATTGCTCGATCTTGAGGGCCTTCAGGCGCTCCTGCAGTTCGGCCTTCTGGCCGTTGGCGGCGGCGCTGATGAGCTGCTCCAACTCGCGGATGGGTTTGCCCAGGGCAATGGCGGCGTTGCGCTCGGTATCGGCCTTCTGCCAATGTGGCGTGCTGGCCTCGACGGCGGCGGCGCGCTTGGCGGCAAAGTCCACCTTCCAGGCCTGGGGGCCTTCGGCGCGAGCGTTCCACCACGCCAGCGCCGACGCAAATTCCTCAAACTGTAGGGGCGCGGTCTTGCTGTATTTTTTGCGCCCTTCGGGCAGCGGCAGCTCGTAGTACCAGATGGTATCGGTCGGCCCGCCGCGCTCGAAGAACAGCAGGTTGGCCGGAATGTCGGTGTATGGAGCGAACACGCCCTGTGGCAGGCGCACGATGGTGTGGAGCTTGAACTCCTTGAGCATCTCTTCCTTGATGACGGCGCTGATGCCATCTCCAAACAGGGTGCCGTTAGGCACGACAACGGCGGCGCGGCCACCGCGTATGGCCGGCTTGCTACCGAGTACCGGGGCGCCGGCCACACGCAGCTTGCGCATGATGTACTGGAGGAACAGCAGCGTGGTTTCCGCCGTTTGCATGTTGGGTGGGAAGTTGGCCTTGATGCCGACTTCTTCTTCGCCACCAAAGGGTGGGTTGGTGAGGATCACGTCCACGCGTTCGCTGTGGCCGATCTCGTTGATCCGGCGATCCAGCGTGTTGCCATAGGCGATTTGCGGTGCTTCCAGTCCGTGCAGCAGCAGGTTCATCTGGGCCAACATGTAGGGCAGCGGCTTGGCTTCCTGGCCGTAGAGAGTGTCGCGCTGCAGTGTTTTTCGCTGGTCAGGGGTGGCAACCTGTGGCGCGATGTGGTCGTAGGCTTCTACCAGAAAGCCGCCGGTGCCGCAGGCGGGGTCGAGCACAGTTTCGCCCAAGTGCGGGTCGGTGACCTGCACCATGAAGCGCACAACCGGGCGCGGGGTGTAGAACTCGCCGGCATCACCCGCCGCGTCACGCATTTCGCGCAGCATCGATTCGTAAAGATGCGACAGCGTGTGGATTTCTTCGCTGGCGCTGAAATGGATGCCATTGATCTTGTTGATGATGTCGCGCAGCAGGTAGCCGCTGACCATACGGTTCTGCACGCCCTTGAACACGTTGGCGATGACTTCGCGCTGACTGCCTTTTTCCCCCTCGCCAGCCAAGCTGCGCAGGTAAGCGAACAGGCCCTTGCCGGTGCTGCCATCGGCGCGTACAGAGAACTCCTGTCCGATGAAGGCGAGCAGTTCATCGCCGGTAATGCCGTCCTCGCGCGCAGCCCAGTCGCGCCAGCGGTAAGGTACTTCGATGATCGACTGGTAACGTTCGCCATCGAGTTCGGCTTCTTCCTCGTGCATGATTTCGAGGTCGTCGAGGAACTTGAGGAACATGACCCAGGTGAGCAGGGGCAGGCGGTCCACGTCGCCGTTGAGGCCTTTGTCCTTGCGCAGGATCTTGCGCGCGGTGCCGATGAGTGCTGAAAGGTTTTCGCGGGTGGTGAGGGGGGCTTTGGCTTTGCGCGTTGCGCGAGATTTCTTTTCGGTTGTGCTGGTGGATGCCGCTTTGACCATCGGGTTGAACTTTCTTTATTGGTACAGGGCGGTTTGCAGGCGTGCAACCGCGTCCTTCATGCCACGTACCCCGCCGAAATGCCGCGTGGCGATTTCGGAAGGGCTGCCGTAGCGATCGAAGGGTTGGACTTTCATCAGATCCGACAGTGTATTGAATTGGAGGATGCCGCGCTCGATATAGCGTTCGAGCAGCAGCGTCAGGATTTCGCGGGCGGTTTCGCCGTGCTGCGTAAATAGATCCTGTGCCTGGCGGCGCGCCTGGTCAGCCCGCTGGCGACGAGTCAGCAGGGGGGCATTCCAGGCGAGATGGCAGAGGAGGTCAAAGGGATCAGCATCGGGCTGCTCGCTGCTGGCGGCCAGTTCCTCGAAACTGATGCCACGCTCGGTCAATTCGCGCAGCACTTCGCCGCGCGTATCGGGGTTGGCCCAGGCGGATTGCAGTGCTTCGCGCGTCGGATACAGCGTGCGTACGGCACGGCCGGAGTATTCCGTATATTTCACGACTTGCAACTTCTTGCCGTCAGTGTCGAGGTCGTAAACCAGATGGCCGATGACTTCGACTGCGCCGCCGTCAATGTAGAACTTGCGGGGCTCGGGCGGCGGTTCATCGATCGGCAGACCCGTGCCAGGCCCGATTTGTTCTTCGGGCATTTCGTATTCAGCAGCCAGATCGTCCTGCGTCACATCTACTTCAGCTTCGGTAGTGCCGACTTGCTCACCGGCTTCATCAACGGTCACTTCCTCAATCCGCGCTGGATCGCCGTCGAAGTCCGGGTCGGCAAAGTGGCGCGTGGCTGTGCCGGTGAAGTCGATGATGTTGAAATATTCCTTGCCGTAATCCACCTTTAGCCGTGTGCCGCGACCGACGATCTGCTTGAATTCAGAGCGGGAGCCAACCACGCGCGCCAGCACCACGTTTTTGACCATCTCGGCGTCGACGCCGGTGGTCAGTAGTTGGGAGGTGGTCAGGATGACGGGTGTGGGCTTATCCACGTCCTGGAAGTGCGACAGATGAGTCAGGCCAATGGCGCCCTCGTCGGCGGTGACACGACAAACGTAATCGGGGTACTGCTTGACGAGGTCGCTGTTGAGGTTGATCAGCTCCTGCCGCATTTCGGCCGCGTGCTCCTGATCGACACAAAACACGAGAGTTTTGGCAAACCTGTCGGTTCCTTTGAGTAGGTCGGTCAGGTGGCGGGCCATTGCCTGGGTACGGGAGCGCAAGGCCACGACGCGTTCGAAATCCTTGGTCTGATACTCCTCGTCAGGCACCTCTCGGCCGTAGCGATCCAGCTCGTCCTTGCTGGGCCGCCAGCCGGCGGCATCTACGGTAGTGATGACGCGGTGCACGCGGTACGGGGCCAGAAAGCCATCCTCGATGCCTTGGCGCAGGCTGTAGGTGTAGACCGGGTTACCAAAGTATTCGTAGCTGTCGCGGGATTCCTCGCGTAGCGGCGTGGCGGTCATGCCGAATTGGACGGCGGGCTCGAAATAGTCGAGTACAGCCCGCCAGGCGCTTTCATCACGGCTAGAGCCACGATGGCATTCGTCGATGATGATAAGGTCGAAGAAATCCCGGCGGTACTGGCGGAATACATCGGCGCTGGCGGTTGAAAGCGCCTGATAGATGCCGAAATACATGTCACGGCTCTGACTAACATCGCCACCGGCAATCTTGTGTCGGGCATCGCCGAAGGGCGCGAACATCTTTGCCATCGGGTCGTCGACCAGGATGTTGCGGTCGGCGAGGAACAAGATTTTCGGGCGGCGATATTCGCTGGTGCGGTTCCAGCGGCTGCTCCAGAGCTTCCAGCAGATTTGGAACGCGACGCAGGTTTTGCCAGTGCCGGTGGCCAGTGTGGCCAGAATCCGCTTCTGTCCGAGCAGGATGGACTCGATGACTCGGTTAATCGCAATTTGCTGGTAGTAGCGCGGCACCTTGCCGGAAACCAGATTGAAGGGCTCCAGGAGATGTGGCGCACCGGTTTGCGGTAAATGGGAGCCAGTGGTCAGGCGGGCAAACAAATCATCCGGGGTGGCATAGCGGTCGACCTCGCGCTCGGTGCCAGTGGTGTAATCAATCTCGACGATGCGACGGCCGTTGGTGGCATAGGCGAATTTGAGGCCGAGGATCTCGGCGTATTCCCGCGCCTGTTGTACGCCGGTTTCCGCGGGCAGGCCAATTTCCTTTGCCTCCACCACAGCCAGCGGATAGTCGCGACGGTAATAGAGCAGGTAATCGGCCCGCTTTTGCTGGCCGCGGCGGACTTTCCCGCCTGCGACGATGATGCGGCCGTTGGTGAAGGTGCGCTGTTCACCGATGCTGTGTGGTGCGGCACCCCAGCCGGCCTCAACCAGCTTCGGTGTGACGTATTCGCGGCAAGTATCTGCTTCCGTCATTGTCCCATCGCGCATTACCTTCCCCTTGGGTTCTATCTTTTGTGGTTGCCCGATTGCGTTGGCATAAGTGGCGCATTTTATCGCTGTGCTACATCGTCAGCCATCGTCCGGTCGGGAAGTTTTTCAGAAACGCTGAAACGGGGTGAGTAAATTGGTCTGGAAAGATAGGAGGTGGCAATGAATTTCTCACGAGCAGACTGGGTTGAATTTCTCCGTCGCATGGGGAAAAACTTGTTCCGTGACGCGTGGTATCCAACCGTTGCTATCGGAATTGCACAGGCCCTGATTAGCCCGGAATCCAGCCTTCTCGACTGCCTGGCAACGGCTGCGGTCTTGCTGGCGTTCATTACGACCGCGGCAATGTTCTGCTTTGCAGTGAGCTGGGGGATTTCCCTCGGTAGCGACGATTGACCGTTGGAGAGGCCAATGAATATGTTTAGATGGCTGGGTAGCTTGTTTGACGATGCCGACTCGGTGTGTGCCTCGCTGGACACATGCGAGTCAATGTACCTGATAGATGACGATGTCTCGAATCCGGCGAACGGGCTACCAATGATCGGAGGATTTGCTGGGGTTGATATCGAGGGAAATCTGTATGGGACGGACTTGTTTCACGATACCTATACGGAAAATTCGAATCATTGGGGTGGAGCTTCTGGGTTTGACGGGGATTGATAATTAGGCGCTGAGGTATCCCTGCGGCCAACTGCTTGGGCAGCTAGTCGATTTGTGGCTTCATTGGGCAGGTGAACGCTAAAGGGTCGCGTCTAGAAAACAAATTGGTCACGGTGGTCGAGATGTTCCCCAATTTCCCGTCTGCCAGATTTTTCTTCACTACATCGGATTTGCCCAAGGGAAACGCTGATCAAAGCCACCCTTCCGGGATTTTTCGTCCGTGAGGCAGC
>OFDC01000543.1_pt1 | contig 27456 bp, 16 predicted proteins | sample 1520941 | NCBI WGS metagenome assembly OFDC01 (sample SAMEA94258168, study PRJEB24077) | hot springs metagenome | biome: Aquatic biome; feature: Water | place: India | collected 2012-12-06 | depth 5 m | reverse complement strand
CGGCCGCGGTGCCACCGTTCCGCTCGGCCTCGGCGAGCACGGCGCGGGTCTGCACGCCGACGTCGGCGGCATCGCGCGCCCACACGATCCAGGCGGCGACGATCTCGTCGAGCACGGCCTCGTCGCGCAGGTCGGCGCCGCGGGCCGCGGCCTGCGCGATGGGAACGGCCATGGCGGTGTCGTCGGTCCACTCCCCCGGTGCCCAGCCGAAGCCGCCACCGCCGATCATGCCCACGACGGCGTCGTCGGGCAGCGGGTCGCCGAACTCGTAGCCGGCGCCGAGGGCATCGCCGGCGGCGAGGCCGAGCAGCACGCCAGCGGCGCGGTCGGTCGAGGCGGGCTGGGCGGCCTGCGCGGCGGTCGGGGACGTGGAAGGGGTCATGCGGTCTCCTTAGGGTCTTCGAACGGTAGTGGTGAGGGCTGACATTGGCGGCGCCGCCCGCTCGGCCCGGTGCGGCCCGCGCACGACGGGTGATGTGTCGCTCTTGTCATGTGACATCGACAACACATCAGCCTCAGGAAGTTCCGCCCGACTCAGACGCTCGCGAGCAGGGGGTGCGCGCGGTCGAGGGCGGTGAGGTGCAGCAGCCCGCGCTGGTCGGGGGCCCCGACAGCGCCGTCGGACGGGCTGGCGATCCGGGCTCCGAGGCCGGTGGCCGCGATGCGGTCGTCGTCGCGGGCGACCTCGAACCAGCGTTCGCCCGACTCTCCCCCGTGCCCCTCTCCCCCGTGCAGTCGCCGGCCCTGCAGGGCGCGGGCGAAGGCGCGAGCCCGCTCGGCGCTGGTGGCGACGGGGTCGGCGAGGCGAGCATCCACCGCTGCTGACTGCACGATGCCGGCGTAGCGCGAGCGAAGCCCCGAGCCCGAGCAGAACAGCTCGAGGCCCATGACGCGCCCGCCGATGCCGATGATGACGCCGCGCTGGCCGTCGATCATGCGGGGCGGGCGGATGCTCTGCCGATCGAGCTGGTGCGTGAACGAGCGCGTCTCGCTGCGGCCGAGGCGCTGCTCGATGGCGTCGATGCGGCGCCAGACTCGCGACTGCCGATCGTGCCGCTGAAACTCGTCCGAGATGCGGTGCTGGGCGGCCTCGTCGCCGTAGCGCACGACGAGCGAGGCGCGGCGGCCGCCGGCGCTGTGATCGGCACCCCCGCCCCAGCGGCCCTGCTCGACGCACAGGGCAGGCAGCGGGCGGCGCTCGCGCGGGGCGAGCACGAGGCTGCGTGCGAGCATGCGGTTCTGCCACCCGCCCTCGAGCAGGTCGCCCTCGAGAGCGACCAGCGAGCGGTCGGCGAGGTTCTCGGCCTCGAGGGTGTCGACCGCGGCCCCCTCGGCGCGCTCGGCGATGCGCAGGGAGGCGGGAGCCCAATCGAGCATGCCGATGCGCGGGGCGTCGACCCAGACCGGGAAAACGGTGAGGCCGGCCTGGTGGGTGCCCTGGCCGACGTGGAGGGCGGGGATCGTGGTGTGCATGGGGGCCTCCTGGGGGTGCCGAACGAGGTGTGGGGCGGTGGGTTCCGACTTGTCGCACTTTCGCTCAAATAGACTGTATCACACCGTTAGCGCGATATCGCGCTGTTTGGCATTCATGAGTTATCGGAAGCGGCGGAAGGATGAGTACAGTGTTATGCGTATACGCATAGAAAGGGCGCCGTCATGCTCCCCGCCGCGACAGTGATTCGCACCGCTCGCACCCGCGCGCGATTGTCGCAGTCGGCAATGGCTGATCGAGCCGGTGTGGCGCAGTCGACAGTGAGCCGAGTGGAGAGCGGGGAGCTCGATCCGACGTGGGCGACCATGCAGTCACTGCTGATGGCCGCCGGCTGGACGGCGGAACCCGTGCGATCCGCTGCCGCCGACCTCATCTCGGCGACGACCACAGCACGAGCGATGGCCTCGAGCCTGCGGCGCGGCGACCCGGAGTCGGCCATCCGTGATCTCACCGAAGCAGTCGGCCGGCTCATCCGATTCGGCGAGTCGAGCGACGCGACCGTGCCGTCGTGGGTGCTCGAGCAGGCTCCAGCCGGCCTCCTTGATGATGCTTGGCTCACCTACCTGGCGACGGCTTTCGCCTACGCTCTGGAGCGCACGGGCAGAACAGCCCTGCCGTGGATGATCGACGCCCCTCCCCTTGCGACCGAGACGGTGATGGGCGATGACCCAAGCCCCGAGTTCCGGACATGGCTGCGCGCACAGACCCCGCCGCTCTTCCTCGCGAAGAACCTGCTGTCGCGCCCTGACGATTGGGCCATCGCGTGAGTTCCGAGTACCGGCAACTGAGTGCGACAGAGATCCGCGCCCTCCTCGTCGAGCTCCTCGACCGCGCGGCCGCCGATGGAATCGAGGTCGACGCCTACCTCGTGGGCGGCGCCGCGATGGCGCTGCAGCTCGGCCGCGACCAGTTGACGCCCGATGTCGACGGTCTCTTCCGACCATTCGACGCTGTCGTGCGGATCGGGGCGGAGATGGCCGACGAGCACGGGCTCAGCCCGACCTGGGTGAACGAGAACGCTCGGCCGTTCATCGTCTTCGACATCACCGACGACCGTCACTTCGTCGAGGTGGCACTCGGCCGTCACACGATCCGCGTCGCCTCACCCCGAGCCCTGCTCGCGATGAAGATGGCGCGGTATGCGCGCAAGGACTACGCCGACATCACGACACTCATCCTCACCCTCGGGCTGACCACCGCCGATGAGATCGCCGACCTGACCATCGAGGTTCTTGGGGAGGATTCACTTACGACGAGTGAAGGGCGGGATGACCTCGTCCTTCGGGCGCAGGATGCCCTACGCCGAGCTCGCGACGCTGCGGAGAAAGGCACACAGCCCCAGCACGTGTCGTAACCCGATCATGCATGTGCTGGAGGGTGCCGTTGACCACATTCGCAATGTGCCGCCGGAGGCACATTGCACTGACCGCACCGCCCCAGGGCGCCTGGCGCCATGGAATTGGCTCATGCCGGGCAGTGGGTCAGCGCCTCGCGGATGACCTCTGACCGCGTCTTGCCCTCGCGCTCAGCCCGGGCGTCGAGCGCCGCGATCCCGTCGCGGGTCAGGCACAGAGCTGCTACCGAATTGGCCGGTAGGCGCCCCGACGAAACGCGGCCCCCGCCTCCGCCTCGTCGGGGTCAACATCGGGGTCGGGTACGACCTCGAACAGCGCGTCTCTGATCAGCGCCCGCGCCGCCGCGCTCGGGATGCGCGGAAGAAACTCGCCGCGCCCTGCCTCTGGGTCGGGCGTGCCAACGGCCGACAACCTGGCCCAGAGCTCGTTCCACACCGGATACACGTCGCGGTCTCCGAGCGGCTCACCGCCACTGTGTCGCCACCCGTGCGCGCTCAACACGCGCGCGATGCGTTGCGGACGAATTGTTCGGTCGGCGGTGGCCGCGTAGACGGCAAGCGTCACGGAGCAATGCCCGCCGAAGATGGCCGGGTCACCGATCAGGGTGTCGGCACAGTGCCGCCACAGTCGCTCCGGGTCGGCCAGGCACTCCCGACCGAGCGGCGTGAGGCGCAAGGTGCCCTTGTACCGCCGCACCAGTTTGATGTCGCGCAGGTACTCCCGAAAGGCCAGCACCGGGTGGGCGTCGATCTCGCGGGTGCCCGCCCAGGGGTAGTCGCGCATCTCCGGCAAGAGCTCGGCGAGCTCGCGCGCGTCGGCGGGCTTCAGATAGCCCGCCGCGGTCAACGGCAGGCCATCGCCGGATGCTCGCTCGAGCATCCACCGGTGTGGCACGAGTGCCTGCCCAGGGTCGGGGCGCGGCTGCGTGAGCAGCTGGGTCGACAGGGTCACGGCATTCTGTCGAAACTCGTCGCCGAACTCGGTGTCGCCGAGCCCGTTCAGCATCGCGGTCAATGCCGGGTGCAGTCGCAAGGCTGCTTGTCTGCGCATGGCGTTGCTCTCTCTCGTCGGTCTCACGCTACCGAGCGTGGTCAAGGCCCTGAAAGCGGTGTAGCCCATGACCCTGAGCTTCAGACGCTCGGGCGGTACCATGAGAGCGAGGAAGGGAGCGAACTCATGGAGCAGCGCAAAGTCGACGCAGAAGTCGTCAAGCGTGCCGTGTCGCGCTCTACCGCTGACTCTGCGCGGCTTGAGCGCCGCGAAGTTCCTGCTGGATTCGTTCGGTCTGCTGCGGCCGAGAAGTTCCTGGCCGAGCGACGCAACGGGCGCTGATGGCGCTCTCGCCTGGGTACGGCGAGACGCCGCTCGACGGCGATGAGTTCGATGCATTGTTGCCGTCGATTCGCGAAGCCCTCGGCGCAGACGTCACCAAAGCGGCAATCTTCGACCTCGAACAAGCCGTTCAAGATGAGGTCGCAGCAGACCTTCTCAACCGCGTCATGGCCCGCGAGATCGGGCTCGATGAACTCCTCAACGATCACTTCATTCGAGAGCTTCATCGACGGCTCTATGCCGACATCTGGTCGTGGGGCGGCAGACTGCGCGTGCGCGAACTAACACTCGGCGTCGCACCCGAGCTCGTCGCCGTAGAGCTCAGAACATCGCTCGACACGCTTGCTCGCCGATCTCGTCTTCGTGGCCGCTCAAGAGCTTGACGAGCCCGAGCTCTACGACTGGTCACTCGACAAGACGCGGTACACCTATCTGCTCCGCGAGTACGACGTGCATCGAGATGCGACCGACCTGGCGGCGTTCATCGGCGTGCGACCGCTGTCTGCCTAGCCGGCCTACTCCCCGCCACCCTCCCCCAACTCCGCGAACTTCGCCGCCATCGTCGGGTTCCCCCGCGTCAGCTTCTTGATCGTCACGTCCTGCGCATTGTCGTTGGCCAACCGCAGGTTGCGCTCCGACCCGAGCAGGGCATCCTTGACTTTCTGCAGCCGCTCGATGGCTTTGTCGATCTCAGTGATGGCTTCGCCGAAGCGGCGCGAGGCCAGCTCGTAGTTCTTGCCGAAGGCCGACTTGAACGCGTCGAGGTCGCGCTCGAAGTTCGTGATGTCGACGTTCTGCGCCTTCACCAGCTCGAGCTCGCGCTTGTACTGCAGCGACCCGAGGGCGGCGTTGCGCAGCACGGTGATAGACGGACAAGAAGAACTGCGGCCGCACTACGTACATCTTCGGGTAGCGGTGCGAGACGTCGACAGAGCCGCAAGTTGTAGAGCTCGTTGTCGGGCTCGAGCAGCGACACGAGCACGGCGTACTCGCAGCCCTTCTCGGTGCGGTCCTTATCGAGCTCTTTGAAGAAGTCCTCGTTCTTCTTCTTGGTCGCGGTCGCGTCGCTCTCGTTCTTCATCTCGAACATGATCGACACGATCTCGGTGCCGGCCCCGCCATCCGCCGAAGCACCGTCGCCCGACACCGTGCCGGCGTAGTCGCGGAAGATGTAGTCGCCCTTGCTGCCCGTGCGCGCTGGCCCGCCCCACCCATCTTGGTCGACAGCTTCGCCTTCATGTCGCGCAGCCGCTCGATGGCGTCGTCACGGTCTTTGATCTGCTGCTCGTACTTCTCCTGCAGCGCCTTCTCACCGAGCGCCTTCTGCGCTTCAGCCAGCTCGAGGTCGGCCTTCAGCCGGTCGCGCTCCTTCTCGACGCGCGTGGTCGCTTCAATCACGGCCAGCTGCTTCAACTGCTCTGACGCCTGGATGCTCGCCTTAAGCTTCTCGACCTCCGCCGCCTTCTCGGCCAGCTGGTCCTGCAGTCTCGCCGCCAGCTTGGCCTCGGCCAGCTCAACGGCGGATGTCGTCTCGGCCTTGGCCTGCTCGAGCTCACTGAGCAGCTTCGCCCGCTCGGCCTCGGCGTGCGCCTGCGCGAGCTTGAGCTCGTTCTTCTTGTCGCGCTCAGCGGCCTCGAAGCCTCGACCCAACTTGCCCAGATACACAGTCGGAAGACCCGCCCCAACTACTGAACTGCACTGATCTTCCTCTTCACAATTTCATAAAGTCTATCGACAAGATCAATTGAGCTATCTTTCAACACGTCTTCACCTCGGGCCAAACGTGCGCGAATTGCTCCGTGGAGCGCAGCCTTCCCTTGCCGAACAAGTTGCCGAGGCTGAGGAACTCCACCTCGAGAGAGTATAAGTTCCAGGCGCTCCGACCAGGCCGCGGAACGCCCGTCGCTCAATTCGCCTCTCTGCCTTTCTCTCAATTCAAAACCGATTACCTGCTCCAGATCGTCGAGGTACGAATCAATCAGGAAAAGATCCTCAATCTCCGCAGGCGCGTTTCCGTCTCTCGAGACTTGAACTACTTCTGTCTGGTCAATGTGGCCTTCATCGATTAGCCGTCTGACGTCAGACAATCCAGCTGAATCACCATCTAGAAAAACTACTGGTTCGATCATGAGGACCCGAGCCGCATGCACCCTCTGGAAGATCTTGCTTCCGCTCCCAGCGGACTCGAACATCAGCCGGCCGTCGTCAATCCACTCACCAATTTGCGGGTGACGCGACGCTACTAATGCGGGCAACGTTCCTTCATCATGCAGGCCTTCGCCAATGACGGTCACGCTCGCTGCCGTAAGCGCATCAGAGACTCGAACTCCTAGCGCCTCACGCAACTCCGACAAGGAAGCAGCCGGTCGAGCGCTGCGATCGCCAACCACGACGTTGTGCCTGAGAACCGCGCGATTCACCAGGGATTGACTATGTGTGGTGACAATGACCTGCTGCTTTGCGGCAATCCCTTGAAGAACTTTTCGTAACTCATGAACTGCGCCTGGATGAAGATGCGACTCAGGTTCCTCGACCGCCACCACAAGGTGCTTGTCCGGAGTGCTTCTTGAATTAGTCCACTCAAGCGTGAGAGCCAGCGCGACGAGACTCTGAACGCCGTCCCCTTTTGCCGAAATAGAGGTGGGAACCCCATCGTCAATCAAGATATCGCTCAGCGCTACAGCTCTGGGCATAGATCTAACCTGCAGATCGACGCCTTCCGTGGCTGGCAGGAAACGCTTCAGGCTCTCGAGGAGCAAACCGCTCACTTCAGTTGTAGCCTCCGCATCGAGGACCCGAAGATTGTCCATGAGAGATCGGTACTCTTCCGACTTAAGAACCTGTCGCCGTCGAGACTCGAGAATGGCCTCAGCAACTTCAATGGCTACACGACCAGTGCGTACCGCCGGAACATGCAGAAGCTCAACTCTCTCGGCGACAAAACGTGCAATACTTCCAGCGTTTTCCTGATGCCGACCCGGCCCACGTTTGTACACCGAAAGAGAAACAGATTGGGCGTCTAGAGTGATGAGGATTGGAAGTTTCTCGTTTGTCGAAACACTTGTTGAACGCCGATACTCGATCTGCTCTTGCTCGTTCAACTCAAAATCGAGTCGAATCTCTGTTGCAGACTTGACGCCCCGGCGGCCACGCGCGAATACTGGGTAGTCCGCTTCCCATGAGTATCCGACGTAGCGACCTTGCCGGTCACTTCTCCCCAGACGAAACGATGCATCGCGAAGGACTTCGGCTAAGGGAAGCTTCACCTCCGTTGCTAGGCGTTCAGGCAACCTAGCCCAAGACTCAATCACCTGCATTGCCAGTACGGCTGCGCGGAGTAAATTCGACTTACCTTGATTGTTCGGGCCCACGAGAACCGTGAAGTCATCAACCTCGAAGACAGCCTGTTGGTCAATAGACCGGTACTTGCTGACGCCAACTCTGGCAAGTCTCACTTAGGACTCCTCGAACTCATTGAGGTTGAAGCGCAGAGTCGATGCGTTCTCGCGGATGGTTCGAATCTGCTGTTCCGTGAAACCTTCTGGCGCAAGTGCCTCGAGGGAAACCGTGATCGACACGTTGGCGCCGGACGCCACGAGCGGAGCGATGACCTCCTGAGAGAGCTTGTGGAAGTCCCCGGCGTAGCGGTCAGCGTTTACGGAAACCGTCCCGACGTAGCGCCTCTTGACGTCCTTCCGTGCAACAGGAGGCAGAGGTGGTGTGGGCCCGGGCGGAGGTGTGGGTCCGGGGTTTACGTCGATGCCCCCGCCAGTGTCAGGGTTCTCTCCAGGCTTCGCGGCGACAAGATCTCGCGCACGCTGCGCTTCAGCGACGTCGGGCTTGACGATCAGCGTTGTGTCGTTCACGACAGGCCGGCCGCTCGGGTCTTCAGGCAGCCAGAGCCCTTCGTATCGGCCAGTGCCTGAGTCATGCGCGTCGGCGAGGGCGAAGCCTTCGTCGCGCCAGAGCAGCGGCATGTTCTCCAGCGCGTCAATCAACACGTCGCGACCCTTGAGGCGCGGCATATACGGGTACTGCGCATAGACGGTCCACAGCTCGCCGATCGAGACGTGTCCATCGCGCCATGCGGCAGGCACCTTCGAATCGAGGGCGAGGCGGATGCTTCGTGCGGCGTGCTGGGTTGAGTACGAACCCGATGACCCGAGCTTCTTCGCCACTCGCTCAGCTAGTGAAGGAGCTTGTCCCTCTGCCTTAACTTCGTCGATCGTGAACGGCGAGGCGGGGTCAGGCGCCACGGGGTTAAGCACCCATTGATAGGTCAGAACCAGACGGTCTTCGACTGTGCGCCCGAACTGATCCCGCTTCTCCTGAGCCTGAACCAGCTGCTGCGGCGTCAGGTTCAGCTCGTTCGCCTTATCAACGATGTTCTTCCACGCGAGGAACGAACGAGTGGCCTGGTCGAGTTCGGCGAGTCGGTCTTCGTCGGGAGCAAGGAAGACCACCATGTTCCGGTTCTGCCTGTTCGCAGTGCCCCGACGCTCAGTGGCTGACTGCACGAACTCAAGAGCAGCCGAGCCTGCGGCTTTGCGCTTGTGGGCGTATCGCGGATGCAAGATCACTAGCCGCGCCTGGTCAGTGTCTGGAACATCGCCTGAGTCGGCGGGGCCGACGTGGATACCAGCGAAGTCAGATCGAGAGCGTTCTTCCTTACGCAGACGATTAATGATCTCCGCCCAGACATCCTCGGGGTGCAGTGCGTCGGCAGCGTCCTTCGCGCTCCGAGTGATGTTGGCCTGAGTGTCGTACCAGAACTTCCCAGCCGACGAATAGAAGTAGGTCGCGCGATCACCCAGCTGTGACAACGCAGCGTGGTAGTTGCCCACAACATCCCCCGGCACAGCCGTGCCGAGGAAGACTCGCTGGGTGTCGATTCCCTTGTGCGCAGTGCCGATCGTAGGGGCAGCACCGAAGAAAACTGTGCGTGCCAAACGCTTCGTCACCGACCTCTGCCCGAGCAGAAGCTTCTCATTGTCAATGCGAGCAGGCTCGGAGTTCTGCCCGTCGACGTCGGCATCGATGACGGCCTTCCATGAGTCCTGTAGGTACTGCGTAAGCTCCGAGTTCACGCGACCAACAGACAGCGGAATCGACCCCGGCAGGATAAGCGGCGCTTGATCACCGCCGACCCAGAGAGCGTGGATCACCTCGTTCATTAGCCGTAGAACGCCGCGGGTGCGCTGGAACCGCTCAAGAGACGACCAGTCCTCATAGAGCGTGTCAAACAGCTCGGGGTGAAGAGGGTAAGTCTGCTCGATGCGTCGCGCGTAAGCGGGGTCGCGGGCTTCCTTCGGGAACTCCCCGGCGTTCACCTGGTAGAAGTCGCTAAAGGCTTTGGCTGTCGCCGTGATCTGCGCCAGGGCGGTCGCGTTCTCTGTCTCGAACAGGCGCTGCTTCACGATTCGATACGCCTCGTCAGAAGACGCTGGCCGCCACTGGTCGGCCACTCGACGCACGACGTTCTGGAGTCGCTTGAGTGCTTCTTGGCCGTTAGACCCACCGACCTCTTCGTCGTGCCCGGCGATGTAGCCCTTGGAGTCGTCGCCGTCATGGGACGCAGGGATAGAGATCGCGAGCAGCACGCCAGGCGTTGATTTCACTGCTTCCGTGAGTGACTGGGCGAAGGTGAACTGAGTGTCAAAGGTGCCACCAGCGAGATCGTCCCGCCCATACAGCTGACGCGCGTATGCGACCCACTCATCGACGAGGATGACAGCCGGCGCGTACTGGGCAAGCAAGTCGTGCAGCGCACCTCCCGGGTTCGTTCGTGCCGCGTCGTGCTCAGCAACGACGGCAAACGCTTCTGGGCCGCCGAGCTGCCACGCGAGCTCTCCCCACATGGTGTTGACTCGCACACCGTCATGGTCTTCCCCTTGAGGGGCGAAATGGTTGCCTACCAGCGCCACGCGCGGCGCCTTGATTCCTTCCGTGGGATACCCGGCGCCAGAGAGCAGTTCTTGCGTCTCCTGCGGGAAGCGAGCCAAGGGCAGCCCCCCGGCCAGATGCCAAAGCGCAAGCATCGAGTGTGTCTTCCCGCCACCGAAGTTGGTCTGCAGGTTGATCACCGGCGACGCATTGCCATCCCCTGCAAGTCGCCGCACCGCTCGATCGATCAAGTCGCGAAGACCATCGGTGAGGTACGTACGTGCGAAGAACTGAGCAGGGTCGGAGTACTCCCCGGCCACTTGTGCATCGTTGCGGGCGACCTTGAAGAGGTCCGCTGCGAATTCAGAAGCGTGGAAGTTGCCTGTGGCAACCTCATCGCGAGGCTTCAGCACCTCACGCCAGGGCGCGAGCCCCGATGCGCCTGGCGTCACCGTCGACGACTTCAACGCCTTCTCGTCCTGCTTGCCCGTCGCGATTCGACGCAAGTCCAGACGAATCTCCGAAACCTTCTCGGCTGCGTACGTCTGACCAATCGCAGTGAGTAGCTGCTGCGCCTGGTCAAGCGCTCGCAGTGCAGTGTCGTCGTCGAACGACTTGTTGTGCGCCCAGTCGTTGCGCACATCTCGGAGCAAGCTTGCGTAGGCCTGATCAGTGCGGCTCAGTAGACCATCGAACGGGAACCAGCCCTTCTTCACGCGGTTCGTCAGAGGCTCAGTCAGCATGCGCAACTGGATCTGCGGGTCTTCTCTGCTGTAGTCCTTGCCCGTTATGCCCTTGTCAGCATCCGCGAGCTTGACCACATCCGTCCAGGACGCGTCGCCAATCTGCGCCGCAAGAGCACTCGCGATGAAGGGGTCGAGAGCCTCGGCAAGGATCTCAAACATGCGTCCGATGCGATCCCGGTTCGAAGTTGCCATAGGACCAAACCTACCCAGGGCGTCCGACAAGTGAGTGTTCTCAAAGATCAGATCCTGTCGTGACACTCGCCGACTGCGACAGCCCGCTCTGGACCGCTCCGGCGTACCCGCGGCGGCTGGAGTTCCCCGGCTATTGCAAGACGTTCAAGTACCGCTATAGAAGTTCAGCCTCCCGAATCAAGATTGTCGAAATCAAAGGGCTGACCAACTGACACTGCAGCGCGCGAAGCCGCTCTGCCTGCGTCGATCAAGTCCCCCCAGGACGAGGCAATCTCGTTGAAACTCAAAGCGTCCTTTGCCCAGCCATTCTTCTCCGCAACCTGAAACAGCAGATATGCCAGCTCCTTAACTAGGTCAAGATCGACAGCCCCATCTGATCGCTGCGTTGCAGTCTGCAAGAACTGGCCAGCCGCGGGAACACCTTTGCTATCGAGAATCCGAATCGCGTGGTGCAAGGCCTCCCATGCGGATGTTGAATCGTCAGTCAGTACGTTGTAGTCATTTGGCAAGTCAGATGGACGATGCACCTGCACCTTGCCACCACGCGCAGAGAGGATGCCGATACGTTCCATGGTGCCGACGGCAGTTCCACGCGCCCGTGCCAGATCCTCTGCCTCACCGTAGGAAGATGATTCGTAACCGTGGTTGCGGTACCAAGCGAGCGCAAATCGTGTTGCTGAATCGAAGTCACCCTCTTGTTCAGCAAGGAGTTCGTCAAGAACCTCGTTAACTCGAGACAAAGCCGATCGAACAGTCATTTCGGAGCCATCTGACTCGATCACCTTCGCGTAACGCGAGAACACTGCTATCCCGGGACCTATTGCCGATTGAGGCAGGTCAACTGGGGCAATGCCACCCTGCTGCAACTCACGCAGCGCAACACCCAGTTCACGCTTCATTGCAGAAATGAAACCACTGCGATCAGTGATTGGGGCGCCGTCGGCTCGTGGCCGAAGCGACAAGACAACGGACGACGCAAGAGCATTCCTTCCAACTCCGATCATGCGACCAGAGCGCTCGGACCTCACCGGCCAGGTGGTCCTCACTTGCCAACCCGCTCGAACAATCGAACCCAGAATCGTCTCCCACCCTGTCGAAGATGTCCCCTGGGAATCGGTTTCAGACTGCTTGAACGCATAGTAAACCGTCATCGGATAGGAGTCCGACGCGGTGCGCCTGGCACGAGAAAAGACCTCCTCAAATCCAGTCTCAAAGAACTCCTTAGCGGCTTCGGCGCCGCCATGTCGATAAGGATTGGCTACGAGTTCACCTACTTTGGGGACCAAGATCGTGCCGAAAAGGAGTGGATGCACCGCCCGCAGCGACCGACGTAGCCAGATGTAGAAGAAGTCCGACAAATCTGAATATCCGATGTTGTCGTAGTAGGGCGGATCGGTGCTGACTACTGCTCCGGCAAAGTCAATGTCTTCTGCGCTTGCCTGACGGGCAGAGCCCAACACAGAGGCTGGGAGTCTTTCAATGCCGGCCGCCACCCATTCGATGTGTGAGCCAATATTGCCGACTGAATTGGAGAAGACGTTGATCTCCGCATAGTCCCAAACCATTGGGATTGCCTGACGGGCAAACGTGTCACGAACCCCCTGGATTTGCGGAATCCATGAACAGATCGAGGAACTCCAGTCAGCAAGTTTGCTTACGCCGAAAGCGAGGTAAGTCGAAAGCGCATCAGCGTACGCTGCAGCTTCCGCACCTCCCTCCTCAAGGCGCCCGCCCTCAGATAGACCCGCCGCGAGAGCATCTGCAAACACTCTCTCCCGAGCTTCCATGACGAGGTCGCTGAAAGTCGTAAGACTCACCAGTTGACGTGTCGTGAAGAGTGACGCGAAAGTCGACATGCCGTAGTTCGGCGTCTTGAAGTCGCGAGTGTTACTTGGCAGGGTGCCGCTAGGAACGTCCATGGGGTAGGCAACCTCGGCCGCTGAAACCATGTCCTCAGTCGGCGGGAGGTAGATGCGAGCCCTTTGACCTTCACCCACTACTGCGAGAAGACTTCGACCAAGCCCTTTTGTTTTGCCCTGCTCGCGAATGTACTTGAGCGAAACCGCAGATCGGCAGGCCACGCACACGGCTCCGGTGCGTCCTATTGTACCGTCATCATCCTTCCCAGGACCCGCCTTCGGGTCGTGGCCGATAGAGAACTGGACCTTCCCGCCAACAACTGCGGGAACAACGTAGGCCTCCTTGCCCTTCTTCTTGCCGAGCCACCAGGAGCGAACAAGTGGCATTTCAGCACCGCAGGCTGGATTCGGACAGGTTACCGTGCGCGCCCAGATCCATGCGATGACTGTCGTCTCACCACCCCCAGGAAGCTTCGCCTTTGGATAGAGACTTCCGATCCGCTTCTCCGCTTCATCCCGCATCCAATTGCCGTAGCGGCGGACGTCTTCAGCCACCCCGGTCGCACGCGGCCAATCGTTGCGTTGACCTGCGGCACCCGGGAATACCGGGCTCCTACGCGCGAACATCGGAGGAACCTCGATAAGAGCCTTGTTGATGAGAACGGCGACTGGGTTCAGATCACTAGCCTGTGCTTGGAGACCTAGACGTTGAGCTTCCAGCGGAATAGTGCCGCCTCCCGCAAACGGGTCAATGATCACCGGCGAGTTGCCACCAGTGGACTTCCGGATTTCATTCCGAACGGCCTCGAAAAGCGATTCATCCGAAAGGTTCTCCCACTTGACCATTCTCGAGATGAGATCGAAGAGTCGTTGTCGCTCCTGCTTAACTCGATGCTCAGCCCAGGCGTCAGGGGCTTCGTAACCCTTCTCAACCGCCTCTTGCCGGTACTCGTCGACGAAGTTGCTGGGGTCGTCAACGAGTTGCGCGAAGAGCACTGCTCGGGCAGTCGCAAGCGGGCGGCGTGCCCACCACAGATGCATCGTGGCTGGGTGACCCTTGCGCGGAACCGACTTCTCGTGCGCAGACTGTGCGTTGATCTCCTCCAGTGGGAGAGAGACCTCGATCAGCTTGCGTCGTGTGGTCACTCGGAGCCCTCCGGTCGTTGTAGTGCGATTCGTCTGCGCAGCCGAGAGCGGCCACCGTCCTCAGCGTAACCGTGGGGTCGGACAGCGCGATCAGCTCAGCGAGTGTTCGTCAGTGTCGTGTCGGGTCGTATCACTACGCTCGGGCCAAGAGCTCACGTATCGAAGGAGAGCTGTGCGCCTCGAAGAGATCAACCCTTCTGCTCGTCTTAGCGGGATTCTGCCCGGCAGATCAGTGACGGTGCTCGGCACGCAGTTCCACGGGCCCGATGCTGTGACCGTCACCTATGAGGACGACAACGGTTCGCTCGGTCGTGTCGTTCTCTACCGCAACAACGAAGAGGAGATCTCACCGCACCTCGAAGCCGGGCGCCCCTTCGACGCCGACCCGCGCGACTTCAAGATCGCCGCAGAAGCCCAGCGCATCCTTCTGGCAGGCACGCATGACCCGATGCTTGCCGTCGCCACTTCTGACGTTCAGCCGCTCCCTCACCAAATCCGCGCAGTGTACGGAGAACTGCTGCCGCGCACCCCACTGCGTTTTCTCCTGGCCGACGACCCCGGCGCAGGGAAGACGATCATGGCCGGGCTCTACGTCAAAGAGCTGATCTTGCGTGATGACGTGCGGCAATGTCTGATCGTCGCGCCGGGTGGGCTCGTTGAGCAGTGGCAGGACGAGTTGAAGCTGAAGTTCGGACTCGACTTCGAGATCCTTCAGTCTGGCGCCGATCACGTCGCACCAGGCAGCACCGTGTTCGATCAGAAGCCGCTGCTCATCGCGCGCATGGATCAACTCGCCCGCAATGAGGCTCTTCTTGACCAGCTAAGCCGCACCGAGTTCGATCTGGTGATTGTTGATGAAGCACACCGGATGAGTGCGTCCTGGTTCTCTGGTGAGCTGAAAGCCTCGAAGCGATTCCAGCTCGGTGAACTCCTTTCCGAGCGCGCTCGCCACTTCCTACTCATGACGGCAACGCCTCACAACGGAAAGGAAGAGGACTTCCAGACGTTCCTTTCGCTGCTGGACCGTGACCGATTCGTCGGCCCCGGCGACAAGCACGCCAAACAGGGCACCGTCGACGGCATCATGCGGCGCATGGTCAAGGAAGACCTCCTCACCTTCGAAGGCCGTCGGCTGTTCCCCGAACGTCGTTCAGAGACCGTCTCGTATCGACTGTCTGATGAAGAACAGCACCTCTACGAACTGGTCACCGACTACGTGCGGGAAGGGATGAACCGCGCAGACCGACTGGATGGGAAACACAAGAACACCGTCGGCTTCGCCCTCACTGTTCTGCAGCGACGCCTCGCCTCAAGCCCCGAAGCGATCTACCAGTCGCTTCGTCGCCGCGCTGACCGACTCGAACGAGTCAAGGCTGACTTCGCCGACGGAGTGCGCGACCAATCCGAACCGGTCGCCCCAGCAGCGCTATTGGATGACGACGGGGACATCGACGACCTCGATGCGGCCGAACTCGAAGCAGCCGAAGAAGAACTTGTCGATGCCGCAACAGCGGCGATGACGATCGCTGAGCTCGAGATAGAAATCGCTGAACTGAAGTCGTTGACGGAGGTCGCCCTGCGACTTCTGGCCTCCGAACAGGACATCAAGTGGCGCAACCTCCAAGGAGTGCTGCAGAGCCAAGTGCTCGAGCGGCGCGACGGCGGCAAGAAGAAGATCATCGTCTTCACGGAGCATCGTGACACGCTCAACTACCTCGAGCGACGCATCACTCGTGAGACCGGCAACGCCGACGCGGTCGTCACCATTCACGGAGCCGTGCCCCGTTGGGAGCGTCGTCGTATCACTCAGGAGTTCACGTCCAATCCCGACGTGCAGGTGCTCATCGCGACCGACGCCGCCGGCGAAGGATTGAACCTTCAAGTAGCGCACCTGATGGTGAACTACGACCTGCCGTGGAACCCGAACCGAATCGAGCAACGATTCGGCCGCATCCACCGCATCGGACAGACCGAAGTGTGCTTCCTCTGGAACCTGGTCGCAGAAGACACACGCGAAGGCGATGTCTTCCGACGGCTACTGGACAAGATCGCCGAGCAGGAGACCGCCTACGGCGGCAAGATTTACAACGTGCTCGGCACATCCCTCGGTGGGCTCAACCTCACCAAGGTGATCAAAGATGCGATCCGCTACGGAGAAGACCCCGCTCGAGACGCCGAGCGTGACCAGATCATCGACCAGAGCATCGCTGACGGCATCCAGGAGCTCCTCGAAGAAGATGCACTCGCGACCGACTCGCTTGCGACCGCTGATCTCAACGAGCTTCGCCGACAGATGGAAGACGCCAAGGCCCGACGCCTGCAACCGCACTTCATTCGAGACGCGTTCAAGGCCGCGTTCGAGAAGGTTGGTGGATCGCTGGAGCGTCGCGAAGGCGGCCGGTTTGAGATCCCGCACGTGCCCGCAGCTCTGCGTGAGCGAGTCACCTATGCGCCGATTGCCCGGAAGTACAGTCGAGTCACCTTCGACCTCGAGAGCGTCGAGCCGGACGGGCTGGACCGCGCAGAACTTCTAGCACCGGGCCATCCTTTGCATGACGCAGTTCTCCAGATGGTTGTGGACTTGCACGGCAGCGCGCTCGACCGAGGTGCAGTGCTATCCTCCCCGACAGTCACCGAGCCAACCCTGTTGGTCGGTGTGCTCAACGAAGTTCGCGACTCCATTGGCGCCAGCGTTGGCAAACGCTTCGGCTACGCCACGATCACCGCGAACGGAGAGGCGCGCGAGGCGGGCCCAGCTCCCTACCTGGACTTTGCTTCTCCCACGAATGAGCAGTTCTCGTCGGGTGTCGCTCTGGAGTGGCTGACAGGACGTGAGCGAGACGCGGTCTCATGGGTCATCGCTGAACAACTGCCTGAGTTCGCCAGAGAGACGACTGCTCGCAGAACTCGAGAGTTCGAGCGCATTCGAGACCGTGTCGACGAGCGCCTGAAGCGTGAGATTAACCGACTGGAGACCCAAGCGCTCAAGGCCGACGCAGACGCGTCGAGCGGTAAGAAGGTGCGCTACTCCAGCGACCACCTGCGCAAGACCGCCGACGAACTCGCAGCTCGTCGCGAGTCACGTCTCGCACACATCGAACGTCAACTGCGCATGGCGCCGATTGCCCCTCAGATCACCGCGATTGCTCTCATCATGCCCGCAGCTCCTGACACGTCCGCAGGTCGCAGCATTGACGCGGCAGCGCAGCAAGATGTAGATCGGCGAGGTGTTGCGCTAGTGCTGGCGTCCGAACGTTCACTCGGGCGTGAGCCTGAAGAAGAGGCACACAACAACCCCGGCTACGACATCCGATCGGTCGATAGCGATGGCAACACGACCTGGATCGAAGTGAAGTCCCGTATCGACTTCAGGAGCGACTTCTCCATCAGCCGCAACCAGGTGCTCAAGTCGCTGAACGTCCGCGAACAGTTCCGCCTCGCACTCGTACGCGTCAGCACCGAAGGCCCCGAGAAGGACGAAGTGCGGTACATCGCCGACCCGTTCCAGGGCATGGAGCCAGCGAGTATCGAGAGCTTCTACGTAGAGTCACTGACCTTGAACTTCGACGAGTGGTGGGAGCTCGGGCAAGAGCCGTTCTAGCTATACCCCGACCGCCTCGATCACGAGTCGCTCTGGCTGCGACGTGTCGATGGCCTGGTAGGCGAACCTTCCACGCGGAGCTGCTTGGTAGGGCATCCCGTTTGCAAAGACGACGATCAGGTCTTCTGGGCCTTTGATGGCACGTGGTTCGCCATCAATGAGCTCTTGGATAAACGTCAACAGCAGCACCCCACGCCTGCCGTCTGAACGCCACAAGTTCTCTTGACCCGGTAGGCCCGCAACTCCGTGGTGCCTCAAGCGGGGACGGGTCTCTGCTGTAGCAGGATCGCCAATGATGTCTTGCAGGATCGCTCGTTGACTCAGGCCGGGAGGAGCGAAATCGTCACGGCTAGGCGTACGTCGACGACGCTGCGCGATCGGCACGGTAATGCCGTTCAAGACAACACTGTCCTTGTTCTCAGGCACAACGACAAGGACGTCCTCCATGAAGCCGCCGTCGATCGCCGTTCGCATGAACCCGAGAGACGGTCGCAGGTCTTGCTGCATCTGAAGCTTGTCGATAGCAGAAAAGGCCTCTTCTGCCGAGATCACCTTGACCCTCGCGGCAAACGTGCCGTTTCCGTCCGTGGGGAGTTCTCGGAGTTCGCCCCCCAACCAGCCAGCGACGGCCTCAAAGTTCTGGCGATGCAGAGTTCGATGCCCCGGCTCGTGGCCAAAGGGATAGGTGTGCGTCTCAAGACGCCCGCCGACTCCAGCAGCGACGATGCGCGCGTTGTACATCTGGTTGCGCGCAACCGGTCGCAGCCAGGGCCGACGCTGGTACACAAGAGGCGGAAGCGAACGCGGCGTCATAACGGGCCGACCGTTCTCGGTCAGCTCTGAGTAGACGCGAAGCTGTTCGCGGAAGTCTTCCTCGTCTTGCACGATCGACGTGAAGTCGTCATACAGGTCGTAGACGACGCCGCGGCGATCAACAACTTCCCGTGCGATGAAGAGTCGGACCAGATCTCGGTAGCCGGGGCGATAGCCGAACCACCGACCCATCTGCATGAGGGCCGCCTGGGTCTGGGTGCGACGGGAGAAGTAGCTCACCGTGAGGCCCTCGACCGTAAACCCACGACTGAGCTTTGCCCCACCGATCAGCACGCGCCAGTAGTCGCCATTCGTGAAATCTGCCGCGTCGTAGTCCGACTCCCGTGATCCATTCACAATCACAGCGGGCTTGCCCAAGGCCGTGATCTTCTCCAAAGCCTCAGCGACGAAAGGCTTGAGGTCATCGAAAGAGTGCGGCAAGACTCCGGTCGGACCCCAATCACGTGCGTTTGTTGTTGGGACGAAGTCACCGTCATAGACAGAACGAAGTCGATGGAGACCGCTGGGCTCGGCGAAACGAGATTGAGCCCAGACGTTGAGAATGAGGTCGTAGAGCTCGCTGTGATCCTGCTGCCGGATAGAGGAATGCACCAGCATCGTGTGATGTGGAAAAGCGAGTGTCGTGTCGCGATGTGCCCGCCACAACTTGATTGCTCCCGCAACGACAAATGAGTCAAGAGCTCGCTGCAACTCGAGCCAAATCTCTTCGTCTGTCGTGCCCCGCAGGTCTCGGACGAACGCAATCTCATTACGGTTTGCTGCCGTTGCCTCAACGCCCTCGGCAAGCTCGACGAGATCGTGAAAATCGCGCGCCCCCATGTAGGAGGGCGGCGGCTCGAGACTGATGATGAAGTCTTTGGGGAAGATGTCAGCGGAGTCTTCGGGCGACGCAAAGACGTTCGCATAGGGAGTTGCGGTGTATCCCAAATACTGTGCGCGAGGAAGGAGGGTCAGCAACTCCGAGATCAACTTGTTGATCGCCGTACGTTCCCGCTGCTCTGAAATGGAGGGCTTCTTCGTGTTGATCGACGCCTGGTCAGCCTCGTCATCAATGATGAGGACGGGAATCTCGCGAGCATCTGCTCGAATAGATTGCAGGTCGTGAATCAGAGACTTGAGGGCTGCAGCGTTCTTCTTGATGATCGCGAGACGAGCATCCACGTCATAAATGTTCGTCGGGTCATAGACGGGTTTGCTGGGATCCTTGAGTTCACCCGTACGACGGAAATCGAGGGCGTCAATTCCCAGCTTCAGTCGTCGGTAGTCACCCTTCTTGAACGATGTCAACCTCACGATGGAGGGCACACCCGGAAGAGTGCTGATGTCAACCCCGTGGGAAACGAACTTGCCGGCAAACCAGTCGGTGTCGTGACTGCCGATGTAGTCGATCTCGCGGATGAGGTCTGGATTGTTGCGATCGGCGCCACGGAGAATGTTCTCCTCGCCGACCAGTTCCATGTCGATACGCCTCTGGGTCTGAGTTCGCAGAAGCTCAATCGTGCCGGTCAGCACGATCACAAGGCGATAACCCACATCAATCGACCTCGCGACAAGACCGGTGAAGTTCGCTGTCTTGCCACTCTGAACGTAACCCGCGACGAGTCCTTTTGACTGGTACGGATTCGGAGACGTCGGGTCAGCAAGCCGCCCAACGATACGGGTCGTCATCTCATCAACACCCGCAATGGCTTCAGGCTCCCAGCCTTTGGACTCAAGCACACCGCGGTAGGCCGTCCAGTAGAAGCTGTGCTGCTCACGTCGCTTCGCCGTGTACCACGGGTCCCACTTCTCGTCGTAGACCTCTGTAGAGCGGCGGCCGGCGATCGGAAAGATGATGTCAAGGCTGGCGCACTCAGCCTGCTCGAACCCCAGCAGCGCATACACCCTGGCGCGTCTCTCGTCGGACTGCGGCGAGGTGCCGTCTGTCCAGTCGGCCGCGTCGGTGGCAACGTAGTCCCACGCCGCCAGGGCGAGACTGAGCTCACGACGGGCGGGGGCATTCGGGTCAGGGTCAGTGATCGCAGCGAGAACGTCATCTCGCGTACCGACAAGACCCTCCTCTTCAATGAGGTTCTTCAGCCGGCTAAAGATCGACCGGGGCTTGGTCGATCGCAGGCCAGCGATGATCTCTCGGACGGCATCCACGAAATCAGACAAAGGTCACCGGCTCCTCTGCATAGGTGTCAAGCGGTGCGGGTGCCGCCGTAAACTCGAGCCCGCTGACGTCCACTCGATAGCTCACATCACTCACGAGCCCCGGCTGAGGCACAACGCCGTTGAGGCGCGGTTGGGTGATGGCAGGAAAGCTGTCATCAACGACGTACGCCCGAGGTATCGACCTCAGCTGCAACGCGTTTGTGTACAGATCGCTGTCGGCCGCCTGAAAACCCAGACCGTTCACGTGGGTGTCGAACGTGCGTCGCGTTTTCTCCAGAGACTCACGTACACGCTCAACCTTTTGCGGCAGCGTCAGTGCCCCTTCAGCAGCGCCACCGAGCGCCAACTGGATCGATATGAGAAGCAAGGGTCGGCCGGGGGTCGGTTGAAGCTGAGTTGCCGACCCGATGACATGCCGACGAGCTGCACCCGTCGTGGTCTTGACCTCTGCCTCAAATTCAGCAAAGCCGAAATCGTGTTCCTGAGCCAGCGGGCCAAGCCACGCCTCCATCGCGCCGACCTCACCCAGACGAGGAAGGAGGTGCTCAAGGACATCGAGTTCGCCCCAGAGCCCCGCGACTTTCTCGTCCGTCAGCTTTCGACGCTTCGACAAGAGATCAGCTTGCCCTGCCAACGCGTCACTGACTGCTTTGCGAAAGGAGGCTCCCGATCGGACATAGTCGAGCACCGCCTCCAAGAACGAGTAGGCCTCGTAGTGAATGTCGGTGGCGTCCACCGTGAAGATGAAGTGCTCGGTCGCCCCGCCGTAGGGGGCTCGCTCAACGCTCAGACGTTCAAAAGACGTCACATCAGGGAGCGCGCCGTGCGCAGGAAGGATAAGGCGAAGAACTTGTGGATGAGGGTCAATCTCGAGCTTGGCGCCCACCTTCGGACTGATGGTGACGAGAGCAGGGACGCCAATGGAGAAGTACTTCTCAAGCGTCTCCGGGTTCAAGTGGACTTCATCGGTCACGCGGGTGCCCTCTCGCTAGACGCCACAACGGCCTTGTCGAGGCAGGAAGCAAACCGCTCCCCAGTGCAGCGTAGCCAAAGAGAACGACGAAACTTCGCTAATCGTCGTCGCGCTTTCGTGAATCGTCGACGTTGTCGGGCTCCTCGGGCAGACTGCAATCATGACGTCTGATCAGACTCGAGCGATTGCTGGTTCCGGCCTCGGAACGCCAACAGGATCGGTACCGCTGCCGCCCGACCCACGAATCAACGAAGCACTTGGTCTTCAACACAATCTTCAGACCGCGATCGCTGATCTCATCGACAACAGCATCGATGCCAGAGCCGAGCGAGTTTGGGTGCGTTTCGTTGTCAGCGATGACAGAGTCACAGAGATCCTCATCGCGGACGACGGACGCGGAATGGGGCGTGAAGGCATCACCAATGCCTTCATCCTCGGCGCTCAACAGCGGTACGAAGAAGCGCGCCTCGGCCACTTCGGTGTTGGCATGAAAGCCAGCGCATTTAGCCAGGCAGAGGTGCTCACCGTGATCTCTCGCGCCGCCGGAGACAAACCTGTCGCCATGACTGCGCGCCGCAGTGGGACGGACGGGCTCGTCGCTGACACGTACACCACCGAGGCGGTCGAACGGGCACTCAGAACCGCCGACTTGCCGCTCAAGAGCCAGACCGGAACGATCTTGCGCCTCGCTGAGATTCGAACCGCGTCCGTGGCTGACGACCCAGCTGATCGTCAACGGTGGGTGCAGGACCGTGTCTTGCGTCTTCGAGAGCACTTGGGGTTGGTCTTCCACAGGTTCTTGGCTGACGACCGACTGACCATCACGATCGACATCTGGGACGCCGACCTTCAAGAAGCAGGCGTCGCTTTCCATCCGACCCCGATCAACCCGTTCGGGGTCACAACAGGGAAGGCGGGATACCCGCGTCCCATGGTGGCTGAACTCCCCGGCGGCGAGTCAATCGCCATCAGCTGCCACCTCCTCTCGCCCGGCTCTCGCACCCGCGAAGCGAACATCTTCAACAAGTCGCGCGTCGACTGGCACGGAATCTACGTCTATCGCAACGACCGCCTGCTCAGCCTCGGTGGGTGGGGCGATGTGGTGATGAACCCTGGAACCAACCTGCAGCTCGCTCGCGTCGCCATTGAGATGGCGCCAGGTACGGAGAAGTGGTTCGGGCTGAACGCGGAGAAGAACGGTGTCGTGCTCCTGCCCGACATGGTCAACGCCATACTGCGGGCCGGCGATGAAGACGTGTCCTTCCAGGCTTACCTTGAAGACGCACGAGACCTCATGCGTCAAGCGAACCGACGCGATCGATCGATCAAGCCGCTATCACCCATCGGCGTCGGAATCCCGCGTGAGGTCGAGGATCTCGCGGGGGCAACCCTTGGATTCAATGAGTCCGAGCGCTCGGTCAATATCCGCTGGCAGGCACTCCCCCACGAACGCGTCTTCGCCCTCGACCACGATAGGGCGACCATATGGCTGAACGAGAAGCACCGTGAGGCCCTGAAGAACGGCGATCAAGAAGACCCCCACGGACTCATCAAGACCCTCCTCTTCTTGCTCTTCGAAAGCCACTTCCCTCAAGCGCACCTCCAGAAGCAGACACTCGAACAAATCGAAGCGTGGCAGCGACTCGTTGCGGTCGCGCTCGGAGTGGCCGAGGGAACCGGATCGAGTGGCTTGGCCGACGACGAGTCGGACGTTGGCACCGAAAGCGAGATTTCCCCGACAGGACGGCCTTCGAATCAGAATGAACTCGAAAGCAACGTAGACGGGGACGCCGTTTCTCAGGTTCAGCCCGATGCCGAGGATTGGGCCGATGAGTTCCCGGTCGGCCCCATTTTCATCTCGAAAGATGAAGCCCACCAGCCAAAACGCAAGAAGTCGCGCATTGACTCCTCCGACGATGCCCTCCGCGACTACCTGAGGGATATCGGCCGGTTCTCACTCTTGAGCGCCGCTGAAGAAGTGGAGTTTGCCGCCCAAGTCGAAGCAGGAGTTCTCGCTGAAGAAGCACTGTCACGCCTCTCCGAGAGGGAGAAGCGTTCGATGGAAGGACGCGAGTTGTCTTGGGTAGCACGTCAGGGACAGCGCGCAAAGGATTCCCTGATCAACTCCAATTTGCGTTTGGTCGTTAGCCTCGCCCGTCGTTATCAGAACCGGGGACTCGAGTTCCTTGACTTGATTCAGGAAGGCAATGCGGGCCTTATCCACGCCGTCGAGAAGTTTGACTACACGAAGGGCTTCAAATTCTCGACCTATGCTACGTGGTGGATTCGGCAATCAATCGCTCGAGCACTAGCGGACAAGGGAAGCGCTATTCGCTTGCCCGTTCACATGGTGGAAGTCGGCGCAAAGATCACCAACGCTCAGAAGTCGCTTATCGAGGAATTGGGCCGAGCCCCAAGGAACGCCGAGATCGCGTCTCGGGCAGACGTACCGGAACAGACGGTCGAGCTTTACTTGCGGATGAGCAGGCCGGTGACGTCTCTCAACAGGCTTACCATCGACGGCGACTGGAACGAATCTGAGGAACTCGCGCCGGATGAGTTTGGTGCACCCCGAGTCACCGTCACGGAGTACGGCGAGACTCTCGTCGATGACTTCGACCCCATCGAAGCCGCGCTTGCGGCCATGATGCTTCAATCCCAGATTCAGACGGTCTTGGCCGCACTCGACGAGCGCTCGGGTCAGATCATCTCGATGAGGTTTGGTCTCGGTGGTGATGAGCCACAGACTCTCGACGCAATCGGCGACCACTTCGGGGTGACACGCGAGAGAGTTCGGCAGCTTGAAAAGAAGGCTCTCGAGCACCTCCGCAGCCCGGGCGTCATGGCGAAGCTGGTCGGCACCGCACATGCACGAGTAGGTCGTGAACAGAAGCCAGCTCTTCAATCCGATGAACAAGACACCACCGGATCAGCGCATGCGGAGACTCACGACGATGCTCAGGCGATCGAGCAGCTGACAGCATTCATCGGTTCTCTATCCGCACTCGAACCTGACGACGAAGAGACTCTCGAAACGCCCGACGCGCCTGAACGCGGCTGGACTCCTGCCGAGCTCCTGTCATTGCTCCGCGCCTACCGTGACGTGCGACACATCGGGCAAGCCGCACAGATTGCCAGCGTCGAAGAACGGGACGCTGCCATTGCACTCACGCGCCTCTTGGTGTGGGAGCGCGGGCCGATCGACGACTTCATCAACGCGACGAACCACGGCGCAGCATGGTCACCCGAAGACTCAGCTGCGCTGCTCGAGGCTTTTGCTGATGAGCCGGACCTCCATGACATCGCTCGGAGCTTCGGCAGAACGCAACTGGCCATCGCGTGGAGACTGCTCAACAACACGTCACATCCAGTCGCTATCCCCGGGCGTCTCCTTGACCCAGAGCGAATCGAGAGGGCGTGGAACGATGTCCGGAGACGGCAGGAAGCATGGGCGCGAACGTCATCCGCGTCCTGAGAGAGGAGCGGTGATCCCGCGTCGGGATCGGCGGCAACCACGAGTCAGCGTCGATGCGCGGCTGGGTCAAGGTGTGGAGGTCGAGAGCCCCGGATTCCTGCACGCACTCGGGCGCCCTGACAATGCAGAACGCGCAAATGGTGTCCCTTGAGCGCGGGTGGTCGTAGCGAGCCTGCAATGGTCCAAGGAAGGACAACTATTGGTCACGTTGAGTCAAGCCAAAGACGCGATTCGGGATGTCCAGCGCGCTGGTCAAGAAGTCGGTGATTGGACTCTCGTTGAACCGCTGGGCAAGGGTGGCCTTGGCGTGACCTGGATCGGAAAGCACAAGTGGCGCAATGACGGCGCCACCGCCCGAGTCGTCATCAAGTTCATGCTCCCGCCAGGGTTCGACGGCCAGGGACCGGCCCAAGAGATGACTCCCGCGCAATACTCGCAACTTCACGAAAGACGAGCTGACGACTTCATCAGCGAAGCACGCACTCTCGAGCAGTTGCACAGCGATTTCATCCCGAAGGTGCTCGGCTACGGCAGAGTGGCCGCGTCGGCAGTGGGTCACGCTGTGCCCTGGTTTGCCCAAGAGTTCATTGACGGACCAACCCTGGACAAGGTTCTTCGTCGACAAGGACCGTTGGACGGTGGCGAATGGTTCGACTTGGCACATGACCTGCTTCGCGCGTTCAAGGAAGCTCACGACCGGAACATCAAGCACCTCGACCTGAAACTCGACAACGTCGTGGTTCACGACGAACGCGCTGTCCTCATCGACTTCGGTTTGGCTGTGAGCGGCTTCGACGCGGCGTGGGGAAGTGATGGAGGCCTGTCTGGAACATGGGGCTGGTACCCGCCCGAGCACCTCGACGGCGCATGGGGTCCGGAAGACATTGCCCCAACCGCCGACATCTTCAAGCTTGGGCTGTTGCTCTACACAGTCGGCACCGGCCAACACCCTCTGCGGCCGTGGGGTGCCGATGTCGTTCAACCGGCGAACGACACGGCCAAAGCCCGCCAAGACGCCTCGCAACAGATCCGGGCGCTCATGGCCAACTCTCCCGACCTCACCGGACTCACATCCGAACAGATCGGTATTGTCCGCCCGATGCTGGCCTTCGAGTACGCGCGGCGCCCATCTGCCCGACGCGCACTCGCACTGGTCGCCCAGTATCTCGAAGGAGGAAGCTGGAGGGCGCGCGAGGTTCAGTCAGTCATTGAGTCGGTGCCGTTTGCACGGACTCAAGACTGGACTCGCGTTGAGGTTCCGACCTACTTCGATGGCAAGCGTCCGGGCGATCGGCCAGCGCCGGGCGGCGCAGTCGGTTTCTCATCGCCCGGGAAACAACCTACGCCCCCGAAGATTGGCGTCGAGCTGCTGGAAGCGCTCTACCGAAAGCACAACAAGACACCTCGTGAACTGCGAGACGCAAAGGCCCGGTTCGCACGGGAAGGCACCGGTATCCAGCTCAATCTCAGTTGGGATATCGACATCGATGACGCCGACATCCCCCCGACGCCCCAAGAAACACAGCGCCTCGTTGCCACGGTCAATGAAGCGATTCAGGAGGTGACCCGAACTGCGACGCGCACCGACAACCTCCAGCTTCTGCTAGATCTCAATGAGGTGACCGTCACACATGATGGGCGTCGAGTTAGGGCACGACTGCTGCCCAAGTAGGCGACGCCGACAGGCCATTCGAGCGATAGCCGCACGACACTAGAGGCCGGACTTACCGAGATCGCCAGATCTGCTCCCACGTGTCCGCCGTGATCTGGTCGGTCGGGGTGACCACCAACTCGGGGCTGTCGAGCATGTCGACGAACGAAGCGGCCGGCAGGGGCATCCACCCCGCACGATGAGCGCGCTGCAGGAAAGTGCGCTCCCCCTCAACACTGAACGACGTGACCAGGGTGACCTGGGCCGGGTGCACGATCGGGTCGATGACCAGGTACCAGCGCTGCAGATCGGCGACGCGTCCGTAGACAGCGCGCAGGTCATCCCGCGACGGATTCGGCGGCAGCCACCAGTCGGCGTTGATGCGCGGCGGCATGGAGAAGTACGGCGCTCCTGTGTGCACGTGCAGGGTCACGGTGTCGCGGGCCACTCGCACCTGCCGGGGGGTGAAACCCGGCCAGGACACGTAGTTGCCGTCTTCGATGACGGCGTGCTTGAGCAGCGGATGCTCAGCCGCACGCTCGATCGGCACGTGGATCGGCTTCAGCGGGCCACCCATCGCCATCGCCAGGCCGATCTCCTCCTCGGTGAACTCTGGCCGCTTCTTCTCGGGGCTCATCGGGTCACCGCCTCGGCGCCGGGGTCGACAGCCGCGTCGAGCCCGGCGTGCAGCACGCCGACCACGTTCGCCCAGGCGCGCGGGGTCTCGGTGCGGGGCTGGTAGCCGCCCGCTCCGCCGACG
>OFDC01000542.1_pt1 | contig 27482 bp, 22 predicted proteins | sample 1520941 | NCBI WGS metagenome assembly OFDC01 (sample SAMEA94258168, study PRJEB24077) | hot springs metagenome | biome: Aquatic biome; feature: Water | place: India | collected 2012-12-06 | depth 5 m | reverse complement strand
CCATCGCAACCCCTCTCCAAGCCTCAGGTGTTGCGGTCCATTCTAGAGGCTAAGGGAGGTTAAGCATCAATTCCAGCCCCAGTGGGTCGGCCTGGAGGTATCTCCCCGTCGTCGGGACGTAGTCGCGCATCCAGTTCTGGTGGAAGCGTTTGCCGGGTGATCGCTCCACTGGAGCGCTCACGGATCCGGCTCACCGGACTGGAACCACTGGCCGGGGAAGCGGGCGGAGGGGGGCGCGGGGGTGGAGGTGTGGACGCAGCCGAAGGGTTGGTAGGTGGCGGACCAGACCTTCACTCAGGAGGAGTTCGTCGCGAAGACCGGGCGGCCGATGTGACAGGCCACGGACGAAGGAGAGGACGCCGAGTTCGATGACCGTTGACCCCGGCCCTCTCAGGCGAGCTCGGGCGTTCGGTGCTGACGTCCTTCCGCCGGAAGGCCGTCCGGGCGCGCCTTACTCCACCCGTTCCAGACGTATTCTCGGATCAGGGCGCCGAGGTTTCGTTGTATTCGGCGACGCGGCGATCTTCGGAGTCGAACACTGAGTGGATGGTGACCGGGGTCGGCGAGGTGAGGGTGCGGATCGCCCGGCCCTCGCAGGTGTGCTCGGGCGTTCGGCGGGAAAACAGTCCATTGGACTGTTTTTTGATCCACCTCACCGTTGCAGGTGAAGCCGCAGGTGCCGCCTGGCCGCGTCGCCCCCCTCCCCCATCCCCTCGCCACAGAGGGGGAGGGGAGGCGCTTGGGGTTGACGGTGCGCTACGGGTTGGCCGCGATCACCTCGTTCAGCCACGGCACGAATTTCGAGATGTTGGTGTAGGCGGAGAAGAGGGCGGTTTCCTCGCAGCCTTGGCCTGACGTGGCCGACAGGCCCCAGCTGACGATGCCGGCCTGGATGTAGCCGCCGTCCGCGACCGGGACGACGAGGGGGCCGCCCGAGTCGCCGTTGCAGGAGGTCTTGCCGCCCTCGAAGGTGCCCGAGCAGATCATGTTCTCGGAGACGGCGTCGGGGGCCTTGGCCATCAGCTCGTCCCAGATCGCGTAGGCGTCCTCTTCGGCGACGCCGAGGGTCTGGACGGCGTAGCCGAAGCCGCCTGCGGCGTCCTCGGCCTTCGCCTCCAGCATGGCGGTGTTGCACATCTGGCGGTCGAGGACCTGGATTTGCGCCTGGCGGAGTTGGGGCGAGGGTTGGGCGCCTTCTTGCAGGCCCCAGCCGGTGACGATGGTGGTGACGCCCTGCTGGTTCAAAAGGTCGCCGTATTCGGCGTCGGGGACCTCGATGGTCTGGAAGGGGACCTGGGGCGCGCGGGCAAGTTTGATGAGGGCGATGTCGAAGTCGAACTGGGTGCCGGTGTAGGAGGGGTGGCGGAAAAGGGCCTGAACCGGGATGAGGTCGCCGCTGCCGGGGGTGAGGGTGTTGGTGCCGACGAGGACGGCGACTTCGGACGGCGCGAGATCGGCGAAGCTGCCGTCGTCCTGGGGCATGTGGACGCAGTGGGCGGCGGTGAGGACCCATTGGTCCATGACGAGGGAGCCGCCGCAGAACTGGGCGTCGGTGCTGACGGGTTCACCGCCGACGAGGAGGGCGACTTGCCAGGGCCAGGCGCCTTCGGCGGCGACTTCTCCGCCGATGACCTTGGCTCCTGACCCGGTGGCCTGGGCGGCGCGGGCGGCCTTGGCGCCGGACTTGGCGTAGAGGAAGGGGGAGGCGGTGACAGGCTGATCCTCGGCCAGCGCGGGGGTGGCGAGGAGGAGGGCGAGGCAGAGGGCGCGGAGGGTCATTCAGGGCTCCATAGGGGCGGGGGTCGGGCTGCCGTTCAGCCGGATGATCTGGCGGATCAGGGTGAGGGGGGCGGGTTTCAGGGAGAAGCCGCGGGAGGTGGCGTCGGGGTCGAGGCGGGAGGCGAGCCAGGCGGTCATCGGGTCGGCGGGCGTGGCACGGCTGGTGTCGGTGGTGGCCAGCCGGGTCAGGTCGGCGCGGGGGGCATCGGGGGTGGCGGGGACGGCGAGGGTCCAGATTTCTTCCAGACCGCCGGGGCTGCCGGGTTCGATCATCAGGCCTACACGGGTGGACTCACCCGGGGCGAGGCGGTTGGAGAGGTTCTGGGTCGGGTAGATGGCTTGGACGCGGAAGTCGGCGGTGAAGTAGAGGACAGAGACGTCCTGGGCGGTGCCGGAGGCGTTGGTGATGGTCAGCCAAAGCTGGTCGCAGGGGGCGACGGGTTGGCTCGGGTCGAAGGGGGTTTGCGGGCCGGGCTGGTCGCAGGTGGCGGCGGCGCGGAGGGTGGTGGTGACGGTGAGGGGCGGTTTGCCGGTGAGGCTGCGGCCGGTGGCCCCTGACAGGACGGCGCGGAGGGCGAGGCCGTGGGCGGCTTGGGTAAGGGTGCGTTGGAGGGCCTCGGCTTCGGTTTCGCCAGGGTCTGGGCGGATGCGGGGGGAGGAGTTGGGGCCTTGCGGATCGAGGGTGCCGTCGGGGCCGGCAAGGGCGATGGTGCCGTCGGTGAGGATGGGGATGAGGTCGGGGGCCTCGCCGGGGGGCGGGAGGGCGGCGGTCCAGGGGGTGTAGTCGTGGGTGTCGGCGGGGTCGGCGAGGACCGGGGCGGCGAGGGTCAGGGGCGCGGGGGGCGGGGCGGAGGTGAGTTCGGCCCATTGCGCCTTTGCCGGGGCGGCGGAGAGGGTGGCGGAGCGGGCGGTGACCCGGGTGAGGGTTGCGGTGGCGAGGGGGGTGGTGTCGGCGGGGCTGGCGTAGAGGGCGAGTTCGGCGCCCTCGGTCAGGCCGTCGAGGAGGCCTGCGGCGAGTTTGCCGTCCTTGAGGACGAAGCGGGAGGTGGTGGGACCGGTGCCGAAGACGGGTGCGGTGAGGAGAGGGCCTTCGCCGTCGGGCGTCTGGCGGGCGGGGCCTTGGGCCATGGCCTCGGTGGTGGCGGAGAGGATTTGTTCCCAGCTGGCGTCAGGGGCGGCGCGCAGGGTTTGTGCAAGGCGCAGGGTGAATTCGCCGTGCCAGGTGCCGTCGGGCATCGGATATTCGAAAGACCGCTGGTCGGACTGGGAGGAGTAGAGGAAGACGAAGTCTCCGGTCAGGGGCGCTGCGGGGGTGCCTGCGACGGGGGTGATGTCGTCGGGGATGCCGAGTTGGGATTCGTCGATCACCTTGGGGACCCCCTGCCCGCCCACGGCGCGGAAGCCGGTGGCGGAGTGGCAGGCGTCGATCAGGCCGATGACCTTGACGCCCTTGGTGAGGGTTGTCTGCGCCCAGGCTTGCAGGTCATCGTCGACGAGGGCGTTTTCGACGCTGCCGATGGCACCCTTCCAACCGGTGGCGTCGGCGGGGAGGAGGAGCTCGTCATAGCCGCCGCCTTCGTCGCCGGAGAGGTCCGGGGCCTGGGTACCGTGGCCGGAGAAGGTGAAGACCACGGTGTCGCCGGGTGTGGAGGCCTCGGTGGCGGTGGCGAGGGCTTGCAGGATGGCGTCGTGGGTGGGTTGGCCTGTTTGGGTGTTTGCGGGGAGGCCGGAGGGGTCGGAGGCGAGGACGGTGATGTTCGCAGGATCGACGCCACGGGCGATGAGGGTCTCGGCCATCAGGCGGGCGTCGTTCGAGGGGCCTTTGAGGTCGGCGTCGAGGGTGAGGTAGTCGGAGACGCCCACGATCACGGCGCGGATCTCGGCCTGAGCCGGGGTCAGGAGGGTTGCGGAAAGAAGCAGGGCCAATGTCGCGCGCATGATGGGGGCAGATTACGCGCGGGCGGGCCTGGGGCAAGTGGGGCTGGGCGGGTGACGGAATTTGTCATCGGGCGCGGCTTGGGTTTGGCCGGGTGCCCCCCTCCCCCAGCCCCTCCCCACGGAGGGGGAGGGGAGGCGCCTGGGGCTGGGGGCGGTCCCGGATTTCTGCGGCCGCGCCTGATGCAGGCGGAGCCGGCGCAGATGTTGGGCATCCGTCCGGTGTTCTGGGGCGAGGACCAAAATGAGCGCTGACGCGCAAGTCCTTTGTCTCGACGTTTTGCGTGAAGGACGCAAAACGGCTCGGACGTGCCTCCGGCGGGGATATTTGTGAACAGGTGAATGGTGAGTTTCAGTTCAGGGGCGTGACGCGGCGGCCTCCGGCGGCGATGCCGGTTTCGATGCGGGCTTCGACGGTGTTGCCTTCGAGCGAGGCGAGGAAGCCGTTGAACTCGGGCGTGGCGCGGGTGGCCTGGCGGGCGGCGGCGATGACGAGGTCGATCTGGGCCTCGGGGAGTTTGAGGCGGGTGGGGACGGCGTCGAGCTGGTCGCGGAGGGCGGTGGGCAGGGCGGCGGAGCTGACTTCGCCGACGAACAGCTTGACGTCCTTGCAGTCCCAGCCCTCGGTCGTGCCGCGGAGTTTGCGGACCTCGGACAGCGGCAGGGCGCAGCGCCATTCGATGAGTTCGGTTTCCCAGAGCCGAAGTTCGCCCCGCATGGAATCGTAGCCGGAGCGGGAGGCGGCGGCCATGGCGGAGGTGGCGATGGACATGGCGAGGTTGACGCCTCCCGGTCCCGCGACCTTCTTCGTCCAGTCGTAGTCGCGGCTGACGCCGGCGTTGGCCACAAGGAAGAGCATACGGTTCAGCTTGACGGCTTCCTCGGCGGTGAGGGGGGCGTAGGGAACCTGGGCGCGGGCGCGTTCGACCGCAAGGCCGGTGGTGCCGAAGTTGTCGGTGATGCCGCCGTCGAGGAGTTTGACGAATTTGACCTCAGCCGGGTTGGTGTAGCTTTCCAAGGCGCGGGCATGGGCGCGCATGGCGGCGGTGGCTTCGGGGTTGTAGCGGGCGGCGGTGAGCCAGTCGGGCTCCTGGTAGGTGCATTTGCCCTGGTGGGCTTGCAGGACGATAGGGGTGAAGACCAGGGGGTAGGCGGCGGAGGCGGCGACGGCTTCGGAGACGCGGACCTTGGAGAGGTCGGAGCAGAGGGCGTCGAAGGTTTCGGGGGAGAAAAGGAAGGGCGTGTTGTTCGCCATGTCGGTGGCGTTGATCCAGGTCTTGATCCGGGACTTTTGCAGGTCAGCGAAGGTGGCGTGGTGGAAGAGGCTGTCGTCCAGGGTGCGGCCGAAGGTGTCGCGGCCGTTCACGCCACCGGCGATGCCCTTGGCGATGGTGAGGGGGTTCAGGCCGGAGGTGGTCATCCGCGCCTCGGCATCGGTGATGAGGAAGCTTTCGCGGAAGCCTTGCATTCCTTCAGGGCCGTTCAGGCCGATCTGGGCGGCCATGACCGAACCGCCGGAGACGCCGGAGACGAGGCGGACGTTGTCGAGGAGGCCGTTCGGGGTGCCGGTCTGGGTGGCCTGGAGTTCCTGAAGCATCCCGTAAGCAAAGGCGGTGGCTCGCATGCCGCCGCCGGAGAAGGCGAGGCCGATGTAGAGGTCGTCTCCGGGTGTTTGCGTGGACAGGGGCGCGTTTTCGCCCTGGAGGGGCTGGTTCTGCGGCTGGTTCCAGGGGGCGCAGCCGAGCATCAGGAGAAGGGCGAGGAGGGCGCGGCGCATCGGAACTCCGTGGGGTCAGTCCGATTGCTGCAGCCTGGGCCAGCGGATTTCAAGGGCGAAGCCTTTGTCCGTGGGCGGGAGGGTGAGGCGGGCACCGTGGCGGGCGGCGATGGCGCGGACGAGGGCGAGGCCGAGCCCGTGGCCGGGGGTAGCGCGGTCGCGCTCGGCGCGGGTGAAGCGGTCGAAGGCCTCGGGTCTCAGGTCGTCGGGGAGGCCGGGGCCGGTGTCCGAAACGCGCATGAGGATGCGGTCGTCTTCGGGGGTGAGGGTGAGGGTCAGGTGGTCGCCTGCTGCGCAGTACTTGATGGCGTTGTCGAGGAGGTTGGAGAGAACCTGGGCGATCAGGTTGCGGTCGCCGAGGATTGTGAGGTTGGGGGTGATCTGGGCTTCGGCTTGCAGGCCCTTGTCTTCGAGGAGGGGGTCGTAGAGGTCCCAGACCTCGGCCGCGGTGGCGGAGAGGTCGACGGGGACGAGGCCGCCACCGGTGCCCTGGTCGGCCTCGGCCCGGGAGATGTCGAGCAGGCTGTCGAACATGCGGATGGCCTGGCGCATTTCGGCCTTGAGGTCGGCGGTGAGATCGTCCTGGCCTTCGATCTTCGACAGCTTCTGCAGCATACGGTTGAGGGGGGTGCGCAGTTCGTGGGCGATGGTGTCGGACAGGCGGTGGGTGGCGCGGTTCAGGTTCTCGATGCGGTCCAGCATGGCGTGGACGTGGGTTTCGAGGAGGCCGAATTCGTCTTCGCTGCGGGGGCCGGGGAGGCGGGCGTGGAGGGCGCCTTCGGCGACCTGGTCGGCGAGGGTGTTGAGGCGGTTGATGCGGGTCATCACGCTGCGGGCGGCGAGGCCACCGACGAGCGCGCCCGCGACGAGGAGGGCGCCGAGGAGGCCGAGCATGCCACGGCGGAGGGCGGCGAGGGTGGCGTCGATGGGTTCTAGGGAGCGGGCAACGAGGAGGGGGAAGCCTCCCGGAAGCTCGCGCGCGATGGCGAGCCAGCGGGTTTCCCCTTCGGTGAAGGTGGTGGAGTTGTCGGGGGTGAAGGTGTCGCCGCTGGGGGAAAGGGTGGAGGGCCAGTCTGGCCGGGTTCCGGCGAGGATGGTGCCGTTGCGGTCCATCAGGAGGAGCATTTCGTCCCCCGTGGCGGCGGTGGCGCGATAGTCGATGGCTTGCCTCAGCGCGATGATGCGGCGCTGGTCGTAGAGGGCGGCGAGGCCGTTGAGGTCGGCGGTCAGGAGGGTCTGCTGGGCCTGCAGGAGGCGGGTTTCGACGAGGCGGTATTGCAGCGCCATCGCGGCGAGGGAGAGGGCAGTCACGGCCAGCGCCATCAGGGCGGCGAGGCGCAGGGTGGCCCTTGCGGCGAAGGGTTTCGCGGGGCTCACGCGGGGAGGGGGGCGAAGATGTAGCCCTCGCCCCGTGCGGTCTGGATCGCCTGGCTGCCGGCCTCTTCCAGCTTGCGGCGCAGGCGGCCGACGTGGACGTCGACGACGTTGGTGCCGGGGTCGAAGTGCAGGTTCCAGACGTTTTCAAGGAGTTGCATGCGGGTGACCACCTGGCCTGCGTTGCGGGCGAAGTAGGTGATGAGCTCGAATTCCTTGGGGCTGGTGGGGACGTGGGTGCGCTTCACGTGGACGGTGCGGGCCTTGAGGCGGATCTCGACGTCGCCGAAAGCGAGGAGGTCGTTGTCGAGGACCTGGATCGTGCCGCGTCTGAGGAGCGCGCGCAGGCGGGCGCGGAGTTCTTCGGGCTCGAAGGGTTTCGGGAGGTAGTCGTCGGCGCCTTTTTCGAGGCCTTCCACGCGGTTGGCGGCGCGGCCCAAGGCGGAGAGGATCAGGATCAGCGCGGTGGAGCCGCCGGCGCGGATCTTTGCCATCGCGTCGACGCCGTCTCCGCCGGGGAGCATGCGGTCGAGGACGATGACGTTGTAGGGCTGCGTGCTGGCGGCCTCGATGCCTGACGGGAGGGTGTCGCGGTGGTCGGTGGCGCAGCCTAGGGCCTCGGCCTCGGCGCGGATGGCGGCGGCGGTTTCGGGGTCGTCCTCGATGATCAGGATGCGGTCCATTGCGGCCATTCAAAACACCACCACATCGGGGTCAAGGACATTTGCGCCGCCCACAGGCCGGACGCCTTCGGGGGTGTGCCAGGGGTCGAGGCGGATGTGGCGGGTCTGGCCGCCGGGGGATTGCAGAAGGAGAAGGGCGGGGGCGGTGAGTTGGAAGGTGGTCAGGTCTTGCGGGGTGCCGTTGATGGTGAGGATGCGGTCGCCTTTCGCCATCCCGGCGAGGAGGGCGGGGGAGTTGAGGGTGAGGTCGGTGACGGCGCCTTGAGCATCCAGCGTTACCCCCAGGGTGGTGAGGGTGTAGGCGGTGACGGTGGCGAGGGCGCGGGGAGCCTCGCGGGTCCGCAGGCCAGTGGGTTCGGTGTCAGTCAGGGCAAGGGTGACGGTCTGTTCTTGCCCGGCGCGAAGGATGGTCAGGGTCGCTTTACCATCAGCGGTGGCGGCTTCGATGGCGAAGGCGAAGTCTCCCGGGGCGGTGAGGAGGATGTCGGAGACTTCGGTGAGGATATCGCCGGGTTCGAGGCCGGAGGTCTCGGCCAGCGAGCCAGGGGCGACGGCGTCGATCAGGAGGCCCTGGGCTTCGGTGCCAAGGGTCTCGGCGATCTGGCGGTGCACCGGGCGGGCGGTGAGGCCGAGGGTGGGGAACGGGGGGAGGGTTTCGTCGATGAGGCCCTGGACGATGCGGGTGAGTTCGGCCGTGGGGATGGCGTAGGCGATGCCCACGAACATGCGGCTGCCGTCGGCGATCTGGGAGTTCATGCCGATCAGGCGGCCTTGGGCGTCGACCAGCGGCCCGCCGGAGGAGCCGGGGTTCACGGCGGCGTCGTGCTGCAGCATCTGGATCGGCACGGCGATGTCGATCTGGCGGGCGACGGTGGAGATACGGCCCTCGGTCAGGGTGAACTCCACGCCGAGGGGGGCGCCGAGGGCGAAGACTTCGTCCCCAAGTTCGGGGGTTTGGTCGGCGAGTTGCAGGCCCTCGGTGGGGGTGGGGAGGGAGATGACAGCCACGTCGCGGATGGGGTCTCGGGCGATGACGAGGGAGGTGAGGTCGGTGCCGTGGCGGTCGATCAGGCGGACTTCTTCGGCTTGGCTTATGACATGGGCGTTGGTGACAGCGACCTCGCCGGTCTCCCAGACGAAGGCGGAGCCGAGGAAGCGGTCGTCGGGGTCGTTGCTGCGCACCGTGAAGACCTTGTCCATCGCGGCGTCAAGCGGCGAGGCACTGGCCGGGCTGAGGATGGCGATGAGCGCCAGGGCCATGAGCGCCGCCAGCGCCTCGATGAAGGGGAGCGGTCTTTGCCGCTTTGGTTTGGCCTGCATGTCGGAAACCCCTGATCTGCCTCGATGACCTCTTGCTAGCGGGGCGGGCGGGGCGGGTCCCGTGACAAAACCTGTCATCTGGAATTCCGGCATTTACAGGTGGATGGCGGGGCCGCATGTTCGGGGCAACAAAAGCCGGAAGAGTGGTCCCATGCGCCTTATGCTTGCCGTTATGATGTCGTTGGCCCTGCCCGCCTGGGCCGAGGGTCCGTCGCCGGTGAAGGTGGCCGAACTGTCCGCGCGGGCCTATGCGGCGGGGATGGCGGCGGGCGATCCGCTGCTGGTGTTGTCGGCGGCGAAGCTGCGGAAGTCGCTGGCACTGGTTCCGGGCGACCGGGTGGCGGTGGATGGGGTGGCGGGTCAGGGCGCGCCGCAGTCGTGGCAGGAGATGCTGGCCTCGGCCGAGGCTTTGGCGGCGGGGGATGCGGTCGTGCTGGGTTTGATCGAGGACGCGAAGGTGGAGATGGACAAGGGTGTCGCCTCGGGGCCGGTGTACAACATCGGGTCACTGGGCAATGGCAAGGGTGACACCTACCCGCCGATCGAGTTCCGGGGCGGGGAATATGCCGAGGTCTATGTCGAAGCAAAGGCGGCGACAAACCTGAACCTGGGCGTCTACGACGACAAGGGGCGGCTGGTGTGTTCGGATACGGACATCAGCCATATCGCCTATTGCGGGTGGACCCCGGCCTCGCCAGGGACGTTCACGCTGAAGGTGGACAACAAGGGCCCGGTGGGGGCCGAGTATGCGTTGATGACCAACTGATGAAAACGCTTTTCACCATTGCGCTGTGTCTGGCGGCTGCCCCTGCGGTGGCACGGGAGAATTATGCTCTGCTGATCGGGGCGAACCAGTATCCGTCGCTCGAAGAGCGGTGGTGGCTGAAGGGTCCTGCGAACGATGTGCAGCTGGTGGCGACTTATCTGACGACCGAGGCTCCGGTGCCTTTTGCTGCGCAGAATGTGACGGTGCTGTCGGACGGCGTGGCGGGGGCGGAGGCGCCGACTTTAGCGGCGATCCGGGGGGCGTTTGCGGAGCTGACGGCGGAGGTCGAAGCGGGGGATTTCGTCTACCTGCATTTCTCCGGGCATGGGACGCAGGCCCCGGCGCTGGACCCGTCGACGGAGCTGGACGGGCTGGACGAGCTGTTCCTGCCGGTGGACATCGGGCCCTGGTCGAACCAGGTGGGCGCGGTGGAGAACGCGCTGGTCGATGACGAGATCGGGGCGCTGATCGACGGGCTTCGGGCGAAAGGCGCGAATGTCTGGGCGGTGTTTGACTCGTGTCATTCCGGGACGGCAACGCGGGCGGTCGAGGCGGAGGATGTGCGGGTGCGGCAGGTGCCGCCGGAGGCGCTGGGGATCGATCTGGATGGGGTGGAAGTGACGCGGTCGGTGGACCCGCGGGCGACGGAGGCCCCGTTCGATGGGGGGAGTGGCGAGGGGTCGTTCGTGGCCTTCTTCGCGGCGCAGACGAATGAGGTGACGCCGGAGAAGAACCTGCCGAAGGGCAAGCCGGGGCGGAAGCCGCAGGGGGTGTTCACCTGGACGCTGATGGAGGTACTGGCGGAATATCCGAACGCGACCTACGGGCAGGTCGGGCAGGAAGTGCTTCGGCGCTATGCGGTGAAGAACCTGGCCAAGTCGACGCCGCTGTTCGAGGGCGATCTGGACCAGGTGGTGTTCGGGGGCGAGGGCGGCGCGCGGGTGGCGCAGTGGCAGGCGGAGGTGACGGAGGCGGGCTTTGTGATCCCGGCGGGGGAGCTGCATGGGCTGGCCGTGGGCGACGTGCTCGCGGTGATGGGGTCGGCGGCTGCGGCGGATGATAAGGCGCTGGGGTATGTGGAGCTGACCTCGGTGGAGACGTTTTCGTCGACTGCGCAGGCGATGGAGAAGGACGGGAAGGTCCTGCCAGCCGACTTGCCGAAGGGCGTTACGCTGCGGAAGCTGGACGCAGGCTTGGACTTCACTTTGACCGTGGCGCTGCCGGTGGCTGGGTCGGGGCCGGCGGATGCTTTATTGGCCGCGCTTGGGGAGTTGCAGGCGGCGGCGGGGCCTCGGCTGAGTTTTGTTCCGCCGGATCAGGAGGCGGACTTGCGGCTGGCGGTGCTGCCAGACAGTCCCCGCCCGGATGCGATCTGGGTGCTGCCCACAACGGGGCTGGCGGAGGATCTGGCGGCGACGCCCTCGGTTTCGACAGGCGACAAGGATGGGGCGGAGTTGGCTTCGGTGCTGGCGGACACGCTGACGACGATGGCGCGGGCGCAGAACCTGTTGAAGCTCGCGGGGGCTTTGGGGTCGGTGACGCCGGATGTCGAGGTGGAGCTGCTGACGCGGACGCCCGAGGACCGGACGCTGCGACCCCTGCCCTTCACGCCGGTGCCGGTGCTGGTGCCGGACGACGAGGTGCATGTGCTGGCCCGGAACAACGGCGCGGGGCCGGTGGACGTGAATGTCCTTTATATCGGGGCGGACTGGTCCATTAGCCATTGGTTCTCAGGCCGGTTGCAGCCGGGGGATCAGCTGAAAAAGGGGCTGTTCAAGATCTCGGCGGACGTGCTGGGGCAGGAGCGGATGCTGGTGGTGGTGACCCCGGCCAAGCCGCAGAGCCCGGTCGAGGATCTGAGTTTCCTCGCGCAGGACGCGCTGGATACGACGAGGGCGGTGGGGGGATCGGCCTTTGGCGATGCGCTGGCGGAGGCGGGGTTTGGCGAGACGACGCGGGGGGCGGTGGCGCTGACGGATGATGCGGAAGAGGGCGCGCCGGGGCCTGCGATCCTGACGCTGGAGTTGCGGACGGTCGCGGCTAGGTAGAGCATCAAGCGATTGAATTTACGGAATTGCTGCGCAGCATTTGGTGCAGCATTGCTGCGGTGTTGCTGCGCAGAAACTAGCGGCGGTCGGCGGCCCAAAGCGCGGTGGCTCCGATGAGGGACGCGGCGACCCCCAACAGCGCGACGGTGCCGTAGCCGGCCAGCGTGGTGCCGATGGCAAAGCAGGCGGCGGCGGTGGCATCCCCGGCCAGGCGCTGCACGGCCATGAGCGAGGCCCCTGCCCCGGGCCGGTCGGCGAGGAGGTCCTGAAGGTAGGCGATGGGCACGGTCAGGGTCACGGCTCCGCCCACGGCGGCGGGAAGGACGAGGAGCCAGAAGAAGGGCGTTGCGGCGAGGACCGGGAGCAGCGCCACGTGGATGCAGTAGAGCGCGGCGCCCATCAGGATCAGGCGGGTGCGGGGGATGCCTCGGGTCAGGCTGGGGATCAGGAGCATGAAGGGGACTTCGAGGCCCGCGACGAGGCCGACGTAAAGGGCGACGTCTTGGGTGCCGCGGCCGATCTCGGGCACCATGACCAGCGAGATGATCGCCATGTAGACGGTCGAGGCGCTGAAGACGGCCCCCAAGGCGATGACGCGGGCGGCGATGCGGGGGCGGCCCATCTCGGCCAGGGCAGCGCGGAAGGAAAGGCCGGAGGGTCGGTCGTCCCAGGGGGTGCTGCCGTCGGCGGGCCAGAGGCGGAGGACCGCGGTCAGCATGGCTGCGCTGAGGAGGAGGGCTGCGGGGAAGATCAGGGTGACCTGCGCGCCGGCAGCGAAAGCCAGGGACCAGATCGGAAGGACGACGATGAAGGGTGCGGCGAAGAGGGCGCGGATCACGGCCATGATGCCGTCGCGGTCTTCGGCCGGGTAGCGGGAGGCGGCAAGGCGGGCGAGCGCGAAGACCTGGCCGAAGGTGATGCTGCTGATCGGGAGCAGGATCGCGGTGGACAGGGCGAAGATCCAGGGGCTGGGCGTCACGCTCATCAGGAGGGTGCCGAGGAGGAGGCAGGAGACGGCGGTCAGGGTGATGCGGCGGCGGTTCGCGGTCTGGTCGGCGCGGATGCCGCCGATGACCGAGGCGGCAACAGAGACGAGGGAGGAAAGCGCGAGAAGGACGGCGTAGCCCTGATCGCCGAAGCCGAAAGTATGGACGGCGAGGGTAGAGAAATACGGGCCGAAGGAGCAGACGACAGCGCCTTGCAGGGCCATGACAAGGCCCGCGGCGCGCAGCGCCGGGTCCGTAAGGCAGAGGCGGATGGCGGACATGGCGCTTGGGTATCCCGGGGGCGCGGGGGCTGCAAGGAGGGGCGGTGTTCTATCAGGGTTTTTGGGGCGTTAGCCAGGGACGACCTTGCCGGGGTTCATGAGGTTCTGCGGGTCGAGGGCCTGCTTGAGGGTCCGCATGACGTCCAGCGCGACGGGGTCCTTGCGGCGTTTCATTGAGGGGAGTTTCGACAGGCCAACGCCGTGTTCGGCCGAGAAGCTGCCGCCGAGGTCGGTGACGACATCCTCGATGGCTTCGAGCACCCGGTCCTTGAGTTGCTTGTCGTCGCGCGTCGGGTAGGCGGTGAAGTGGAGATTGCCGTCGCCAAGATGGGCCACGGTGATGGTGCGGGCGCCGGGGTCGAGGGCTTCGAGTTTCGCGATGGCACGGGTGAGGAAGGTGTCGACCTTGTCGAGGGGGAGACAGACGTCGGTGTCAACCTCGGGGTGAAGGCCCACGCCGATCTCGGCGGCGGCTTCGCGGCGGGCCCACATCGCGCGACGCTGCTGTTCGCTGCGGGCGAGGATGGCGTCTGTGATGAGGCCTTGGTCCATCATCTCGGCCAGGATGGTTTCGAGCGTGAGGACGAGGGGGATGTCGCCGTTCTGGTCTGGGGCGGCTTCCGAAGGGACCGTGGTGGCGGCCTCGATCAGGATGGTGACCTCGGGGATGTGGTCGAAGGGGAGGCCGAGGTCGGGGCGGGCTTGCCTGAGGCGCTCGGAATAGGTGCGGGGCATGAACTCGAAGGCCTCGACCCGGCCACCAGTGACCTCTTGCATTCGGTTGAGGAGCGTGAGCGCATCGGAGAGCGAGCGGGCGGCGAGGGTGGCGGTTGCGTGGGCCTTGGGCGCGGGGACCAGTTTCATCACGGCGGCGGTGATGATGCCGAGGGTGCCTTCGGCGCCGATGAAAAGGTTTTTCAGGTCATAGCCGGAGTTGTCCTTGTGGAGTTCCGACATGAGGTTAAGGACGCGTCCATCGGGAAGGACGACTTCGAGGCCGAGGCAGAGGCCGCGGGTGGAGCCGTAGCGGAGGACGTTGGAGCCGCCGGCGTTGGTGGAGAGGACCCCGCCGAGCATGGCCGAACCCCGGGCGCCGAACCAGAGGGGGAAGTAAAGCCCTTCCTTTTCAGCGGCTTCGTGCAGGCGGGTGAGGATGACCCCGGCCTCGGCGATGACCAGTTTGGCGTCGGGTTTGACGTGTCGGATGCGGTTCATCCGTTCGAGGGTGAGAAGGATGCCGCCCTTTGTCATGGTGCCGCCGACAAGGCCGGTGTTGCCGGAGATCGGGACGACGGGGACGGAATGCTGCGCAGCAATTCTGACGCAAGCGGCGACTTCGGCGGTCGAGGCGGGGCGGACGACGGCCACGGGCTGGCCCTCATACCGGCCCATCCAGTCGCGGGCGTAGCGGGCCATGTCGGGGCCGGTCAGGACATTCGCCGCACCCACTGCTTTCATTAGGTCTTCGACCAGTCCCATCCGTGCCCCCTGCCCTTTTCGGTCAGCCTAAGTCCGCCCAGCTTGGGCCGCAACGGGTTGACGGCCGGAAATTGGTTAGCTACCTTGCTAACCTTTCCCGAAGGAGGCCCCCATGCTGCGTACGCTGATTCTTCTGGCCTTTCTGGCCACCCCCGCCTTGGCACAGGAGGAGATGAACCTCGGGTCGCCCCCGGCGGGGACCTACCGGCCCGACCCGGCGCACACCCGGCTTTGGTTCATCGTCGACCATCTGGGCTTTTCGAAGTACATGGCGCTGTTCACCAAGTTGGACGCGACCCTGCAGTTCGACCCGGAGCATCCGGAGGCGATGTCAGTTACGGCAACGGTCGACCTGCGGTCGCTGGAGACGCACAACCCGGCCACGGATTACAATTTCAACGAGATCGTCTCGGGCGAGGACCTGCTGAATGCGCCCGCCCATCCGGAGGCGACGTTCGTGTCCACGAAGGTGGAACTGACGGGAGAGAAGTCGGCCAACGTGACGGGTGATCTGACGCTGAACGGGGTGACAAAGCCTGTGGTCTTCGCCGCGACCTATAATGGCGGCTGAGGCCACATGCCGCTGGACCCGGGCGGCGCGCGGGCTGGGTTCTCGCTGGAGACCGTGATCAAGCGGTCGGACTTCGGGATCAGCTTCGGTATTCCGGAACCCGGCAGCACGATGGGTGTGAGCGACGAGGTGCAGATTTACGTCGAGACCGAGCTGTCGAACCCCGAGGCCCCGAAACCGTAGGTCCGGGTCATCTGCCTTGTGACCAGCCGGAACCCGGTTCTGGCGGGCAGGCGTCAGCCCTGAGGGTAGGCGATCACCGACAGGTAGCGGGCGGGAAGCTTGACCAGCCCCTCCGGCCCGTGGGGGGAGTCGGCGTCGAAGAACAGGCTGTCGCCGGGTTTCAGCGGGTAGACGGCGTCGCCGTGGCGGTAGTCGACCTCACCCTCCAGCATGTAGAGGAGTTCGAGCCCCTCGTGCTGGAAGGCCGGGAAGGTGTCGGATTCGGTGGTCAGCGTGATGATGTAAGGTTCGACCACCACGCCGGAATTGTTCGAGCCGATGTGGCCGAGGAGGTTGTACTGGTGCCCGGCCCGGGTGCCGCGGCGTTCGATTTCGACGTGTTCACCGGCGCGGACATGCTGCGCCTCGCGGCGTTCCTCGTAGCTGCGGAAGAAGGCGGTGACGGGGACCGAGAAGGCGTGGCTGAGGACCTGGAGCGTGGTGAGCGAAGGCGAGGTGTTGCCGTTCTCGATCTTGGACAGCATCCCGATGGACAGGCCGGTGACGTTGGCGAGGTCGGCGACGGTCATGCCCTGCTGGCGGCGGAAGGTGCGAACCTCACGCCCGATGGCGGCCTCCAGATTGCGCTCGGTGATCTCGCGGACGCGGTGCGGGTCCTGGTCGAAGGCAGGCTTGCCGCGCGGAAGGGCTGGGTTGGCGGAACCGTCGGACATGGAAAACCCCGCAGTGAAACCAATACATCTGATTTCACTACCGGGAAACATGGCCTGAGGCAAGCGGGACGCTAGAAGGCGGAGTGTGCGGCGGTTTCCAGGGCGTGCAGCAGGCTTTCGGCGCTGGACCGCGGGCCGTAGAGGCGGGCTGCGCCGGGGCCGTGCTTGATGAGGTAGACGCCGAGATGCTCCATCACCGTGCGGGTTGCGTAACCGGTTGCTCTGGCGGCATAATCCACGTTGCAGAGGCGTTCGAGGAGCGGTGTCAGGTCGGGGGCGGCAAGGTCGAAGGCGACCCAGGCGTCGGTCTGTTCGGTGATGCTGGCCGCATCGCCGAGGGCGGATTTGAGGAGGTCGGCGATGAGTTCGTGGGTGGCATAGGGGGCCTCGACGAACCACATGTCGGGGGCGACCCAGAAGGCGGAGTAGGGGGTGCCGGGCTGGTGTGTGGCGGGGCCGGGGAGCGGGATGCCTGCGGTTTGGGCGGCTTTGGCGAGGTCGTTCGCGCGCCCCTTGCGGGCGGCCACCGAGGCGAGGGCGACATCCGTGCGTTCGCTGATGGTCAGCGGGCCGTGGGTCACGGTGGTGGCCGCGCGGCGGCCGAGGGCGGTGAGGGGCTGCAGGTTAGCCACGGAGGCGCTCTCCTTCCGGGTCGAACATGTGGGGCGAGATGATCTCGACCTCGGTATCCAGGCCCGCGAGCAGGTTCACGATCCGCATCCGCTGGCCGATCTTCTTGTCGCCCGCTTTCAGGTAGCCCAGCGCGATGTCGTGGCCGAGGTGCGGCGAGTAGACCTTGGACGTCAGCCAACCGGCATCGTTCGCCGCCACGGGGGCAGCGCCCTTTTCCAGGAAGTGGGAACCGGCGGTCAGCTTGCCATTCGGATCGACGGGTTTTACGCCGACGAGGCGGTAGCCGTTTTCATCCGTCAGGCCCTCGCGCTGCGACAGGACCATGCCGATGGAGTCCTTCTTCTTCGACACCATCTTGCCAAGGCCCATGTTCAGCGCGGTGGACTGGCCGTTGAGCTCGCCCCCCGCGACATGGCCCTTTTCGATCCGCATGACGCCAAGGGCTTCGGTGCCGTAGACGATGGGGGCGAATTCCGCCCCGCGCGCCAGCATCTCGCGCAGAAGCGCGTCGCCGTAGCGGGTGGGGACGGCGATCTCATAGGCGAGTTCGCCGGAGAAGCTGATCCGGAAGAGCCGCGCGCGAAGGCCGCCGACGGTGATGTTTCCGGCCCCCATGTAGGGGAAGGCTGTGTCGGAGATGTCCTGGTCGACGATTTTCTCCAGCAGTTTCCGCGCGTTGGGACCCGCCACCGAGAACTGCGCCCAGGCCTCGGTGGTGGAGATGAGCTGGACGTCCATATCAGGCCAGAGGCACTGGCGGCAGAATTCCAGGTGGCGAAAGACGGTCACGGCGTTGGCCGTGGTGGTGGTCATGACGTATTCGTTTTCCCCCATCCGCGCGGTGGTGCCATCGTCGAAGACGATCCCGTCCTCGCGCAGCATGAGGCCGTAACGGCACTTGCCGACGGCGAGGGTGGAGAAGGTGTTGGCGTAGACGCGGTCCAGGAAGGCCCCGGCGTCGGTGCCCTGGATGTCGATCTTTCCCAGCGTGGTAACGTCGCAGATGCCGACGGATTTGCGTGTGGCGAGGACCTCACGGTCTACCGACTGACGCCATTCCGTTTCGCCCGCCTGCGGGACCCATTGGGTGCGCAGCCAGTTGCCGACCTCGACGAAGACCGCGCCCTGTTCCTTGGCCCAATGGTGGCTGGGGGTCAGGCGGAAGGGCTTGAATTCCTTGCCCCGCGATCTGCCGGCAAGTGCGCCCATGGCAACGGGCGTGTAGGGCGGGCGGTAGATCGTGGTGCCGGTTTCGGGGATCGAGCGGCCGGTGAGTTCGGCCATGATCGCCAGGCCGATGACGTTCGACGTCTTGCCCTGATCGGTCGCCATGCCCAGCGTGGTGTAGCGCTTCAGGTGCTCGACTGAGGTGAAGTTTTCCTGCTTCGCAAGCTTCACGTCTTTGACGGTCACGTCGTTCTGCTGGTCGATCCAGGCGCGGCCCTTGCCGTGGGCGACATGCCAGAGCGGGGTGATCTTGATGGGGGCATCCTCGGCCTGCGGCAGGTCGGGGGCGGTGCCGAGGTCCAGCGCGGCGATGGCGGCGTCGCGGCCCGTGCGCAGGGCGGCGTGGGTGGACATCTGGCCAGCGGCGGCCCCGGCGACGAAAAGGCCGGGGGGGCCTTCCGGGCCGGGGACGAAGGCCGCGATGGTGGCGTCGTAGACGGGACGGGAGCGGTGATGTGAGTGGATGTTCACATTCGGGTTCCAGCCGCCAGAGACGCCCAGCACGTCGACTGCGATGGTTTCCGAACGGCCGTTCGCTTGACGGACGGTGATGGTCCTCAGGCCCAGCTTGCCGGAGGTGTCGGTGACCTCGGCCCCGCGCAAGTGGCGGATGCCGGGAAGGAGGTCGCCTCCCTCGCGGCTGTCGATCACGGCGACCACGTCAACGCCCTTGGACTGAAGGTCAAGGGCGGTACGAAGGCCGTCGTCGTTGTTGGTGAAGACCGCGACACGTTCCCCGACCATGACGCCCCAGCGGTTCGCGTAAGCCCGCAGCGCACCTGCCATCATGATGCCGGGACGATCGTTATTCTCGAACGCGATGGGGCGTTCGGTAGCTCCGCCCGCCAGGATCGTCTTGCCGGAATAGATGCGCCACAGGACCTGGCGGGGCTTGCCTTTGGCGGGGGTGGGGAGGTGGTCGGAGACGCGTTCAACGGCAGAGTAGATGCCGTGGTCAAAGGCACCGACGACCGTGGTGCGGGGCATCAGGCGGACGTTGGGCATCGAGGAGAGTTCGGCCACGGTGGCCGCCGCCCAATCCGCGCCGGGGGTGTTGCCGATGGCATAAGTCTCGGCGTTGAGACGGCCGCCCATGCAGAAATCCTCGTCGGCGAGGATCACGCGCTTGCCCGCGCGGCCCGCGGTCAGGGCGGCCATCAGGCCCGCGGGACCGGCCCCAATGACCAAGAGGTCGGAGTGCAGGAAGCCCTTGTCGTAGTCATCCGGATCCTCTTCCCGAGTGACCGAGCCAAGGCCCGCGGCGCGGCGGATGATCGGCTCATAAAGCCTTTCCCAGAAGGACTTGGGCCACATGAAGGTCTTGTAGTAGAACCCCGCCGCGAAGAAAGTCGACAGCTTGTCGTTGATCCCCATTGTGTCGAAGCGAAGGGAGGGCCAGCGGTTCTGGCTGTTGGCGGTGAGGCCGTCGTAAAGCTCGGCCACCGTCGCGCGGGTGTTGGGTTCCTGCCGCCCGCCGGTGCGCAGTTCGACGAGCGCGTTCGGTTCTTCTGACCCTGCGGAGATCGGGCCGCGCGGGCGGTGGTACTTGAAGCTGCGGCCCATCAGGCGGACGCCGTTGGCGAGAAGTGCCGAGGCGAGCGTGTCGCCCGGATGACCCCGGTAGGGCACGCCGTCGAAGGTGAAGCGGAGCGTCCTGGTGCGGTCGATCTGGCCACCGTCAATGCGATGCGACTGGGTCATTTGCTGCGCCCCCGGCTGCGCGCCACGTCGCGGGCGAGTTCGACCTTGGAGATCTCATGCGTAACGGTGTTGCGGGTGACGACCAGCCAGGAGCGGTCACCCTGTTCGTGGTACCAAAGCTCCCGGTGTTCGCCGGCAGGGTTGGTGCGGCTGTAGAGGTAGTCGTGGAATTTTTCGACTCCGGCGGTCATGCCGTCGGGCCGGTCGATGAGGGAGGCATCGCCGAGATAGACGAATTCCTGCGCATCGCGGGGGCCGAGGATCGGATGGTGAATGATCATTCTCTTATTCCGTCAATGCAGGTTCGGCTGGGCGCCCTGGCCTTTTTCGTCGATCATCAGACCATTGAGGAACCGGTCGAAGCGATAGGCCTTGGCGGTAGAATGTGACTCATCCTTCGCCAACAGATGTGCGAAGCACCAGCCGCTCGCCGGGGTCGCCTTGAATCCGCCGTAGCACCAGCCGCCGTTGAAGTAGAGGCCGTCGATCCCGGTCCGGTCGATGATGGGCGAGCCGTCCATCGACATGTCCATGATCCCGCCCCAGGTCCGCAGCAGCCGCACGCGCCCAATGGCGGGCATGAGCGCCATGCCACCCTCGGCCACGTCCTCGATCACCGGCAGGTTGCCGCGTTGGGCGTAAGAGTTGTAGCCGTCGATGTCGCCGCCGAAGACGAGGCCGCCCTTGTCGGACTGGCTGACGTAGAAATGGCCCGCGCCGAAGGTCATTACGCCGTCGATGAGGGGCTTCAGGCCTTCGGAAACAAAGGCTTGCAGGACGTGAGATTCGATCGGCAGGCGCATTCCGGCATGGGCCATGACCTTGGAGGACGACCCTGCGACGGCCACGCCGACCTTCTTCGCGCCGATGAAGCCACGGGTGGTCTCAACCCCCTTGATCCGGCCATTCTCGATCCGCATGCCGGTGACTTCGCAGTTCTGGATCAGGTCCACGCCGCGCTGGTCGGCACCGCGCGCATAGCCCCAGGCAACCGCGTCATGCCGCACCGTACCGCCGCGCGGCTGCATCAGCGCGCCCTTGATCGGGAAGCGGGCGTTGTCGAAGTTGAGCCAGGGGTACATCTGGCGGACCTCGTCGCGGCTGAGAAGCCGGGCGTCCGCGCCGTGCATGATCATCGCATTGCCACGCCGGGTGGCGGCGTCCCTTTGCGCATCCGTGTGGATCAGGTTGATGATCCCGCGCTGGCTGACCATGGCGTTGTAGTTGAAGTCCTGCTCCAAACTCTCCCACAGCTTCAGCGAGAATTCGTAGAAGGGTTCGTTGCCGTCGAGGAGGTAGTTCGACCGGATGATCGTGGTGTTCCGGCCCACATTGCCGCCGCCGAGGTAGCCTTTCTCCAGGACCGCGATGCGCGACTGCCTGAATTCCTTGGCAAGGTAGTAAGCCGTGGCGAGCCCGTGGCCGCCGCCACCGATGATGATGTAATCGTATTCAGGTTGGGGCTCGGGGTCGCGCCAGACGGGCTTCCACCCTTTGTGGCCGGTCAAAGCCTCGGCAATGACCCGAAATCCGGAATAGCGCACGGTGTCTCTCCTGCTTCTGGGCCTGTTCTAGGCCCGATCTGGCGCAAGGAGCCATCCGTTTTCGCCACGCACGCCGCCGTTTTCGCCACGGCGCGCAGGTATGAGGTCAGGGCTGGATGGTTTCTTCGATGGCGGCGAAGGGCGACCAGTTCGGCGACATGTTCGACACCTGTTCCTGGGCCCAGGCGAAGAGGACGAGGATCGTCGTGGTGGAGAGGAGCATTTGCATGTTCAGGTCCCGGCTACGTTTTGTTCACGTACCGTTCTGCCTGATTCTGGTTGCCAAGCGGTTAACCATGCGATGCGGTCGGGCTTTACAATTTGGTAGGGAATGCCCATCATTCTGGGCACGCGATAACTGAATTCGTTCAGGTACTCACCTTGAACAAAGACCCGGCGGAGTTGCACCTCCGCCGGGTCCCCTTTTTCTCGGGGGTTACTCCCCGATCCAAAGGCGGATCGTCGCGATCAGCAGCGTTCCCACTGCAACTGCCACCATCCACTTGCGATAACTTTTCTCATCCAGGTCAATCACCTCCGATCACCGCAAGGGATTGCGGCGGGATCAGGGGTAGTAAGGGAAGGTTAACCGGCGATTACGCGACCAGCGCCTCGGCCTTCTTGAGGTCGACGGAAACGAGCTGGCTGACCCCCTGCTCCTGCATCGTCACGCCGAACAGGCGGTCCATCCGGGCCATTGTCACGGCGTGGTGGGTGATGATCAGGAACCGCGTGTCGGTGCGGCGGGTCATCTCGTCGAGGAGGTCGCAGAAGCGGGTGACGTTGGCGTCGTCGAGGGGCGCGTCGACTTCGTCGAGGACGCAGATCGGGGCAGGGTTGGCGAGGAAGACGCCGAAGATCAGGGCCAGCGCGGTGAGGGTCTGTTCGCCGCCAGAGAGGAGCGAGAGGGTCGCCAACTTCTTGCCGGGGGGCTGGCAGAGGATTTCAAGGCCCGCCTCCAAGGGGTCGTCGGATTCGACGAGGACGAGGCGGGCTTCGCCGCCGCCGAAGAGGTGGGCGAAGAGGGTCGAGAAGTTGGCGTTGACCTGTTCGAAGGCGGTCAAAAGGCGTTCGCGGCCTTCCTTGTTCAGGCCCGCGATCCCGGCGCGGAGCTTCTTGATCGCCTCTTCGAGGTCGGCCTTTTCCGTCGCCAGTGTGTCGTACTCGGCCTCTACGGTTTTCGCGTCCTCTTCTGCGCGCAGGTTCACCGCACCAAGGGCCTCGCGCTGGCGTTTCAGGCGGGAGACGTCGTGGTCCAGCGTCTCGGCGTCGGGCATCTTGTCGGGGTCGGTGCGGAGGCTGGTCAGGAGTTCGTCGGGGGTGCGGTCGTCCTCTTCGGCGATGCGCTCGGCGGCAAGGGCAACGCCTTCGCGGGCGGCATCGAGGCGGGCCTCGGCGCGGGCGCGGGTTTCGCGGGCCTCACCGGCAAGGCGCTCGGCTTCACGTTCGGCCATGGAGGCCTCACGAAGGGCGGCTTCGGCTTCGGCCAGCGCGTCGGCGGCCTTGCGGCGGCGGTCTTCGGCCTCGGCGATGGCGTCCACCAACTCGTCGTGCTTGGCGGCGATTTCCTCGGGCGCGAGCATGGCCTCGGCCAGTTCCTGTTCGGTCTCGGCGCGGCGGGTGGTGAGTTCCTCGGTGCGCTTGGAGGCGGTTTCCAGGCGGTGTTTCCAGCCGGAAAGCTCCTTGGTCGCCTCCTGACGGCGGCGCACACGGGCCTCGCCTTCGCGGCGGACTTCGTCCTGGGCAGAGCGGCGGGTCATCATGGTGATGCGGGCGGCTTCGACGGTGATCTTGGCGGCTTCGACCGCGCCCCTGGCGGCGTCGAGGTCGCCAAGGTCGGCCACGGCGGCCTCGGCCTCCTTCAGGCGGGCGCGGGCGGCCATCGCTTCGTCCTCAAACCGACTGACGGCGAGTTTGGCTGCCTCCAGTTTGCCCCCGGCGATGGAGCGGTCAGCCTCGGCGCGGGCAAGGGCGCGGTTCGCCTCGGCCAGGCGGGCATCAGCGGCACGGCGGGCGTCGCGGGCGCGTTGGTCGGCCGTTGCCAGTTCTGCGAGACGGGACTGCAGCGCCTCGTGCGCCTGCCGGGCACCGTCGGCACGGGCGGCGACGTCTTCGAGGTCGCGCTTCAGCTGGACGAGGCGATTGAGTTGCTGCAGGCGGAGGGCCGCGGCGGAGGGGGCGTCCTCGGCCCCGGCGCGGAAACCGTCCCAGCGCCAGAGGTCGCCTTCGATGGAGACAAGGCGCTGGCCGGGGCGGAGGTCGTCCTGGAGTTGGAAGCCCTGGTCGCGGGTGACGAGGCCGATTTGCGACAGGCGGCGGGCGAGGACGGCGGGGGCCTTCACATGGGACGTCAGAGGTTCGGCCCCTGCAGGCAAGGGCTGCGCCTCGCCATAGGGGGCGAGGACGGCCCAGCCGGAGCGGGCGTCGGCGGCGACTTCGGGAGCGCGGAGGTCATCGGAGAGCGCCGCGCCGAGGGCTTTTTCGTAGCCAGGTTCGACTTCCAACCGGTCGAGAAGCTGGTGGCCTGCCTGCGATTCCCGTTCCACCAGCCGCGCGAGGGCGGCGACTTCGGCGCGGAGGGCGGAGGCCTCGCCTTCGGCGGAGGAGCGGGCGGCGCGGGCGTCGGCTTCGCGGGTCTGGGTTTCGGCGCGGGCGGCCTCAGTGGCCTCCAGTGCGGCCTCGGTGGCTTCGCCTTCGGCCAAGGCGGCCTCCTGGGCCTCTTCGGCGGCCTCGAAGGCCTCGCCAGCTGCTTCCAAGGCACCAGCGGCTGATGCGACAGCTTCGCGGGCGGAGGTGGCCTGATCTTCGGCGCGGTCCAGGACCGAGCGGGTGTCGGAGAGCATCCGCTGGGTGGATTGATGGCGGGCGGCGAGGCGGGCCGCGTCTTCGGTCAGTTCCGAAAGCGAGGCCTCGCGCTCGCCCAGAACGGCCCCCGCTTCGCGTGCGGCTTCCACCGCCTCGGCCAGCTTGTCGTCGTGCCCGTCATGAGCGCGGGCAAGTTGCTCGATCTCCCACTCCAGCCGCTCGATCACTTCGCCTGCGTCGCGGTTCAGGCCCGCCTCGCGGTCAAGGTCCTGCGTGAGTTGCCCGATCCGGGCCTTCAGCGCGTCGATCTGGGCCAAGGCGCGGGCCTCCTGTTCGCCCAGCGCGTCGCGTTGCAGGACAAGGCGCTGGAGGATCGCGGCGGCGATGGCCTCTTCCTCGCGCTTCGGCGGCAGGGCATCCTCGGCTGCCTCGCGAGACTTGCCGGCCCCCCGGGACGCCGTTTCGGCCTGGCCTTGGGCGATCAGCCGTTCCCGCAGGGCGGCCTCGGCTGCTTGCCGCGCCTCGTCCGCCTCGCGCCAGCGGCGCCAGAGGAGCATCCCTTCGGACTTGCGCAATTCCTCGGAAATCTCGCGGTAGCGGGCGGCCTGCTTGGCCTGGCGGGTGAGGACGGACAGTTGCTGGGCGAGGTTTTCCAGCACGTCATCGACACGGGTCAGGTTCTGCTCGGTCCCTGCAAGCTTCAGCTCTGCTTCGTGCCGCCGGGCATAGAGGCCGCTGATCCCTGCGGCTTCCTCCAGCACGCGGCGGCGGGCCTTGGGCTTGGCGTTGATCAGTTCGGAGATCTGGCCTTGGCGGACCAGCGCGGGGGAGTGGGAGCCGGTCGAGGCATCGGCGAAGAGCATCTGCACGTCGCGGGCGCGGACGTCCTTGGCGTTGCAGCGGTAGGCGGAACCGGCGTCGCGGGTGATGCGGCGGACGATCTCGATCTGGTCGCTGTCGTTGAAGCCAGAGGGGGCGAGGCGGTCCTGGTTGTCGATGACGAGGGCGACTTCGGCGAAGTGGCGGGCGCCGCGGGTGGCGGCACCGTTGAAGATCACATCCTCCATCCCGCCACCGCGCATGGCGCTGGGGCGGTTTTCGCCCATGACCCAGCGGAGGGCTTCGAGGAGGTTGGACTTGCCGCAACCGTTCGGGCCGACAACGCCGGTCAGCCCCTCATGGATCACCAGATCCGTGGGGTCGACAAAGCTTTTGAAGCCGTTGAGGCGCAGGCGGGTCAGGCGCAAGGGTCACATCCGAGTCGGGTGGGTGATGTTCCCGCCGGGGGGAGACAGAGTCAACCGGGCGCGCTGGATATGGGCGGTTGGGCCGGGCTTATCCCCAAGATGTTGCGGGGTTGCGGTTCGCTTGGGGCTGTTTCACTGTCAGTGGATGACCCCGATGCTTGCCACCGACCCCGCGCTTTGGCCTGCCGTGTTGCAGCTTTTGCACGGAGCGTTTGCCTATATGGAGGGGCGGATCGACCCGCCGTCGTCGTTGCGCGATCTGACGCCCGAGGCGCTGACGCGGCAGGCGGAGATGGGGGAGATCTGGGTGATTGGCGCTCCGGTCGCCTGTGTGTTCCTGACGCCGAAGCCGGGGGTGCTGTATGTGGGGAAGCTGGCGGTGGATGAGGCGTCGCGGGGCCAGGGGCTGGCGCGGCGGTTGATCGACGTGGCGGAGGCGCGGGCGCGGGAGCGGGGGTTGCCAGCGCTGGAATTGCAGACGCGGGTGGAGTTGGTGGAGAATCAGGCGGCGTTTCTTGCGATGGGGTTCCGGGAGGTCGGGCGGACGGCGCATCCGGGGTATGACCGGCCGACCTCGATCACCTACCGGCGGGCGGTTTTCTGAAGCAGGGTTTCCACGGTGAAGTCCGGGGGGATGGTGTCGCGGCCGTCAAGCACGAGATCGGCCATGACCTCGGCGACCTTGGGGGCCATGCCGAAGCCGATCTTGAAACCGCCGTTGGCGATGAAATGGCCGGGGCGGTCGGGCCAGTGTCCCAGGACCGGGGCGCGGGTTGCGGCTTTGGGGCGGATTCCAGCCCAGCGGTCAGTGACTGCGGCCCCGGCGAGGGCGGGGACGGCGGCGATGGCCTTTGCGTGGAGGGCGTCGAGTTGGGCATCGGTTTCGGCGTGGGTCGAGGTGGTTTCCGACGTGGAGCCGATGGCGGTGGTGCCGTCGGCGTGGGGGACGATGTGCAGCCCGTCGACGAAAAGCTGCGGCTGGTCTTGGGCGTCGTGGCTAAGGGAAAGGGCCTGGCCCTTGACACCGGAACCAAGCGGGGCGGCGAAGGCCTTTGAGAGGTCGGCGAGGCCCGCGATGCCGGTGGCGTGGATGACCTGGCCCGAGTCTTCGGCTTCGCCGAGGATCAGTTCAGCACCTTTGGCGGTCAGTGCAGAAGCGAGGGCAGCGAGGCCCATGCGGGGCGAGAGGCGGGCGGAGAGGGTGTCGTGGACCAGCCAGCCTGTAGGGGTGACCGGCTCCCACTCGGCCCCGGTGGCGGGGATGACCTGCCAGACCGCCCTGCCCTGCCAGAGCTGTGCCGCCTCAGTTTCGCGGCGGCGGGCGGCTTCGACCGCGCGGTCGTCTGGGAGCGGCTGCAAGCGGCCAAGGCGGGCGTAGCCGGAGGGGAGGTTGGAGGCGGCCTCGACCCCGGCCCACCAGTCGGCGGCCATGAGGAGGCTTTCGAGCTGGAAGGCCTTCTTGGCGTTCCAGGCCTCAGGCACGTGGGGGGAGAGGGCACCGACGAGACCGCCAGAGGAGCCAGCACCGGGGTGGGCGGTCTCGATCACCCGGACGCGCGCGCCGCGCTGCAGGCAGGCCCAGGCGATCGACAGGCCGAAGATCCCTGCCCCCCGTATCGTCACATCCGGGACCGTGACGTCGACGCTTGCCATTCCCCTGCCCCAAGACCATGAACGGGGCAAAGGACTATCCCCGATGAGTGCTGCCGAACAGCCCCCCGATCTTGACTGGCGCGATGCGGTGATCCCGGTCTCGCGGCAGTTCGACGACCCGTATTTCTCGCTGGCCGGGGGGCTGGAGGAGACGCGGCACGTGTTCCTGGCGGGGAACGGGCTGCCGGGGCGGTTTCGGGATGGGTTCCGGATTGCAGAGCTGGGGTTCGGGACGGGGCTGAACCTCTTGGCCACTCTGATTGCGCATCAGGGGCCGGGGCGGGTCAGCTATACGAGTTTCGAGGCTTACCCGATGCCTGCGTCGGATATGGCACGGGCTTTCGCGGCTTTCCCTGATCTTGCAGAAATCGCGGAGCCGCTGCTGGCGCAGTGGGCGTCGGGCGCGCGGGTCTTGCAGTTTCCGAACGTCACGGCGACGGTCATCGTGGGGGATGCGCGGGAGACTTTGCCCCGGTGGGAGGGGCGGGCGGATGCCTGGTTCCTGGATGGGTTCTCGCCTGCCAAGAACCCGGAGCTGTGGTCTGCGGACCTGATGGTCGAGGTGGCGCGGCACACGGCGCCGGGAGGGACCTTTGCGACCTATACTGCGGCGGGGCATGTGCGGCGCAGCCTGGCCGAGGCGGGGTTCACCGTCACCCGCGCACCGGGGTTCGGGCGCAAGCGGCACATGACGGTGGGGCGGCTAGATGTGACTTCTCATTAGGTTGTTCACCCTTGAGAGGGGTGGTAGGCCATCGAGAGCGGAGTGTGGCCTTG
>OFDC01000540.1_pt1 | contig 27507 bp, 31 predicted proteins | sample 1520941 | NCBI WGS metagenome assembly OFDC01 (sample SAMEA94258168, study PRJEB24077) | hot springs metagenome | biome: Aquatic biome; feature: Water | place: India | collected 2012-12-06 | depth 5 m | reverse complement strand
CTCGGTCACCGCCTGCTCGCGCGGGTAGGCGGCGAAGAATGAGGCGATCTGGTTCGCCATGCGCACGATGGCGTCGGATTTCATCGGTCTGCTCCGTTGGGTCGGTTTACCGGAAGAACACGGCCCCGCCCGGCGCGCGGCCAAGCCGTCGTCGATGAAGGCCAAACCCCGGGCCTTCAGCGTGGCGTTGAAGGTGTTCATCGCCTGATCGTTGTCGACGAAGCGCGCGCCCAGATAGTTCGACAGGCCAAAATAGCCGGTGGCGCGCGACATCAGCCATTCCAGCTTGCGCACGGTGTCGTCAGGCCGGTTGGTCGCGATCAGCGTGTAGGGGCCAGGGTCGTTCGCCGGATAGTCCGCCGGCTCCATCGGCGTTTCCAGCAGCACCTCGTGGCCGTGCGCGCGGGCCAGGTCGATCCAGCCTTGCAGGCCCTCCGCATAGGGGGCGAAGGACAGGGTGATCTCGCCGGGCAGGGTCTCGATCGCCGCGCGGGTGGTCTGCGCGTTCAGGCCAAGGCCGCCGATGACGACCGACACCTTGGGGCGACCGTTCGGCGTGAATGGACGGGCGTAGGCCTCGGCGGCCGTGCGGCCGTCGGCGGCGATGATCGGCAAAAGGCCACCGCCAGGCCCTGGTGCGCTCAAGCCGGCGAGCGGGGCCTGGGGCAATCCAGGTCCTTGTGGAATGGCGGGCGCATTCTCCAGGCCCTCGGCGATAGGCGCCTCGCCCTCGGCCTTGGCCATGATCGGGCCGAACGGATTGGCCGATAGGCCCAGCTCGCCAGGAACGAGGCTGGCTTCGTGCGCCGGATCTCCGCCCAGAGCCTCGCGCCAGCCCTCGGGTGCGTTCTTGGTTGCGCCGATCTTGGTCAGTTCGAGGCGAATCACCGGCGAGCCCGCGTGCGGATCGCTGGTGATCAGGACGAGAGTCGCGACCGAGGTCAGGAACAGCAGGGCCGCGCCGCTGGCGCTGATATAGGGATTGCTGATCGCCGCCATGAGCTTGGCGCGCAGATCTCCAGACGCGCCCGGTGCGGGCGCGGCGGCGGCGTAGGCGGGCTTGCGCGAAAACGAGACGGCCATGACGTCTTCACCCTAGAGCGCAAGCTTCGAAGATATGGTTAACGAGATATGGCCAGCCCCGATCCGGGGCGCGGCGCGGCGACGCGGGCGCCGCTGAAATCATCGTTTTCTGCAACGGACGCGGGCGTGGGCGTCAAGCGGTCGAAAAGTCTTCCGGACGCGGATTGACGTCCCTGGCTCATGCCCGTCCCCTGAGGGCCTCTCGCGGGAGAGACCGGGCCTCGCCCGGCGCTGAAGGCGAAACCGCCCCGGAAACGCTCAAGCAAAAGGACCGCGTGAGACGTTGAACGCTGGAAAGCAGGGCGCTGGTCGCTCTCGCCGAAGGAGCAAGGCCCGCCGGCCCTTGGCCGGCTGCTGAATCTCTCAGGCGCCAAGGACAGCGGGGGCAGAAGGCGTGTCGCTTCGACGCGTCCAAGCCCCTGTGTGCCATCACGAGCGTGTAGCCTTCGTCGATATTCCGTAATTCAGTAACGCGATCGCCGGTCGGGCTTTCGCGGTCAAGTCGTTTCAATCCGAGCATAGAATATTGCTCGTGACTTAAAATCAAACAGATGTTGCATAAGCTTTTGACGAAGTGGTCGTGTTTCCATGTTTTTATTTCTGTAGGGTTTACCTGGATTTTCCCCCTTGTGAGGCTGAGCGGGTCAACATGATTGGGGATAGTCATGACTTCTCGCAGATCCGCCCGCGACGCCGCTCGCTTTAAGGCGCTCCTCCTGGCCGCCTCCTTGCTGGGCGGCGCGACCGCCGCGTCCGCGCAGGAGGCGGACAAGGCCGCCGAAGTCGACACCGTGGTGGTGACGGGCAAGCGCCTGTCGGAGGCCAGCGTCGCCATCGGCACCGACCGCGCCACAGCGACCGTCTCGATCACGCGCGAGGCTCTGCTATCGGCCCCCGCCGGCATCACCGGCCTGAAGATGCTGGAGAGCCTGCCAGGCTTCAACGTCCAGGCCAATGACGCGCTGGGCATGTACGAATTCGGCAACTCGGTCTCGGTGCGGGCCTTCAACTTCCAGCAGATTGGGTTCCTGCTGGACAACATTCCGATGGGGCGCAGCGACCAGTTCGGCGGCAGCCCGATCTATCGCTATGTCGATAACGAGAACCTGCTGCGGGTGACCGCCTCCTCCGGCGCCGGCGACGTGGCCCTGCCCAGCTACGCGTCGCTCGGCCCGATCGTCGACTACTTCACCCAGGCGCCGTCCCAAGAGGCTGGGGGCGCGATCAGCCAGACCTTCGGCAGCGACGACCTTCGCCGCACTTTCCTGCGGCTTGAGATGGGCAAGGTGGGACCGCTGTCGGGCTATGTCAGCGGGTCGTGGATCAAGGGCGACCTGTGGCGCGGCCCGGGCACGATCGACCGCAAGCACTATGAGGGCAAGCTGAAGTACGACCTGCCCAACGGCGGCGACGTGACCTTCCAGACCGTGCACAACGACTATTTCGACTTCGACAGCCCGTCGATCACCAAGGCTCAGTACGCGGGCACGGCCGGCGACCTCTTCGGACGCAAGGGTCGCTACTTCGCCTATCTGGGCGTTCCGCCGACGTCGGTTCCGTTCGGCACGGCCATCACCATCCCCACCGCCAGCCTTCCCGAAGCGGTGGCGGGCGTGCCGTACTCCAACGCCGGCTACGCGCAGTACTACAAGTTCGCGATCAACAAGCGGAAGGACCACCTCTATGGCCTGACGCTAAATACGCCGCTGGGCGAGAGCCTCGACCTGACCACCACGGCCTACTACGAGGACAAGGGCGGCTACGGCGTTTCGCCGGAGGCCTATGCGACGTCATTGGCCAGCCACAACGCCCAGCGCCTGATCGTGCCGGGCCTGTTTGCGCCCAAGGGCATCCAATACGGCCTGTCGGGCGTGGACGGCATCCGCCAGGGGATGACCGCCAAGCTGGCCTGGCATGTCGGCTTCAACAAGATCGAGGCCGGCCTCTGGCTGGAGAACGACGACTATCACCGCACCCAGAACCGCTACAACGTCGAGAACGGCAACCCCGATGGCGCGCCGTTGTTCAACGAGCGGGTTCACGCCCAGCGCGACTACAAGTCCCTGCGTGAGACCAAGCAGTTCTTCCTGAAGGACACCCTGACGCTGATGGACTCTAAGCTGAAGCTGGAGCTCGGCTTCAAGGCGACTGACATCGACTACAAGATCTCGGGCTATCGCAACCCAAACGACTATATCAACCGCCGCCGCCCGATGCTGAAGGACAACTGGAAGGACAGCTTCCTGCCCCAGGTTGGCGGGGTCTACAGCCTGACCGGGCGCGATCAGGTGTTCGCCTCCTATTCGGAGAACATGGCGCTGCCCCGCGGCGCCGACGACATCTTCTCGGCGGCCAGCCCGACGGTCGCGGGGCCCGATCCCGAGACCTCGACGAACTGGGAGCTTGGCTATCGCGCCAACCACAAGACGTTCAACGCCTCAGTCGTGGTCTACCAGACCGAGTTCAAGAACCGTCTGCAATCGTTCGCCGCCCTGGTGCCGGGCGGTGGCGGGATCACCGAGACCTTCTTCCAGAACGTCGGCGCGGTGCGGGCCAAGGGCGTCGAGTTCAGCGGCCAGTGGAAGCCGGAGCTTCTGGCGGGCAAGGCCTATTTCAACGCCAACGTCTCTTACAACAGCGCCAAGTTCCAGGACGACGTGCTGAACTACCGCGCCAGCACCACGGCCGCGGCCACCACCCTGGCCATCGCCGGCAAGAAGGTGCCGGACTTCCCCGACTGGGTCGTTCAGGGCGGCCTGACGGTCGAGCCCTTCGACGGCCTTCTGATGAACATCTCGGCCCGCCATCTGGAGAGCCGCTTCACCAACTTCATCAACAGCGAGAAGGTCGGCGGCTATACGATCGTCAACGCCTATATCGACATCGGAGATGGCTTCGCGGCGGGGCCGTTCAGCCAGATCAAGGCGCGGGTCAATATCGATAACCTGTTCGACAAGGACTATCTGGGCACGATCAGCACGACGGTGAACACCGCCGCCAGCTTCCGTCCCGCGCCGCCGAGGACCGTGCAGTTCACGATCTCGGCCGACTTCTAGAGACAGCCGCCTGAAACCGAAAACGCCGCTCCGGGGCCCCGGGGCGGCGTTGACGTTTCAGGACTGTTGCGAGCGCCTACTTGACCTCGGTGACGGGCGTCTTGCCGCCCGCCGCAGCGGCGGCCTTGGCGGTGACCTCGGCGACCTTGGCCGCAGGCTTGGGCAGCTTCGGGGTCTTGGCGACGCCGCCCGCCTGCAGCACCGCGATCGCGCGCTGCAGCTGGAAGTCGCCCTTCTTGTCGTCGAAGCCCATCGGCGGGGCCTCGGCTGGCGCGTGCGGCGCCACCCGGGTCTTGCCCTCGTCGGCGTTCAGCGCGTTCTTGAAGCTGGCCTCGCTGAACCAGACGCGATTGGCGATGTCCTGGGCCTGGTCGCGGGTCTGGGCGACCTCGAGATCGGGCGCGATGCCGGTCTTCTGGATCGACCGGCCGGACGGGGTGAAGTACTTAGCTGTGGTCAGTTTCAGCGCGCCGTCGGCGCCGCCGCGCAGCGGGATCACGGTCTGCACCGAGCCCTTGCCGAAGCTGGTCAAGCCGACCACCTCGGCGCGCTTGCGGTCCTGCAGGGCGCCGGCCACGATTTCGGCCGCCGAGGCCGAGCCCTGGTTGATCAGGACAACCATCGGAAGGCCGTTCAGCATGTCGCCGCCCCGCGCGTTGTAGCGCTGGATGTTGCGCGGATCGCGGCCGCGCTGGCTGACCACCTCGCCACCGTCCAGGAACACGTCGGCGACGCCGACCGCCTGGTCCAGAAGACCGCCCGGATTGTTCCGCAGATCCAGGATCAGGCCCTTCATCTTCGGGTTCTTGGACTTCAGCTCGTTGACCGAGCTGGCCAAGGCGTCAGTGGCCTTTTCGTTGAAGCCGGGCAGGCGGACATAGCCATAGTCGCCCTCCATGCGGGCGATGGCGGCCTTGGGCTTGATCACCTCGCGCACCAGCTTGACGTCGAACGGGTCGGTCTTGTCGCGCGCGATGGTGAGGGTGACGGCCTCGCCGGCCGTGCCGCGCATCTGCTTGACCGCTTCGTTGACGGTCAGGCCCAGAACGCTCTGGCCGTTGACGGCGGTGATGTAGTCGCCGGCCTGGATGCCGGCGCGCGAGGCGGGGGTGCCGTCCATCGGCGAGATCACCTTGACCACGCCCTCTTCACTGGTGACCTCCAGGCCAAGCCCGCCGTACTCGCCGCGCGTGGTGTCCTGCATGTCTTCGTAGCTATCGGGCGACAGGTAACCCGAGTGCGGGTCCAGGCTGGTCAGCATGCCGTCCAGCGCCGCTTCGATCAGCTTCTTGTCATCGACCTCGGTGACGTACTGGTCCTCGACCGTGCCCAGCACGTCGCCGAACAGCTCCAGCAGCTTGTAGGTCTGGGCTTTCGGGGCGTTGTTCGCCTGGGCGATGGGACTGATATAGGCCATCGTTCCCGCGCCGAGGACGAAGGCCGAAACGCCAATGAGCAGGTACTTGCGCATAAAGGCCCAGAAGGCTCCCTAGCGACGCGCGGCGCCGCAAACCGTGTTTAGCCCCGATCAACCCTGTCCGTGACCGGAGGTATAATTACGGCCACAATTACTGAAAAAGTCGACTATCGCGACTCCTGTTTCAACCAACGCTCCGGATCGGCCGGCTCGCCGTTTTCCCGTACCTCCATATAGAGCTCCGGCTCGGAGGATACAGGAGCGGGCATCTTGCCGATCGGGGCGCCGGGCGCGACAGTTTGTCCGGGCGAGACGGTGATCTGATCCAGGCCCGCCAGGACGACGTGATAGGCGCCTTGCACTCGCAGGATAAGCACCGCGCCCCAGCCGTTCAGCGCGCCGGCGTATTCGACGACGCCGCCTGCGGGCGCGGCGATGGTCGCGCCTCTCTCAGGCCGGAGCGTCAGGCCCGGCGACTTGCCCCCTGCGGTCATCTCCTGGCCAAAGCGACGGATGATCGCGCCTTGTACGGGGGGGCGCAGAGAGAGCGGGCCGCTGGGCTGGACGTTTCCAAGACCGTCGGTCAGGGCGCCGAGGGTTTTCAGTTCGCTGGCCTGGGTCAGGGTCTCCTGTGCGTAGGCCCGTTCAAGCTCTGTCTTCTCGATGATCAGACGCTCGATCTCGCCCTTGCGGTCGGCGACAACGCTTTCGGCTGTGAACAGCTCGGCCGACGCTGCGGCGGCCTCGCGGCGCAGGGTCCCGATCGCAACCGCTTGGCGCCCGTAGGCGTCGGCCCGCTGCTTCAGGTCCGGCGTCATGGCCCGGATCAGGATCGCGGCCCGCACCGCGTCGCGGGCGTCGCCCGGCGACACCAGCAGAGCCGGCGGCGGGTCGCGGCGGAACATCTGCAAGGCCGAAAGCAGGCGTGACAGCCGTTGTCGGTTGCGGCCCAGATCCGCGAGAATGGCGTTCTCGCGCGCGTTCAACGCCTCCAGCCGCGCGCGCTTGGCGTCGACATCTACGCCGGCGGCGATGCGAGCGTGATCCAGCCGATCAAGCTCGGCCCGCAGATCCTCGATCTCGCGCCGGGTGTCGGCGGCGAGCTGGCGGTCCTTGGCGCGCTGGGCCTCGAAGGCGGCGTCGGCCCGCTGCCAGCCGACCACGACCGTGGGCGCGGCCAACGCGAGAGCACAGACGGCGAAGATGAGTCGCGAGCGGGACATCGTCGCAACTCTTGCCTCAATCACGGTGGTAGGGCGAGCCCGACAGGATGGTGGCGGCGCGATAGATCTGTTCGGCCAGCATGGCGCGCGCCAGGGCGTGCGGCCAGGTCTGGACGCCGAAAGCCATGGTTTCGTTCGCCGCCGCCAGGATCGAGGGATCCAGGCCATCGGCCCCGCCGATCAGGAACACCACGCGGCGGTTCCCGTCATCGCGCAGGCGGGCCAGGTGATCGGAGAAGGCGCGGCTCTTCCAGGCCTTGCCGTGCTCGTCGCACGCCACGACATAGGCGCCCTCGAGATGCGGGCGCAGCACCTCGGCCTCGGCGGCCTTGCCAGGCTTGCGCGCCTCGACCTCGAGGATATCCACGGGGCCGAGCGCCAGCGCGCGGCCGGACGCCGTGGCGCGGGACGCATAGTCCAGGGCCAGCTGCGCCTCGACCATGCGGCCGAGCTTTCCGACGGTGAGGATGGTGATCTTCATGCGGATAGGAGCGTTGAAATCCTCGCCCGGAGTTTATCCTCGGGTCGGCCTCTTGGCCGAGCCGGGGGACAGGCTCAGGGTGAGGATTTCGAGAGCACGTCCATAGACCTCACCCTGAGCGTGTCGAAGGGCGAGGTCACTTGGCGCCGTATCAGTTCGCCGCGGTGCGGTGCGGGGCGTCGACCGCCCAGATCTTCTCAATGTTGTAGAAGCTGCGCACTTCGGGGCGGAACAGGTGAACGACGACGTCGCCGGCGTCGATCAGCACCCAGTCACAGTGCGGCAGGCCTTCGACCCGCGCCTTGCCGAAGCCGTTTTCCTTCAGGGCGCGCAGGATGTGGTCGGCCAGAGCGCCGACGTGACGGTGCGAACGGCCCGACGCCACGATCAGGCTGTCGGCGACCGAGCTCTTGTCCGTCAGGTCGATGTGGACGATGTCCTGGGCCTTGTCGTCGTCAAGGCGGTCGAGGATGAGGCGCTCCAGCGCCTTCACGTCGAAAACCGGACTCAGGCCGGGGGATTCAGTCGAGGACTCGGCGCCGGCCGGGCCTTCGTGCGCACTTTGCGCGGGGTCGCTACGCAGCGGATTGCTCCTTATGGGGTCGCTGTGGATAGCCCTCATAGCACGGAATTGGGCGAAACGTGAGGGGGTGATGGCCGAACGGCGATTCGCGGGCCGTCCGAGGCCCTCGCGCAACGCTCTTTAGCCCTTCTGCCGCGCCCGCATCGCCGTCGAGGAGGCGAAGTTCAGCGGGCCAGTCAGATAGACCCAGGCCGGCGATTTGGCGTCCGGGAGGCGGGCGGCGGCGCTGGCCGGCCAGCGGGCGAAGGCGAAGCGACGGGCGGCCGGCGAGGTGCGGGCCTTCAGCGCTATCCAGGGGCGCGAGATCACCGCCACGGGCACCTCGCGCATGATCTGGGTCCAGCCGCGCCAGCGATGGAAGGTCGCCAGGCTGTCGGCGCCCATGATCCAGACGAACTTCACGCCGGGATAACGGGCCCGCAGCACGCGCAGGGTGTCGATCGTATATTGCGAGCCCAGCCGCGTCTCGGCGTCGGAGACGATCATCCCCGAGCCGCGCGCCCAGCGGCGGGCGTTGGCCATGCGTTCGGCCACCGGGCGCGTCTCATGCGAGGGCTTCAGGGGGTTTTGCGGCGAGACCAGCCAGATCACGCGGTCCAGCTCCAGCCGGCGCATGGCTGTCTCCGCCACGTGGGCGTGGCCCTCGTGCGCCGGGTTGAAGCTGCCGCCGAACAGCCCGACGCGCATCCCGGGCTCCAGGTGGAACCCCAGGCGCTGGGCGTTGGGCCGGCCGGCCTCAGGGACGAGTCTGGCCGGTCCCGCGAACCACATACTTGAACGTCGTCAGTTGTTCGGCCCCAACCGGGCCGCGGGCATGAAGCTTGTCGGTGGCGATGCCGATCTCGGCCCCGAAGCCGAACTCGCCGCCATCGGCGAACTGGGTCGAGGCGTTGACCAGCACGATGGCGCTGTCGACCTCGGCGATGAAGGCCTCGGCGGCCGCAGTGTCCTCGGTGACGATCGCGTCGGTATGGCCCGAGCCATACGAGGCGATATGCCGCGCCGCGCCGGCCACGCCGTCGACCACGGCCACCGACAGGATCGGGGCGAGGTATTCGGTGGTCCAGTCCTCGACCGTGGCCTTTTTCATCGTCGGTTCGATGGCGCGGGCGGCGGCGTCGCCGCGCAGTTCGCAGCCGGCCTTGATCAGGGCGTCGGCGATCGGCGGCAGAAGCTTTTCGGCGGCGGCCATGTCGATCAGCAGGGTCTCGGCCGAGCCGCAGACCGACACGCGGCGCAGCTTGGCGTTCACCACCACCTCGACCGCCTTCTTCAGGTCGGCGTCGGCGTGGACGAAGACGTGGTTGAGACCTTCCAGGTGGCCCAGCACCGGGGCGCGCGCCTCGGCCTGGACGCGGGCCACCAGGCTCTTGCCGCCGCGCGGAATGATCAGGTCGATGGTCTTGTCCAGCCCGCCCAGGATCATGCCGACCGCAGCGCGATCGGGCGTCTTCACGGCTTGGACAGAGGCGGCGGGCAGGCCGGCGGCTTTGAGGCCCCGGACGATGGCGGCGTGGATCGCGAGGTTGGAGTGAATGCACTCCGAGCCGCCGCGCAGGATCACCGCATTGCCCGAGCGCACGCACAGCGCGGCCGCGTCGGCGGTCACGTTGGGGCGACTCTCATAAATCATGGCGATGACGCCGATCGGCGTGCGCACGCGGGCGATGTCCAGGCCGTTGGGCCGGGTCCAGCGCGAGGTGGCGACGCCGACGGGGTCAGGGATGGCGGCCACGGCCTCGACCCCGGCGGCCACACCCTCCAGGCGGGCGGCGTCCAGGGCCAGGCGGTCCAGCATCGGACCTGAGACGCCGTTGGCCTCCGCCCGCGCCAGGTCCTTGGCGTTGGCGACCAGGATGGCGTCGGCGTCCTCGCGGATGGCGACGGCCATGGCCTGGATGGCGGCCGTGCGCTGCTCTGGCGTGGCGAGGCGAAGCGCGCGCGCGCCCTCGCGGGCCGTCCGGCCCATCCCCGCCATGATCGCCTGAAGGCTCGCGCCCGCGTCGTCCATCTCGTCCCCGCCTTGCCCTTTGAAAGGTTATGCTCAGGTTGAGGCTTACCTAAGCGCTTTCAGGGGCGAGCGAAACCGCGTTCGTCTGAAAACGGAGGGAGTTTTGGTCACAGTCTTTCCCACGGAGTTGCGCGGTGCGGCCGCGCGACGCATCAATAACGCGTCAAACCGGGGAGGCGCGTTTCATGTCCGACACCAAGGTGAAGGGACCGGCGTCCTACTTCCCCTCGATCGAGAAGACCTACGGGCAGCCGGTCGCCCACTGGCAGAAGATCGTGCGCGACGCCTACCCGGCCAAACACATGGATCTCGTCGCCGTGCTGCAGAGCGGGCATGGCCTGGGCCACGGACACGCCAACGCGATCGTGGCCCACACCTTGGCCGAGGACAGCCTGAAATAGCCGCCTACTTCGCGTAGACGATCCGGCACTCGCCCTCGACCGTGGTGTAGCGGCCGTTGGCGGCGTCGACGAACGAGATGCGGCCGCCCTCGTCATACTCGACCTTGCCGGTCGATCGGCCGGCGAAGGTCTGGGTCCCGTACGACCAACAGACGATGTCTGCCGGCTTATCGTTCCACGTCGCAGCCCGCCGGGCCTGCCTGCTCTCGGTGCAGGCCGACAGGGCCGGAAGGGACAGGACAGCGAGAGCGACGACGGCGAGGCGCATGGGTGATCTCCGAGTGAGCGGCGATTAAGAGCGTGGATCGGGCCGAAGCGCCATCCTTAGTCGGCGTCCCACTGATAGGCCTTATCCAGCCAGTCGCCGATCCGGCCGTCGGGACGCGCCAGGGCGTGGATGCGGGTCATCTCGGCGTCTGACAATTCGAAATCGAGCACGTCGAAGTTTTCGGCGATCCGGGCGGGATTGCTGGTGCGCGGGATGGCGATGACGCCCTGCTGGATGATCCAGCGCAGGGTCACCTGACCGGGTGTCTTGCCGTGGGCGCGGCCGATCTCGATCAGCACCGGGTCCTGCGCGACCTTGCCCTGAGCCAGCGGCGACCAGGCGGTGATTGAGACGCCCAGCTCGTCGGCCTTGGCCTTCAGGATCTTGAGCGACAGATAGGGGTGATACTCGACCTGATCGGTGGCGATCGGGGCCTCCGACAGCCTGGCGGCCTCTTCGAGCAGCGGCGATGGGAAGTTCGACAGACCGATCGCGCGGGTCCAGCCCTTGGCGCGAACCGCGTTCAGGGCCTTCAGGGTTTCGGCCAGGGGGACCTCGGGCTTGGGCCAGTGCAGCAGCAGCAGGTCGACATGGTCGACGCCCAGGCGTTCCAGGCTCTTCTCGGCCGAGCGTTGCAGGTCGCCGTCCGCGAATTTGTCGATCCAGACCTTGGTCGTGAGGAAAATCTCGTCGCGCTTGACGCCGCTGTTCCTGATCGCCGCGCCGACATCACGCTCGTTGCCGTAGATCTGGGCGGTGTCGATATGGCGGTAGCCGATCTCGAGAGCCTTCTCGACCAGCGGGACGGCGGTTCCATTCTCGAGCTGCCAGGTGCCAAAGCCGAGCGCGGGCATCAGGACGTCGCCCGAACGAATGGCTGGAACAAGCTTGGACATCGGAAACTCCGGAAAGAACGTCAGGCGGATATGGGCGTGGCGTCGCTGGGCGCCACCCTGGTCCGAACGCGCAGCAGGGCGATGAAGATCAGAGCGACCAGCGCAAAGGCCACGCTCATCTCCACCATGGTCAGCAGCACCTTGGGATAGCCGCGCTTGGCGACGTTCATGAAGGGGTACGGATACCAGGTCGTCAGCGCGCCATGGGCCAGGGTCCAGACGCCGAACAGGGCCGGAAAGGCCATGGCCTTGGCGGCGACGATCCAGCGGGCCGGCCCTTGCCCGCCACGCAGGGCGACGTCCACCAGGAAGGCGATCGGGTTGATGGTGTGCAGGATGGTGTCGGAGACCTTGCGCAGGCCCTGCGGGTCCCACTGCCAGGCCAGCATGGTGTGATAGACGACCGCCGTGATCGCCAGATAGGTCGCGATCGCCGCGCGGGGCCCGCTGCGTTCGGCCCAGGCGGCGAAGGCGCTGCCGGGCGCGACCAGAGGCGCGGTCAGCGCGGCCGCCGCCAGCATGTTCGTCAGGATCGTGAAGTAGCTGAAGAACTCGACCGACTTCACCGCCGCCGACACCAGGGTCTCGTCATAGACCATCAGGACGTACTGCAGGGCGGGGCCAAGGCAGGCGATCAGCGCGATCAGGATGCGCCAGAGGGCGAGCGGGCCTTTCATGGAGTCTCCGTCGGGTGGGCTTCGTCCCAGGCCTTCAGCACCTTTTTGGGCGCGGTGGCGCGCCACTGGCGCATCACCAGCCGCTCCACCGTGCCGGGGTGGGCGCCCGCCAGGCGGACCAGGACGTAGGGATAATTCCGGAAGTGGTCGGTGAAATGGAACACGTCGGGCTCGGCCTCGACCAGCATGTCGCGTTCGTCGAACGGCACGGCCGGACAGACCAGGCTCTCGCCGTCTTCGAACAGGCGGGTCAGGAACTTGCCATGCGCTTTCAGGCACGGCCGGCCGTAGGCCGTGCCGTCTTCGACGCCGGGCAGGCGGAACGCAAAGGCGCGAACCTCGTCATAGGTCATGGGCAACCCCTCCCGGCCGGGACTATAGGTGGCCAATGGACGCTGAGAACCCCCTGAAGACGCCGGTGCTGGTGCTGGGCGCGACCAGCCTGATCGGCCGCCATCTGATGGCGCGCCTGAAGGACGAGGGCCTGGACCCCATCGCCTTCAGTCGCCGGCCGCCGGCGGCGGACGCCTGCTGGGTCGGCGGGGACTTGAAGGACCCGGACCTCGCCGAGCGTCTGCCGGTGGCCGCCACCGTGTTCTCGCTGTCACCGATCTGGCTGCTGCCGCCCGCCTTGCCGGCGCTGAAGGCGCGCGGCATCGCGCGCTTGGTCGCCTTTTCCTCGACCAGCCGGTTCACCAAGACCGACTCGCCGGTCGCGGCCGAACGCGCGGTGGCGGCGGCGCTGGCCGAGGCGGAACAGGCGCTCGAGGCCTGGTGCGTCGCCAACGGCGTGGCCTGGACGATCCTGCGGCCGACCCTGATCTATGACGAGGGCCACGACGAGAACGTCAGCCGCATCGCGAGGCTGGTGCGCCGTTTCCATGTGATGCCGCTGTCGGGGGCGGGAGAGGGCCTTCGTCAGCCGGTCCACGCCGAAGACCTAGCGACCGGAGCCTTGGCCGCCGCTCACGCGCCAGCCGCGCAGAACCGGCCCTATGACCTCGTCGGTGGCGAGACAGTCAGCTATCGCGTGATGGTCGACCGCATATTCGAGGGCCTGGGCAAGACGCCCCGCAGCCTGCCGATGCCGACCTGGCTGTTTGGCCTGATCATGCGCCTCGCCAAGCCGTTCTATCCCGGCGCCACAACCGCCATGGGCGCGCGCATGGGCCAGGACCTCACCTTCGACTCATCGGACGCGACGCGGGACTTTGGCTGGGCCCCGCGAGACTTCCATCCCCGGTTCTAGAGCTCACGACCTGACTAGGTCAGGCCGTGACCTCTAGTGTTATTTTGGCGCATTTTTCTTGACGCGAACCGGACCCACATCGCTCGAAAAATGCTCTAATCCACGTCAGCCAGCACCATGGCGAAGGGCGTCAGGCCGTCCTCGCCCTCGACATAGCCGCTGACCAGTTTGCGATCGGGCGGCAGGACGCCCAGGTCGATATCCTCGGTTGGGAACACCACGATGCGGCGGTCGCCGATGCAGACCACCAGCTCAAAGCCGTCCAGCGCACGGCTCGACATAGACTTGATGTACGAATAGTACGGTTCGCGCTTCCAGGCGGCGGGCTTGCTGGCGTCGACCACCACATTCAGCCGCTTGCCGTCGCGATCGACATACATGACGAAACCGGCCTTGTCGGGACGCCATTCGTCGCCCAGCCGATCCTGGGTCAGCCACAGACAGGTGAAGGCCCGGCAGGCGGTCGGGCGGTGTTCGTAGAAGCCGCAGCCGCCTCCGCCCTTCCTGAAATGGCCGCACCAGGCGCCTTGGGGCTTTTCCAGGGCGTCGATCGCCAAGACCTTGCAGCACAGGCCGCATGATCCGCAGCTCTTGTCGACCATCTCGCCCAATCCCCTAACGCCCGATCGTCAGGCGACGGACGTTAGCGGCGCTGTGTGACGGTTTGATGCGGGCTGCCGCTAGGGCGTGACGCCGAAAGTGGGAACCGGTTTCGGCGTAAGTCACGCCCTAAGTGTTTGATTTAGAGCCTCGTTATCGCGTCAAAACGATCCCGTTTTGACGCGCGAGGCCCTAAGCCTTCGGACAGGCCGAGCGCGTCAGGGCGTAGCGGGCGAAGGCGCTTTCCCTGCCCCCGCCGGTGGCCACGATCGTCCAGGTCAGGCGGTCTCCGTCGCGCCGCCAGAGATTGAGGAAGCTGGCGTCAGGATAGGCGTAGGCGATGTCGAAGCCGCCGGGCTGAACCTCGCCCTTGCCCACGGCGGTGGCGTCGCCGCCAAAGCTGTCGGCCCAGAAGCCCGAGACGCCGGTCGCCGGACCCGCCTTGGGCGGCGCGCCGCGACCGGCCAAAACCAGATGGGCCACATAGCGGTCCGCGGGATCAGCCTTGGCGTGGCTGTCGGCGTCGACGGTCATCAGGGTTCCGAGGGCGGCTGGACGGGCGGCGAGCGTGATCTCCACCGGCTTGCCCATCACCTCGCCCTCGCCGCGCCAGCAGCCTTCCAGCGCGCGGACCTCTGCGGGGACCGGCGCCGGCGGCGGATCCTCGGCTTGGGCGGCGCCGGCGATAGGCAGCAGAAGCAGGCCAAGGCCTATCCGACGCATAGACACTACTCGACCCCCGTCGCGCTCCAGACGCCCAGCTCGTTACCCGACGGGTCGGTGAAGTGAAAGCGACGCCCGCCCGGGAAGCTGAAGATCGGCGCGGTGATGACCCCGCCCGCAGCCGCGACCTTGTCGAGCATCGCCTCTAGGTCGTGGGCGTAGAGGATGACCAGCGGCTTGTCGCTCGAGCCTTCCTGCGGCTTGGCGAAGCCGCCATCGGTCCCCTGGCCCTCAAAGGCGACATAGTCGGGACCGTAGTCGGCGAAGCTCCAGCCAAAGGCGGCGGCGTAGAAGCTCTTGGTCGCCGGCAGATCGCCGCCGGGCCACTCGATGTAGTCGATCTTGCCGTCTTCGCGCATGGTGGTCTCAGCTCCATATGTTCCCGAATTGTTCTAATTCGCCGTCAGGGCAGAGTCCAGACGCTGGTGCGCTTGATCGCCATGTCCTCCAACTCGCGCGTCGTCTCCACCTGGTACTCGGCCAGCTTCACCAGGTCGTCCTTGCGGAAGTAGGTGCGGCCCGGATCGCCGATCAGCACCGTCGAGCCCTGGGCGCGGCCGCGCCGCAGCCAGTCCATCACCGCCTCGGCCATGGGCTTTTCGTAGCAGATGTCGCCGGCCAGCAGGACCTGCGACTCCGGCGGCGGCCCGTCCAGCAGGTTGGCCTCGGTAAAGGCGACCGCGACCCCATTGGCCTCGGCGTTCAGGGTGACGGCGGCCTCGCAGAAGACGTCGATGTCATTGGCCAAGACGCTGGCCGCTCCCGCCTTCATCGCCGCTATGGCCACCAGGCCCGAGCCCGTGGCGAAGTCGAAGACGGTCTTGCCGGCGACGGTTTGCGGATGGTCGAGGATGTAGCGCGCCAGGGCCTGGCCGCCGGCCCAGGCGAAGGCCCAGAAGGGCGGCGGCAGGCCGATCTCCTCCAGCGCCTCCTCGGTCAGCTTCCACAGCGGCGTGACCTCGTCGGCCAGATGCAGCAAGAGTTCAGGCGCATGCGGCGGCGTCAGAAGCTGGGTGTTGTCGCGGATGAAGGCCCGGCGGCCTTCCAGGGTCTGGACGATCATGGGCGGCGTTAGAGCACGCCGCGTGTCAGGCGGCGACCGCCGGTTTGCTCGACGCGGCCTTCAGCACGCTCATATAGCCCGGTGCGGTCAGCATGCCCTGGGTCAGGCCCTTCTTCTCCAGCACCCTGTGGGCCAAAGGCAGGTTCCAACACGGGGTGTGCATGAACATGTGATGCTCTGAGTGGAAGTTCACATAGTACGGCGCGATCAGGGCGCGCTCGATCCAGTTGGCGTTCGTGGTGCGGGCGTGGCGGAACGGGTCGGGCTCGTCCTTGGCCACCAGGGCGTGCTCGGCGATGTTGCGCAGGCGTGTGACCAGCGGGAACCAGGTGGCCATCGGCACGATCCATAGCGCCAGCCACGCCCACCACAGGCCCATGGCCGAGAGCACGGCGAGGATGCCGAGGTTCCACAGCAGGAACGGCCTTTGCCGCGCGATCTCGCCGGCGAAGATCGCGCCCTTGGGCTGCCCCAGCGCCTTGGAGCCCCTCATCTTTCCGAGCAAAGGCCCGAAGCGCTGCTTGAAGAAGGTCTGACCAGTCAGGTCGCGAACGACCTTGCGCCATAGCGACGCCCGGGTCGTAGGGAAGGGCGCCGAGAGCACGAGGTCAGGATCCTCGGCCTGCTGGGCGTACTTGTGATGACTGAGGTGATAGGGGCGATAGCTGGCCAGCGACGCGCCGGTCGGCGCCGCGCACAGCCATTCACCCAGCCAGTCGTTGATCTTGAGATTGGGATGCAGCCCGCCATGCGCGGCCTCGTGCATCAGGATCGCCAGGCCCAGTTGCCGCGCGCCGATCAGCATGACGGCCAGGACGTAGGTGAGCGGATTGGGGAAGGCCACGAACAGCGCCCCGGCGGCGAGGATCACGCCCCAGGCGTGGACCACCATCCACACGCCGCGCCAGGACGAGCGCGCGGAAATCCGCGTCCATTCCTCGGGCGTGAAGAGGTCCTGCGGTTTGACGCGCGAAGCGACGGCCATGGAACGATCATCGCACATTCAGCTTAGGCCTGACAGCATGACCCAACGTCACGACCCGGAGCCGACGATGCGCCTTCTGATCCCCGCCCTTGTGCTGACCGCCGCCGTCGCCGGGGCCCTGCCGGCCGCTGCGGCGAGCTTCGATTGCCGCAAGGCCCGCGCGCTCGACGAGAAGGCGATCTGCGCCAATCGCGACCTGAATGACCAGGATGTGCGAATGGACCAGCTCTACGTCATCACCCGCCATCTCGTGCCGATGGGTGGGCGTGACGCGATCATCGGCGACCAGCGAGCCTGGCTGCGAGACCGGAAGGCTTGCGGAGCCAACACGGCCTGTCTTCGCCGCAGCTACGAGACGCGCCTGCGCCAGCTGAACACGGTGATGGAGCGGGTCTACAGCCAGGGGCCGTTCTAGAAGCTCACCCCTGGCTTCCAAAGCCCGGCCACCAACCCCACGAACACCACCAAGCCCGCCAGCGCGTTCGACTTGAAGAGTTTCAGCGCGCCGGGGCCGTCTTCCACCCGCACGGCGGCGGCCTGTCGCGACAGGTGCAGGGCGAACAGGGCCGCCAGCGGAAGGAACAACGGGCCTATGTCGCCGACCCAGCCGGCGATCACCAGCAGGATGAAGCTGGCCAGATAGAACCCCGCGACGCCGATCTGCACATGCTGGCCCAGCCGCCGGGTCGAGGACTTGATCCCCGCCAGGGCGTCATCCTCGATGTCCTGGATCGCGTAGATCGTGTCGTAGCCCAGGGTCCAGAAGATCCCGGAGGCGTAGAGCAGGGCGGCGGACCACGACAGATGCCCGGTCGCGGCGGCGTAGCCCAGAAGAGCGCCCCAGTTGAAGGTCAGGCCCAGCCACGCCTGCGGCCACCAGGTGATCCGCTTCATGAAGGGATAGGCTGCGACCAGACCGAGCGACAGCACGCCCAGCAGGATCGCCGTCCAGCCCAGGCAGATCAGAATGAGAAAGCTGGCCAGGCAGCAGCTGGCCACGAACAGCCAGGCCTGCTTGACGCTGATGAGGCCTGCCGGGATCGGACGCATCGCGGTGCGGGCCACCTGGGCGTCGAAGTCGCGGTCGACGATGTCGTTGAACGCGCAGCCGGCCGCGCGCATCAGGGCCGCGCCGACGAACACCGCCAGCAGCAGCAGCGGATCGGGCCAGCGGCCCTGCTCGGCGGCGGCCAGGGCGATGCCCTGCCAGCCCGGCAACATCAGAAGCCAGATCCCCACCGGCCGGTCGAAGCGGCCCAGCTTCAGCCAGGGCCGCAAGCGCTCGGGCGCATGGCGGTCGACCCAGTTGGTGGCGGCGGCGTCGGGCAGGACTCCCGATGGGTTTTGCGTGGCGCTCATGCGGCGAGGCTTAACCTGCGATGCTGATCACGTCCCATAGGGAAGATCGATTGGTTCGCGAGAAACGATCAATTGGATTGATCTGCTGTTCGGCGCGAAGGTCTTAGCGACACCTCGAGGAGCCCTTGCCATGACCCCGTCACCCCTGACCGCCGCTGTTCTTCGTGCTTGCGCCTGGAGCCTGCTGCTTGTCGGCGGCGCGGCCGGGATCGTTCTGCCGCACCCGGTGACCACGGTCTTGTGGACGGCTGCGACACGGCTGTTCGCGAGGGTCGGAGACGAGGGCATGGTCGCCCGCCTGACCGTGGCGACCAAGTTCGGGCCGCGCATTCGTCGGTGTCTCGTCGTAGCGCCCTATGCGGCGACCCTCCGTCTGAGCCACGCTTAAGGGTCCGGGGTGTTGCGAGCCGCTCTCAATTCCCTCGACAGCGGCGTCACGGGGCGCGAGGATTGGCGCATGGCTTTCGCCGCCCAGGATCGCCGTTCGCGCCGCCGTCGCCTCACCCGCGTCGAGCGTTGGGTGCTGGACGGGCTGGGGGGCGCGCTGCTGGCCACCGGCGCGGTCGGGGCGGTGGTGCCGGGCATGCCCACCACGGTGTTCTGGATCGGCGCGGTGCTGTGCTTCCTGAAGACCCGCCCCCACGCCGTGCGCCCCATGCTGCGCGTGCCGGTTGTGGGCCCCGCCATCCGCTGGTTCCTGCGCTGGCGACCGTTCGGCGGCGGACGTAGGCAAAGAAAACCTCTCCCATAGGTGGGATAGGGAGCCAAAAAGCCCTATCTCCCGCGCCATGACCGAAATCCTCGAGGACGAAGACGAGACTGGCGCCAAGAAGCGCGCGCTGTCCAACCGTCAGGTGCTGGGCTTTGTCGCCCGCTTCTGGAAGCGGCGACCCGTGCTGTTTGGCCTCGGGGTTGGCCTGACCCTGGTGGCCGTCGCCTTCGACCTGGCGCTGCCCTACGCCTCTGGCTACCTCGTCGACACCGTGGCGACTAAGCCGCGCGGCGACGGGGAGGCTTGGTCGGCGCTGGCGATCTTCATCGGCGTCTATTTCGCCTTCGCGGTGGTGCGCAACATCGCCCACCGGTTCTGGATCCCGCTGGCGGCCCGGAACATGGAGGAGATGACCAACGAGAGCTTCGCGAAGGTGCAGGCCTTCTCGTCGGACTGGCACGCCGACAGCTTCGCCGGCGCGACCGTGCGCAAGCTAACCCGCGCCATGTGGGGCTATGACAGCGTCACCGACGCGGTGACCATCTGGCTGGGGCCGGGGGTCATCGTGCTGATCGGTCTCTCCGTCGCCATGCTGGTGCGCCAGCCGCTGGCGGGCGTGATCTCGCTGGTCGTGGTGGCGGCCTATCTGACGGTGAACCTGGTCATCACCGAGCGCTATGTGCGGCCCAGCAACCTGAAGTCCAACGCGCTGGACTCCAAGATCGGCGGAGCCCTGGCCGATGCGGTCACCTCCAACCCGACCGTGAAGAGCTTCGGGGCCGAAACCCGCGAGGCCGAGCGCCTGGCGCAGGTGACAGCGCAGTGGCGCGACGCGGTGATGGTCACCTGGAACCGCTTCACCGACGTGTGGCTGGGCCAGAACCTGCTGCTCGTGGTGCTGCAGGCCGGCCTGACCGGGGCCATGGTCTGGGGCTGGGCGCGGGGTACGGCCACGCCCGGCGACGTCGCCTTCGCCATCACCGCCTTCATGCTGATGAGCGGCTATCTGCGCAATCTCGGCGAAAACATCCGCATGTTGCAAAAGGGCCTGGATGACACCGAGGACGTCGCGGCCTGGACCCGCCTGGCGCCGCAGATCGCCGATGATCCGAACGCGCCCGACTTCCAGCCGGGTCCCGGCGCGATCGAATTCAAGGACGTGACCTTCCGCTACAAGGCGGCCGGGGCGCCGTTGTACGACCGTTTCTCGCTGAAGATCGCCCCCGGCGAGCGGGTGGCCCTGGTCGGGCCGACGGGCTCGGGCAAGTCGACCTTCGTCAAGCTGATCCAGCGCCTGCATGACCTGCAGGACGGGGCGGTGTTCATCGACGGCCAGGACGTCTCGAAGGTCAAGCAGGCCAGCTTGCGCCGCGCCATCGCGGTGGTGCCGCAGGACCCGGCCCTGTTCCACCGCACGCTGTTCGAGAACATCGCCTACGGCAAGCCGGACGCCACCCGCGAGGAGGTCGAGGACGCCGCCATCAAGGCCCGCGCCCACGAGTTCATCCTGCGCCTGCCCAAAGGCTATGACACCCTGGTCGGCGAGCGCGGCGTCAAGCTGTCGGGCGGCGAGCGGCAAAGGGTGGCCATCGCCCGCGCCTTCCTGGCCGACGCGCCGATCCTCGTCCTGGACGAGGCGACCTCGTCGCTGGACGTCGAGACCGAAGGCCACGTCCAGGCCGCCGCCGAGGCGCTGATGGAAGGCCGCACCACGATCGTCATCGCCCACCGCCTGTCGACGGTGCGCGGCGCCGACCGGATCCTGGTGTTCCAGGGCGGCCGCGTCGTCGAGGAGGGCCGCCACGCCGAGCTGACCGCCAAGGGCGGGGTCTATGCGCGGCTGAACGCGATCAGCGCGGGGGTGGTTTAGCGCTGATCTCGCAACCGTTGCTCGCCGGCTGCAGCGCGAGACGACGCCCGTTGAGGATCAGGTCGCGGCGGGCGACAGGCTCGCTCAGGCTCGGCGCGCCAGCCTTCATCCAGGCTTCCAGGTCGTAGGACTCGCAGCCCACCGTCGCCACTGAGGTGAGCCGCCAGGTCCGATCCGCGCCTTCAGCGAAGACCTTCAGGCGGTCGCCCTCAGCCAGGAGGACCTCGTCCTTGCCGTCGGCGTCCACGTCGGCGATCAGCGCCGGGCACTGCATGGCGGTGAAGGTGCAGTTCGAGCCCGAGGGCTTGGACCAGTCCTGCGTGACGAAGCTCTGGGGCAGCGTCTTGCTCGCCGGATAGACGGCCATGGCCTTGAAGTTCGGCCGCGCCTCCTCCGCCGCGACGCGCCTTTCCGTGCTGGCGGCGGCCTCCCGGGCCCGCTTGGCGATCTCGCCGTTGGGATCCGCCTTGAGGCGGTCCAGAGCGTCACGACCATAGCGCCCCGCGTCAAACCGCAGGAACTGGAAGTCGAACTTGTCCGCCGTGACCTTGCCGGCCTCCAGGCGCTTGACCTGGCTCGCCACCGACAGGCGCGCCGGGTCGGCAAGCGGTGTGAAGAGGGCGATCAGCAGCAGCACGCACACGGCGGCCATGATCGGATTGGTCCGCTCCAGCGGCTTCATCCAGGGGCCTGGCTTCAGGGCTGCGAGCGCGTAGCCGATGGTGAAGCCAACCGCGACGATCAAATAGACAGCGGCGATGACCCGCTCGGGCGTCAGGCCGTACTGGTCGATCCGCAGCCACAGGGCGTAGCCGGCCAGGCTCACGATCGGAATCAGCAACAGGCCCGCGATCCGCGCCGCGAGGCGGGGGATCAGGTGAGGCGGCTCGTCGCCGTCCTGATAGGCGGCGTTGATCAGCAGGATCAGGGCGGCGGCGGCGGCCAGCAGCAGGGCGGTGGCGGCCTTGGTGCCCCATAGCGGAGCCAGGCCCGTGAAGGGCAGGGTGGCCAGGAAGCCGCCGCCGATCAGCACCATCAGCGGCAAGAGCCAGGTGAGCAGGGTCAGGCCCACGGTCAGAGCGCCGCGCACCAGGCCCGCGCGCGCCTCGGTCAGCTGCACGGCCATATGGACGGCGGCGGCGAACATCAGGCCCGTGGCCGGGAAGGCGAAGGCGGTCTCGCCGATCAGTTTGCCGATGGCCTCGATCCCGATCAGCTTGAAGAGGGCTGCGGCCAGGAAAAGCAGCAGCCAGAAGGCCCCGGTGAAGGCCAGCGACAGCGCCAGCCGCACGCCGTTGGTCCAGGTCAGGTCGAAGTAGGCGGGGTAGGGCGCGACCGGCTTGCGGGCCGCGTCGGCGGGCTGGACCAGATGGTGGGCGATGAACAGCATCACGGCTGTGGCCAGGAACAGCGGCGGCGACAGGGGACTGACGCCGATCCGATCGGGCGCAGCCCCCACCCAGGCGGCGTGAACGGCCAGGACCGACGTGACGGCTGTGGCGATGGCCGTCCAGACCAAGAGGTTCCCGCGACGCATCGCCGACAGCGCCGCCAGCGGCAACAGCGGGATCATCAGCACGCAAACCAGAAGCGGCGCGTACAGCATCGGCTGCGTCGCGGGCCAAGCCTTGGACTCGTCGGCCTTCTGCAGCAGGAACAGCAGAACGCCCTGAGCCAGGCCGATGGCCAGGCGAAGAATGGCGGCGTCGCGCGATCGCTTGACGTCCATGGCGAGATCCTCCCGTGCGCGGGCACACCATCACGTCGGCGCAAGGTTGTGAAGCCGCGCGCCTTGGCCTAGCACTTTCGCCCTCAGTGGAGGGGTATCGATGAAACAGTCTTTCCGAACGGGTCTCCTGGCCCTAGCCGCCATCGCGGCCCTGTCGGGTCCGGTCGCGTTCGCCCAGGACAAGGGCGGCGACAAGCCGGCCGCCGAGAAGTCCGGAACGGACCTGCCCGCGTTTCCCAGCGAGAAATCGGTCAAGCAGACCACGGTCCTGGCCGGCAAGACCCTGGCCTACACCGCCACGGTCGGGGCGATGCCGGTGCGCGACGAGAAGGGCAAGAAGATCGCCGAGGTGGTCTATACCGCCTACACCCTAGACGGTCCGCGAGACCCCAAGCGTCCGATCACCTTCGCCTTCAACGGCGGTCCGGGCGCGGCCAGCGTCTATCTGAACTTCGCCCTAGGTCCCAAGCGGGTGCAGTTCGGCGCCGAGGGCGACAGCCCATCGGATTTCAGCAAGCTGGACGACAACCCGGCCTCGTGGATGGACTTCACGGATCTCGTCTTCATCGACCCGGTCGGCACCGGGTTCTCGCGCTCGCTGGTCAATGAGGACGAGACCAAGAAGCGCTTCTACGGCGTCAAGCAAGACATCGACTACCTGTCGCGGATCGTCTTCGACTACCTGGTCAAGACCGATCGCCTGACCTCGCCGAAGTATCTGGTCGGCGAAAGCTATGGCGGTTTCCGCGGGCCGCGGCTGGCCTACACGCTGCAGACGGATCTCGGCGTGGCGGTGAAGGGCGTCGTGTTGGTCTCGCCGCTGCTGACCAGCGCCGGCCGCGTCTCGCAGGAAATCTCGCCGCTCCCGGCCATGTGGACCCTGCCGTCGATCGCGGCGGCCAAGCTGGAGCGCGACGGCAAGCTGACGCCCGAGAGCATCAAGGCCGTCGAGGACTACACGCGCGGCGAATACATGGTCGACCTGATGAAGGGCTCGGACCCTGCCGCCCTCGACCGCCTGACGGCCAAGGTCTCGGCCATGACCGGGCTGGATCCGAACTATGTCCGCCGCGCCGGCGGCCGCCTCGAGACCCAGTCGTTCCTGCGCGAGGTGTTCCGTGACAAGGGGCGCCTCGGCAGCCGCTATGACAGCAACGTCACCTCGCTGGATCCATTCCCCAACGCGCCGACCCAAGAGGTCAACGACCCGATCCTGGATGCGATCATTGCGCCGACGACCAGCGCCATCGTCGACTTCACCACCCGCGTCGTCGGCTGGAAGCCGGAGGGCCGCTACGACGCCCTGTCCGACGTCGTGAACCGCAACTGGGATCGCGGTCGCGGCCCCGATACGGAGTCGGTCTCGGACCTTCGCAAGATCGTCTCGGTCGATCCCAAGCTGAAGGTCCTGATCGTCCACGGCTACAACGACCTGTCGTGCCCGTTCTTCGCCTCACGCCTGATCGTCGACGCTATGCCGGCGACGGCGAACGGCCGCGTGACCCTGGCCAACTATGCGGGCGGCCACATGTTCTATAGCCGCCCCGACAGCGGCGCGGCGTTCCGCAGGGACGTGATGGCGCTGTACGGCGCGAAATAGTCGAGGCGTGGTGTCGGCGGGGGCGCTTCTGGAACGTCCTTTGTTCAATCGATCGAGGACCATCCGATGATGAAGCCCCCCGCCGCGTCCGTTGATGACTATCTGGCCAAGCTGCCCGCCGACCAGCGCGCAGCGCTTGAGGTTCTTCGCGCCCAGATCCGCGCGGCCGCGCCTGAGGCGGCCGAGGCGATCAGCTACGGCCTGCCGACCTTCAAGCTGAACGGCAACCTCGTCCACTTCGGCGCGGCGGCCAAGCATTGCGCCTTCTATCCCGGCGCGGTGATGGATGTGTTCGCCGAGCGGCTGGCCGGCTTCGAGACCGCCAAGGGCACGATCCGCTTCCAGCCGAACGCTCCGCTGCCGCCGGATCTGGTGGAGGACATCGTCCGCCATCGGGTGGCGCGGAACGCGGAGGTCGCCGCGGAGCGGAAGGCGCGGAAGTCCGGCGCTAGCGCTGTGCGTCTCACGCGCTAGGACAGGCCGAGCACGCGCAAATAGATCGAATAGATAAAAATGAGTGTCACGATCCAGCCAATGATGCCGGCCAAGACAATCTTTGGCCGCTTTGATCGCCAAGCGACAAGGAAGGTGATCAAGCCCGCGCTGTTCAGGCCGATATAGTGTGTGAGCTTTTCCCATTGGCTCTGCTCGATCATATGGAGCGTGCTTGGGATCTCAATCGCCAGGGTGAGAAAGAAGACGCCAATGACCGGGCCAAGGATCCAATTGCGGCGCGCGAAGAAATAGTCGTCAAGATCAGGCCAAGCGGCGTGATCGTCCGGCGTCACCGTGACGGCGGCGAGAAAGTAAGCCACGCCGATGATGATCGGGATCGCCAGATCGATCAGATCGATGCGGAGGTTCTGTAGGCGAAGCCACGCGTCGATCATCGACGCGGTCAGCTGCAGAAACACCAGCACGCCGGCTGCGGGCGTGAGCAGTCCGATCTTGGGTCGGGTCCGGGCGCGAATGAGCTTTCCAAACCCGAGCAGGAGTTCCGCCAGACCAATGCCCAGCAAGATTCCGTAGAATCCCATGAAGAACTCGAATTTCGACATGGCGCGACCTCCCCCCGGCGACCATCGCAGAACTCCACCTATCGCAGAGATCACAACTCTGACGGCGGTCCAACTCGATTCCGCCCGCGCGACCAGACGGGCTTAAGCCGAGCTTTGCTGTCAGGCCCGCAGAAGAGCCAAAAGGCGCGACGTCACCGCGCCAGCCGGCCGTCCTCGAGCGCTGCCGGCTCGAAGGCGAAGATCACCGCAGGATCGGGCTTGGCCACGCTCTTGGCGATCTTCTTGTCGCCCGCCGCATGCAGCAGCCAGCGGATGACGTTGAGCCGCGCGGCCTTCTTGTTGTCGGCCCGGACGCAGATCCAGGGCGCGACATCGCTGTGGGTCCGCATCAGCATGTCGTCGCGGGCGGCGGTGTAGTCGTCCCAACGCTCCTGTGCGTATTTGTCCAGGTCGCTGGTCTTGAAGGCCTTCAAGGGGTCTTCGCGACGGGACCTCAGGCGCTTGGCCTGCTCGTCGCGGCTGATGTCCAGCCAGAACTTCACATAGCGCAGGCCGTTCTCGACCAGCATCCGCTCGAAGGCCGGGACGTCGCGCAGGAACTGCTCCTGCTGCTGCGGCGTCGAGAACCCCATCACCCGCTCGACCCCGGCGCGATTGTACCAGGAGCGATTGAACAGCACCGCCTCGCCGCAGGCCGGTAGCCAGTCGACATACCGCTGGAAGTACCACTCGCTACGTTCGCGGTCGGTCGGCTTGGGCAGGGCCACGACCGTGGTGGCGCGCCGCGAAAGGTGCTCGGTGATCCGAGCGATCGTCCCGTCCTTGCCGGCGGCGTCGCGGCCCTCGAAAACGACGAGGATCTTGTCGCCCTCCTTGATCGCCTTCTTTTGCAGGGCGATCAGCGCCAACTGCAGCTGGACGAGTTCGGTCTCGTAGTCTTCGGACTTGCTCATGTGGCGAGCCTACCCCCGAGCGTGCTGGTTAGGCTAGAAGGACGCCATGATCCGTCTCTTCGTTCCCAATGACCTGTCCGCCGGGGCCGGCGTCGTCCCGACCGTCGACCAGTCGCGCTACCTGACCTCGGTCATGCGCCTGACCGTCGGCGCCGAGCTCCTGCTGTTCAACGGCCGCGACGGCGAGTGGCGGGCGACCATCGTCGAGGCCACCAAGCGTGGCTGCCTGCTGAAGGCCGAGGAACAGACCCGGCCGATGCATCTGGGCCCGGACCTCGACCTCATCGTTGCGATGGTCAAGCGCGGCCGGGTCGAAACCATTGTCGAAAAGGCCGCCGAGCTGGGCGCACGCCGCGTGCGCCTGACCATCACGCGGCGGACGAATGTTGATTTCGTAAAGCTGGGCCGCCTCGACGCCATCGCCATGGAGGCGTCGGAGCAGACCGGTCGCCTGGACGTGCCCGAGGTCGCCGACCCCGAGAAGCTGGACAAGATCCTGGACGGCTGGGACCCGGCTCGGCGCCTCGTTTTCTGTGACGAGGGCGGTGACGCCAGGCCCGCGATCGAGGCCCTAGCGGGGACTGGCGCTCCGGCCGCCATCCTAATCGGGCCCGAAGGCGGCTTCGCGCCCGAGGAGCGCGAGCGCTTACGGGGGCTTTCCTTTGTCACGCCGGTGTCGCTGGGCCCCCGCATCCTGCGCGCCGACACGGCGGCCATTTCGGCCATGACTCTCTGGCAGGCCGCCGCCGGGGATTGGCGGTAGTACGCAGATTAGCTCAAGCTCGCCCCTTGAGGTTCGCAAAGAAAACGCCCAACTGGGCGTGACCGAATAGTATCGCCGTCGGTGGAGAGCATGGGCCCTCTCCTCCAGCAGCACTGCACCCTGGGGAGGGACGGCTGGCATGGCCGAGACCGCTAACGTTCAAGAGCGCCAGCTGACGCTCGCCGATCTGACCGAGTATTTCGCCAAGGGCTCCAAGCCCAAGGAGGCCTTCCGCGTGGGGGCCGAGCACGAGAAGTTCGGCTTCTATCTCGGCTCGCACAAGCCCGTGCCCTACGAGGGCGACAAGGGCGTGCACGCCCGCAGCGCCTTCGGCGTGGCCCAGATGCCGCTCCTGATGAAGCACCTGAAGGACCCCGAAGTCCCGCCGCCGCCCAGGACGGACGGCGCCTAAAGCCTTGATCGCGGTTCAACGCTGAATGCCGGCGACCAAGCTTCCGCCACGCGATCTAGTACTTCGGGAACGTGATGTTGGTGCGCCGCAGGTGCGGGGTCGCCAGGCGGTCGTAGTCCGTCGGCGACTGGCTGTCGAAAATCAGATCGAGGATGACCTTGCCGTCCGCCACCGCAGGCGGCGGCTCGTCGTAGAGCTCGCGCCAGAGCGCGGCGGCCTCCTCGTAGATCCTGTCGTCCCGACCCTGCATGGCGCTGTCCTTCACCGCCAGAAACCCATGGGCCCGGTACTACGTTCCCCGATAAACCATAGCTAATCCGGAGATTTAGGCGCGCGCGCCGAAGTGATCAGACGCGAATGTCCAGCAACGATCC
>OFDC01000539.1_pt1 | contig 27720 bp, 24 predicted proteins | sample 1520941 | NCBI WGS metagenome assembly OFDC01 (sample SAMEA94258168, study PRJEB24077) | hot springs metagenome | biome: Aquatic biome; feature: Water | place: India | collected 2012-12-06 | depth 5 m | reverse complement strand
CGCCTGCCAGCCCAGCTCCACCCCGCGGCGGCGCGTCTGCGCCGCGTTCTGGAAGCTGGCCCGGCCGCCGCTGTTGGTGCGGGTGACGAGCTCGTCCTCGGTGCGGGTCTCGAACAGCGCCAGCTGCAGCTGGTGGAGGCCACCGCGCCACTTCGCGCCCAGCTCCAGGTTGTCGCTGCGCGCCGGCTTCAGCGTGAAGTTCAGGCCCGCGGTGCCGTCGCTGCGGTACGCCAGCTCGTTGAGCGTGGGCGTCTCGAAGCCGCGGCCGGCCGAGGCGTACAGCCGCAGCGACTCGCTCGGGGAGAACAGCAGCGACAGCACCGGCGAGGTCTCGCTGAAGCGCACCGCGCCGCTGTCGTCCCGGTTGGCGCCCTGGATGAAGCGGTCCTGCGAGCGCACCCGCACCGTGCTGTGGCGCACGCCGGCGTCCAGCCGCCATGCGGGGGCGAACTGCCAGCTGCCCTGCAGGTAGGGGTCCAGCGCGCTGCTGGTGTTGCGCTCGTCGCGGCGCTGCTCGCCTTCGACGCCCAGCACCGGGCCGATGAAGTTGCGGAATCCGAACCGGTCCTCGTCGAGCTCGTCGTAGGACAGCCCCGCCACCATCGACCACGCGCCGCCGTCGGCCGCTTTCACCGTCCAGCGCAGGTCGTTGCCGCGGTAGTCGCGCGCCAGCCGGATCACGCCGCCGGGGTGCAGCGCGCTGGCTTGCGGGCCGGTCGGGATGGCCTGGAACTGCTCGGTGTGGCGACGCCCGCCGTACAGGGTCCACTGCAGCAGGTGCTGCGGGCCGAAGCGGCGCTCGACCTGCACGCCGGCCTGCGCCTGGTCGACGTTCTTGCGGGTGTCGAAGCGGGTCGCGGAAGGGTCCGCCCCGGCGGGGTCGCTGTCGAACTGCGTGCGGGTCAGGCCCAGCGGGTCCTGGGCGGGCTGGTCGAAGGCGTTGGCGACGAACTGCACCCGGGTGTCCGCATCGGGACGCCAGGTCAGCTTGAGGTTGCCGCCGTCGCGCTGCGCCGCGCTGTGGGCGCGCGTGCCGTCGGTCTCCAGGTGCGAATACGAGGCCACGACGCCCATCTCGCCGATCTGCCCGCTGGCGCCGACGGTGGACCGGCGCAGGCCGTCGCTGCCGCCGGCCAGGCCGAACTGCAGCTCGCCCTCGGGGCCGCCGTCCTGGGTGAAGACCTGGATCACGCCGCCCGAGGAGTTGCCGTACAGCGCCGAGAAGGGCCCGCGCAACACCTCGATGCGCTGGGCCGTGGCCAGGTCGATGTGCGAGACCTGGCCCTGACCGTCGGGCAGGGTGGCGGGGATGCCGTCGACGATCACGCGCACCCCGCGGATGCCGAAGCTGGCGCGCGCCCCGAAGCCGCGGATGGACAGCTGCACGTCCTGACCATCCACAGGCGGCACCTCGTCACCGACCGCCTCGACCACGCGGCCCAGGCGGTCCTTGATCACACGGCGCGAACCGGGCTTGCCCGCCAGGTCCTTTTCGAAGGCCAGTTCCATGCCTTCCTGGCCCTTGTCCTCGACGTTCGTGAAGCCCACGATGTGGGCCGCCGCTTCGCCTTCGGGGTATTGGCGCTTGTATTCGCGGGTCTGGTAGATGCCCTTGATGCCCAGGGCCTTGATCTGCAGCCCCACATCCCAGTCCAGCTGGCGCTTGACCCAGACAAAGCTCTTGTCCTCGGCCAGCTTCTTCTTCAGCTGGTCCAAGGGCATGTCCATCAGCTTGGCCAGTTTGGGCAGCTTGGCCAGGTCTTCCGGGGTGTTCTTCTCCACGTCCTCGGGGATCGACCAGATGCTGGCCGCCGGCACGCTGGCCGGCAGCCTGCCCGCACTGCGCGCCTGCCGGATGGCGCTGACCGACGGGCTGAGCCCGCAAGGAGGATGAGATGACCCACGCACGGCGCCCCGTCGCCGCCCTCGCCATCGCGCTGGCCGCCGCCGTCACGGTTCCTGCGGCGATGGCGGCCACGGCCGCCGGCACCGGCACCCCCGGCAGCGCGGCGTCCGGCGCCGCTTCGGCCGACCCGTTCCGCGACATCGGCTGGCTGGCGCTGGTGCCCAAGGACTGGAAGCCCCAGGAGCAACTGGACCGCACCAAGGCGCAATCGCTCAACGACGGTGACGCCCTGGCGCAGGAGATGATGCGCGAGCTGCGCAAGGTGCTCGACAGCGCGCCCACCGTGCCCTCGCTCGACGGGCAGTCGGTGAAGCTGCCGGGTTTCGTCGTGCCGCTGGAACAGACGGCGCAGGGCATCAGCGAGTTCCTGCTGGTGCCCTACCACGGCGCCTGCATCCACACCCCGCCGCCGCCGGCCAACCAGATCGTGCTGGTGCGCTCGGCGCAGCCGCTCAAGGGCGTGCAGGCGATGAGCGCGGTGTGGGTGCGCGGGGTGATGCGGGTGAGGCGGCACGACTCCGGCATGGGCGTCAGCGGCTACGAGCTGAACCTCAGCAGCGCGCAGCCTTACCGTCCCTGAGGAGCGGCCGGGCAGGCGCGCCGTTTGCCGTAGCCGTCGGCGCCACTTGCCCGGAGGGATCCCATGCCGACATCCCCGCACGTCCTCGCCCGCCTCGCGCGCCTCGCCACGAGCCTGCTGGCCGTCACAGCCTGCGGCACCCCTGCCGCGCAGGCCGGCGGGCTGGTTTCGGTCAGCGAGCCGCTGGCCATCCCCGCCAATGCGCCGGCGCGCGCGCCGGACGTGATCTTCGTGCCCACCCCGCAGGCCGCCGTCGAGGCGATGCTGAAGGTGGCCGCGGTCGGTCCGCAGGACGTGCTGTACGACCTGGGGTCCGGCGACGGCCGCATCCCCATCACCGCGGTCAAGCAGCACCGGGTGCGCAAGGCGGTGGGCATCGACATCGACCCCGAGCGCATCGCCGAGGCCGAGGCCAACCGCAAGAAGGCCGGCGTGGGCGACCGCGTCACCTTCATCAACGCCGACCTCTTCGAGACGCCCATCGGCGAGGCCAGCGTGGTCACGCTGTACCTGCTGCCCTCGCTCAACCTGCGACTGCTGCCCAAGCTGCTGCGCGAACTCAAGCCCGGCACGCGCATCGTGTCGCACGAGTTCGACATGGGACGCTGGAAGCCCGAGCAGACCCTGCGGGTGGCAGGGCGCACCGTGCACTTCTGGCGCATCCCCGCACCCGGCACGCCCCAGCATGCGGCGGCGATGGAGGCGGCGCGATGAGCCGCCGCAGCGTCCCCGCGCAGGTCGCCTCGGGCACGGCCCACCTGGTCAAGCTCACCGAACTCGCCGTCGCCGCGCCGCAGGTCGTGGCGCACCGGCTCACCCGCATGGCCCTGGCCGGTGCCAGCCCGAGCGAGCGCGATCGCCGCGAGTTCACCGGCATGGTGATGGAAAAGCAGGTCGCCTTCATGCAGTCGTGGATGGCGATGTGGGTCGAGGGCCTGCGCTGGCAGCAGGCCATGGCGCTGTCCTGGCTCACCGGCGCGTCCGTGCAGCAGCACCTGCAAGGCGCCACCCGGGCCGCCACCCGCATCGCCAGCGGCGGCCTGGCCCCGGTGCACCGCAAGGCGGTGGCGAACGCCAAGCGGCTGGCGGGCACGCGGCTGCGCTAGGGTTGCTCGCCACCACCCCCTCGCTTCGGCCGCATCCGGCAAGACGTCCCTGGGATTCCCTGCTCCAGGTTCATCGACACTCGCAGGCCGAGCGTCTTCCTTCGTCCGTGCCCATGCGCAACCCCGTCCTCGTCGACCTGCCCACGGAGCTTCACACCCCCCGGCTGTGCCTGCGCCCGCCGCGCGCTGGCGACGGCCCGGTGCTGCTGGAGGCGATCACCGAATCGCTGCCCGAGCTGCGCCGCTTCCTCGCGTCGCTGCCCTGGGTGGCCGCGGAGCAGACCCTGGACGGGGCGGAGACGTTCTGCCGCACGGCGCAGGCCAACTTCCTCGCCCGCCGGGACCTGCCGTTCCTGATGTTCGAGCGCGCCAGCGGCCGGCTGCTCGGCGCGACCGGGCTGCATCGCACGGCCTGGGAGGTGCCGAAGACCGAAGTGGGCTACTGGTGCCGCACCTCGGCCTGTGGGCAGGGCTTCGTGGGCGAGGCGGTGCAGGCCCTGGTGGCCGTGGCCTTCGGGCCCCTGCAGGCGGTGCGGGTGGAGATCGTCACCGACGAGGCCAACCATGCCTCGCGCCGCGTCGCCGAGCGTTGCGGCTTCCAGCTGGAGGGCGTGCTGCGGCACGAGCGGCGCGCGCCCGACGGCTCGCTGCGCAACACCTGCGTGTATGCGCGGCTGCCGGCGGCAGGCTGAGGTGCGGCCTACGCAGTGGTGCGGGCGCTCGGCCCGCGAAGCAGCTTGCGCCCCGACGCCGCGAACATCAGGGCCAGTCCTGCGAGCATCAGCGCCGGGGTGGTGGGCTCCGGTACGGGAAGGATGCGGGCGTCCGCCAGCGCCGAGAGCTGGACATCGAAGAAGCCGCCGAGCGGGGCATCGCTCAGGTTCTGGAAGGTGACCTGGAAGGCGTGATCACCGCTGTCCTGCGGGCGGTACTGGTACGGGCAATCGGGTGAGACGGAACAGTCTTGGAACCATCCTGCCTGCACGATCCGGTTGTGGCTCTGTCCCTGAGAGGTGCCGGGTTCCCCGTTCGGCCCGCGCCCGGCCAGCGAGAAGATGAACCAGCCTCCGGCTTCTTCCTGCAGGCGGCTGACCGGGTCGAAGCCCACCGAGGCGGTGGCCGACAGCGTGAAGGCGAGGTCGATGGTCAGGAGGGTGTGCGGCGACAGTTTGAAGGCGAACCCGTCGCGCGGGATGGCCCACGCGGACGCTGACAGGCCGGGTGTGAAGTCCGCCTGTGCCGCGGCCAGGCCGTGGCTCGCATCCATGACGACCTGCGCGGATGCGCCCGCAACGCCGACGCTGCGGTCCACGCGCTGCAGCGCAGCCACGCTGGATCGCTCGAGTTGGGACGTCCCGTCCCGCTGCTGCGCGCCGAGCTGATAGAACGCCTCGCCGCCGGTCCACGTGAGCGAGGGCCCCACGCCATCGGCCGGGGCGAGGTCCGTCAGCGAGAACGACAGGCGCGACAGCTCGCTGCTGGCCGTGGTGGCCGCAAGGGCGGGCGCGGTCACGCCGGACGTCACGCAGGCCAACAGAGCGACGGTCGCCGGGACGATCTTCATGTGTGCTCCTCAGAGGGAACCCGACCGACCCGATGACTGCGGCCGCCCCTCGTTGGAGGGGAAGCAGATACTGCACCTGGGAAGCCGCGGAAGCGGCGACCGAGGTCAGGTGTTGGGAATCTCCGTGATCGCGTCCGGCGTCGGGCTCGTGTTGCCCGCCTTGAAGTACTCGTAGCGCATCGCCGTGGGCAAGGCCACGCCGATCACCCTGTCGCCGTCCTTGTCCGTCACCGAGAGCCGGCCGGTGAAGGGGTAGGCGGCGTAGCGGTAGGTCTGGTAGGGGGCGATCTGCTGGATCCAGTAGCCGTCGTTGCCGATCACCACGCCGCCTTGCGTGCTGGTGCTGGTGATGCCGCTGGTGTCCACGTAAGTCAGGGTCTGGGTGTACGTGGCCTTGATCGTCGGCTGCCCCGCCTCGGTCAGCACCAGGCTGGTGACCTTGAGCGTGCCGTTGACGTCCCAGCCGCTGTAGGTCAGGTCGACGCTCACCGTGCCGGACAGCGTCGCACCGGTGACGGACAAGCCCTGGAACTGCACGGTCACCGCCGCACGGGCATCCGTGAGGGCGTTGACCGCCACGCTGGCCTGGCCGTTGATGCGCTCGCCGTTCTCGATGCACTGGCTGGCGGTGATCGTCATCGAGTCGCCGGTGCTGACCTCGTTGTCGTTGTCGGCATCGTTGACGACCACGGTGACCGAGCCGCCGCCGCTGCAGGCCTCGGTCACGGTGCTCACGGCCTGGCGCGTTGCCGTGCCGGTGGCCGACAGGATGCCCTTGCGACCTGCCGTTCCGGAGAGGGTCGTCCTCAGGACGGCGCGGGTGGCGGTCTGGATCTTGGGGACCGATGCGGCGACACCGCCATCACTGCCGATCGGCGCGAACAAGCCGGCGGTGTCGGCGCTCAGCAGCAGCACCTCCCGCACCTGGAGGGCGACGGTCGCATGGTTTGCCGCCGTCAGGTCGCCGGTCGCCCCTGCCGCGCTGGTCGGGATGCCGGCAGCCGCCGAGGTGGCGGCGTCATCGCCGCCGCCGCCGCAGCCTGTCAGCGCGGCAGTCAGAAGGGTCGGGGCCAGGAGCTTGATCGATCGAATCGGGCGCACGAACGTGATTCCGGAAAGTAAGGAAATGTCATTGTCTCCTCCCGAAGAACAGCGCCAGCCCCCTCGGCGCGCTGGCCTGACGCAGCGCAAGTTGAAAGGCTGCCGCTCCGGGAGGCAGCGAGGACAGACGGCAGGGCTTCGAGCCTTGCCCCAGGGGGTGCGGGGTGTGGCGCGCGCACGGGGGTCCGGAAGATGACTCGGCCGATGACGGACGATTCCGGTGCCGCTCGACAGTGACGGGTTCCGCATTCGCGGGGGGATCGGCACTCGACCGGCGGGGGCCGATTGCCTATATTTGGCGCCACTGCACACAACGCCCGCCTTCCGGGCCCCGCCCAGGAGACCCCATGAACCCGCCGCCTGAATCGTTCGATTTCGAACTGACCGATATCGACGACGCGCGCCGGTCCATGGAAGAGCTGCCCCCCGGCGTGCGCGAGATGGCGAACCACACGCCCGGCTTCTGGGAGTCGCGCCGTCGCCGCCCCTTGCCCACCGACCGCGCACTCACCGGTGCGGCCATCGAGTGGCTGCTGTCGCTGCGCGCCGAAGTCCGGCCGCGGGTCCTGTGCGACACCTTTCCCCGCATCGTCAACCTGATCGCCGAACGCTGGGGCGACCATGCCCGCACGGTGGAGGCGCTGCAGCGTTTGTTGAACGACGACCGGGGCGGTCGCCAGGGCTTCGTCCCCGAGGTGGAGGCGGAGCTGTACCGGCTGCTGGAGCACGCGGTGGAGCAGTCGGCCCGGCATGCGCAGCGGTTCCGCGGCCCGCTGTAGGGTCTTGGCCTCAGGGGCGCGGCGAGGAGTAGTGTGCGTGCGGACATCCCCGTCCAAGGAGTGCCGCATGTCGAACGACCCGTCCCGACCCACCCCTGAACCTGAAGACGCCCAGCGCAAGCAGCTCGAAGACAGCGAGCGCGCGGCCAACCGCGACCAGCCCCGCAACTTCCGTGACGAGGCCATCGAGGACAAGGTCGTGCGCGTCGAGCCTGACGGCACCGGTCCGTCGCCGATGGACAGCCTCGATCCGCGGCCGAAGTAGGACCTCCGCGCGGGCCGCATGTCAGCCCGGGCGCTCGCCCGCGTCGCAGGTCGCCATCAGCCGTGCCAATTCCCCGGCGGGCGGGGTGCGGCCCTGCGCCCGCAACGGCTCGACCTTCGCGAGGTGGACCGCGCTCCAGGTGGAGCCGGGCTTCCTCGCGGTGGACTGGATCCGGCCTATCGTGACCTGCACCCCGCCGCCACCGCCGTGGTCACCGCGGCAGTGAGGCAGGGAATGCGCCGCAGCGCGTATCCCGAGGCGGCCAGCTGGTGCGACGCCACGGCCTGCAGCTGCAGCGCGTGCAGCGCGGAGATGCCGAGGTCGCGGGCCGCCTGCTCGCCGGCCCCGAAGGACGCCGGGTCCACCCCCGTGAGGGCGCCGAACAGGGTCAGCGCGCTGAGGTAGGCCCCATGGCCGCTGGGGTGGAAGCGATCGGCCGGCCACCACAGGTCCACCGCCCGGGGTTCGGGCTCGTAGGGGTTGCGCACTGACACGCCCGACTGCACCGCCCGCAGGAAGGCCTCGCCCACCGGCACCACGCCCGCGATGCGGCGGTTGCCCACCGCCGCCTGGGCATAGGCGTCGCGCAGGTCGGCCGTCATGGTCTCCAGCGACTCGCCAGCGTACGGCGCCCCGGCCGGGTACACGAGGTCGGGCCGCGCCCAGGTCTGGTACAGGTAGATCGAGGTGCCGGGGCGGGCGTTGGGGTTGGCCGGGATGGTGCGCAGGGTGCTGCTGCCGCCGGGGTAGAGCTGCGACTCGCGGTAGCTGTGGGCATCCCCCGTGTGCACGAAGCGCTCCAGCAGGTTGACGTAGGCCAGGAACTGGGCGCGGTCGCCGCCGGCGCGGTCCAGCGCCTCGGTGCTGTTGCCCTGCAGTACCACCACGTCCCAGCGGTCCGAGGCGATGTTGGCACGCAGGTCCCAGCCGGCCGGGTTGGTGTTGAGCAGGTGGCCGCGCAGGGTGGCGCCGCCCCGCAGCGAGTGCCGCACGTCCACCGCGATGCCGGCCTGGTCGGCCAAGGCCTTGAAGATGCCCGGCACCCCGCCCCAGGGTTGCGGCAGCAGCGGGTCGTTGCCCAGCGGCTTGGTGAGGTAGTTGTCGAGGTTGAGGTCCGTCACCGCCTCGACGTTGTACTGCAGCGCAGGGGGTCGGGTGTAGGTGAAGCTGTTGCCGACGAAGAGGATCTTCTGCGGCGACGGGGCCGCTTGTGCGGCCGCGGGCGATGCGGCGGCCAGGGCGAGGGCGAGCGCGGAGGCAACTGCGGCGACGGTTTTCTTCCACATGGTGCGGTCTCCTGGATACGGGCGGACGAAGGTGGGGCAAGGGGTCATGGCAGGCTGGGTCGCTGGCGGGCGGGCACGCGCGACTCCAGTGGAGGCGGCACGTAGTCCGGCACGAAGCTGCACCCTGTGCCGTGGGTGGCGGCCTGGACCTCGCAGGCCTGCGCGATGCCCGCCGGCGTGGGCTTGACGCCCTGGTCCACCCACTGCAGCAGCGCGGCCATCAGCGTCGGGTAGGTCGGGTCGCTGATGTAGCTGTGCGTGCCGCTGGCGGTGAAGGTCTGCACCAGGCGGTCGCCGCTGCCCGCGGCCTGCATCACCGACTTGAAGTGGGCGTCCAGCTCGACGAAAGCCGTGGGGTCGCCCGTCCACTTGGTGGTGAGCACCGGCACCGGGATGCGGCCGCTGGGGTCGGTGTCCTGCGCGAAGCGGCGGTAGGCGGTCTCGTCGGCGGCGTAGCGCTGCACGCCGGCATTGAGGGCGGCATCGTCGGCGGAGCCGGTGTAGGTGACGCCGAGGTTGCCGAAGGGGCTGGCGCCGCCGGTGCGCTTCGAGGAGATGTCCTGGAAGTGGAAGGTGCCCCAGTTGAGGTGCGACTGGATCGAGCTGGCGGGGATGCGGATCACCTGCTCGATGGTGCGCACCTTCGCCTGCTGCTCGGCGCTGCGCTGCGCCGCGGGGAGGTTCAGTCCCAGGCATTCGTTGGCGCGCGCGCTCAGGTCCGCCTGGGTCATCGCCACACCCGCGGGCAGGCCCAGGTTCAGCGCGTAGGCCGCTTCGCCGGGGCGCGGATGGTTGCCGCACAGGTACTGGTAGACCACCCGCAGGTCGAGCCGGAAGTCGTACGAGCGCGTGCCGCCGCCCAGCACGCCGCTGGTCAGCAGCACAGCGTCGTACGGGGTCGTGCCCACGGTCGCGGCGGTGAACATCTCGGCGGCCTTCGCGGCCACGCCCGCGCCCCAGGACTGGCCATGCAGGATGGTGCGGCGCGGCGAGGAGACATGGTCGCGGAAGATGCGGCGCAGGCGCTCGGTGTCTTGCGCGGCGGCCCGCACCTCGACGCCGCCTTGGCGGAAGGTGGAGCCGGCCCACGCGTATCCGGCCCTGACCATGATGGCCCAGCGCGTCAGGTCCTCCACGGCGCGCTCCGGCGTGGGCGCGTCCAGGCTGGGCCCGCCGTGCGCGTGCAGCACCAGGGTGCGGTTCCAGTCTTGAGGAATGGCGATGAGGTAGTAGGCGCCGGCCGAGTCGCGGCCGGACAGGCAGGTGGTCGAGGCCGGGACGGCCGCGGGGCAGGCGGTGGCGCTGGGGGCGCTCTCGGGCGGGTGCTCGAACGGATCGTCATTGCCGCCGCCGCAGCCGGCCACGAGCACGGCGGCGAGGACGGACGGCAGCAGGATCGCGACATTGCGGAAACTGCGGACGCGCATGGGTTGTCTCCAGTGTTGTGATGGGTGTGGCGGTGATGCTCGGGCGCCCGGGCGCACACTGCAAACACGCCGTAAATCTCGACTGCAGACGTTTTGCCTATGGAGCTGCGCCACCTTCGCTACTTCCTCGCCGTGGCCCGCACCGGGCACATCTCTCGCGCCGCCGAATCCCTGGGCCTGCAGCAGCCGCCGCTGAGCCAGCAGATCCGGGCGCTGGAGGCCGAACTGGGACTGCAGCTGTTCCATCGCCACCCCAAGGGCGTGAGCCTGACCGAGGCCGGGCGCGTGCTGCACGAGGAGGCGGCGCGCGTGCTCGACGAGGTGGCCGGCCTGCAGCGGCGCATGCAGGGACTGGCCGAGGGCCGGCGCGGCACCCTGCGGGTGGGCTTCACCAGTTCGGCGGCCGCGCATGCCTTCACGCCCGAGGCGCTGCGGGCCTGCCGCCAGCAGCACCCGGACATCGAGCTGCAGGTCAGCGAGAACAACGCCGCCGAGATCACCGAGGCGATCGCCGCCTCGCGCCTGCAGTGCGGCTTCCTGCGCGTGCCGGTGGCCCGGCCGCTGGGCGTGGTCTTCGAGACCCTGCTGCACGAGCCGGCGGTGCTCGCCGTCGCGTGCGACCACCCGCTCGGACGCGTGCCGGATGCGCGCGAGCCGGTGCCGCTGCGGGCGCTGCAGGGCGAAGGCCTGGTGCTGGTGCGGCGCCCCGGCGCACCGGGGCTGTACGCCAACCTGCTCGCCTGCTGTGCGCGCGAGGGTGTGGAGGTGCGCGTGGTGGCCGAAGTCGAACGCATGATGACCAACCTCAACCTCGTGGCGGCCGGGGCCGGTCTGACGGTGGTGCCGGCCTCCATGCAGGGCGCGCATCCGCACGCGGTGGTCTACCGCCCGCTGAGCGCGCCGGCCGAACTGAGCGCGCCGCTGACGCTGGCCTTCCGTGGCGACGAATGCGTGGGACCGACCGCGACCTTCGTCACGCTGGTGCGGGCGCTGGCGTCGTCGCACGGGCCTTCGCTGGAGCGGTCGCAAACCGGCAGCACCGTGTCTCGGCCGGTGCGGCACATCCCTGGCGCGTCATGACCGAACCAGGGGAGCGCGTGCGGCGACGGCAGCTGTTGCGGGTGGGGCTCGTCGCCTTGGGAGCGATGAGCGCAGGGCCCGGGCTCGTGCTCGCGCAGCCGGCCGGGTCGCCGGGACGGCGTGAGGCGTCGGCTGGCGGGCCGCAGGGGCCGGTGCGCATCCTGGTCGCCTATCCCCCCGGCGGGGTGAGCGACAGCATTGCACGCGCCCTGGCCGTGCTGCTGGCACAGCGGCTGTCCCGACCGGTGCGCGTCGAGCACCGGCCGGGCGGCGGCGGCAGCCTCGCGCTGGAGCAGATGCTGCGCGAGCCGGCCGACGGCCGCACGTTGTGCTTCTGCGCCAGCAGCGCGCTCACGCTGCTGCCCTGGGTGCGCCGGGTGGGCTACGACCCGCTGCGCGACGTCGCGCCGGTCATCCCGGTCATGGCCACGCCGGTGCTCGTTCTCGGCACGCCCGCGCTCCATGCCGAGACACTGCGCGAGGCGATGGGGCTCGCACGCGCGAGCCCTGGCCGGCTGCGCTGGGCGACCTCGGGCATCGGCACCACCGGGCACCTGGTGCTGGAGCAGGTGGGCCACAGCGCCGCCGTGGAGCTGACGCACGTTCCCTACAAGGGTGGGGGGCAGCAGCTGAACGACGCGCTGGCCGGCCATTTCGAGCTGCTGTCGAGCAACGTCGCCGAGGGGCAGCTGGCGCATGTGCAGGCCGGGCGGCTGCGCGCGCTGGCGGTCGGGGCGCCGACACGACTGCCCGTGCTGCCGGAGGTGCCCACGCTGGCCGAGGCCGGCTTCCCGCAGGCCAACCTCATGTCGGTGTTCGGACTATTCGCGTCGGCGCGCACGCCGCCTCGACTCGTCGAACGGCTGAACCGCGAGCTCGACGCCGTGCTGCAGGACGAGGGCTTGCGACGACGCATGCAGGCGATGGACAACCTGCCTCTCGGAGGCTCGGGTGCTGACTTCGCCCGACGCATCGCGCAGGAGCGCGAGGCCCACCGGGAACGCCTGCAGCGTCAGGACGCGCGCGAAAGCGCCCAGCCTCCCGGAGGCTGAGCGCGTGCGTCGAAGGTCAGCGGTGGTGACGTCCACCACCGCGGTCGCCGTGGCGGACGTCTGCGGCGGTTCAGCGCCCCTGGCTCATCTTCGTCGCGAGGTCGTGGCAGGCCGCCACCACGCGGTCCACGTCGGCGCGGTCATGCCACAGGTGCGTGGACACGCGCAGCGGGTAGTGGTTGGTGGTCCCGCCAGCGGCATTGGGCACGGGCACGGTGGTGTTGCGCACCACGATGCCGTACTCGGCGCTGAGCCGGCTGACGAAGGTGTTGGACACCGCCGACTGGGTGATCAGCGAGGGGTTGTAGTAGAAGGGGCTGAACGAGGTCAGTGCCGACAGCAGCTCCGGATCGTCCTTCGGCGCGTACAGGGCGCTGGTGCCGCCGAAGCGCGCGACCACCGAGTTCTTCAGGTAGACCGACAGGCCGAGGATGTAGTCCTGGATCGTCTTGCGGCCGATCTGGTCCCACATGTCGCAGGCGGCGCCCAGAGAGGTGATCAGCGGCGAGTGCTTGCTGCCGCAGCTCTGGATCACGCTGCCGATGTCGTAGGTGGCCACCGGACCCGTCGCACGGTTGCTCCAGGGCACACCGCCGATCGACGTCGCATAGCTGCTGGTGGTGACCGGGAAGTACGCGGGCAGGGACAGCGGGTTGTACTGGGCGCGCACCTTGTTGCGGATGATCAGGATGCCGGTCGAGCCGGGGCCGCACTGCCACTTGTGGCCCGCGCCGGACATGAAGTCCACGCCGAGCTGGGCGTAGTTGTAGGCCATCATGCCCGGCAGGTGGGCGCCGTCGCAGATGGAGATCAATCCGTTGGCGATGGCCACGTCCACCAGCCGGCGGATCGGCAGCATGGTGCCGGTGAGGAAGGTCGGCGAGGACCACATCATCGCGCGCACCTTCAGGCCCTGGGCCCGCGCGGCGTCGATCGCCTTCTGGAACAGGACCGCGTAGTCGGCGGCGGTCTGGTTGTTGCCCACCGGCAGCGTGACCCGCCGCACCACCACCCCGTAGCGGTCCACCGCGATCTGCAGCGGCACGTTGCCGCCCGGGTGTTCCTGGTTGGTGGTGATGACGCAGTCGCCCGGCTGCCAGGGGATGCCCAGGATGGCGTGGCACATGCCGTCGGACGTGTTGTACGAGACGACCAGCTCATCGGGGTCGACGCCGAACCCCGGCGCGATGCGCTGGCGCATCGCCAGGAAGTTGCTGTAGCCGCTCTGCGATTCCTTCGCGTACTCTCGGTTGGCCGCGTCGAAGAAGTCCAGCACCTGGCGCGGCATCGAGCCGGCGGTGCCGATGTTCATGAACAGCTTCTGCTGGTTGAGCACGAAGCTGTTTTCGACCGCGTTCCAGTAGCCGGTGGCGTTGGAGGCGGACAGGGTGCCCGCGCCGGCGCCCGTGGCGCCGAACAGGCTGCCGCCCGCCGCGCCCAGGCCCAGCATCTGCATGAAGCGTCGGCGTGCCTGGATGCCGGGCGTGGCTTCGGTGTCGGGAGTTGCGGCGCCTTGTGGGCGCAACGACGATGATCCGATCTCGACGGTCATTGGGACTCTCCTGGTATAGCCATGCCCCGCCGCCCGGGATGGGCAGCGACTGCACGGCGATGGCTGCGGAAAACGAAGGGCCCGGTCAGGGCTTGGTGGCGATGACGGCAATCTCGATCTGCACGTCACGCGGCAGGCGCGCCACCTCGACGGTGGCGCGTGAAGGCGGGCGGTTCTTGAAGAACTCGCCGTAGATGGCGTTCATCTTCCCGAAGTCGTTGAGGTTCTTCATGTAGACGTTGGACATCACCACGTTCTCGTAGCCCATGCCCTGCGCCTTGAGCACCTCGCCGATGTAGGTCAGCACCAGCCGGGTCTGCTCCTCGATGGTCGTGCCTTCCACCGCATTGCCCGCCTTGTTCAGCGGGATCACCCCGGACAAGTAGTACGTGTTGCCCGACTGCACCATCTGCGAGTACGGGCCGATGGCGGGGTAGATCTTGTCCGTCGTGTGGATGACCGTGCCGCCGCCGCCCGGGGCGGCGCAACCGGTCAGCACCGCCGCGCCCAGGACGAGGGGAGCCACGAACACGCGAGAGAAAGTCATCGAGGAACCTCCAGGGTAGTTGTTGCCGACCTGCACACAGGGTGCGCCTGAGCGCCCGAAGACCTGCAGGCGCATCGCCTACACGATCTTGATGGCTCTCAAGGTCAAAAACATTGTGGAGAACTGCACACCGCCCGCGATTGGTGCATACCCGATGCGGACCCAGGGAGCGCCCTGGTCAGGGGGGAGGCTGCGTGCAAGGCCGCTGTGCACAGTTGCACGCTCCAAAGCTGCCGGCGGACCTCGGCGATCTCGCGAGATCGGGTGTAGGCGCCGAACCGGTGCTGCTGCTACCGCTGCCTGAGCGCTTGGAGGCCCCTGACAGCGAAAAGCGGTTCAACTCACCGCAGCCAGAGCCTGCGAGAAGGCCTCGTTGAGCGCGAGCACTCGCCGGTTCTCGCGGTCGGCCTGGCGGCACACAAAGGCGATCTGCCGCACCGGCGCCTGGCGGCCCAGCGCGATCTCGCGCACTGCGCTGCCAGGCAGCGAGGAGGGCACCTTGGGGACGACGGCCACGCCCAGCCCGGCCGAGACCATCGAGACGATGGACTCGATCGAGCCGAGCTCGAATCGCGGCACCTTCCTCGGCGCATGACGGCGCAGGAAGGCGGCGGCGAAGCGACCGCCGGTCAGGGCCGTGTCGTACTGGATCCAGGGATGCCGCGCGAGCAGTTCCGCCGGCGAGTCGTCGCGCTCGTCCGGCGGGGCGATCAGCACCAGTGGCTGGCGCTGCAGGTTGGTCCAGTGCAGGCGGGTGGAGCCGCCGGCATCGGGACGGATCAGCACGGCCGCGTCGATCTGGCCGGCCTTGAGCCGGTCCAGCAGTTCGCTGGAGCTGCCATGCACCGCGCGCACCGACAGCTGCGGGTACCGCTCGGCCAGCACGCCCAGGGCCTGCGGCAGGGCCGAGGACTGCAGCGTGCGGATGGTGCCGATGACCGCCCGGCCCGAGACGACCGGCGACTGCCGGGTGCGCGCGGCCTCGATCGCCGCCAGGGCACCGCGCATGGCGCCGACCAGTTCGTGCGCCACCGCATTGGGCTTGGCGGTGCGGGTGGAGCGGTCGAACAGCGGCTGCCCGAGGTAGTCCTCCAGCCGCTTGACCTGCAGGCTCACTGCGCTCGTGGTCAGGCCGACCTCCTCGCCTGCCGCCGCGAAGGTGCCCTTGCGCAGGATGGCGTCCAGGGTCAGGAGGAACTCCAGCTTCATGAGGTTTGCTCAAGGATGGTTCGTCCAACGATGCTAGGGCTTCAACGATCGACTGGCCAGCCGTGCCGCCGGCAGGCGAGGCCCCGGGTTCGCGTGGGAACGTCCCAAACGTCTCACCCCGGTTTCTTTGTGGGAGGGGTGGCATCGTGAGCCACGCGACCGCGACATCGACTGCACCGATACCGAGTCGAGCCCACCCAACCATCGGAGAACCACATGGAACGACGCCAGTTTCTTTCGGGGGCGGCCACCGCCACCGCCGCCGCAGCCGGCGCGCTGCTGACGAAGGAAGTCGCATTCCCCGCGGCGGCCGTTGCCTCCCAGACGCCCGCACCGCAGATGCTGGTGACCCAGTTGTGGTCGCGTCACCTGCAATGGGTGAGCACGCGGGCACAGGCGGACGCCGACCCCTACGGCACCGGCGTGAAGGTGGGCGAGGCGCTGCGCGCCGCCGGCTACGCGGCGGTCGACCTGACCGTGCGAGAGGACGGCCATGTGCGTCCTGCCCTGGTCGCCACGAACCTGCCGGCGATGCTGGCCGGCATCCGCAGCACCGGGGCGATCTGCGACCACATCGGCGTGAACTTCGCGCCGCCCGCCGACGTGTCCAACACCGCGTGGATCAGCACCCAGTTCGTCCACGAGATCCTGTCGGTGGCCGCCGCGCACGGGATCAGGAAGTACCGCTTCAACAACTCCGGCGCGGTCAGCTTCGCGGCCAACACCTTCGGCCCCCAGATGACCGCGCTGCTCGACGGCGTGCGGGTCAATCATCGGCGGCTGGCGGCCATCAATGCGCAGTACGGCGGCCTGTGCGGCGTGGCGCACACCCACAGCGGCAACATCGGCGCGACAGTGGAGCCCTATGCGTACACGATGCAGAACATCGACCCGCGCCTGCTGGGCATCAACCTGGCCATCGGCCACGTCGCGACCGCCGCACCCGGTGTGGCCTGGCAGATCGCGATGCGGCGCTGGATGCCGCACATCAAGTGCACCGCGGTGGAGGACCTGCGCGCCACCATCAACCCGACCACCGGGGCGTTGAGCATCGGCCGCGTGCAGCCCACCGGGGCGACCGGCACCGGTGGCGGCGTCATCAACTGGACGACCTTCTACACGCTGCTGCGCCTGGGCGGCTACAGCGGGGCTGCGGAGTCGCAGATCGAATACACGATCGCGGGCAACCTCTCCAACGTGAGCCTCAACAGCGCGTTCTTCGCCGACCACCCGCAGTTCGTCTCCGGCAACCTCACGCCGGCGCTGATGATCGCGGCCATGAAGATGGACTCGGACTTCATCCGCCAGCGCGCGCTGGCGGCGGGCTGGCTGGACAGCCAGATCCTGTGAGGGCAGGGCACGCAGGCGCAGGGGCAAGGGCAGGAACAGGAGCGGTCATGCCGTCGGATGAAGTCTTCGGCCTGTTTCCCACGCCGGTGCTGCGTGCGCCGCGCGTGCTGCCGGCGGCCCTGGTCCAGGCCCTGGTCGGGCAGCTCGCCCCGATGGCCGACGACCCCAACAAGGCGTCGGACCATCTCTCGCACACGCAGGTGCTTCGGCCCGACCAGGACCCCCTCATGGCCGAGGTCGCGTCGCTGCTGCTGCCCAAGGTGGTGAGCATGGGGGCGCTGCTGTTCGGGCAGCGCATGGGGTGGTCGATCAAGGAGATCTGGGGCAACGTGCTCGATGCCGGCGGCCAGCAGGTGATGCACAACCACGCCAACAGCTTCGTCTCCGGCGTGGTGTACCTCACCCTGGTGCACGAGGCCTCGCAGACGGTGTTCTTCAAGTCGCCGTCGGCCCATGACTTCGTGTTCAAGAACGAACGCGACGACCTCCTGCCCAGTCCCTTCAACGTCGACCGCTGGCTGGCGCCCGCGCCGGCTCCCGGTGACCTGGTGCTGTTCCCCAGCTACCTGCTGCACGGCGTGCCGGTCAACCGTGGCCAGCGCCGCATCACGCTGGCCTTCAACGCCATCCCCGAGCGCCTGGAGTCCTGGGGCTACGGGATCCAGTTCAGTCATGGATCGGCACCGCGCCCATGACACACGCACCTTTCAAGGCGGGGATGTTCGCCTGCATGGGTCTGGCCGCGGTCAGCCTGGTCATGGCCTGGCAGTCCATGGCCGGTGACGCCGAGCCGCAGGCCCCGCTCACACCCGGGGAGCGGCCAGCCTCCGTGGCTGCACCGTTCTCGGTCTTCGGGGCGGGTCGTGACGAGGGGGGCGATGGCGGGGCCGGCGCGACGGGGGGCAGCATGGCGGCCCGCCCCGATGCGCTGCTGCAGGACGACGCCGGCGCGCTGTCCTCGTCGGCCTCCGGCAGCCCACCAGCCCAGGCCTCCACCCCGCAGGGCACTACCACCTTGCGCTACGTGCCGCCGGCGCGCGTCTCGCCGGAAGAACTGGTGTCGCAACCCGACGGCGCCTGCTAGCGCGCCGCGCGCCACGCGCGCATTGCTTCGACGACTCACCGCCGGCCTGCATCTGCAGCCCGGCGGTGATCGCGTTGGGAGCGCGCCCCGGGTGAGCCGATGCATCGCGCTGCCTCCCAAAAAAGATCGCGGGCGCTTATTTGTTGGCCCGCTGGCAACGTGTGACCTGACCATCGGACGACCACGCACGGCGCGCGGCGGACGATGACTCGCAGCGAACGGGCCCGGTGGAGCCGGCCCGGCTCGACCCAAGGCAGTGCAACCCACGGAGATCGTTCATGAAGCCTGATCAGCGGTCCTTGCTGAAGCGGACCCCCATCGCGGCCGGCCTGGTGGCCCTCTTCGCGGCGGCAGCCCCGATGCTGGCCCTCGCGCAGTCCTCCCTGACCCCGACGACCAAGGACTGGCCGCATGTTGCGGGCAGCCTCTCGGCCCAGGGCTACACCGCGCTCACGCAGATCAACAAGACCAACCTGAAGAACCTCGGTCCGGCCTGGGTGACCCACCTCGCCGCCGAGCCCATCACCTCGCCGGTAGCAGCGCCGGGCACCACGCAGACGGCCCAGCAGTCCACGCCCATCGTGGTCGACGGCGTGATGTACGTGAACCCCCCCGGCGGCGGCGTGGTGGCCCTGGACGGCGCCACCGGCGTGGTGAAGTGGAAGTGGGTGCCGTCGGTGGCGGCCAACGGCTACGGCCCGGCCACGCAGCAGCGCGGCGTGACGGTCGGCGAGGGCAAGGTGTTCACCACCGCCTCGGGCAACCGCATGGTCGCGCTCAACAAGGACACCGGCCAGGTGGAGTGGGTGGTGCAGCCGGCCGCGCCCGACGGCACCCCGTTCGCCGGCATCGCGAAGGTGCGCCCGACCTACCACGACGGTCTGGTCTACATGGGCAACAACGACACCAGCCGCGGCGTGACCTTCGCCCTGAAGGCCAGCAACGGCGCGCTGGCGTGGCACTTCTACAGCACCTACCCCGCGGGTACGCGCTTCACCGACGTCAACGGCAACAACTTCGATGCCGGCGAGACCTTCACCACCCGCAACACCCCCAACGACACGCCCAACAACTGCTACCTGACCGCGGGCGCCACGCCCTGGATGCACCCGACCATCGACGTCGAGCTCGGGCTGCTGTACCAGACCTTCGGCAACGTGCGCAGCTGCAACGGCTCGCAGAACGGCGAGGGCCGCCCGGGCGACAACCTGTTCGGCAGCTCGCTGGTCGCGCTGGACCTCAAGACCGGCGCGTACAAGTGGCACTTCCAGATGGTGCGCCACGACATCTGGGACATGGACAACGTCAACGCGATGTCCTTCGCCGACGTGAACATCGGCGGCCAGACCAAGAAGGTGATCTTCTACGGCACCAAGTCCGGCTTCCAGTTCACGCTGGACCGCACCAACGGCAAGCCGGCCCTGCCGATCGAGTACCGCCAGGTGCCGGCCGACACCCGCCAGGCGCCCGCGCTCACGCAGCCGTTCCCGCTGCAGAGCATCTTCTATCCGCAGTGCGTGTCGCTGCAGAACCTGGGCTCGGAGGTCCCGGGTGACCAGAACCGCATGGTGCCCAACTGGAACGGCTACCAGGCCGAGCCCGATCCGGACAAGCCCGGCCAGCTGCGCCTGGTGCTCAAGACGCCGAACTACCTCACGCCCAGCGAGCCCTTCCTCACCGGCCCGCTGCCGTACCGTGGCTGCATGTACGACGGCTCGTACGACGGCTTCGTGACCATGTCGATGACCAGCCAGAACGGCGGCAACGACATGACCAACACGTCCATCAGCCCGCGCCTGAACCTGCGCTACATCGGCATGTCGTTCAGCCCGGTGGGCCACCCCCTGCAGCAGGGCGGCAACGGCCTGCGGCAGATCGGCGGCTACCAGACTGGCGGCCTGGCCGCGCTGGACAACTCCACCGGCGAGGTGAAGTGGTACAAGCCGCTGAAGTTCGACCTGTCGCGACAGCACAACCCGCTGGTCACCGCCACCGACCTGCTGTTCCACACCCAGATGGACGGCTGGCTGGTCGGCCGCGACGCGGTCACCGGCGACGAGCTGTGGCGCTTCCAGATGGGCGCGCCCTCGCAGGCCGGCACGATCTCCTACGAGATCAACGGCGAGCAGTACATCGCCACCACCAACATGGCCGGCAGCCAGCCCTACTCGCAGGGCGGCAACGGTGATGCGGTGTGGGCCTTCAAGATCGGCGGCAAGGCCAAGTACACCACCGGGCCGCGCTCCAACCCGACGGTGGTGTCCGGCAGCGCCGAGGCGCCGGCGCCCTTGCCCATCGCCAACTGGCGTCGTCCGGTGGGCAACACCGCCCCCGGCATCGTGCCGAACAACGAGATCTGGATGGCGCGTTCGGACGGCACCACCAACTCGCAGCCCGACTCGGTGGCCACCGGCTCGATGGTGCCGTCGGTGCGCACGGTGCCGGTCGGCACGACGGTGACCTTCCGCAACCCGGGCATCGAGACCTTCCCCAACTCGCCCAACGTGAAGGAGCATTGCGCCACGCAGTTCTTCGAAGGCAAGTTCAACTTCAGGCTGCAGCCGGGCCAGACGGCCCAGTACACCTTCGACCGCGAGGGCGAGTACTTCTACAACGACTGCACCGACCCGCGCCCGGTCGGCAAGGTGGTCGTCACCCTGCAGGCGCAGGAGCTGCCCGGGGCGCTGCAGTTCGTGCCCGCCGTGCTGAACTTCCAGCCGGCCGATGGCACCTTCACCAGCGTCAACGGCGCAATGACGGCCACGATGAAGGTGCCCGAGGGCTACGTGCTGGACGGCAACGTGACGCTGAAGACGCCGCTGACGCAGCAGCTGTTCGACGCCACCTCGGCCAAGCTCGCCGGCACCACGTTGCTGGTCACCTTCGACAAGTCGGTGGTCGACAACAACATCCCGGAAGGCAACGACGTGCCGCTGACCGTGACCGCCAACTTCCTGCACAACGGCGTGCAGAAGAAGCTGACCTCCACCGCCCTGGTGCGGGTGATGAAGTAAGTCGACCGGGCTCCTGCGGGTGGCGCGCTGCGGCGCCGCCCGTGGGGCCTCGCTCCCACCTGCAACGGGTGGGGGCGGCGGCCGTCCCCCGGCCGCCTCGGGCGCAGGACCTGCGCCTTCCCCTGAACGAGCGCCCCCCTTGGCGAGGTGCTCGACCCCCCGCTCACGCCAGCGCTCCCCCGTTCGCGGGAGGGAGCGCATTCGCGTGCGCCGCGGCGCTTCTCATGCTCGCTTTCCCTGGCTTTTCGGCCGAAACACGCCGATTCGGCCCGATTCCCGCGGCGGATCGGGCCTGAAGTGATAGGAAAAACGCGGAGGAACAGCTGACGTTTTCTCAACGATCGCTCAACAAAACATCGCTAGTCGTCGATGGTCGCCGACTCCTAGACTGGCTTCGACAGTTCAGGCATTGCCCCTCAGAGGCAAGTCCATCAAGGAGACAAGACGATGTCATTGCAGAGCGAATGCTCCCGCGCGGAGCCGGGTGGCCAGGGCCGTGCGCCGTGTTGCGCGCAGGACCAGCGCGACGGCCTGGTGAGGGCCTACGAGATCGCCGACGGCCGGCTCGACACGCGGGACGTGGGCTGGCTGATGCAGGGCTTCCGGGCCTACCTGGCCAACCAGGGCGCGCTGCCGCTGGAGCGCTGCCTGCACCTGCCCACCGGCGACCGCGCGATGAAGCGCGCACGCCGCGACCGCTGGCTCAGGGTGGCCTGGGAGCAGGTGGCCGGCGACATCTCGCCGTGGCGTCGCTCCGAGAAGCTGGCGCAGCTGGTGGCCACCTTCCGCTGCACCAAGTGGACGCGCTGGAGCCAGCTGTCCAGCGCGCCGGAGAGCGCCTCGGCGCTGGACCTGGCGCTGTTCGAGGCCTTCCGCTCGCATGAGCGGGTGCCGGCCACCGCCATGCAGATCCACAACATCGCGCTGCAGTGGCCGGTGGGCGCGGTGGCGCCGTCCGACCCCTCGCCCACGGACGACCTCGATGCCCTGCACCGTCGCGTGCAGATGACCTGACCCCGGCAGACGACCTCACTCGAACCCTCAGGAGACCGACATGAACCGATTCCGCAGAACCACCCTGGGCGCCTCGCTGGCGCTGACGCTCGCCGCACTCGTCGCACTGCCCGCGCAGGCGCAGGAGATCAAGGAGCGCACGATCCGCTGGGGTCACCTCACCAACACCGGCCACCCGATCAGCCTGGGGGTGCAGAAGTTCGCCGAGATCCTGGAGCAGAAGAGCGGCGGCAAGATGAAGGTGCGCGAGTTCGGCGGCTCGCAGCTGGGCAACGAGCAGCAGCAGCAGGCGGCGCTTCGCGGCGGCACGCAGGAGATGTTCACCAACTCCCCGACCTCGCTGGTCGGCCTGGTCAAGGAGTTCGGCGCGCTCGACCTGCCCTTCACCTTCACCAACATCAACGAGGCCACCGCGGTCGTCGACGGCCCCTTCGGCAAGATGCTGCTGGACAAGCTGGCCGAGAAGGACATCGTCGGCCTGGCCTTCTGGGACCTGGGGGGCTTCCGCAACGTCACCAACAGCCGCCGCCCCATCACCAAGCTGGAGGACTTCCAGGGCCTGAAGGTGCGCGTGATCGGCAACCCGGTGTACATCGACACCTTCAAGCAGCTGGGCAGCAACCCGGTGCCCATGGCCTTCGCCGAGCTGTACACCGCGCTGGAGACCAAGGCCATCGACGGCCAGGAGAACCCGTACCCCATCATCCTCAACAGCAAGCTGTTCGAGGTGCAGAAGTACCTGAGCAACACCAACCACACGTTCTCGATGAACCTGGTGCAGGTGAGCCGGAAGTTCTGGGACAGCCTGTCGCCCACCGAGCAGCGGCTGATGCGCGAGGCGGCCGCCGAGTCCACGGTGTACCAGCGGCGCGTGGCGCAGGAACTCACGCAGGCGGCGGTGACCGAGCTCAAGGGCAAGGGCATGGTGATCAACGAGATCGCCCCGGCCGAGATGGCGCGCATGCGCCAGGCCACCGCCTCCATCGGCGACAAGTTCCTGGCGCAGTACGAGCCCCAGGTGGTGCAGCTGTACAAGGCGGAGCTGACCAAGGCCCGCGGCGGCGCGAAGTGATGAACGTGGACCGCCTGCCCCTGATCGCGCGCAACCTGGTCGCCGGGGCCTGGACCGAGGGCGCCGAGGTGTTCGAGGTGCTCGACAAGTTCCGCGGCCGCCCGATCGCCACCGGGCACGCCGCCTCGCTGCAGCAGGTCGACGCGGCGGTGCAGGCGGCGCGGGCTTCCTGGCAGCGCACCGTGCTGGAGCCCTTCGAGCGCTGGCGCATCCTCCACCGCACCGCCGAGCTGCTGGCGCAGCAGCGCCGGCGCTTCGCCAGCACCATCGTGGCCGAGGCCGGCATCGCCTGGAAGGACGCCGACAACGAGGTCGGCCGCGCCATCGAGACATTGCGGGTGTCTGGCGAGGAGGCCAAGCGCCTGTGCGGCGAGATGGTGCCGGTCGAGGGCGCGCCCGGCCATGCGCACCGGCTCGCCTTCACCCTGCGCGTGCCGCGCGGCGTGGTGGCGGCCATCACCTCGTTCAACTCGCCCTTGAACATGGTGGTGCACAAGCTCGCGCCCGCGCTGGCCAGCGGCAACGTGGTGGTGCTCAAGCCGCCGCAGGCCACGCCGCTGTGCGCGACCATGCTGTGCGAGCTGCTGCTGCAGGCCGGCCTGCCGCCCTCGCACGTGCAGCTGGTGCACGGCGGCGGCACCAGCGTGGGCCGCCACCTGGTGCAGCACCCCGGCGTCGACTTCATCACCTTCACCGGCAGCACCCAGGCCGGCCGCACCATCCGCCTGAACGCCGGCCTGAAGCCGGTGGCGCTGGAGCTGGGCAGCATCGCCGCCACCGTGGTGTTCGACGACGCGGACTTCGCCCGCGCCGCGCTGCGCTGCAGCCAGTCGGGCTTCCGTCGTGCCGGCCAGGCCTGCACGTCCACCCAGCGCCTGTTCGTGCAGGAGCGTGCGCTGGACGCCTTCGTGCCGCGCCTGCAGCAGGCGGTGGCCGCGCTGCAGGTCGGCGACCCGGCCGACGAGGCCACCGATGTCGGCCCGATGATCAGCGAGGCCGAGGCACAGCGCGCCGAGCGCATGGTGCACGAGGCGGTGGCGCAGGGCGCCCGCCTGCTGTGCGGCGGCACGCGGCGCGGCGCGCTGCTGCAGCCCACCGTGCTGGCCGAGGTGCGCCCCGGCATGCGCGTGATCGAGGAAGAGATCTTTGCGCCGGTGCTGTCGGTGCTGCCCTTCTCCGACTTCGACGAGCTGGTGCAGCGCGTCAACGCCACCCCCTACGGCCTGGCCGCCGGCGTGTTCACCGGCAGCCTGGACCGCGCCATGGCCGCCGCGCGCCGGCTGCACGTCGGCGTGGTGCACATCAACGACGCCTCCAGCAGCCGCATCGACCTCATGCCCTTCGCCGGCGTGAAGGACAGCGGCCTGGGCACCGAAGGCCCCCGCTACGCGATGCGCGAGATGACCGAGGAGCGTCTCGTGACGATGAACCTGAACAGCCCCCATCCGAATCCACAGGAGTCCCAGAAGTGACCGACCCGACCCTCACCGGCGCGATGTTCATCGCGCAATGCCTGCGCCAGGAAGGCGTGACGCAGGTCTTCGGCCAGTGCGGCCACACCAACTACGCGCTCATCGACGCCTGCCACCGGCTGGGCATCGAGTACCTGTCCTTCCGCCACGAGCAGCAGGCGGTGCACGCCGCCGATGCCTACGCCCGGCTGTCGGGCAAACTGGCGGTGATCAACGTGCACCTGTCGCCGGGCCTGACCAATGCGCTCACCGGCGTGGTCACCGCCGCGGCCGACGGCACGCCGATGGTGGTGCTGGCGGGCAACACGCCCTCGTACCACCATGCCAAGGAAGCGCACCAGAGCATCCGCTTCCACAACGATGCCTCGCAGGCCGACATCTTCCGGCCCATCTGCAAGCGGGTGTGGCGGGTCGACGACGTGAAGTGGCTGCCCGACGTGATGCCGCGAGCGCTCAACGTCGCGCAGACCGGCCGCTCGGGCGCGGTGCTGATCGACGTGCCCATGGACATCTTCTCGGCCCGCCTGCAGGCCGCGCCGGTGACGGTGGCGCGCCGGCCCACCCATGCGCAGGGCAGCGGCGACCCCGAGGCGCTGCGCGAGGCGCTGCAGGCCTTGGCCGGGGCCAGCCGTCCGCTGATCTTCGCGGGCAACGGCGTGGCGCTGGCGCGGGCGGAGACCGAGCTGGGCCAGTTGGCCCGCGTGCTCAAGGTGCCGGTGGCCACCACCCTGACCGGCAAGGGCGTGTTCCCCGAGGACGACCCGCTGTCGCTGGGCACCACCGGCATCTGGGGCACCGGCCTGGCCAACGAGTGTGCGCGCGAAGCCGACGTGATCCTCGCCGTCGGCACCGCCTTCGGCGAGGCCGACTGCAGCTCCTGGCTGCCGGGCGTCACCTTCGACATGGGGTCCTCCCGGCTGTACCAGATCGACATCGACCCGCAGGAGATCGGCAAGATCTATCCGGTCACGCGCGGCATCGTGGGCGACGCGCGCGCCTCGCTATCGGAGATGGTGCGCCTGGCCGCAGGCGTGACGATGAACGGCGAGCGCGCCCGGCGCCAGCTCGACACCGTGGCCACGCGGCGTGCGGCGTGGCTGGACACCCTGCGCGAGGCCCAGCAGGACCCCGGCCGGCCCATCCATCCGGCGCGCCTGCTGAAGGAGCTGTCGCAGGCCGCGCCGCGCGACGCGGTGTTCGTCACCGACGTGGGCTGGAACAAGAACGGCGCCGGCCAGCAGCTGCCGGCACTGAGCCCGCGCTCCTTCATCACCAGCGGCGGCATGGCCACCATGGGCTTCTCGCCGGCGGCGGCCATCGGCGCCAAGCTGGGCGCGCCGCACCGCAAGGTGATCGGCCTGGTGGGCGACGGCGGCCTGCTGTCGGTGGTGGGCGCGTTGACCACCGCGGTGGAGCTGGAGATCCCAGTGCTGTGGGTGCTGTTCAACAACTTCTGCTACTCGACCATCCGCACGGTGGGCAGCACCTACTTCCAGAACACCTACGGCACCGAGTTCAAGCGGCCCGACGGCTCGCTCTACAACCCCGACTTCATGCTGCTGGCCAAATCGTTCGGCATCGAGTCCGCGCTGGTCGAGGACCCGCGCGAACTGGCGGGGGCACTGGCGCAGGCGATGGCCCGTGACGTCCCCTTCCTGCTGGAGGTGCGCACCCGCGGCGACCTGCCGATGCCGCGCACCGGCCACTGGGACATCGCCGACTTCCTGGCCGGCGGCAACCTCGTGGACGACTGAAGGGGCGACAGCATGCCAACAGCCGCCCTTCACCAGCGCGAGTACGCGCCAGCCGCGCGCGGGGCCCTCAGCGGCGTGCGCGTGCTCGACCTGTCGCGGCTGTTCGCCGGCAACCTGCTCACCCAGCAGCTGGCCGACTTCGGCGCCGAGGTCGTCAAGGTCGAGCCGCCGGCCGGCGACACCCTGCGCCACTGGACCTGCGAAGGCGTGCCCACGCACTGGAAGGTGTACTCGCGCAACAAGAAGAGCCTGTGCCTGGACCTGCATCGCCCGGAGGCGGTGGACCTGCTGAAGAAGCTGGTGCCCTCGGCCGCCCTCCTGATCGAGAGCTTCCGGCCCGGCGTGATGGAGTCGCTGGGCCTGGGCCCCGAGGTGTTGCTCGAACTCCAGCCGAAGCTGGTGATGGTGCGCATCTCGGGCTGGGGCCAGGACGGACCGTACCGGCGGCGGCCGGGCTTCGGCACGGTGATCGAGGGCATGTCGGGCTTTGCCGCGCTCAACGGCTTCGCCGACCGCGAGCCGGTGCTGCCGCCGATGTACCTGGCCGACGGCATCGCCGGCCTGGTCGGCGCCTCGGCCGCGCTGACCGCGCTGCGCGAGGTGGAGTGCAACGGCGGGCGCGGCCAGGTGGTGGACCTGCCGCTGCTGGACCCGCTGTTCAGCATCCTCGGACCCCAGGCGGCCAACTACCGCCTGACCGGCACCGTGCGCGAGCGCAGCGGCAGCCGGTCGACCAACTCCGCGCCGCGCAACGTCTACCGCTGCAAGGACGGCGGCCATGTGGGGCTGTCGGGCTCCACCCAGACCATGGCCGAGCGCATCCTGCGCACCATCGGCCGGCCCGAGCTGTGCGAGGACCCGCGCTTCCGCGACAACGCGGCGCGCGTGCGCCATGCGCAGCTGCTCGACGAGATCATCGGCGGCTTCATCGGACAGTACACCCAGCAGGAGGCCGTGGCGCTGTTCGAGCGCGCCGAGGTGACGGTGGGGCCGATCTACGACGTCTCGCAGATCCTGCAGGACCCGCACGTCATCGAACGCGAGATCGTCGCCGACTACCCCGACGCCGACATGGGCCTCTTGCCGCAGCACCACGTCGTGCCGCGCCTGCAGGGCACGCCCGGGGCCATCCACGCGCCGGCACCGCAACTGGGCGAGCACAACCGCAGCCTGCTGCAGGAGATCGGCGTGGGCGAGCGCGACTACCTGGGGCTGCTGCAGCGCGGCACGGTCCGCGAGGCCATGGGAGCAGTCGCATGAGCATGGACACGCCCTGGCGCTCGGTGCTGTACGTGCCCGCGCATGTCGACCGCTTCGTCGAGGCCGCTCCGCGCCGCGGCGCCGATTGCCTGCTGCTCGACCTGGAGGACAGCGTGCCCGAGGCGCGCAAGGACGCCGCGCGCGAGCGGGTGCGTCATGGCGCGGCCGTGCTGGCCGCGGCCGGCTGCGAGGTGGCGGTGCGCCTGAACGGCGGGCTCGACCGCCTGGGGGGCGACATCGAGGCGG